>Ga0070677_10000529_pt1 | contig 13075 bp, 9 predicted proteins | sample KBSM63metaG_FD_64674 | JGI IMG/M metagenome (GOLD analysis project Ga0070677, IMG submission 64674) | Miscanthus rhizosphere microbial communities from Kellogg Biological Station, Michigan, USA - KBS M6-3 metaG | ecosystem: Host-associated > Plants > Roots > Rhizosphere > Soil ... | reverse complement strand
CGGCGGCGGCGAGGAAATCGCCGAGCGCCGAATGGAACAGGCCGCCGCCGGGAATGTAGCCCATGAAGCGAGGCGAGGCGGTCGCGATGCCCGGCCGGTCCACGCCACGCCCCAGCCAGGCGAGCACGGCGGCGGGATCGCGCCCGGCTTCCGCGAATTCGGGGTCGAGGCCCTGGGCGGCGGCGGCGTCCCAGCCGTGATAGGTCGCGCCCTCCTCGAGGCCGGCGAGGAACGCCTCCGCATGGCCGAAAGCGAGCCCGGCAAGCCGGTCCCGTTCGGCGGCGTCGGGCTCGAGCGGCGCCGCGGCTTCGCGCAGCGCCTCCAGCTCTGCCCGCAGCTGTTCGATCATTCGCCCCGGAGCAGCCGCGCCGCCACCGGCGCATGATAGGTGAGCACGCCCGAGCAGCCGGCACGCTTGAAGGCCGTCAAAGTCTCGAGCAGAAGCGCGTCGCGATCCCCCGCCCCGGCTGCCGCCGAGGCTTCGATCATCGCATATTCGCCCGAGACTTGGTAAGCGAAGACAGGAACGTCGAACCGGTCCTTCACGCGCCTTATGATATCGAGATAGGGCAGGCCCGGTTTCACCATCACCGTGTCGGCGCCTTCGGAAAGGTCGAGCGCGACCTCGCGCAGCGCCTCCAGCGCATTGGCCGGGTCCATCTGATAGGTCTTCTTGTCGCCCTTGAGCAGCCCGCGCGAGCCGACCGCGTCGCGGAACGGACCGTAGAAGGCCGAAGCATATTTGGCGGCATAGGCCATGATCTGGACATTGTGATGGCCGGCGGCTTCGAGCCCGGCGCGGATCGCCCCGACCCGGCCGTCCATCATGTCGGACGGGGCGATGATGTCGGCGCCCGCTTCCGCCTGGATCAGCGCCTGCTCGACCAGGACCGCGCTGGTCACGTCGTTCAGGACATAGCCGGCCTGGTCGACGATGCCGTCATGGCCGTGCGCGGTATAGGGATCGAGTGCGACGTCGGTGAGCACGCCCACCTCGGGCGCCGCGTCTTTCAGCGCCTTCACGGCCCGGCAGATGAGATTGCCGGGGTTGAGCGCCTCGCGGGCATCGTCGGTGCGAAGGTTCGGCGGCGTGTTCGGAAACAAGGCGATGCAGGGGATGCCGAGCGAGCGCGCATCCCGGGCCCGCTCGCCCAGCCTGTCCACCGACCAGCGCGAGACTCCGGGCAAGGTCGCGATCGGCTCCTCCACCCCGTCCCCTTCGGCGACGAAGAGCGGCCAGATCAGGTCGGCGGGGGTCAGCGCCGTCTCCGCCACCAAGGCGCGGCTCCAGGCGGCGGCGCGGGTGCGACGGAGGCGAAGGGCTGGGAAGGCGGCGGAACTCATCGGGCAAGGCTAGTAACGCGCCCCGCCCTCCCTGCAAAGCGGCGAACGCGGCCGCTCTGCCACCGCTTATCGAACCGCAATGGAGACAAGCCGCCTTGTTCCTTGAACGGGGATCGGATCAGTGGCATCATCGGCAAACAAAGCTCGACAAACATCAGCGGTTGGGAGTTCACGTCAAAAGAGGGGGACAGACGATGAAGATGTTCGCGAAGCTGTCGACAAGTCTGGCGCTGGCGATGATGGCGGGTACGGCCGCTTCGCAGGGACCGCCGCCGCCGCTGCCCAATCCCATCCTCTATTTGACCGCGCAGGAATATTATACGACCGGCGGCGGCAGCTTCGTCCGCTACCGCTACGACGTCTTCAACAAGCAGGCCTATCCGGCCGCCTTGTTCGCCGCGGCGCCGAACCTGCCGCCGTGCGGCGCCAACACCAATTCCGCGCGGACCTGGGTCGATTTCTTCAACGGCCGGACAAACCAGCGCATCTACGGCTTCTGCGCGCTCGGCAGCCCGAACGATCTCGGCTCGATCTGGTTCGCGTTGCCGGAGGGCCAGATCCCGCCCAGCTACGTCTACATCAAGATGATCGACCGTCAGACCAACACCACCTACCAATCCAACCTGGCGGACACGACGCTCTAGCGTCCGGAAAGATTGGACACGGGCGCGCTTCCCCGCTTCAGGGGAGGCGTGCCCGAGTCCAGACCCGTTCCGCGCGAAGCCGTCCTCATCATCAATGCGCGCTCGCGCAAGGGGCGCGACCTGTTCCGCCGGGCCGTCGCGAGGCTCCGGGCGGCCGGAATCACGCTCACCGCCGCGCATGCGGTCCGCGACCCGCGCAAGTTGGTCCCGACGGTGAAGGAGGCCGTGCGCGGCGGCGCGCCGATGGTGATCGTCGGCGGCGGCGACGGCTCGCTGTCCTGCGCGGTCGACGAGCTGGTCGACCGCGACTGCGTCTTCGCGCTGCTTCCGCTCGGCACCGCCAACAGCTTCGCCCGGACGCTCGGCATCCCGCTCGACCTCGACGGGGCGATCGACACGATCGTCAACGGCCGCCGGCGGCGGGTCGATCTCGGCGTGGTCGACGGCGATTATTATGCCAACAGCGCCGCGATCGGCCTGTCGCCGTTGATCGGCGCCACCGTCCCGCACGGCCTCAAGCGCCGGCTGGGCCGCGTCGGCTATCTGCTCTGGGCGATCTGGTCGATCTACCGGTTCCGGCCGTTCCACCTGGTGATCGAGACCGAGGACGGCGAACGGCACGAAATGGCGGCGCTGGAGGTGCGCATCGCCAACGGCGCCTATCATGGCGGAGTCGAGGTGGTCGACGCGGCCGAAGTGGATAGCGGCGAGATCGTGGTCCAGGCCGTCACGGGGCGCGTCAAGCACCGCCTGATCCGCAACTGGCTCGCGGTGCTCGTCGGGCATCGCCGCTGGAAGAAGGAGACGGTCACCGATTTCCACGCGCGCAAGCTCCGGCTGATCACCGATCCGCCGCTGCCCATCTCGATCGACGGCGAGGTGCTGGGCCGGACACCGGCGACGGTGGAGGTCGCCGAATGCGCGATCGAGGTCGTGGTGCCGGCCTAGCCGGAGGGGCTGATCCGCCCGCCGGGCTCGGCGAGCCCTTCCGCCTCCTCGACCAGTTCCTCGGTTGCCGGGAGCGGCATCAGCCGCGCCTTGCGCCAGCCGCCGTGCAAATAGAAGGCGATCGCCAGCACCATGTTGGTGAGCGAGGCCGCGGGGAAGCTCAGCCAGAGCGCGTCCGCTCCGAGCCACGGATAGGCGCCGAGCGCAAAGCCGAACCGCACCGGATAGAGGCCGATGGCGAGGATGACGAGTGGCCCGATCACCGCGCCGTTCGCGCGCACCGTGCCGAAGATGATCATCGTCACCCCGAACAGCAGGAACGGCCAGGTCGCCAGCAACTGGATATGCCGCGCGATCGGGATCGCCGGGCTGTCGCCGCCGAGGAACAGGGCGAGCAACGGACGGTCGGCGACCGCGAGCAGGGCAACCAGCACGCCCGTGATCAGCAGGTTGTAGACGATGCCCGAGCGGGTGATCGCGCTCACCCGATCCCACTTGCCGGCGCCGATATTCTGCGCCGCCATCGCGCTGGCGGCGGCGCCGAGCGCCATCGCCGGCATCTGGACATAGGTCCACAGCTGCAGCGCGACGCCGAACGCGGCGGTGGTGTCGACGCCCTCGCGGTTGATCAGCCCCATCGTCGCCAGCGCGGAAGAGGAGACGACGATCATCTGCAGGCCCATCGGCAGGCCCTTGACGAGAATCGTCTTCATCAGCGTCGGATCGGGCCTCAGGTAGCGAAGCTCGGCGCCCCGCAGCCTGAGCGGCAGGTCCTTCCAATAGATGTAGGCGAGCAGACCGGCGAGAGCGATATAATTGGCGATCACCGTCGCGGCCGCGGAGCCGGCGATGCCCAGGGCCGGCATGCCGCCGAGCCCGAGGATGAAGACCGGGTTGAGCCCGCAATCGAGCGCCACGGCGACGATCATGAACCACAAGGGCGTCATCGCGTCCCCCGCCCCGCGCAGGCCCATCATCAGCACGATGACGATCAGGATCGCGGGCATGGCGAGGAAGATGACCCGCAAATAGGCGAGCGCGAGCGGCAGCGAATCGGCCGGCGTGGCAAGGAGGCGGAGCAGGGCCGGCGCGCCGACCCAGCCGACGACCGCGACCGCCACGGCGAGCGGCATGAAGCCGCCGATCGCGGTGCCGATCACGCGCCGCGCCTGCGCCACGTCGCGGCGGCCCATCGCCTGCCCGATCATCACCGTCGCCGCCATGCCGAAGCCGAACACGAACGCCATCAAGAGGAACATCACCATGTTCGCGTTGGACGTCGCCGCGAGCGCCCCTTCGCCGAGGAAGCGCCCGACCCAGATCGCGTTGACCGAGCCGTTCAGCGACTGGATGATCGAGGAGATCAGGGTCGGGATGGCGAAGGCGAGCAGCGTCGCGCCGATCGGGCCGGTGGTGAGATCGCGCTGGCCGGGATGCGAGGCCATCAGCCGAGGCGGGCCAGCGCCGCTCGGTATTTCTCGGCGTCCGAAGCCTTCTCCGCATGGTCCGCCCGGGCCTTCTCCACCGCCTCCGGCTTGGCCCGCTCGACGAACGACGGATTGGCGAGGCGGGCGGCGAGAGCGTCGCGCTCCTTCTCTGCGGCTTCGGCGGCCCTGGCGAGACGCGACCGCTCGGCGGCGATGTCGATCACGCCCTCCAGCGGGAGGATGAAGGTCGCCTCGTCGACGACGATCTGCGCCGCGCCGCCCTCAACCTCTCCCGTACTTATGTTGTCGATCCGGGCCAAACGCTGCAGCACGGCGCCGTTGCGCTTCAACCTGCCGACGGTGGTCTCGTTTGCATCCCTGACGTGAAGCGGCAGCTTGGCTCCCGGCGGCACGTTGAGTTCGGCACGGGCCGTCCGAATGCCGCTGACCACGCGGATCAGCCAATCGATCTCCGGGCCTGCCTCGGGATCGAGCGCCCGTGCATCCGGCATCGGCCATTTCGCCGTGATCAACGGATAGGGCCGCTCGCCCATCGCGTTCCAGAGCTCCTCGGTGACGAAGGGCATGAACGGGTGCAGCATGACCAGGATCTGGTCGAGCACCCACGCCGCAACCGCCTTGGTCTCGTCGTCCACCGCGCCTTTGATCAACTCCAGATACCAGTCGCAGAAAGTCGCCCAGACGAAATGGTAGATGGTGTTGGCGCTCTCGTCGTAGCGCAGCTCGGCCAGCGCCAAGTCGAGCGCGTGGACGGTCTTCACCGTCTCGCCGACGATCCAGCGGTTGACCGGCAGCGTCGCGGCGGGCGGCTCGATCGCCACGCTCGCGCCGATGCCGTTGGCCTGGCAGAAGCGGGCGGCGTTCCACAGCTTGGTGGCGAAGTTGCGATAGCCCTCGACGCGCTTCTCATCGAGCTTGATGTCGCGGCCCTGGCTCTCCATCGCCGCCAGAGTGAAACGCAGCGCGTCGGCGCCATATTTGTCCACGATCAGCAGCGGATCGACCGTGTTGCCCTTGGACTTGGACATCTTCTGGCCCTTCGCGTCGCGGACCAGGCCATGCAGATAGAGCGTCTTCCAGGGCTTCTCGCCCATGAACTCGAAGCCCTGCATCGCCATGCGGGCGTCCCAGAAGAAGATGATGTCGAAGCCGGAGATCAGCACGTCGTTCGGGTAATGGCGCCTCAGCGTCTCCGTCTGCTCCGGCCAGCCTAGGGTGGCAAACGGCCACAGAGCCGAGGAGAACCAGGTGTCGAGCACGTCCGGATCGCGGCGCAGGGCAACGCCCTGCCCTGCCTTTTCTTGCGCCTCGGCCTCGGTCTCGGCGACGTGGACATTGCCGGCCTCGTCATACCAGGCCGGAATCTGATGCCCCCACCAGAGCTGGCGCGAAACGCACCAGGGCTGGATGTTCTCCAGCCAGTTGAACCAGGTCTTCTTCCAGGTTTCCGGCACGACGCGGATGTCGCCCGAGCGGACCGCCTCGATCGGCTTCTTCGCCAGCGTCGCGGCGTCGACATACCATTGGTCGGTGAGCCAGGGCTCGATCACCACGCCGGAGCGGTCGCCGAAGGGGGTGGCGACGATGCGGTCCTCGACCTTTTCGAGGCACCCGGCCGCGTCGATCAGCTCGACGACGCGCTTGCGGGCGTCGAAGCGGTCGAGGCCGAGCAGCTCGACCGGGATCAGCCCGTCGGCGGTCTGAATCACCTTCGCGTCGCCGTCGAGCATGTTGAGCATCTCGGCGGGCTTGAAGCCGGCGCGCTTGCCGACCTCGAAATCGTTGAAATCATGGCCCGGCGTGATCTTGACCGCGCCCGAGCCGAGCTCGGGATCGGCATGCTCGTCGGCGACGATGGGAATCAGGCGGCCGGTGATCGGCAGCCGCACCTTCTTGCCGACCAGCGCCGTGTAGCGTTCGTCGTCCGGATGCACCGCCACCGCCATGTCGGCGAGCATCGTCTCCGGCCGGGTGGTCGCGACCGAGATATGGCCGCTGCCGTCCTCGAGCGGATAGCTGAACTGCCAGAATTTGGAGGCGACGTCCGTCGTCTCGACCTCGAGGTCGGAGATCGCGGTCTTGAGGCCCGGGTCCCAGTTCACCAGCCTTTTGTCGCGGTAGAGCAGGCCGCGCTCGTAGAGGTCGACGAACACCTTGATCACCGCGGCCGAAAAGCCCTCGTCCATGGTGAAGCGCTCGTTCGCCCAGTCGCAGGACGCGCCGAGCCGGCGGAGCTGGCGGGTGATCGCGCCGCCGCTCTCCGCTTTCCATTCCCAGACCTTGGCGACGAAGTCCTCGCGGCTGAAATCGGTGCGCTTCTGCTGCTTTTCGTTCAGTTGCCGCTCGACCACCATCTGGGTGGCGATGCCGGCATGGTCCATGCCCGCGACCCAGAGCGCGTCCTTGCCCTGGAGCCGCGCGTGGCGGGTGAGGATGTCCTGCAACGTGACGTCGAGCGCATGGCCGATATGCAAGCTGCCGGTGACGTTCGGCGGCGGCATGACGATCGTCCAGGGTTCGGCCTCGGGCCGCTCCGGCCGGAACAGTCCCTCGCCTTCCCAGCGCGCATACCAGCGCGCCTCGATCTCGGCCGGGTCGAAGGTCTTGGGCAGCTCGGTCATGGGGGGGAGTTAGCCGCCTTTCCCCCTCTCGTCACCCCGGCGAAGGCCGGGGTCCAGCGCTGAGAAAAGGCCTGGGTCCCGGCCTTCGCCGGGATGACGGATTAGTTGGACGGCCGCAGCCAGCGGCCGAGCCAGCCATGGACCTCGCGATACCATTGGATCGAGTTTTGCGGCTTCAGGATCCAGTGGTTCTCGTCCGGGAAGACGACCAGGCGCGAGGGGATGCCCCGACGCTGAAGCGCGTTGAACAGGCCGAGCGACTGGCTGTAGGGGATGCGGAAATCGCGCTCGCCATGGATCACGAGCATCGGCGTGCGGAAGTTCTGCACAAAATTGACCGGGTTGTTGCGCTCGTAATTGGCGGCGGCGGCGGGCTCGAAATAGGGGCCGCCGAACTCCCATTCGCTGAACCACAGCTCCTCGGTCTCATAGGCCATGGCGCGCTGGTCGAAGACGCCCGAATGGCTGACCAGGCATTTGAAGCCGTCCGGCCAGTTGCCGGCGATCCAGTTCGCCATGAAGCCGCCATAGGAGCCGCCGAGCGCGCAGGAGTTAGCGGTGTCGAGCTGCGGCTCCTCGCGGCCGGCGGCGGCGAGGCCGAGGCGCAGGTCCTCGAGCGGGCGGCCGCCCCAGTCGCGGTTGATCGCGTCGGTGAAGGCCTGGCCGTAGCCGGTCGAGCCGTGGAAATCGATCGTGACCGCGCCATAGCCGGGCGCCGCGAACACCCACGGGTTCCAGCGATAGGACCAGCCGTTGCCGAACGTGCTCTGCGGGCCGCCGTGGATGAGGAGCAGGGTCGGCAGCCGGCCGGCGGCGCCGGCGGGCTTCACGATCTGGCCCCAGACGGTGTCGCCGTGCGCGCCGGCGAAGCTGAACCGCTCGACCGTGACCGGATCGAGATCGGCGAGCTTGTCGGCATTGACCGAGGTCAGCCGCCGCGAGCGACCGCGCCGATCGAGCAGATAGAGGTCGTCGGGCGCCTGCAGGCTGTTCAGCGTGTAGAGCACGGCGCCGTTGGCGAGCGGCGCGACGTTGCCGACGGTACCGCCTTGCGTCAGCCGCGTGGCCCGGCCGGTACGGACGTCGACCCGGAACAGCGGCGTGTCGAGCACCTCGCCGGCGGTGACGTAGAGGCTGCGGCCGTCGGGCGCCCAGGCGATGGAGCCGACCGAGCGGTCCCATTCCTGGGTCAGCGCGCGGGTTTGGCCGGTCTGAAGGTTGCGGAGCTGGATAACTTGCCGGTCGGCTTCGTAGGTCGGACGCGCCATAGCGGTGTAGGCAAGCCAGCGCCCGTCGGGGGAAACCGCCGGCGTGGTGTCCATGGCCCGATTTGCGTCCGTCAGATTGTCGACTCCAGCGCCTTCGCGCGCAGCATAAATGTCCAGGTCGGTCGAGTTGGGCTCGGTGCTGCCGCCCTCGCGCAGGGTGAAGAATAAGGTCCGGCCGTCAGCGCTCCAAGCCAGTTCTTCCGCGCCGCCGAACGGCTTGGACGGCGAATCGCCCGCAAGGCCCGGCGCCACCGGCGTGCCAGCGCCCTGGGGGCGGCCGTCGACCAGCGGAAAGGTGAAAACGCGCGAGCGGGTGCCGGGAGTGGCCCACGTGTCCCAGTGGCGGACGAAGGTCTCGTCATAGGCCCGGCCGCTGCCGTGGCCGGGCCCCGGCGCGGAGACGTTGGCGCAGCTCAAGTCGGCGCACTGGATGTCGCGATCCGCCCAGATCGCGATGCGGTCGCCGCTTGGCGAGAGCAGGAAGCCGCCGATGCCGCCCGGGAAATCGGTAATCTGCTCCGCGGGGTGGGCCCGGCGAATGCGCCATATCTGGTCGCTGCCTGACTTGCCCGACAGGAAGTAGACCCATTCCCCGTCCGTCGAAAAGACGGGAGAGGATTCATTGACGTCGGGCGAGGTAACGAGCCGGGTCGGCTGCGCTTCCGGACTGCGCAAATCGACCAGCCACAAATCGGTGCGGCCGCGATTGCCTTCGAGGTCGGTCTCGCGAAGCTGGTAGACCGCCCAATTGCCGTCGGGCGAGACGGCCGGCGCGGCGATTCGCCGCATCGTGGCGAGATCGGTGGCGGTGATCGGTCGGGCGAAGGCGGCCGTGGCCGGAGCGAGAGCGAGCAGCGCAAGGCCCGCGAGCAGGAGCTTCTTCATGAGCGGCGGCCTAGCATTGCCAGCGCCAAAGGAAAACCAGGTCGTATCGACAACCAAGGCGGCCGGGGCTCAGGCCAGCCGGCAAGGCGTGAATGGTCCCAATGTTCCCGGTCGTGGAGCAAATTTCCATTGTGACTTTTCGTCGGCGTTCCGGCGTCCAGCTTTTCGCGCGGGCGGGGCGAGTGTGAATGCGGGGGATCGGATGGCAGGGCTGGGCCATCTTCCTTGTAGAACATATTAGGAACGAATCCGCAAGCGGATCCGGTGCTGGACGTCGCAGACTAGATGTCGCGGCCGGTGATTCGGGCGACCTCGCGGGAGACCAGCTCCTCGACGATCTCGGGAAGATGCTGGTCGAGCCATTCCTTCAGCATCGGCCGGAGCATGTCGCGCACCACCGCTTCGAGCGCGCTCGCCTCGGGCGGCAGATCGTTGCGCTGGCGCAGCGCCGAGAGCTTGGCGAGCCGCTCGCGGCTGGCCGAAGCGGCATCGTCGGAGAGGAGCCCACTGGCCTCGGACACGGGATCGTCCAGCTCCAGCACGTCCTCCTCGGCCGCCTCCGGCGCCGGACGCGCGATCCGGCGCGCCGGACGCGGCACGGTCGCCGCGGCGCGATTGTCCTCGGCGATGACGCGTTTGATGGAGGCGAGAATCTCCTCCATCGACGGGTCCTGCTGAATATCCCCCATGATGAGGACCTTATCGACTATTAACGGCGCTCTGTCACCGTCCTGTTTACGATCGGAGTCACCGGGCTGTTGGCGTCCGCCGGCACGGTCCGGGTGGCGACCGGCCGAATCCGGGGCCCGTCGTTCCAGTCCGACCAGCTGCGCGAATAGCGCTCGTAGTTGATCGTCGGATCGTAGAGCGGCCCGGCGTCGAGGTTCAGGTCCTCGGCCTCGGCCATGCCCATCGCGTCGAGCAGTTGGAAGCCGGCGACATAGGCGTCGCGCCGGGCGGTGACGAGCAGCACCTGGCTGTTCAGCAATTCCTGCTCGGCGTTCAGAACGTCGAGGATGTTGCGCGTGCCGACGGTCTGCTCGGCGCGGGTGCCTTCGAGCGCGAGCTGGTTGGCGGCGACCGCGATCGTGTTCGATTCGATCGCCTCGTTGGCCGATTGGAAAGCGGCGAAGGCGGCGCGGACGTTGGAGACGACCAGCCGCTCGACCGCGATCGACTGTTCGAGCAATTGCCCGCGGAAGGCCTGCGCCTGGCGGACCCGGGCGCTGGCCGCGCCGCCCTGGTAGAGCGGCAGGCGAAGCGACAGGCCGACGCCGGCGTCGGTGCGGCTGTTGGGCAGCGTTCCCTCCGGTTGTCCGGCGACCTCGTCGGCGCGGCCGAGCGCGCTTATGTAGGTGCCGCTGCTGACGATGGAGAGGGTCGGCAGCCGCCCGCCGCGCGCGACCCGAACGTCGTAGCCGGCGGCGCGGGCGCGGGCCGCGATCGCCGCGAGATCGGCATTGTTGGCGAGCGCGGTCTCGGTCGCCTGATCGGGATCGGGCGGAAGCACCGGCAAGCCCGGCGGCGGCGCCAGATCGGGCGGCAGATTGCCGATCACCCGCCGGTAATTCTCTTCGCTGCCCTCGAGCCGCCCTTCGGCGGAAAGCAGGGCGGAGCGTGCCAGCGCCAGCCGGGCGTCCGATTGGGCGACGTCGGTGCGGGTCAGGTCGCCGACCTCGAAGCGGTCGCGGGTCGCCTGCAAATTGGTTTCGAGGACGCGGACCTGATTGCGGTTCAGCTCGACGATCGAACGATCGCGGATCACGTCCATATAGGCCGCGACCGCCTCGGTGAAGACGTCGCCCTCGGTCGCGCGAAGGTCGGCGCGGCCGGCCTCGACCCGAACGTCGGCGGCGCGGATCGAGTTGCGGATCGTGCCCCCGGCATAGATGGGAAGCGACAGGTCGGCGCCGGCGTTGAAGTCGCGGCCGTTGCGGCCGCGGCCGATGCCGGCGGTGTTGATCGTCAGCACGTCCTGGTTGAGGCCGGCCGACGCGTTGACTTGCGGGCGGCCGCGGGCGCGGGCCAGGGCCACATCCTCGTCGGTGGCGCGGAGCGACTGGCGCTCGGCCATGATGGTCGGGTTGGTCTGATAGGTTCGCGCCAGCGCTTCTCCCAGCGTCTGCGTCGGCCCGGAAGGCGTTGCCGCCGGCAACGGGGCCGGTGCCGGTGCCGCCGTCGTCTGAGCCTGAGCCTGAGCCGTCCCACCCCATGCAATGGCCGTCAGTGCGACCGCTGCCAACATGCGTCCCCGCATCAACTCACTCCTAGAAACTGAAAGAGCGGGGCTTTTCGAACCCCGGCAAACTGGCCGCCGCCGCGTCGGCGAAAGCGGTGGCGCCGAACGCGCCGGAAACGACCCTGCCGATGCAAAGCCGAGTGACCCCCTCCTCGATCGTCGCAAGCGCGATCTCGCCGCCCTCGGCGACCTGATCGACGATCGCCTGCGGCACCTGCTCGACCGCGCCGTCGATCAGGATGAAATCGTAAGGCGCCGCTTTGGCATGACCTTTGGCGAGCGCGCCCCTCACGACCTCGACCCCGCTATCCTCGAGCGCCCTCTTCGCGAAGGCCGCCAGCCCCGCATCCTCCTCCAGCGCCACCACGGAGCGGGCCAGGCGCGCCAGCACCGCCGCCGAATAGCCGGTCGCCGCGCCGATCACGAGCGCATGCTCGCGGCCGCCGAGGCGGGCTTCGGTGAGCAACAGCCCGAGCGCCATCGGCGGGTTCAGCCAGCGGCCGCCGCCGAGCGGCACCAGCGCGTCGGCATAAGCCAAGGCGCAGCGCTCCGCGGGCACGAACCGCTCGCGCTCGACCGCGCCCATCGCGGCGACGACGCGCGGATCGTTGACGCCCGTCGTGCGCAACTGGCTCGCCACCATCGCGCGGCGCATCGGTTCGAATGCATGCTCGGTCATCGTCGCGTCATTACTCGCACAACTGTTTTAGTGATGCAATACACTTGTTCGCCCCTGCGGCTTTTATCGGCAAGGCCCGGCGAGGCCAAGCGGAGAGTGGTCGAAGTAAAGCAGCAAGAGGCGTGCCATCGCCGATAGTCTTAGATGGCAGTCGGGCGGCGCTTTCACCACTGTCCGGAATCGGACAGTTCGCGTCCGGGGCCGGACGCGCTTGGCCGCCCCTTCGCCGCTGCTATAGGTGGAGCCGTGGATTCCGCCAGCCCTCACGACATGCCGTTCGACCGCGCGCTGCGCCGGTTGCGGCGCGATCGGGCCGCGGCGGGAACCGGCGATTCCGACTATCTCCTGCGGCGCGCGGCCGACGAGCTGATCGAACGCCTGGACCTGGTCCAGCGGCCTTTCGCCGACGCGCTCGATCTCGGCTGCGGCCGGGGCTATCTCAGCCAGCGCCTTCGCGAACGCGGGCATGAGGTCACCGCCGCCGATCCGAGCGCCCGGTTCGCGGCGCGAGCGGGCGGTCTGCAATGCGACGAAGACCGGTTGCCCTTCGGCGATGGACGATTCGATCTGATCGTGTCGGTCGGGACGCTCGACGGGGTCAACGACCTGCCCGGCGCCCTGCTGCTGATCCGGCGCGCGCTTCGGCCCGACGGGCTGTTCCTGGCCGCCTTCTCCGGCGCCGGCAGCCTGCCCGCCCTGCGAAGCGCGATGCGCGCGGCCGAGGAAGCAGAGGGCGGCGAGGCGTCGCCGCGCATCCACCCCCAGATCGACGTTCGCGCCGCCGGCGATCTGCTCGGCCGCGCCGGCTTCGTTCTGCCCGTCGCCGACGTCGAGGGGGTGACGGTCCGCTTCTCCTCCTTCCTGCGGCTGGTCGCCGATTTGCGCGGCATGGCGGCGACCAACGCCCTGCGCGGCCGCGGCCGTCCGTTCGGCCGCCCCGGCCTGGCCGCCGCGATCGCCGATTTCGAGGCGCGCGCCGATCCCGACGGGAAGACCCGC
>Ga0070677_10000525_pt1 | contig 13147 bp, 8 predicted proteins | sample KBSM63metaG_FD_64674 | JGI IMG/M metagenome (GOLD analysis project Ga0070677, IMG submission 64674) | Miscanthus rhizosphere microbial communities from Kellogg Biological Station, Michigan, USA - KBS M6-3 metaG | ecosystem: Host-associated > Plants > Roots > Rhizosphere > Soil ... | reverse complement strand
CGAACAGGAGCGTCGTCGTCATGTAATAGACGAGCAGCGCGCGCATTCCGAAGTAGGAGAATTGCTCCCACATGTTCGTGAGGAAGAGGATTGTCAGTCCGCGGGGCTGACCGAACCAGGCTTCCTCCCGGCTCATTCGGCGATCGCCGCTGCGGCCGACGTGCCCCACACCTCATCCGGGCATCGGATCGTGCCGTCCTCGTAGACGACACCCGGCACCCGATCCTCCTTGAGGAATGTCGGACCGTCGAGATCGACGTAGTCGCACTGCTGCCCAAGGATGAACGCCGGCGCCATGGCGAGGCTCGTTCCGACCATGTTGCCGACCATCACGCCCAGGCCGAGGCGGCGCGCTTCCGCCGCCATCATCAACGCCTCCGTGAGGCCGCCGCACTTGTCGAGCTTGATGTTCACGACCTGGAAACGGCCGGCGAGGCCGGGGACGTCGGCCAGGCCGAGGACGCTTTCATCCGCGGCAATGGGGATTGGACTTACGAAGCCGTCGAGATCCGCTTCGCGGCCGCGAGCCAGCGGCTGCTCGATCAGCGACACATTCAGGTTGGCCATGGCCTGGGCCAGCGCGGGCAGCGCCTGAATGTCGAAACCTTGGTTGGCGTCGACACCCAGCCAAACGTCGGGCCGCGCCTCCCTGACCGCGCGAACCCGCTCGACGTCGAGCTCAAAGCTTCCCGTCAGTTTGGTCTTTATCGCCCGCGCATGACTGTATCGGCGTGCGCCTTCCGCCATCTTCGATGGCTCATCCGCTCCCAGGGTGAAGGTCGTGACCAGCGGACGAGGCGTCTCGATCCCTGCCAGGAGGTGCGCCGCCATCCCTGTGCGATTGGCCTCCAGCTCCCAGAATGCGCAGTCGACCGCGTTACGCGCTCCACCGATCGGAAGGATATGCCGAAGTTCCTCCCGGCTGGAGCAGCCCTCGATCGCCGAGCGGCTGGCTTCTAACTGCTCAACGATCCGAGGTGCCTCGTCACCGAGGTAATAGACGCCCCCCGCCTCGCCCCGACCCCGATATCGGTCGTCGGCGAGTTCGACCACGACCAGCTCCGATGCCTCGAACACATAGCCCGAGATCCTGAACGGAGCAGCGAGATAATGGGTCTCGATGCGATAGGAGAGCCTCTGGCCCATCAGTAGTTGGTGCCGATGCCCAGAAGGTGGAAGGCGAGGCCCATCCACACCATGACCGCACCGGCGACGACCAGGGCCACACTCCAGAACTTGGCCTTCCAGCCACGTTTACCGGCCCACACCTGCCAGAGGTACCAGCCGAAGACAGCCAGACCGCCGAAGAAGATGACGAAGGTCAGGACCTGTACGATGAGGAGGAAGGAATCCAGCGCACCGCCCAGGTTCTCGAGATCGCCGAACATCAGCGAGACGAGCACGACCCAACCGACGAGGACCAAGAGAATCGACAGCGCGGCGAAACGCGACAGCCGATAGCCGAGCAGTTCGCGCCCGCTGAGCGCCAGGGCGCTTTGGTAGTGCCTGCGGATCGCCCACCTAACCGGCCAGAAGAGGGCCGTCAGGAACAGGATTCCGATGCTCACCAGCACCAGCGGGATCAGCAGGGCCGAGTTCTTGTAGAGCGGAGGCCGCTCGAACACCGTGAAGGCCGAAAGGATGGAGAGGCTGAAGCGTTTGACTTCGCCGTTCTCGACGACCGCGGCGGCGCGCTGGTCGCTGTTGAGATCGCGCCAGACGAACGCCTCTACCTCGACCCATTTCGCCGGAGCTGCGGAAAGCGACAGTCCCGCCGGCAGGACGAGTTCGCCATCCTTTCCGACGGAAACCTTCGACTGGCCGATCAGCTGGGTAATATTGAGAAAGGTGGAGTCAGCGCGCCGCGAAGCGACCCAATTGCCCGCCATCATCTCCGCATGCTTCTTGGCGATGTCCTTGGGTACACGCCTCGTGTCCGGATTCTGCGGAAAATAGCGGTCGGCAAACTGTTCGAAGAGCGAGACCCGGACACCGTTCACGGCGCCCTGCTCTCCCGCGCTGTTGAACGACGCGTAGAGTCCGACGCCATCGTTCAGGAACAGATGCAGCGACGTGTGAAAGGCGCCCGTGTCCCCGAGGTGGGCGATGACCTCGCGCCCGTTGATGTTGGTCTCGAAGAAGCCGAGCGCCATTCCGTCGAGCGGCGGCACATACCTCTTCACGCTCGTGTGCATGACCCTGGCGGTCTCGGGCTTTAGAATGCGCGCGCCGTCCAGCTCACCGCCGTTCAGGTGAGCGAGCATGAAGCGCGCCATGTCCGATCCGGTCGACGACATCGCTCCGGCCGGAGCCGGACCGACGATCTCGAAATCGACCTTCTCACCGGAAGCCTTGTGGTAGCCGGTCGCCATTAGCGGCTTGAGCGAGTCAGGAAGCGGCTGCCGGAACGAAGACCGGGACATCCGCAACGGCGCGAAGATATGCTTCTCGACGTAAGAGTCGAAAGGCTCTCCCGACACGCGCTGGACGATGTAGCCGGCAACTGATGTCGCATAGTTCGAGTAGGCCGGCGTAGTCCCGGGAGCGAATATCCGCTTGGGCACCCACTGCTTCAGCAGCTGGTCATAGGGAGGCACTGACTCCCGCTTGCTTCCGATCAGGTCCTTGAGCTGCTCTTCGAAGCCGGCAGTATGCGTCATGATCTGACGCATCGTCACCGGCTTGCCGTCGTAAGGCGGGATCTTGAAGTCCAGATACTGGTTTACGTCGGCATCGAGGTTGATCTTACCCTGCTCAACCTGCTGCATCACGGCGGTCCAGGTTATGAGCTTGGAAACCGAGCCAGGCCGGAACAGGGTTTGGTCAGGAACGACTGGCGCACGCTTCTCGACGTCTGCGTAACCGAAACCGCGGCTGGTGAGGACTTTTCCATCCTTCACCACGGTCACCACTGCTCCGGCGATGTCCCCCTTGCCCAACGCATAAGGCAGGAAGCCGTCCAACCACGCATTCACATCCTGCGCCGACAGTTCGCGAGTCCCTGCAGTTTGGGGAGCCGGAATGGACACGCCCTGCTTCTCGGATTGCACCTGCGGAGTTGGCGGTACCGGCGCTGATGGAGTTTGTGCTACCGCCCCGGACAGGAACGCAGCGCCCAGGATTGCCGCCACGAATGCAGCCAACTTCCGCATTTAATCTCTCCCCATTCGGCCGATTTGCTCATTTGGAACAAATCACCATATCATGCCCACTCGTGTCTATCCGGGCTATAAAGAGCCTGATCGGAAAATTGTCAAACGCAACGTTGTTGGAGTTACGATATTGAGCAACAGGCCGACTTTAGGTCGCATTCTCAAGGAACTGAGAAGGCACCGGAATTGGACGCTGCGCGAAATGAGCGAGCGCAGCGGGATTCCGGTCTCGACGCTTTCAAAAGTCGAGAATGACCGCCTGAGTCTGACTTACGACAAGCTCGTTCAGCTCAGCGAGAATCTTGAGATTCCCATCTCCGACCTCTTTGCGGAAACGGAGTTGGCGGAGGCCGTCACGGCCCGTCGCAGCATCGGCCGGCTGGACGATGCGATCCGGGTGACGACCCCGAACTACGATTATTACTACCTTTGCACCGAGCTTCGCCGGAAACGCATGGTTCCGGTCCTAACCAGGATCCGGGCCAAGTCGCTGGACGAGTTCGGCGACCTCGTTTCCCATTCAGGTGAAGAATATATTCACGTCCTTGAGGGGACGATCATCGTTCACACGCAATTCTACGATCCGGTCACGCTTAAGGCGGGCGAGGCGATCTACATCGATTCAAAGATGGGTCATGCCTATGTCGCGGCCGATGATTGCGACGAGGCCCTCGTCCTGGGCGTCTGCTCAAGCGATGATGAAGCCTTGGTCAGTTCGCTCATGCACATGCATGAACCCGTCGCTTCGGCCGACGTGACAGTGAACGAAGCAAGTCTCAAAGTTCGCGCGCTCCGCCGCCCAGTGCTGTAATCGGACGCAACTCGGCCAGCCCTCGGCACAGACAAGTGCGCGCGTCGGCTTCTAACGTTGCTGAGTTGCGGCAACCCAGGCATTTCCGGCGTGCTGACTCGGTGCTTACGCGAGCGTGAGTCCCGACGAGCCGCTCCTTGAACGGGCGGAATCAATGAATGATTGGAGGTTAGCGGTGCCCGCGCCCACCCCTGCCCTGCTTCCGTTCAGTGACCGTGTGCAATGGCGGGAACGCTGCCTGCCTGCGGGTTGCCATTGCCTTCCCACCAATAGGCTTGGCGGACCCGGTTCCCCGTCACGCGTTCGTTGAGGGTAGCCGCGTCGTATAGCCGGCCCCCGAGCATTACCTGCGCGACCTTCTCGGTGTTGCGGATATTCTCAAGCGGATTGGCGTCGAGCACGACGAGGTCGGCGAGCTTGCCGTTCTCCAGTGAACCCAAGTCCTTCGCGAGCCCCAGCGTACGCGCCGGACTGATAGTGGCAGCCTGCAGCGCCTGGAGCGGAGTCCAGCCGCCCTTGACGAAGCTCCACATCTCCCAATGCGCGCCGATGCCGTCCTGCTGGCCGTGCGCGCCGATGTTCACCTGGATCCCGCGATCGGCGAGCTTCCGCGCCTCGCGAGCGGACCAGGTGTCGGAATAATCCTCCTCGGGAGCGATCTCTCTGCGGGCATTCGCTGCGGCCAGCGTCCCCGGCGGAATGTGCGCCTTGAGCAAGGGCTGTTCCCAAACGTTCGTGTGGGACCGCCAGTAGGGATCACCCGCCGGGCCGCCGTAGGTCACGACGAGCGTCGGCGTGTAGTTCGTCTTCGTCTGCGACCACATCTGCAGAACGTCGGAATAGAAAGTGCTTCCCGGCACGTTGTGCTCGATCGTCGCATTCCCGTCCTGGATCAGCGACATATCCATGTTGAACAGCGAGCCGCCTTCCGGAACGACCAGCATGTTCTCGGCCTGAGCCGCCGCCACGACCATCTGCCGCTGCTCGCGGCGGGGCTGATTGTAGTTCTTCACGCTCCAGGCGCCTTGTGCCTTCAGGCGGCGCACGTGTGCGATGGCGTCATCGAACTTGCCGATGTCGGCAAACACACCTGCAGCCTTCGCGCCGTAGATGATCTCGCCGGTTGAAAAGATCCTCGGCGCGAGGATCAGGCCCGCGCGCTGCATCTCCGACGCGGCGAACACTTCGATGGCGCTGTTCGACGGATCGTGGATCGTCGTCGTGCCGAGCGCGAAGTTCGACATGGTCGAATAGTTCTGCTGCGGCACGAGACCATTTTCGCCCTGGGGACCGTGGGCATGCGCGTCGATGAAGCCCGGCACGATCGTCTTGCCGGTAAGATCGACAGTCGGCGTGCCCGCAGGCACTGCCACGTTCGCGCGCGGGCCCACAGCCACGATCCGGTCGCCTTCGACGAGAACCGTTGCATCCTCGATGATGCCGCCGTCCGTGCCTGCCATGGTAATGACGCGCGAACCGATGAGCGCAACGCGGCCATTGGGCTTGGCGGCTGCTACGGTTCGTGAAAGCCCAAGCCCTGCCTCGGGCGGCTTGTAGCCTTCGTGATAAGCGATGCGGGTGTCGGCGGTGTAGAGCGTCGGACCGATGCTCCAGTGGACGCGCGCGCCGTCACCCGAAAAGTGCAGGAAGTCGCCCCCGCCGACGCTGAGGCGCGTAGTCGGCAGCGCGCCGTCCTTCAGTTCGACGCCGACATCCTGCGCGCCGGGCATCAACGGCATCAGATAGGCCTCGTAATTCTGGCGGAAGGCAACTGAGCGACCGTCAGGCGAAACCTGGAAATCGCTCGCGAGATCTCCAGTCGCATGGACCCGCTTCGCTTCGCCGGACAGGTCGGTGCTGATCAGCTGCAGCTTCTCGTCGTCATTGGTGACCGTCATGAACAGGCGGTCGCCGCTCGCACCGAATTGCGGGTTCGAAGCGCCCCGCTCGACGAGCTTCGGAGCGCCGCCGCTTGTGGGCGCAACATAGACGCCAGCGTCACGGCTCCACTTGTCGGATGTCAGCCCTCCGCCCTTCCCCGCCTCGAACACGATGGAGCGGCCGTCGGGCGCGAAGCGCGGTTTCCCATAATGACCGGGCTGGGTCGTGACGTTTCGCGGGGATCCGCCGCTCGCCGAGGCGACCTGCACTCGTCCAAGCTCGCCGTCGCTCCATCGCACGAAAGTGATCGAGCGGCCGTCGCGCGACCAGCTTGGCCAGGCCTCGAACGCGTCGCCGTTCCCTCGCGTAAGCGGTTTCGGGACACCGCCGTTTGCGGACTTGATCCACAGTTTCCCGAGCGACTCGAATACCACCTGCCGTCCGTCCGGGGACAGCTGCGCCCAGCGGACCATCTTGGTCTCGAAGCTGGCCGGAGCGACATCCACGGTCGGGTGCACGGAGTTGGCGACAACGCGGTCATCGCGCACGTGGAAGGGAATCTCGCGCGCCTCTCCGCCATTGACCGGCACGCGCCGAATCTTTCCGCCGGCCCAGAAGACGACCTCCTTGCTGTCGGCGGTCCAGTCCATGTTCGGGTAGACGCCGGTCACGGCCCAGGTCTCCTGCATGTCCTGGTCGAGCGCGTCGTAGATCTTGTGCTCGTTGCCGCTGGCCAGTTCCCGCACGTAGAGCTTCGACTTCGCCCGTTCGCGGCGCACGAAGGCAAGGTATTTGCCGTCCGGCGACGGGCTCGGCCGCACCGCACCGCCATTGCCGGCGGTTACCCGATGCGTTTCTCCGCTCTCAAGCTCGTACCGCTCGATCGCGAAAAGCTCCGTGTTCGAGTCCTGGGCGTACTGGAATGTGCCGCCCGGCGTGATGTTGCGCGTGAAGTAGACGCTCTTCCCGTCGGCGGCGAAGGTCGGCTCCCCCAGCTCCTTCTGGAACTTCTCGTCCTTCCGCTTGACCAGGAGGACGCCCTTTCCGCCCTCGACATGGTAGAGCCACACTTCCCCGGTTCCGAGCGACCGGCCGGTCGTGAAATGCTTTTTGGCGACGATATAGCGGCCATCCGGACTCCAGCTCGGCTGGTTCAGAAGTCGGAAGTCCTCTTTCGTAAGCTGCTTCTTGTCCGAACCGTCAGCATTCATGATCCAGACGTTGTCGCCTCCGGCCCGGTCCGACACGAAGGCAATGCGGGTGCCGTCCGGAGACCAGCGCGGCTGCTGCTCATAGGATAGACCTTCGGCGATACGCGCTGGCGTGCCCCCGGAAATCGGCATGACATAGATGTCGCCAAGCATGTCGAACGCCACACGGCCGCCGTCGGGCGAGACGTCGACGTTCATCCATGTGCCTTCCGCCGTGTCGATCGGCACCTTGCGCGTCGTCAATCCGCGAGGATGCTCGACGTCCCACTTCGGCGCCTTGCTTTCCGCCGGTGCAGCGACAGTCGGTTGCGACTTCGGCGGCTGATGTTCGCTTGCCGCCTCGCTCGGCGACGGCTCGGGCGGCGCCTGATCCTGAGCGTATGCGATCGCGCTACTGGTGAGGAGGAGACAGGTGAACGAGAGCTTGCAGAACATCTGGTTTCCCGCTGCTGATTGTTTGAAGCGAGCGCTGAAGGCGCTGCCGGCTAATGGAGACTTGAGTTTGAGCGCAAGGTTGCCGGGGCTCTGCCAAAGGTCAATCACCTAAGGTAGTGATCGAAAAATGCTTCCTGCTCATTTTAGGGCTTGCGCTACAAACGTAGCGCGCTACAAACGTAGCGCGAAAGGAAGCCCCGAGTCTCATGCTCAGCAAATTGCCCCCGAGAGAACGCCAGATCGTCGACCTGCTCTATCAGCGGAGCGGTCTCGCCGTTGCCGAGATTTGCGACGCTCTGCCTGACAATCCGAGCGGCTCTGCCGTCCGGACGATGCTCAAGCGGCTTGAGGACAAGGGCTACGTCCGTCGCACGGAATCCGACAAGGGCTTCCTGTACAGCCCCGTCGTGTCCGACTCGGTGGCGCGCAAGACGGCGCTGTCCGAGGTGGTTCGGGTCTTCTTCAACAATTCCCCGGCCGGCGCAGCGACGGCGCTGCTCGGCATGTCCGACCGGCTCGATATGACTGAGCTCGACGAACTCGAAGCGATGATCGCCAAGGCACGCGCTGCGAAGAACGGCAAAGGACCGAAGTGATGGAGTATTTTCTTCCGCTCGCAGTGAAATCCCTGCTGATCGCCGGCGGTACGCTGCTGCTCCTGAAATTGATGCACAAGAGGTCGTCGTCAGACCGCAGCTGGGTCGCGCACCTCGGCCTGCTCGCCATCCTCCTGCTGCCGCTCGCGGCGATCACCTTGCCCGCCTTGCAGGTTGCGGGGCCGAGCTTCCTGGCTACCGACACGACACCCAATGAACTGCCGCCCGTTACGGCGCCTACCGAGACCGTCGCGGCGCCGGAGGTCGCGCCTGCCGCCAGCTCCTTTCCGGAAGAAGCAGGATTCGTGGGCGGGTCAGCCGTCGACTGGGCTTTCTGGGGTTATGCCGGCCCGGCTTCCCTGCTCCTTCTGCTCACTCTGATCGCGCTTGGCCGCCTCAGTGTCCTCAAGGGCCGCGCGAACGTGCTGGTCGATGCGCACTGGCTTCAGGCACTCGCCCGCGCCCAGCAGCGTATGGGATTCAAGAACGGCACCGCGCTGCTCACCAGCAATGAGCTTCAATCCCCGATCAGCTGGGGGCTGATGCGCCCCGTGATCCTGCTCAACACCGATGCGACCAACGCCAAGGACGAAGCCGAAGCGATCATCGCTCATGAGCTGGCGCACGTCGCTGGGTTCGACTGGGCGAAGCTCATGCTGTCCCGCGTCACGGTCGCGCTTTTCTGGTTCAACCCGCTTGTCTGGCTGCTCGCCCGCGAAGCGCATCAGCTGCGTGAGGAAGCCGCCGACGACGCGGTTCTCGCGGCCAACATCGAGGATACGGAATACGCAAATCTGCTGGTCGGCATCGCTCGTCACGAATGCCGCGGCATGCTCCTGGGCGCGCATGGCGTGGCGCCCGGGAAAGGCTCGCTCACCCGTCGCGTCAAGCGCGTGCTCGATGCCGCGCTCGATCGGGCGCCGGGCGGATGGAAGTGGAGCAGCGCCGCCGCCTTCTTCGCAGCCGGCATGACCGTGCCGGTAGCCGCTCTGCAATTCGTTGCTCCGACCACTGCTTCGGCAGCGGAAAGCGATCGCCTTGTTGCCGGCGTTGCCGAACCTGCGTCCGTGGCGAAACCCGCCGATCCCGCGAGCACGGCACGCGATGCCGCGGTCGCCGATTACATGGAATCGCGCGGCGGCGAGACGGTGGCCTTGGCTCAGAACGACAAGAAGATCGCAATCGGCAAGAATGGGAGCCTCGACGCGCAGATCAACGCGACGGTAGCCCAGGCGCTCGCGCAGGCCGGCGTGGCAACGACGACGCAAGGGAGTTCGTCCATCGAGCGCGCAATCGAGCTGAAAGCGCTGGGCGCGTCGCCGGAATATATCCGCGAAATGCGCAGCATCACTCCGAAGCTGACGCACGACGACATCGTCGACCTGGCTGCGCTCGGCATCCGCCCTGACTATGTGCGCGACCTCTACCGTTCGACCAACAGGAGGCTCGACGCCGACGACATCCAGGCAGCGAGAGCGATGGGGATCGACGGCGCGTACATTCGAGGCATGGCAGCCGCCGGCTACGGCGGGCTGTCGATGGACGACCTGTCTGCGATGAAGGCCGTCGGCCTGACCCCGAACGACGTCGCACACTATCGCCGGGCAAATCGAGGCTTGCCGTCTGTCGATACTTTGGTCGGCGCCAAGGCGTCGGGTCTCAACCCCGAAGATATCGACCCCGACGATCGCGAATAATCCGAGCGGTCCCTACCCGGCCGCCTGATCCGACACCCCCACTGATGCAGTTTTGACGCCCTGTTTCGGGCGAACGGGCAAGCCTTGCCCAAATTCCAGAGGAGTAATGCGATGACACGTATGTTCGCCTTCTTCGCCGCGATCCTGGTTTCCGTGGTCGCCGTTTCATCCGCCTGCACTGCGGGTGTGTCCGAAGGGCTCCGCTTCCACCTCGATGCGAAGCGCGGTTCCGCAACGGTCTACGCGAGTTTCACCGGCGGCAAGAACCGCACCACGCACTGGTCGACCGACTTCAATACCGGCGAGCTTCAGGGTCTCGACGTCGCCCAGCTTCGCGCCGACAGCGGCCGGCCAGTTCGCTTCGCACTGGTCCGCGAGGCGGGGCGGCTCGATTGCGCCGGCAGCGGCGGCCGTTCGACCGCGTCCGGCGTCTGCAATTTCACCGCCGACGACAGCTTCAGTAACTTCCTCGTCAGCCGTGGCGTGAAGCGGCCGACGGAAGACGAGAGCCTCGCGATGATGTCGTTGAACGTCCGCCGCAACCTCGTCGAGGCGCTGCATTCGGCTCGATATCCCGTGCCGAGCGTCGATGATCTGGTCTCGCTGACCGCGCTCAGCGCAAATGCGGACTACATCAACGGCCTGGCCCAGGTCGGCTATCGTCCGCGCGACCTCAACACTCTGGTGCAGTTCAAGGCCCTGGATGTGACGCCCGCATACATCCAGTCCTTCGTCCAATCGGGCTACGGCAACCTACCTTCGGACCAGATCGTCCAGCTTAAGGCGCTCGACATCAACGGCGATTACGTCGCCAGCTTCAAGGCTGCCGGCTACCCGAACCTGACCCCGGATCAGCTGGTGTCGCTCAAGGCGCTAGGCGTCACCGCCGACTATGCGCGCGCCGTGCGTGAAAGCGGTCGCGAGATTCCGTCCGCCGAACGGCTGGTGGAGCTCAAGGCCATCGGCTTCTCCCCGCGCTGATCGTCACGAGCAGCGGCTCTCTTGAAGGTGTCCGGTCATGGTTGCGTCTCAGACCTCGCGCGTCTTGTTGCTCTCCTCCGCGGCACTTCTCTGGGTGCTCCCCTCGACTTCGCGTGCGGCGGCCGTGCAGGCGGCACCGGCGCCCGCAGCCAGCAAGCGCCAGTACACGCCCGCGGACTTCGCCCGCTTCGCACCGAGGAACGCGCTCGACATGCTTCGGCAGGTCGCCGGCTTCTCGATCCGGGAAGCCAGCGAAGAGCGCGGACTCGGGCAGGCGTCTGAGAACGTTCTGATCAACGGCCAGCGCATCAACAACAAGTCAGGCGGCGCGGTCGATGAGCTGACCCGCATCCCCATCGCGAACGTCGAGCGGATCGAGATCGTTGAAGCGGCAAGCCTCGGTATTGCGGGCCTCACCGGCCAAGTCGCGAACGTCATCACCAGGGCGCAAAGTGCCGGATCCGGGCAGTTCGAATGGAACCCGAGCTTCCGAGCGCATTATGCGGAGCCCGAACCGCTCGGGGGCTCGATCAGCTACACGGGGCGCAAGGGCCTCGTGGAGTACACTTTCTCTCTCGCCAACAACCATGGGCGCGGGGCGTACGGCGGCCCGATCACCATCCTGGACGCGAACGGCCTTGTGACCGAGCGCCGCCACGAGGTCTATCACTCCGAGTTCGAACAGCCGAAGATGCTGGCGAAGTTCGGGCTCGACGGTCCAGGTTCGTCGATGGGCCACCTGAGCCTGATGTACGGCCCCTACTGGAACCCGGTGGACATCCGTGACCGCCGCACTCGGACGGATGGCGATCACCGCCGCCGCACGACTGAGGACGATCTTGCCGGCTTCCAGACCGAATTCAACGCCGACTATGAATTCGGGCTCGCCGGCGGACGGCTGAAGCTAATCGGACTTCACAAATATGACCACGAGCCTCTGCTCACCACCCAGGTCCTGAGCTTCGACAGCGGCGCGCCCTCTGACGGAACCAAACTCGACCGCGACACGCGCATCGGCGAGGCGATCGGCCGCGCCGAATATAAGTGGAAGTCGGGGAAAAACGACTACCAGGTCTCACTGGAACGAGCTTTCAACTGGCTCGACCAGCGCGGCCGCCTGCTCGAACTAACCAGCGCCGGTGACTTCCAGGAGGTCCCCTTCCCGAACGGCACGGGCCGCGTCGAGGAAGTACGCTATGAGGCGCTTGGAACGCTCAGCCGCCCGATCAGCGCGAATCTCGACCTGCAGGTCGCAGCGGGCGCCGAGACCTCCCGGCTCGCTCGCGTCGACGGGGATCTGCCGGCGCGGAGGTTCTTCCGGCCGAAAGGCAGCGTGACGCTCGGCTGGCGGCCCTCTCAGGGCTGGGATCTCAGCCTCAAGCTCCGCCGCCGTGTCGGGCAAATCAGCTTCTACGACTTCCTCGACCAGCCAAAGCTTAGTCAGGATCGGGAGAACGCCGGGAACCCGGACCTCGTGCCGCCGCAGAGCTGGGAAGTGGAAACGGAGGTGAGCCGGGATCTTGGCGAGTGGGGCAAGACGCGGCTGCGTCTGTGGCACAATCGCGTGCAGGACATCGTCGACGTCATCCCGATCGGGGATACCGGGCAAGGCGTCGGCAACCTCCCCCATGCGACCCAGACCGGCATCGAGAGCGTCAGCACCATCCAGTTCGACCCGCTCGGCTGGAAGGGCGCGAAGCTCGACATCACGGCCGGCCTCGAGCGGACCAACGTCCGCGATCCGCTGACTCTTACCAAGCGTCCGATCAGCGGGACCAAGGACCGCTGGGCCTACCTCACGCTTCGGCATGACGTGCCGGGAACGCCGTACGCCTGGGGCCTGCTCGCGGAGTACACGCACTTCGCGAAATATTACTATCCGACGGAAGTGTTCCGGAGCTGGGAGGGACCGTGGTGGGTTGGCGTCTTTGTTGAGCACAAGAACGTCGCCGGCCTGACCGTCCGCGCCGAGGCTTTCAACCTCATCGACGCGAGGCATTTGTTCGACCGAACCGTCTATTCGGGCCGAAGAACGCTTGCACCGGTCAGCTTCATACAGCGGCACGACCAGCTGATCGGCCCGATCTTCAGTTTCTCGGTAAAAGGCACATTCTAGTCCATGCCCGCCTGAGCATCCGGGACCGCCGATGCCGCGGCCAGGTTCCGGAGCTTCCGGTCACCAGCCGCGGCGTTCCGCTCATGATCAGAGACCCAGGCTGACGGTCGCCCGAGCAGAAAACCCCATCTTGTCCTCACGTTCTTCCGCGCCGACTTCACCGGCTACGCGGAAGGAGGAATCGCCGCTGATCGCGCGAAGCCGGCCGATCCAGCCGCTCTGCCGTTCTTCCGGCGTCAGTACGAAGGTCTCACCGTCCGTGAAGCG
>Ga0070677_10000520_pt1 | contig 13200 bp, 11 predicted proteins | sample KBSM63metaG_FD_64674 | JGI IMG/M metagenome (GOLD analysis project Ga0070677, IMG submission 64674) | Miscanthus rhizosphere microbial communities from Kellogg Biological Station, Michigan, USA - KBS M6-3 metaG | ecosystem: Host-associated > Plants > Roots > Rhizosphere > Soil ... | reverse complement strand
GATCCCGGCGGAGATGAAGCCGATCAAGACAGCATTCAATCGGTCCAGTCTGGTCGCTCATTTGGCCGGGGCGGCCGCCACAGAAGTTAAGACGGCCAGGGCTCTAATGGCCGCGCTCGAGGCAACGATCCTCGCGTCGGTGCACAAGAAGGGCCTCGGCTCGTTCACCCTGCCTGGCCTGCTGAAGGTCAACGTCATCAACGTGCCCGCCAAGAAGAAGCGCCGGGGGATCGACCCCTTCACGAAGGTGGAGCGGGAGTTCGCCGCCAAACCAGCGACAGTGAAGATCAAGACTCGAGCCTTGAAAAAGCTCAAGGACGCGGCACTCTAGCGACCAGCGTGCGGAGCATCGGGCTCGCCTGGTGCTCCCGCAGTGCCGGGAGTTTCCGGCGCAAGATTGCGGTTGTGGCCGCTGAGACGTATCGGTGGGGTCTCGCGTGACCACGTTTCGCATTGGTCGCTTGATGTCGTTCCGGCAACTCTGTAGTGGCTGGAGACCACAAAGAAGTTTGTTGGAGGGAACTCGCGCATCACCCGCGACCTCCTAAGATGTTCGTCCTTTCCCAGCGAACCACCAACTCATGTCGAATGTCGCATCCGTTCTGAAAGAGGAGATTGCCCGCGTCGCTCGCAAAGAGATCCGCCGCGAAACCTCCGCCCTAAAGAAGTCCTCAACCACCCACCGTTCCGAGATCGCGGCCCTGAAACGCCGAGTTCTCGAGCTGGAGCGCCAGCTTCGCCGAGTGGGACGGGAAGGACAGTCGGCTCAACCAGCTGCGGCGAACGAAGACTCCGTCTCGCCAGGTACCCGCTTCAGCGCGAAGAGCATGGCTGCTCAGCGGCTGCGACTTGGACTGTCAGCAGCTGAATGCGGCCTTCTCATCGGCGCATCCGGGCAATCGGTCTATAACTGGGAAGCGGGGAAGGCTCGTCCCAGCGCCCGGCACCTGCCGGCCATCTTTGCGTTGAGGGACCTCGGGCGCCGACAAGCGAACGAGATCCTGGAAGCGCGCAAAGCCGCGTAAGTTGTGGGGGCTGCCGAGGGCCAGGTCCTCGCGCGATTTCCCAAACCGGTTCGATGTAGATCCGGGGCTGAACGCGTGGCGGATTTGCGAAGGGCTGTACATGGACGCCCCCGTTTAATCATGCAGATCGCTGCTACCGACCCAAAGCAGCCGCGACTTGGCCGAACTTCCAAGGCGGACTTGGGCTGTGACCGAGTGAGTTTGCAACGAGGCTAGACTTCGTGAGCTCTTGGGGACACAGGTGATCCAACTCAGGCGCAGAGCCGTATTGGCAGCGGCCGGCGGCTTTGTTGTCGTGGGCGTCGCGACCAAATCGCGCGCTGCCGCCGGATCCGCACGGGTGGGTTGGCTGGGCTGGACCGGAGCAAGCGGGGCCGCGCCTTCGCTGCTGACGCTGGAGGCGTTTCGGTCGGGCCTGGTGGATCGCGGATGGCACGAGGGCGGCAATCTCGTCCTCACGGTTCGATCGGGCGATGGATCTCAGTCGCGCGAGCTCGCGACCGAGTTGATTCGTTCCGGGGTTGATGTCATCGTGGCCCAAGGGCCGATGGTCTTCGGTGCGAAGGCCGTCACTTCTTCGGTGCCGCTGGTCTTCAGCATCAACGGCGACCCAGTCGAGGCGGGTCTCGTCGCCAGCCTTTCGCGCCCGGGATCAAACGTCACGGGCGTGACCGCGCTTTCGGTCGAACTCGCCGGCAAACGCGTCGAACTTATCAAGGAGTCGTTTCCCGATGCGGATCGTATTGCCGCCATCGCCAACCAGTCCCATCCCGGCGTCCAGATCGAGCGTCAGGCCTCGGAGGCCGCCGCGCGGAAGCTCGGCCTACAGCTGCAGTGGGTCGCGGTCCGTGGCCGGAACGACTTCGAGGCGGCATTCGCGGCAATTGAAAGCCACAAAGCCGGGGCAGTCATCGCGGTCCCAGACAACTTGATCAACGACCAGGCCGCGAACATCGCGCGCTTCGCGGAGACGCGCCGAATCCCGGCGATCTCCGGCTGGGCCGAGTTCGCCGAAGCCGGTAACCTCATGAGCTACGGACCGAACGTGCGAGCGTACTACCGCCGAGTGGCCGGGTACGTCGACAAAATTCTGCGCGGCGCGCGCCCGGCTGACCTTCCGGTCGAACTGCCGACCGAATTCGAGTTGGTCGTGAACCTCCGCGCGGCGGGCGCGCTCGGCGTGACGATTCCAAGGTCCTTGTTGGTGCGCGCGCATCGAACGATCAGCTGAGCGAAGCAGAAGCAGATCCGAGCGCCGCGCCATACCGATATGTCGCGCTGGTATTCAGAACACGGTCACCCGTGAGCGTCGCCTATTGACCGGCTGCGGATGTGCGCGAGCGTCAGCTGTTCGGCGTGTCAATGCGAACGACAGGTTTCAGGCAAGGCAATCGGAAGCTTGAGAACCCGCAGTCGACCCTAAGCTGCCGCTCGCCGTAAGCAGTGGTCGCCCAGAAAGCGGACCGTGCGTCTGCATAAGCCGCCCGATGTCACAGCGCGGCGGCGCTCCGCACTCACGGCTTAATTCGAGACTGAACTGCGAGGGACTCTCGTGCCTGTCCGGAAAGCGGCATTCGAGGCATCGAGATTCACGGTAAGCATCAGCCGGCGCGCTTCGTTCAGGCGGAGCTACTTCTGAAACTGCAGCGGGCTCATCGACGTGCGCTATCGGAAGTGCTGGCGGAAATGGCAGCGGACCTCGGCCACGCTGCCAAATCCCCACCCTTTTGCGCTATGGGGTCGTGATGGGCATGGGCAGCCCCAGCCAAGGCAGCAAGTTGCTGGCCTTCATGTTGCTATACAGCCGGCCCAACTGACGCGTCGCGTCTTCGGGCAAGAGCAGCCGCTCGTTGATCATCTTGTTCGCTTCGATGGTCGCAGCCAAGTAGTACGACTTGAAGTTCGGGTAGCGCTCTTCGATCGACAGGCGAGGATCGCCGCTTGCGAGCCGCTCCGCCCGCGTCCTAGCGAACGGCATGTAGCCACCCGCGAGTGAGCCTTCACGGCCCGCCAGCGGGCCCGAGGCGATCGGATTCCATCCCGTGTAAGTTCCCAGCGGCAACCGGCGCAGCAGCGAGCGCACGCCCCCAATCTCGTTGCCGTCGGCGTCGACCTTCGACACCAATCCTGGGATAGCCTGTTTGATCGGCGGGGGGCCGTTGGTGATCACGCCGGATCCGTCGTTGTGACGAAAGAGCGGGCCATAGTCATAGTCGAGGACCGGGTTGATGACACCGTCAGGCTTGGGCGCGTTCGGAATGTTTGGCCAGCCCATGGCCACCGAGTTGGCCGGCACCAAGGTTCCATCACTGATTCTGGGCAGGGCGGAGGGCGGGGGCTCCCTGCCCATCGTCAGCCACTCGATCATGGCCACGTACAAAGCGCGGTTGATGTAGGTGTTCGGGTTGGGGTTAGAGCCAGAAAACACTGCCGGATTGGTGGACGCAGTACCCAGGTTGTAGCCGCCTCCGCCGCCGTTGTGGGTCGTTCCCGAATGAAAGTAGACGCGCACGTTCGGTGGAATAGGAAGATCTGCAACCTTTTCTGTTCCCGTCCATCCCACAGAGCCGTTGCTGTACCAGGCCTCCGGACCTGTCAGCGTATCCATCACCAATGGACAGGTGCTCGTCTGCCGGCAACGCGTCAAGATCCCCCACTTGGCATGGCCACGAACGTTGTCTGTGTTCTCTTCCCACCAAAGCGGTCCATCCGCGCCCGGTTCATAAAGCTCGGCAATGTCCCCTGGCTGCGCGAAGCGGACGTTGAATCCACCGAAGCGACCTCCCGTGTCGGGATTCGCGCCGTCCCAAATCTTGCGGCCGTTTTCATCCTCGTTCATACCCAAGTTGAGGTGGTGCTTCAGGTAGCGGCCTGCTTGCGACCTTCCGTAGCTGGTGACGGTCACGACCTTCCCCGCGATGGGGTTGGGTACACCGACGTCATCCTGCAACGAGTACCTCATAAACGAGACGACATCCCGAAACGCTGCTTGTCCCACGCCCAACACGTAGGGGTCCTTTGCTAGATACGAGAACTCATAGAGCAGTGCGGGGTTGAATCCGCCTTTGATGCACAGCCGCGTGGGGTCTGGAGTGCCCGGAAAGGGCGTGGTGCGGCAATCCGCGAACGCGTAATCAGTTCGCGGAATCGTCACCACGTTCGACTTGACACCTTCGGGTGACTCCTTCGTTGCCGACACAAGCGCCGTTGTGGCGGTGTCAGTTGAGAATGTAGTGCGGCCGGAAGTGGTCAAAGACTGAGTCGTCTGCGGGACGCCTGCTGACAGCGGCACGGCGATAAATCGATCGAGCACCGGTGAAACGACCGGCGATCCGTCTGGTAGCTTGGCGATTGGCACATTGACGCCGAGCGTGGTCGAAGTTGGTCCTGTGATCGGCATGTCGCCTTGCCACGCGGCATGCATGAGAATGTCCCCCCGACGCCACAGAAAGCCGGGGTCGTCAGTCACGTAAGGTATTTCTATGCGACCGCGGTTCGGCACGTAAGAAATCATGACGCCGGACGCCCGACTCAAATCTACGGGCTTGTAGATCGTGAACTGGCTGCGATACTCGACCTTGCCGTTGGCGTTCCTGGGTGCAAGCGTGATATCGGTGATGACCGCATTTCTGCGATCGTTGGGGTCCAGCTCGCCAAAGGCGCTACCGCGCACTAGTTCGTAAGCACCGACCGTCCCGAACGGCCCGCCGGCGACGGCGGTGGTCGAGTCGACAACGATGCGGGTAACCCGCGCGTCGACGCTGAGAACGGAAGCACCGAGCGCCATCGCGATGGCGGCGTGGAATGCTCTCTTGTGCAGATGTACGGACATTTGTGGTCTCCTCGTTTCGAATGATCGTTCACGGCCGCCAGCACGTTCTTCGTGTCGGAGTCGCGATCGACAGGTGATCTCTTTCAACGAGTCCTGCTATGGGACGTTCGAAGCTTCTCTGATTGTTGGGGGTGCCACCGTGGCCATCCCCGGTGCGCGAATCGCTCGGTTCAACGGGATTTAGGTCCCCGCCGACGGAAACGACGAGCGCCGAGTAGGGCACCGATCCCCGCCAGCATCAAGGCATAGGTCTCCGGCTCCGGCACGGCCGTCACCGCGACGTTGTCCAGTTCCATGAAACCGGGATCGTCGCGGAAATTGAAGGTCAAGAGCGTGCTGGGTCCTGTAGCGAGCGCTCCAAAGGTAAACGTCTGGAAGCCGGTGGTCGCCGTGGACGCATTGGTCAAGCTCAGCAGCGTCTGCGTGCCGAACCCGACCAAGAACTGGCTCGGGAGCCCCCCATCGCCTGAGAACGCGAACGAGATGGAGTATTGCCAACCGGGGACCGTTGCGATGGTCTGTTGAATCCCGCCCAGCGAGCCGACCGGACCGAAGAAGGCTCCGCAGTTGCCTTGCGGCACGAACGCCGCACCTGGGCACTGCACACCATTGAAAGCGCTGTTACCGGCCTCCGTCCAACTTGCGAAGCTGCCGGTCTCAAAGCTGCCGTTGGCGACCAGGTTGACTTGAGCGGATGCGTTCCCCGACAGGCTGGCGAGCCCGGAAAAGAAAAGGAGAGCGCAGAACATCTGGCCGCGATGGAGTCGTAGCAAACGCATGGAAACCTCGATTCGTTGAAGTGATATCAGCAGGGACTGCGGGGGAGGCCGCGCGAGTTCTTCAGAGCCGGATCATGGTATTGGGCGTCGCCCAGGGATTCCACCGATCTTTTTCGCTGACCCCATTCATAAAGTTCATGTGTGACCCACTTGCCCTCCCTGACCGCCCTGCGGTGTCTCGACGCCAGCGCAAGGTCGGCAAGCTTCACAAAAGCCGCTCAGGAACTCCATCTGACGCAAAGCGCTGTCAGTCACCACATCTTGAATCTGGAGCGGCACCTGGACGTCAAGCTCTTCGAGCGCGACGGTGGCGGTGTTCAGCTGACGGCTGCGGGGCGTACGTACTGGCAGGAGACCGTGCCGGCCCTCGAGCAGCTGTGGCGCGCCACCGAGCGTGCTACGGCGAAGCGCGACAAGGCCAGCCTCACTGTCTCTGCGCCGCCATCGTTTACAAGTGCTTGGCTGATGCGGCGCGTCTGCGAATTCGTCGCCAACAACCCCGACATCACCCTGAATCTGGTGAATCGCGGCGCCGGGCCTCGAGAAGAGTACGGCGAAGAAGATGCCGCGGTGGAGCTTTCAGAGGGCAGCGCTCCGGGGATCGAGACAGTCCGACTGCTGTCTCTCCTCTACAGCCCTTATGCATCGCCCGGACTGCTTCACCGCTTGGAACGGTACGAAGCAACGAACGACCGCGCGGCCTCGCCCGACGCGCTGGTGCAAATCCTCCGTTCTTCTCCTCTGATACGAACCAGCATGGCCGACGCGTGGCCCGGCTGGTTGCAACTTGCCAAACTGAACGAAGCGATAAGCCCTGCCCATGCAGCCGACGGTCCGCTTTATTCCCAGGCGTCGCTGGCATTGATAGCCGTACTCAGCGATGCTGGCGTGGCCCTGCTGCCCAAACATGTGGCCATCGATCACCATCTAGCCGGATCACTGGTTCAACTAAGCAATATCGGATGGCCTGCACGCAGGGCCTACCATCTTCAATGGCCGGCCGGTCGTGCGGTTTCACCCCCGTTGCGCCGCTTCGTCGACTGGGCCGCAACGATTGCCGAATCAGAGACCTAACCGTCGGAGGTGCCGATCGACCCGGTCGGCCGCGGCGCGTTGCGCCTTCACGCCGGAATCGCCGCATGGCGTAGGGACAGCTTTGCGGTTATTGCTGGCCGATGTCTTGGCCGAGCGCACGTTGCTTCCGAGCCGGAACTCTTAGTCGGCCAGCTTGAGCTGAGTGATCAGCGGCCGAAACAAGGCTGTGTACCGGTCCGTCCACGCCTTCACGTCTGCAAACGCCGGATCCACCGGAGTCGCCTGAACGCTCGATAGACGGGTCTGATACCGCAGGTCCGATCTGGCGCAGTGCGCTGTCACCTCACGTAATCGTTTGATGAGCTTCGGCGGCGTGCCTGCCTTCACAACCAGCGCTAGCCAGCCCGGTCGAGCGAGGTCCGTGCTGCCGGTCAGTTCGACGATGGTGGGCACATCTGGAAAGGCCTTGTCCTTCGCTTGCGAGTAAATGGCCAGTGGAACGGCGCGCCCACCCCGGGTCAACGCTTCGGCCGTACCGGAAGTGAGCGTCATGATGTCGATATCGCCGCGAAGCAACGCGTCGACGCCTGCCGCTTCACCGACGTAAGGCACATGGGTGCCGCCCGCGTCTAGTGACGTCAGGATCGTTGCAGTGAGCAAATGCGCCGGGCTGCCCTTGCCTGGAGAGCCGTAGTTCAGCCCGCCGGCTACATTTCGAGCCCGCGTGGCGAGCTCGGAGAACTGCTTAATACCGCTTCGAGTGCTCGCGACGAGTAATAAGGAACTCGTCGCGAGCACGGCCACCCCATCAAAATCCTTTTCAGGATCGTAGGGCTTGCTCCGATACAGGTACGGCGTGATGGCAATCTGAGACATGCCCATTGTCATGATGGTGTAGCCGTCCGCCGGCTGCAACTTCACGTAATTGGCGGCAATCACGCCGTTGGCCCCGGGTCTACTGATGACGACGACAGGCTGGCCGATTTGTTCGGAAGCGCACTCGGCCCATATGCGACTGATCGCCTCCGATTGGCTACCCGGCGGTTGCTGCGCGATCAGTTGAATGGGCTTATAAAGGTCGGCCGCAAGCGATGGGCACGCCGCTGCGAATAGCAGCGCATGCGCCACTGTCCGGAAACCGATCCTCCGCCGTGCCCTCGGCAAGCGGGGAAAAACTTCAACCGCTTCTTCGGCCGCTGCAGGGCGCTGAACGCAGCCATCTGTTCGTGGAGTTGCGGCTAGCACTCAGCGGCCTGATCACAGCTTTTCGATGGTACATCTCCCGTGGCCGCCAGACACTACAGACCACGGGGCCTGCTCCATCGTCAACCTATTCAATGCGATGCGCTGCCGAAGGGAACGCGGCGGCGGAGTCATCCCGGCACCGCCCGTGCTGGAACGAGCTCAAGTCACCACCCTGATCGCCAGGGACGTTGTGAGGCGAGTACCGTCACTTGCTACGCTGCTTGAAACGACGCATGCCGAGCAAGGCGAATCCTGCCAGCATGAGCGCATAGGTCTCCGGCTCGGGAATGACCGCCACTGCTACGTTGTCCAGCTCCATGAACCCTGCGTCATTGCGAAAGTTGAAACTCAGCAGCGTGCTGGCTCCTGCGGCGACAGCATCGAAAGCGAACGTCTGGAAGCCCGGTGTCGCCGTCGCGGCATTGCTCAAGTTCAACAACGTCAGAGCGCCGAAGTTCACCAGGAATTGACTTGGAACGGAGCCATCGCCTGAGAGGGCGAAGGTGACCAGATAGTGCTGGCCGGCGGTCGTTGCGAGGGTCTGCGTGATGCCACCCAGTGATCCGATCGGCCCGAAGTAGGCGTCGCAGTTGCCTTGCGACACGAACGACGCGCCCGGACATTGCACGCCATTGAAGGCGGTATTGCCCACTTCCGTCCAACTTGCGAAGCTACCGGTTTCGAAGCTGCCGTTATTGACCAAGTTTTGGGCGGACGCCTGGCCTGACAGTCCGGCAAGCGCCGCCAGAAGCAGAGCAAAGGACAGTTGACGGACATTGAGTAATTGCAGGCGCATGAAAGCCTCACTTGTTGGGGGAGAAACAGTCGAGAACAGCGGGAGACGCCTGGCTCCTAAACCTTGGGCGACTTCCGCGGGTCGGGTCAGGGGACAAGCGGGAGCAGTCCCCCGCTGGTCATCTGGGTCTTCATCGTATTGACCAGGGCCGTCGCATCGTCGGGCAAGAGCAGTCGCTGCGCAACCAGGCTCTTGGCGATCTTGCTCGCCTGGAACAGGTAGTTCCCGAGCGAGCCGTACCGCTCCACGATCGACAGCCGCGGGTCGCCGAGCGCGATGCGCTCGGCCGCTGTCCGCGGGAAGGGGATCGATCCACCGGCCAGCGACTGCTCGCGCCCCTTCAGCGGACCGGTGGCAATCGGATTCCATCCGGTATACGTGCTCAGCGGCATACGGTGAAGCAGCGACCTCAGGCCGGCGACATCGTTGCCGTCGGCGTCAACCTTCGGGGCCAACGTCGGGATGACCCCGAGGATCACCGGGGGAACATTGCTGATCACGCCCGAGCCTTCCGCGTAACGAAACGCGGCGCCGTAGTCGTAGTTGAGGACCGGATTCATCACCCCGTCGGGCTTTGGAGAGCCGGGGATGTTCGGCCATCCCATGGCGGCCGAGTTCGCCGGGACCAGCGTGCCGTCACTGACGCGTGGGTATGCGCTCGGCGGCGGCGGCGTCCCGTTGCGCACCCATTCGATCATCGCGACGTGCAGCGCACGGTTCGTCTCCCGCTGGCCGTTGGGATTGCCGATGTTCCTGAGCGGGTCGGTCGACCGTGCGCCCAGGTTCCAGCTCGGAGTGCCACCGCCGTGCGCAGTGCCCGCGTGATAGTAGCGGCGAACGTTCTCCGGCAGGGGAAGGTCCTGGTTGCCGAGCGTGCCGGTGATCCCCGGGCTGGCATGGCTGTACCACATCTCCGCGCCACCGTAGGTTTCCATGATCTTCGGGCAGGTGTTGGTGACGCGGCATCGCGTCAGGAATCCCCATGCCGGCGTGCCGCGCACTGGGTCCGCATAGTCCTCCCACCAGAGCGTCCCTGCCGCCCCCGGGTCGTACATCTCGGCGATGTCGCCCGGCTTGGCGAATCGGATATTGAAGCTCCCCATCATGCCCGCGATGTTGGGGTTCATGCCGTCAAAGACGATCCTGCCGACCATATTGCTGTCGTCTTCGTTGAAGCCATTGTTGAGGAAATGCTTCCCGAGGCGCCCGGACTGCGAATTTCCGAAGTTGAGCGCGATCTGGATGCGGCCGCCGAGCGGATTCGCAGTGCCGAAGTCGTCTGCGGCGGCATAGCGGAAGAACGAACTGACGTCGCGCATCGCCGCTTCGCCGACGCCCAGGACGTAGGGATCTCGGGCCAGACGGATGAGCTCGTAGCCGCGCTGATTGTTGAAGCCGCCTTTCACGCAAAGCTGAGTCGCACTCGGTGTCCCCGGAAACGGGTTGGCGGCAGTGCAGCTCGCGAATGCGAAGTCGGTGCTCGGGATTTGCACCACGTCGGTCTTGACCCCCTCCGGCGTCTCCGAAGCGAACGAGATGAGCTTCGCCTGGGTCGTGTCCATGGTCGCCAGCAGCCGGCCCTCGACTTCCGGCAGGTTGACCTGGAGCCCGCTCGGGGCGATGAAGCGATCCCACACGGGGCCGACCACGCCTACGGCACGCGGCACATTGATCCCCAGATCGCCCGTCGTGCCCGTGATCGGGATGTCGCCCTGCCACGCGACGTTCAACACCACCTCGCCATAAGCGAAGAGCAAGTCGTTGCCGTACGGCGTCGCGACGCCGCCGCGATTCGGTATGAGCTCCATCAAGATTCCACCTGCCTTGCTCATGTCTACCGGCTTGAGGAGCGTGAACTGCGTGGTGTAGGTGACTTTGCCGTTCGCATTGCGCGGTGCGAACTGGATGTCGGTGATCACCGCATTGCGCCGATCCAGCGGATCGAGCTCGCCTTCCGCTTCGCCCCTCAGCTGCTCGTAAGGTCCGACAGGCCCCGTGTTGGCCACGGGCGTCGTGGTCTGGAAGGTGATCTTGGTGACGCGCGCATCAACCGTGCCCGTCGCCGCCAGGCCGATCGTCGTCACGGCAACTGCGAGAGCGTGCTGAAGCGGCAGCTTCTCAAACAAGCGCCCGACCCCCGTCAGAAGCGCGACGCCGGATGTCTCAGCACATGCAAGTCTCATCTTGTCTCCTCATTCATGGACGGCCATGGTGGCCAACATCGCCATTCGCCATTCGATAATCTGCGATCCGGGTGGCCAGGAGAATTCGTGAATCGTTGAGGCCGTTTTCGGTACAGGTTGAGGACCGTCTCAGCGCGCACTAGCCATGATTTTTGCCACCCAACCAGCGACCGCGTCGGCAGATCGAAAGTCGTCGATTGAGCGCGCCGGTATGTCCGGCTGGCTAGTCCGCCAGAGCGTGGCAAGTGTGGTTCCCGGTCCGACCTCCAGCACACAGCCGACTCTCGCCTCGGCAATCGTCTCCATGCATGTGTCCCAGAGCACCGGGTTCGCGATCTGGGCCGAAAGACAATGGGCGAGCTCCTGTTCGCGGCGTATCGACGTGCCGGTCAGATTGCAGACCAGCCGGGCGGTGGGCGCTCGGAGATCGATCGTTGTCAGATGCGCCGCGAAGGCTCTTTGGGCAGGCCGCATCAACGGAGTGTGGGAAGCGACGCGGACGCCGATGTCATCCAGCCTCCCTCCCACGATCGCTGGATCACCTCGGGCGGCTTGCAGCGCGGCTGCCGGTCCCGCGACGATGGCCCGATCGACACCCAAGCGGATGGCGATGAAGAGACCGTGGCGACCACACCACGTTTGAATCACTTGGAGAGGCAACTCGCGCACCGCGACCATACCGGTTGGCTCATCCGCGGTGCTGGCGGCCATCAGCCGGGCGCGCAGCCGCGACAGCTCGAAGGCGATGTCCGCATCGAAGACCCCAGCCGCCGCGAAGGCTGCGAGTTCGCCGACGCTGTAGCCCGCCACCACCGCAGGCGACGGCAAGCGCGCCGCAAGGCAGGCCCAGGCGGCACTCTCGACGCCTACCAGCAACGGCTGAGCGATAGCGTTCGCGGTCAACCAGTCGGGATCGGCCAGGCGTTGGCGCCAATCGTTCCCGAGTGCGCCGGCAACCCGTTCCAGCAACGGTCGCGCCTCCGGCTCGTCCTCGAGCCACGGCAGCATCTGCACGTGCTGGGTGCCCTGCCCCGGAAACAGGAGCGCGAGACTCACGACGGCCTGCGGTCAGGCCACCGGGCGCTCGTGACCCGTTGCAGCCAGCAAGCCGCGGCCAGCAGGTCGGCCGAGCCGCCGGGCGACAGGTGCCGGGCGACCAGCTCGCGGTGCAAGGTCCAGGCAAGGTCGAGAGCATCCGGGGCGGCAGCGCCGCCCGCGCGAAGAAACGCTCGCGCCCCCGCTCGAACGTCGTACAGCGCCTGAAGCCCGCCGCGGTGCACGAGATTCGTGTCGTCCAGGACGGCCATCGCTTCCAGGAGGGCCTGCAGCCGCGCCCGCTCGGGCGGCAGGCCTTGCGCCAGCGCAGCGCGCAGGCTGGGCCAGACAATCTCGAACAGCACCGGCAAGCCGTCGGCGGCTTCGAGAGATGCACCGCGCAAGCCGAAACGGCGCGCTGCATGCGACCCGTGGGAGCTGGTGTTGCGCGCCGCACGACAGGCGAGCTGGCGGCCCCAGCTCTCGATCAGCACCCGGCGCACGTTCGCCGCATCGAGCGGCAAGCGATCCGCCAAACAACGTCCGGCGGCGGCACACAGCATCCCGAGCGTGAAGATCGCGCCCCGATGCGTGTTGATGCCGCCAGTGGCACGGAGCATCTGCGCCTCGGCGCGAATGCCCTCCGACTCGAGGGCCGGGAGCGATGCCCCTTTGGCGCCCATGTTTGCGAGTGCCGGGAACGCATGGCGCAGCGCGAACAGGCTGCGCATGAAGGTGCGTGCGTCCATGTCGCGATGGCTGCCGGTGTCCACGAACGACACTAGGCCCGGCTTTGGTGCGAGCGCGAGTTCGTCGTGGAGGGCGAGCACGGCGCTGCGACCGATATGAGCGAGGCACGGTGCGTCGCGCAGGTCGGACGTATAGGCCGACCTTGTTGGCACGAGCAGAGGCCGGTGCGCAACGGTCATGACCCGGCCTCCACGTCGCCGACGGGCCACGCGACTTGATGCTCGATGGCCGCGCTGTGGAGTCGCTTGAAAAGCAGCCCACGGCTGCGGCCAGCGCGCCAGGCCCGGTACTCGCGCCAAGCGACCGCCGCACCATCCGGCCCGACGAGCTCGCCGTCGACTCGAATGGCGCCGAGCTCGCCCGCTTGCAGGCCCGTGACGGCGGCATCGGCCTGCGCGAGGTCGCGCACCCCTAGCCACAGGTCGAGGTCTGAGCGATCGTGCACGTAAGCCAGGCCGCTAAGCCGCTGCCAGCCATAGCTGCCGTAGACGCGGGGCATGGTTCCGAGCGCAATTAGGGC
>Ga0070677_10000519_pt1 | contig 13214 bp, 14 predicted proteins | sample KBSM63metaG_FD_64674 | JGI IMG/M metagenome (GOLD analysis project Ga0070677, IMG submission 64674) | Miscanthus rhizosphere microbial communities from Kellogg Biological Station, Michigan, USA - KBS M6-3 metaG | ecosystem: Host-associated > Plants > Roots > Rhizosphere > Soil ... | reverse complement strand
TGGTACGAGGGCGCCCTCCTCGAGCCGGTCCGCCACCTCATGGCCGACGAGCGCGGCAGCGTGGTCGGTCAGCCCGCGTCGCCGCCGATCGCGATCTTCAGCACCGAGAAGGCGGCCAGCGTTCCCGCGCCCGCCGCGGCGAACTTGACCATCGCCGTCCAGAACATGCGGCTGCCTTCCTCGTGCACATAATCCTCGATCACCACGATCAGGCCCATCTGCAGGTGCCAGAAAAAGGTGAAGACGAGCAGCAGCATCGGCGCCGCGGCGAGCGGCGAGGAGAGCCACTGGACGAGACTGGCATGATCGAGCCCCGGCAGCCGCCAAAGCGAGACCAGCAGCCAGACGAACAGGACCAGCACCGCGAGCGAGGAGAGGCGCTCGTCCCGCCAATGGCCGGCGCCCTCGCGGGCCGGGCCGGTGCCGCGCACCTGGGCGAGCGGAGTCTTCATGGTCACGCGGAAATCCTCCCCATCACGATCCAGGCCCACAGGCCGGCGGTCAGCAGCACCGCGCCCAGCAGGGTCGCCAGCGCTCCCAATTTGTTGCGCCTGAGCTCGTAGCCGGCACCGATGTCCATGACGAAATGCCTGAGGCCCGAGAGCGCGTGCTGGAAGAAGGCCCAGCTCAGGCCGATGCCGACCGCCGCGCCGAACGCATATTTGACCCAGGCCCAGGCATCCTTGTCGAGCGTGAAGCCGGTGCCGGTCAGCCAGCCCAGCCAGGCGGTGAAGGTGCCGTAGGCGCCGCTGCCCATCGCCGCGGCGACCAGCCACCAGGTGAACAGGCCCGCGCCCAGGGTGGCGAGGCCGACGCCGGTGATCCGGTGCAGGATCGAGACCAGCATGTGCGGGCCCCATTTCCAGATGGTGAGATGCGGCGACAGCGGACGATCGGGATTGCGGTGCATGGGGTCCCCAACAAGGTGTGCTTCGCGGAGGCCGCCGAAGCGGCGTCCCCGAGCGGCGGCTCGCCAGCGCTTTTACGCCGGGCGCGCCCGGTTGCAAGGGGCCGCTTGAACGCGATGAAGCGTTCCCGCGCCGCCCCGGCCGGCCGCAGCCCTTGGCTAACACCATCTTAACCAATTCCCCCCTATCGCTCCTTCAGATTTGAAGGCGCAGACGGGGTTGATGAAGATGGCAGTCGAAAGCGGGCGGGACGGGATCGATCTTCAGCGGCGGATCCGGATGTTCGACACGGACGGTTGCCTGGAGGAGAGCTGCCGCGAGATCTGGGCCTTGGTCGAGCCCGAGAAGAAGCTCATCGCCCGCGCTTATTGGGAGCGCTATGCCCGCTCCGACGAGATCGCCCGGCCGATCAGCCCCGAGAAGCTCGAGGAGCTCACCGAGCGGATCGTCCCCCATATCGAGGCCAAGCACGGCGCGCTGGCCGATCCCGCCTGGGTGGAGATGACCCGCTTCTACGTCGAATCGGCGACCAGGGCCAATATCTCGCTGACCACGCTCTATTCGGGAATCACCGCCTGCGGCCAGGCCGTGCAGGACGCGCTGGGCCGGGCGATTCCGGCCGAGCCGGAGCGGCTCGCTCGGCTGAGCCGGGCGGCGATCGCCCTGACCGCGCTCGAGATCGACGTCTTTTCCGCCCATTACGACGTCCTGCGCACGCTCGAGGAGCGCGAGCGCCGGGCCGCGCAGGGCTCCGAGTTCAACAAGGAGATCGTCTCGGTCGTCGAGCATACCGCCTCGGGCTCGCGCAAGGTGCGCGCCCAGGCCGCCGATGCCAGCCAGGCCGCCCGCGGCATGCTGGGCAAGACCAGCGAAGTGGCCGCGGCCGCCGAGCAGTCCGCCGTCGCCATGCGCGAGGCCGCGCAGACCGCCGCCGGCCTGATCATGGCGATCGAGGAAGCGCGCAACGAGGTCGAGGTCGCGGCGGGCGTCGCCGTCCGCGCCGGCGACCAGGCCGCGACCGCCGTCCAGGTCAGCCAGGCGCTCAGCGCCCATGTCGAGGCGATCGAATCGATTCTCGGCCTGATCCGCGACATTGCGGGCCAGACCAATTTGCTGGCGCTCAACGCGACCATCGAAGCGGCCCGCGCCGGCGACGCCGGCCGCGGCTTCGCCGTGGTCGCGCAGGAGGTGAAGAGCCTCGCCTCGCAGACCGCCCGCGCCACCGACGACATCACCGCCAAGATCGCCGCGATCCAGTCCGCCACCAAACAGACCGTCGAAGCGAACGATTCGATCCAGTCGACCGTGGAGGAAGTGCAGGTCAGCGCCGACCGGATCCGCAAGGCGATGGAGATGCAGGCGCAAACGGTGACGATGATCACCGCCGCGGTCGACGAGACCGCTCTGGCCGCCGATTCGATGTCGTCCACCATCGCCGCGATCCGCCACGACACCGAGAATGTGGCGAGCGAGATCGACGAGGTGGAGAAAAGCTTCTCTGAGGTCGACGAGCAGATGGCGCGGTTCAAGGCCACCGCCGGCAAGTTCGTCCAGACCTTCGCGGCCTGATTCCCCTTCCCTGCCCGGGCAGGCGCGCCTAATCGGCGCGCCATGACCGAACCTCTCCACATCCTCGTCACCGGCAGCAGCCGCGGCATCGGCGAGGCGATCGCCGCGGCGCTGGCCGGCCACCGCGTCGTGGGCCATTCTTCCAAAGGCGGCGACGATCGGATCGCCGCGGACCTCGCCCACCCCCAAGGCGCGGCTGCGCTCTGGCGGGAGGCGGTGGCGAAGCTGGACGGACGGGTCGACGTGCTGGTCAACAATGCCGGCCTGTTCGAGCCGGCGCCGATCGGGTCCAGCGATTCCGAATGGGAGGCGAATTGGGAGCGCACGCTGCGCATCAATCTGCGCGCCTCGGCCGACCTTTGCCGCCTCGCCGTACTCCACTTTCGCCAGTGTGGCGACGGCGGCCGGATCGTCAACGTCGCCAGCCGTGCCGCCTATCGCGGCGACAGCCCCGATCACTGGCATTACGCCGCCTCCAAGGCCGGCATGGTCGGCATGACCAAGACCATCGCGCGCGCCTATGCCGGCGAGGGGATCTACGCCTTCACCGTGTGCCCCGGCTTTACCGTCACCGGCATGGTCGAGGAATATATCGAAAGCCGCGGCGGCCTCGCCTCCTTGGGCGACCTGCCGATCGGCCGGCCGGCGACCACCGACGAGATCGCCGAGACGGTGCGCTGGCTGGCGGTCGACGCCCCGGCCTCGGCCACCGGCGCGGTGATCGACGTGAACGGAGCCAGCTTTGTCCGCTGAGAGCTGGAAGGTGACGCTGCCCTGCACCAAGGCCGAAGCCGAGGCGCTTGCGGAGGATATCACGCCGTTCGCGATGCTCGATTCGCCGCCGGTGCTGATGACCAGCGAGGCCGACGGCGATGCCTGGCGGCTCGACGCCTATTTCGAAGCGCGGCCGGGCGAGGGAGACATCGCGCTGCTGCTCGGCCTGGTGCCGAGCGCGCGCGGGGCCGCGCCCAAGGCGGAGAAGCTGGGCGACGAGGATTGGGTGACGCTGAGCCAGGCCGGGCTGGAGCCGATCCGGGCCGGCCGCTTCTTCGTCCATACGCCGGCCCATCGAGACGCGGTTCCAACCGGGGCGATCGCGTTCGAGATCGACGCCGGCCGCGCCTTCGGCACCGGCCAGCACGAGACCACGACCGGCTGCCTGATCGCGCTCGACCGGCTGAAGGGCGCGGGCGCGAGCTTCTCGAACCTGCTCGACCTCGGCACCGGTACCGGCCTCCTCGCCTTCGCCGCCATGCGGCTCTGGCCCGCGGCCAAGGCGGCGGCGTCGGACATCGATCCGGTAGCGATCGAGGTGGCGGCGGAGAATGCGGCGGTCAACGGCGTCAAGCTCGGCCGGGCCCGCGGCCAGTGCGAGCTGGTCGTCGCGCCGGGCATGGAGCATCTGCGCCTCAAGGCGCGGGCGCCTTACGACCTGATCATCGCCAATATCCTGGCGGGGCCGCTGATCGCGCTCGCCCCGTCGGTGGCCGGCGCGCTAATGCCGGGCGGGCGGCTGATCCTCGCCGGGCTGCTGAACGAGCAGGCCGACGCCGTCGCCGCGGCTTACCGGCGGCAGGGGCTGATGGCGGGCATGCGGATCGAACGCGGCGACTGGCCGACGCTCGTCATGCGCAAGCGCAAGGCGACGGGCTGGCGCTAGCGGCGCTCGAACCGCGCTCCGCCAACATTGTGACGCACGATCACCGGCTCCCGGCAGCCCGCCACTTCGCGCACCACCGTCAAATGAAGGTCGCCGGCCGGCAATTCGTCGAGTCGCCGCGGCCGCGCCGGCGGAGCGCGCCGCACGGCATCTTCATCGGCCTGCTCGACCTGGGCGAAGCGGTCGCAACGCGGCTTCGGCTGCTCGCTCGGCTGTTCGACGGCCGGCGGGCTCGCGGCCGGCGGCTGGGCCTGGGGCTGAGCCGCGGTCGCGCCCAGAGGCAAAAGGGTCAGGGTCGCTGCAGCAATCAAACGCATGCCTCTTCTCCTTGGTGCTTCCCCTATAACGCATTTCCGCGGTGGAATCAGCCGCCTGCCTCGGCGACGATCTTCAGCCAGGCCGCTTCGTCGATCACCTCGATGCCGAGCTCGGCCGCTTTCTTGAGCTTCGAGCCGGCGCCGGGGCCGGCGACGAGCAGGTCGGTCTTGGCGGAGACCGAGCCCGCCGCCTTGGCGCCGAGCGCTTCGGCCTGCGCCTTGGCCTCGTCGCGTGAGACGGCCTCGAGGCTGCCGGTGAAGACGATGGTCTTGCCGGTGACCGGCGAGTCCAGGGTCTCGACCTTGAACGGCGGCGGCGAGACTTGGCCGAGCAGATCCTCGACCACCTCGCGATTGTGCGGCTCGGCGAAGAAATCGACCACCGCCTGAGCGACGACCGGGCCGATCCCCTCGATCCCCTGAAGCTCGGCATAGGCGGCCTCGTCGGTCGCTGCGCGAGTGGCGGTATCGAGCAGCGCCTCCATCGTGCCGAAACATTTCGCGAGGTCGCGGGCGGTGACGTTGCCGACATGGCGGATGCCGAGCCCGAACAGCAGCCGGTCGAGGGGCGGCCGGCGGCGCGCCTCGATCGCGGCGACGAGATTGCGGGCCGAGATCTCGGCCCAGCGCTCGCGCTTCAGCAGATCCTCCTCGGTGATCCGGAAGATGTCGGCCGGCGACTGGATCAGGCCGTCGGCGAAGAAGGCCTCGATATGGGTGCCGCCCAACCCCTCGATGTCGAGCGCATAGCGGGAGACGAAATGGCGCAGCCGCTCGACGCGCTGGGCGGCGCAGATCAGGCCGCCGGTGCAGCGGACGTCGACCTCGTCATTCTCGCGCACCGCCGCCGAGCCGCACACCGGACAATGGTCCGGGAAGCCGTAGGGCGCGAGCTTCGCATGCGCGTCGGGCGCGGTGGCGAGGCCGACGATCTGCGGAATGACGTCGCCGGCGCGCTGCAGCACGACGCGGTCGCCGATCCGCGCGTCGAGGCGGGCGATCTCGTCGGCATTGTGCAGCGTGGCGTTGGTGACGACGACGCCGCCGACCGTGACCGGCTCCAGCCGCGCCACCGGGGTCAGCTTGCCGGTCCGGCCGACCTGGATGTCGATCGCCTTCAGGGTGGTTTCGGCGCGCTGAGCGGGGAATTTGTGAGCGAGCGCCCAGCGCGGCGCCTTGGCGACCTGGCCGAGCCTTTTCTGCCAGTCGAGCCGGTCGACCTTGTAGACGACGCCGTCGATGTCGAAGGGAAGGTCGGCGCGTGTCCGCTCGATCTTGCGGTAATGGGCGATCAGATCGTCGAAGGTCGTGGCCCGGACGAGGTCTGCGGAGATCGGCACGCCCCAGGAGGCGATCGCCCGCATGACGCCGAGCTGCGTGTCCGCCGGCAGCAACGAGGCCTCACCCCAGCCATGGGCGTAGAAGCGCAACGGCCGCGCGGCGGTGATGGCCGCGTCCTTCTGGCGGAGCGAGCCGGCGGCGGCGTTGCGCGGATTGGCGAAGATCTTGCCGCCTTCGGCTTCCTGCCGGGCGTTGAGCGCGGCGAAATCGGCCTTTGACATGTAGACCTCGCCGCGGATCTCGAACACGTCCGGCGCATCGCCGTCCAGCCGCTGCGGGATGTCGGCGATGGTGGCGACATTGGCGGTGACGACCTCCCCGGTGGTGCCGTCACCACGGGTGGCGGCGAGGACGAGGACACCTTTCTCGTAGCGCAGCGAGCAACTGAGGCCGTCGATCTTCGGCTCGGCCGTGAGGGCCACTTCGGCATCCTCGCCGAGATTCAGAAAGCGCCGGACGCGGCCGACGAAGTCGCGCACCGCCGCTTCGGCGAAGGCGTTCTCCAGGCTCAGCATGGGCAGTGCGTGCCGGACCTTGGAGAGATGCGCCGCCGGGGCTGCCCCCACCTGGCGCGAGGGGCTGTCCTCGCGGACGAGATGCGGGAATTGCGTCTCGAGCTCGGCATTGCGCCGGACCAGGGCGTCATAGTCCGCATCGGAAATCTCCGGCGCGTCCTCGGTGTGGTAGAGACGGTTGTGCCGCGCGATCTCCTCGGCGAGACGTTCGAGCTCGGCTGCGGCCTCGGCTTCGGTCATGGTGCGGGGAACAGGAAGGGCGGGAAGGTAAAGAAGACGAGCAGGGTCACCGCGACGAGCTTCAGCGTCGCGCCGAGGCTCGGTTCGCTCGCCGCCTGCAGGCCGACGACGATGGTGTAGACGGCGGCGGCGAAAGCGAGCGGGAACCAAGCCACGAACAGCCAATTGCCCCAGCCGGCGGCGGGCGCCGCGTCGCCCGAATAGCCCATGGTCACGATGACGAGCGCGGCGGGAAGCACGAAGACGATCGCGAGACCGGCGATCAGCACGAACAAGCCGGCGAGCGCCGTCAACAGGAGCGAGACGGCAGCCTCCGCCCAGGAACGCGACGTCTCGGCCGTCATGCCGCCTCCAGCAGCCGGTCGGCCTGCGCGCGGGCCTCGTCGGTGACCTGCGCGCCGGAGAGCATCCGGGCGATCTCCTCGCGGCGGCGGGGCTCGTCGAGGCGCTGGACGCCGGTGCGGGTGACGAGCCCGTCATGGCTCTTCTCGATCAGCAGATGCATGGCGCCGCGCGCCGCGACCTGCGGCGAATGGGTGACGACGAGCACTTGGCTGCCTTCCGCCAGCCGGTGCAGCCGCTCGCCGATCGCGCTGGCGACGGCGCCGCCGACGCCGCGGTCGACCTCGTCGAAGATCATCGTCGTCGCCCCGCCTTCCTCGGCCAGCGCGACCTTGAGGGCGAGGATGAAGCGCGATAATTCGCCGCCCGAGGCGATCCGCAACAGCGGTCCGAACGGCGCGCCCGGGTTGGTCGAGACCTCGAACTCGATCCGGTCGCGCCCGGCCGCGCCCGGCTCGGCGGGACCGACGACGGTGCGGAAGCGGGCCTGGTCGAGCTTCAGCGGCGCCAGCTCCGCGGCAACCGCAGCGTCGAGGCGGGCCGCCGCAGTCCGGCGCGCCTCGGTCAAAGCGTCGGCGGCGCGGTCATAGGCGGCGCAGGCGTCGGCCAGCTCGGCGCCGAGCGCCTCGATCCGGTCGGCGCCGGCATCGATCGCCCCCAGCCTTGCTTTGAGCTCGTCGAGCAAGACGGGGAGCGCGTCGGCCTCGACCCGGTGCTTGCGGGCGAGCGCGCGGATCTCGAACAGGCGCGCCTCGGCCTCCTCGAGCCTGGCCGGATCGAAGGTCAAGGCCTCGGCGGCGCGGCCGAGCGCGTCCTCGCCCTCCGCCGCCTCGATCACCGCCCGGTCGAGCGCGGCCAGGGCCTCGGCCAAAGCCGGGTGCTCGGCCGCCATCCGGTCGAGCCGCCGCGCGGCCTGGCGAAGCTGGGAAAGCCCCCCTTCCGACCCTTCGAGCAATGCCGAGATCGTCGCCAGCTCGTCGCCGAGCCGCGCGCCCGCCTGCATGGTCGCGCGCAGCGAGGCGAGACGGTCCTCCTCGCCGTCTTCGGGACTCAAGCGGGCGAGTTCCTCGACGGCATGTTCGAGCCATTCGCGGTCGCGCGCGGCCGTCTCGGTCGCCGCCCGCGCCTCGGCGAGCCGTTCCTCCAGCGCCCGCACCCGCTGCCAGGCCGCGGCCGCTCCGGCGGCGTCGATCCGGCCATAGGCGTCCAGCAAGGCCCGGTGGCCGCGGGGGTTGAGCAGGCCGCGATCGTCATGCTGGCCGTGGATTTCGACGAGCAGCCCGCCCAGCTCGCGCAGCAGCCCGGCCGAGACCGCCTGATCGTTGACGAAGGCGCGGCTGCCGCCGTCGGCCTTGGCGACGCGGCGGATGGTGAGCGGCTCGCCCGGCTCGCCCGCGAGCCCGTTCTCCGCGAGCAGGGCCAGGGCCGGATGGTCGGGGGGCATCTCGAAAGCGACGCTGACCACGGCCTGCGCCTGCCCGGCGCGGACCAAAGCGCTGTCCGCCCGCATCCCGAGCGCCAGCCCAAGCGCGTCGAGCAGGATCGACTTGCCCGCCCCGGTCTCGCCGGTGAGCACGCCGAGGCCCGGCCCGAATTCGAGGTCGAGCGTGTCGATCAGCACGACGTCGCGGATCGAGAGGCCGGTCAGCACGACGGGCCCTACAGCCCGTCGCCCCGGCGAAGGCCGGGGTCTCGGGTCGCCTGCTGTATCCTTTCCGCCATGAGATCCCGGCCTGCGCCGGGATGACGGGTCCGCATCTTAAGTCGCCGGCGGCTGGGCCGGGGCGGCACCCTGCGGGGCGTGGCGCTGCACCAGGCTGTAGGCGCGCTGGTACCAGCGCGATTGCGGGTAATTGGCGCCGAGCACCGCCGCGGCGCGGCGCGCCTCTTCGGGAACACCCAGAGCCAGATAGGATTCGGTAAGCCGCATCAGGGCTTCCGGCGCGTGGCTGGTGGTCTGATATTCGTCGATCACCGTCCGGAAGCGGATCGTCGCGGCCAGCCATTGCCGGCGGCGCTGATAATAGCGGCCGATCTCCATCTCCTTGCCGGCGAGATGGTCGCGGACCAGGTCGATCTTCAGCCGGGAATCGTCGGCATAGCGGGTGTTCGGATAGCGGCGGACGACCTCGCCCAGGGATTCCAGCGCCTGGCGGGTCACCGCCTGGTCGCGGGTGACGTCGCTGATCTGCTCGTAATAATTGAGCGCGATCAGGTAGAGCGCGTAGGGCGCGTCGCGGTTGCCCGGGTGAATCGAGAGGAAACGCCGCGCCGAATCGATCGACTTGGTATGGTCGCGCGCCGCATAATAGGAAAAGGCGCTCATCAGCTGCGCCCGGCGGGCCCAGACCGAATAGGGGTGCTGGCGCTCGACCTCGTCGAAAATCGCCGCCGCGGTCACGTAATTGCGCCGCCGCAGCCGGTCCCAGCCGGCATTGTAGAGCGTGTTGACGTCGCGGGCGACGTAGCGGGTCTCGGCCCGGTTGCGGCCGCCTCCTCCAAGCATGGCGCAGGCGGAAAGCGGAACGAGGCTGGCGGCGAGCGCGATGACGAGGATCGGGCGGGAAAAATGTGGCATGGCGGGCTTCTTAGCTGAGGGTTTGGCGGAGGCCAAGCCGCGTGTCGCATCAAAGCGGTCGGGGATGAATGCGGCTTTAATGAGGCTTGCTTAACCCGGTTTTGCTATGCGCCGGCGATGCTTCGGGTGCTCACCCTCGCCACCCTGTTTCCGAACGGCGCGCGCCCGACCGTGGGCGTGTTCGTCGAGCGGCAGACGCGGGCGCTTGCCGCCCAGCCGGGGATCGAGGTTGAGGTGGTGGCGCCGGCCGGGCTGCCGGTCTGGCCGCTGTCGCTCCACCCCCATTATGCGCCGCTCCGCGCGCTGCCGGCGCGGGAGCGCTGGAACGGCCTCGACGTGCATCGGCCGTTTTATCGGGTGTGGCCGGGGATCGGCCAGGCGGACACGGCACGAGTCATGGCAAAGGCGCTATTGCCCCTGCTCAGAGACATTCGCGACCGCTTCCCGTTCCACGTGATCGACGCCGAATATTTCTGGCCCGACGGCCCGGCGGCGATGCGGCTGGCGGAGGCGCTCGGCGTGCCCTTCTCGGTCAAGGCGCGGGGCAGCGACATTTACGGCTGGGGCGCGCGGCCGGATATAAGCGAGCAGATCGTGGCCGCGGGACGCGCGGCATCCGGTCTGCTCGCAGTCAGCGGCGCGCTGCGCGACGACATGATCGCGCTCGGCCTGCCGGCGGAAAAGATCCGGATCCACCATACCGGCATCGACCTCGACCGCTTCCGCCCCGAGGCCGACCGGCGCCAGGAGACGCCGCTGCTCATCACCGCCGGTCACCTCATCCCGCGCAAGGGGCAGGAGATCGCGCTGGCCGCGCTGGAGCAAATCCCAGCCGCGACGCTCCTCCTGGTCGGCGAGGGCCCGGATCGCGCGAAGCTCGAGCGCATCGTTCACCAGCGCGGCCTGACGGGCAGGGTCCGGTTCCTCGGCGCCCGGCCGCATGCCGAGCTGCCCGCCTTGCTCGCCTCGGCCGATGTGCTCGTGCTGCCGACCAACGCGGAGGGCCTGGCCAATGTCTGGGTGGAAGCGCTCGCCTGCGGCACGCCGGTGGTGACCTGCGACGTCGGCGGCGCCCGCGACGTCATCGATCGGGCCGAGGCCGGCCGGCTGGTGCCGCGCGATGCCGGCGCGATCGCCGCGGCTGTGCGGGAGCTGCTCGCGGACCCGCCCGACCGCTCGGCGGTGCGCAAGGGCGCGGAACGGTTCAGCTGGGACAGGAACGGCGCCGAACTTGCGGCGCATCTCGCCGGAATCGCTAGAGCGGCATAAGCGCCGCAACGATCCAGCGGCCCTCGCCGCGCAACATCCCCCAGGCGCGCGCGGCGGCGCGGCTGTCCATCGCCTCGACGCCGATTCCGCGCGCCTCGAGCGCGGCGACGAAGCCGCGCGGCGGAAAGGCCTGGGCCGGGCCGGTGCCGAGGATCAGGAATTCCGGGGCGGGATCGAGCGCCAGCAAAGCCGCGACATGATGGGGGGTCAGTTCGGCAAGCTCCGGCGCATCCCAGGCGGCCGCACTTTCGGGCGTCAGCAGGACGGCGCCATAGTTCTCGCCATCGACCCGGAAGCCTTGGCCCGCAAAGCCCTGGACCCGCGGCCCGGAAGCCGCGGGATCGCGCTCAAACCTGGGCGCCGTCATAGCCTTCGTTGCGTCCCGCCCGCTCGGCCCGGCTCACCGGGTCCTTGGGCATGAAGCTGTCGGTGGTCACGCGCAGCCAGACCAGAATCGGCGAGGAGATGTAGATTGAGGAGTAGGTGCCGACGAAGATGCCGATGAAGATCGCGATGGTGAGGCCGAAGATCACGTCGGGGCCCAGGAGGAGCAGCGCGAGGAGGGCGAGCAGGATCGAGATCGAGGTGACCATGGTGCGCGACAGCGTCTCGTTGAGCGACAGGTTGAGCAGCGGCACGATCTCCATCTTGCGATATTTACGCAGATTCTCGCGGATCCGGTCGTAGATGACGACGGTATCGTTCAGCGAATAGCCGACGATGGTCAGCACCGCGGCGATGACGTTGAGGTTGAACTCGAGCTGGGTCAGCGAGAAGAAGCCGAGCGTCATCCAGACGTCGTGGAACAGGGTGACGAGCGCGCCGACGCCGAACTGCCATTCGAAGCGGATCCAGATGTAAGCGGCGATGCCGAGCATGGCGAGGCCGACCGCGAGCGAGCCCGAGCGGAACAATTCCTCCGAGACCTTGCCCGACACCGTCTCGACCGCGTCGAAGCGCGCCTCGGGATGGGCGGCGGTGATCGCGGCGCGGATCCGGCTCGCCGCCTGCGTCGCCGCGGTCTCGCCGCCTTCCGGCAAGGGCGTGCGGATCGAGATCACGTTGGGCGCGCCGAACTCCTGCAGCGAGGCGCCGCCGCCGACGACTCCGTCGACGCTCTCGCGCAGCTGATCGAGATTGGGCGGCTGGCTGAAGGTGACCTTCATCTCCTGCCCGCCGACGAAGTCGATGCCGAGGTTGAGCCCGCGGGTGAAGACGAGCGCGATCGCCGCGGCGGTGACGAGGATCGACAGGATCAGCGCGAGATTGCGCCAGCGCATGAAATCGATGTTGGTGTTGTCGGGGACCAGCTTCAGCAGCTTCATTGGTGCAGTTCCTTCGGGATGCCCGCGAAGCCGCGCGCGAAGGCCGGCTCCGAAAATCAGGCAGCGGTTAGCCTAATTCCGGACGCGCCGCCACCCCGATGGCCGGGCGCGATCGACCGTGCAGGCCCCGGGCCGCGATCAACGGGTCCGCGGCGAACCCGGTTCGTGGAGCAGGACGGCGCATTTGCGGGAAAGGGATTGGTTCGCGCGGAGGCGCGGAGACGCGAAGATGGAGGCGCGGAGGATTCCTTTGCCGCTTCCGATCGAGGGTCCATCCGATCGATGCGCGGTGCCGGGCTCGTCTTGCGGGAATGGAGCGCCGTGCGCTCGGGCAGGGCTCGGCTTCTCCGCGCCTCCTCTCCGCGCCGCCGCGTGAACCCGTCCTAAACGGAGGCTCGGGCGAGAATTACGGTGACAGAATTACGGTGACAGTGCATTTAATTGCCGCCTTCCGGGCTTGCCGTGACGCAGCGCCCGTCCCGAGGCTGCCTCGAGGCACTCCAGAAAGGCAGCGTCGCCGACCGGGCGCCCAATGCTCGTCAAGAAGTGCACTGTCACCGTAATTCCGGTATATTGGAACCGGCCGAGGTTCGGGACGGCGGGGATGCCGTATTCGTCGTAGCTGTTGCGGGCGATGGCGTTGGCGTCCGCGACCGCGACGATCGAGCCGCGCTCGTCGGCGAAGAGGTGGCGGACGGGGTCGAGGGTCGCGCGCCCGAAGGTGAGTCGCTGCTCGTCAATTAAGTGCACTGGCGTTGGGCATCAGCACCCATATCCAAATCTCTACGCCGAACTGGGCTTCTAAGCACCGGTCAGCAGGCCAGCATCATCGGAGAAGATTATGAGCTTTTCAGGCTCGGACGCGAACCATGCGTAGCTGCCCCAAGCGAGGCTATCCACGGTTTTCCGGAAGGGGGCTGCGCTTCGGTCGAGATAGGCGGTCAGGAACGCGACATGCTCGGTCGGAAACCCGCCCTTGGCCACCAGCGCAAGAAGGGCTTCCTTGCGCCGCTCATTCACCGGTCCATCGGTCGCCACTATCTCGACGAAAACCAGCAGGGGGTGGCTGGGGCCGAGATCGGCGAGAATGACATCGGGCAGATTTTTGTCGGCCTTAATATTGAGGCCGACCGACTTTGCCAGCTCATCG
>Ga0070677_10000515_pt1 | contig 13266 bp, 14 predicted proteins | sample KBSM63metaG_FD_64674 | JGI IMG/M metagenome (GOLD analysis project Ga0070677, IMG submission 64674) | Miscanthus rhizosphere microbial communities from Kellogg Biological Station, Michigan, USA - KBS M6-3 metaG | ecosystem: Host-associated > Plants > Roots > Rhizosphere > Soil ... | reverse complement strand
TTGGCCGAGCTGGGCTGGGAAGTCAGAGACTCGGCAGAGGGCGCGAAGCTCGTGCCCAAGGGTTAGATGGCCTCGCAGGTCATCTACGGCAAGCAGCCCGTCGCCGAGGCCGAGCGGGGGAGGCGGTCGGTGCTGCGGATTTGGAGGGCGCCGGAGACCTCCGACGCGGAGCTAGAGCAGCTTTGCGGTTCGCCCGATCATCAGGGGGTGGTGGCGGAGGTCGAGCCTTATCCCTACGCCGGCGCAAGCGAGCTGCTGCGCGTCGAGGGTGCTCTCCTCGTCGCGCTCGACCAAGTCCAAGACCCACGCAACCTGGGCGCCGTCGCGCGTTCGGCCGAGGCGGCGGGAGCGACGGGGCTGATCATTCCCGAGCGGCGTTCGGCGGGCGTAACCGCGGTGGCCTGCAAGGCGTCGGCGGGGGCCGTCGAGCACCTGCCGATTGCCCACGCACGCAACCTCGCCGACTGGCTGGGAGAAGCAAAGGAGGCGGGGTTCTGGATCTGGGGCGCCGATGCCGACGCGAAGCAGGCGCCTTGGCAGATCGACCTGTCCGGCCCGACCGTGCTTGTCCTCGGTGGGGAGGGGAAGGGCCTGAGACCTCGTGTCGCCTCCACCTGCGACGGCCTCGTCGCCCTGCCTCAACGAGGCAAGATCGACTCGCTCAACGTCTCGGCGGCCGCCACGGCGCTCCTTTTTGAGGCGGTTCGGCAGCGGGCATGACGAGGACTACGAAGCTCGCCGCTTAAAGAAGCAGGTCGTCAGCTCTCCCTTGTTCGCCCCTGTGATGCCGCCTTTCACGGTTACCTCTGCCTGGGTGACAAGCTCCCATCCCTCCGCGCCGATCGCGTTGAGACGAGCTATGAACTTCTGGAGCTCCTCGGCTTGTCGCCTTGATCCCCATCGTTCGGTCAGGTTGAAAGTCTCGACGTAATATTCCCACCGAGCTTCAGGCATCGATCAAATCTCCTCAATTTCTTAGGAAGAATTGATCACGAACCTCCGCTAGTCAAGGTCGCGCCGTCCCAATTTGGGCCCAAAGACGCTCGATCCCCTTCCGGGTTTGCATGGGAGGGATGCAACGCCAGTTGCACGAATTGTCGACCTGGGGTTGACAGAACACCGCGCGGCCGTAAACTAACGCGCCAATAAGGTTGAACCTCAGCTTGAGTCTGAGGTGACCAGTCCATACAGGGCGCCACCAGGGGAGGTAAGGCGCCACGACCCTTCATTCAAGGAGAAGGATCTGTGGCTCTATCTTCGCCGACCCAGGAAATGCAGCTCCCTTCGGGCCGTCTCAACGGTTCCCTCAGGCCCGTCGAGACTAACCTTCAACCTGAGCTTGATGACCATTATCTGGTCGCCCTCGCCAAGGAGGGCCGCGCCGACGCCTATGACGCGATCGTCCGCCGCTACCGCGGCTTCGTCCGGCTCAAGGCGTCCTCGTACTTCCTGCTCGGGGGAGAGGCCGACGATCTGATCCAGGAAGGCCTGCTCGGCCTCTACAAGGCGGTCCGCGACTACCGCACCGATCGTGAGTCGAGCTTCCGCAACTTCGCCGAGCTCTGCATCACCCGCCAGATCATTACCGCCGTGAAGACGGCGACCCGCAACAAGCACACGCCGCTCAACCAGTATGTCTCCTTCAGTCAGACTCCCGCGGCGGCCGGGGACTCCGACACGACCCTTGACGAGATCCTGCCCGGCCCGACCGTGCACGACCCCGTCAACCAGGTGATCGCTTCCGAAGAGTTGGAGAGTCTCGTCTCCTGCCTCTCGGGCATCTCCGGCGTTCTCTCGGACTTGGAGAGCCGTGTGCTCTCGCTCTACCTCGACGGTCACTCCTACGAGGCGACGGCCGAGCGGCTCGAGTGCGACACCAAGACGGTCGACAACGCCCTGCAGCGGGTCAAGCGCAAGGTCGGGGCCCACCTGGCCTCGCGTGAGACGCTGAACTAGGGCAGGTCGGCAAGGACGTACTCGAGCAGCTCCCGGCCGTGCTCGGAGGCGACGGAGACGTCGTCGGCCTTGATCCGGGCACGATGCAGGGACTGCATACGCAATACGTCGCCATTGCAGTGGCTGTTGGGGAAGATCCCCGAGTAGGAGACGCCGAGGCGCTCCAGGTGGTCGGCGACCAGCGCCGTGGCCGGGGTCTCCAGCGGTAGGTCGATGTAGACGGCGTCGAGGCAGGCGTGGTGGAAGAGGTGGTGGCGCTCGGCGGCGACCACGGCCTCGAGGTCGGCACCGGGCGTGTGCACTGTGATCAGCGCCAGGTTGTGGTCGGCCTCGACCGCGACGTGCAGCTCGGTCTTCTCGGCAAGCTCCGCGCCGGCGGGCGGCTCAGCCAACGTGCCGCGCAGCTCGCACAGCTCCAAGGTGCGGCCGACGATCTCGCGGTGGCGCTCCGGCGCGTAGACCAGCCGCTCGTGACCGTCATTGAGCTTGGTGTAGAAGAGTGCGGCCGATTGCCGACCGCGCCGTCGCCCGCCGGCCGCGTCATTCGAGACAGAGGCCGGGATCCAGCCGAGCAGAAAGCCGGTCTCGTGCGCCCCGAGCTCGATGTTTGCCCGCTGGCTGTAGGGGTGAGCCGCAGTCGCCTCGCTATACATCCCCGCCAGGCCCTGCTCGGTGGCCCAATCCATCAGGAAGCGCTTTGTCCGGGTGAAGATGTGCTGTCCCCGCGCCGCCGGCATCGTCACCGCCTGCCCGGTATGCGCGACCGCATCCCCCGCCGCCGCCAGGCTCATCCCCTCATGACAGAGCAGCTCACCGTCGACGGTCTCGGCAACACAGGAGACGTAGGTGCCCTCACCCAGCCGCCTCGACACCTCCGCCGCGTCATAGACCCATCGCACGTCATAGCTGTCCCCATAAGCAGCCTCGATCGCCCGCACCAACACAGCACCCTCGTCCGGGGCGAGAAAGCGAAACGTCACATCCACGGGATGACGATTACACAGTGGGCGTGACCAGCGGGTGCCCCTCACCTGAAGGCCCGTTGCGCAGCAGATCGCCCCCGAAGCTTCGAAGCGTGGTCCCTGAGCCTTCCGGAGAGGGGCACCCGCTGGTCATCCCCGATGCGCCCCCGGCACTTCCTCGAATTGGCACCGCCTGTCGGGGGAGGTACGGGGACCCTCCGCCAGAAGCTCAGGGACCACGCTTCGAATTGCAAGTCACGATCTGCTGCGCAACGGCTTCTGGAGGAGGGTCCCCGTACCTCTCTCACAGACCGCGTCAGTCGGAAAGAGTCCGTACGCTGGAGGCGAAGAGAGCTTCGGTTCACTTGCCCGCCTAGCTCAATTGGTAGAGCACTTCCCTTGTAAGGAAGATGTTTCCGGTTCGAGTCCGGAGGCGGGCTCTGGCTTAGACGCTATCGGTGCCGAGGACCCGCGCCTTCTCAGCCGCCAACTCCTCGTCGGTGAGGACGCCTTTCTCGTGCAGGGTGGCGAGGCGTTCCAGGCGGGCCAGGCGGGCGTCCTCGTCGTTGGCCGGCATCGTCGTGGTCGGGGCCTCGCTGGTGTCCTTGGCGGGGGCGTCGGCGGCTGGTTTGCGCATCTCGGGCAGGCGCAGTTTCGAGGCCCGCTCGCCGAGATTGGCGTCTTTGACGGCGCCGACCACCTTGTCCTTGGTGCGGCCGACGACGTCGCCATAGCTGGCGTCGGGAAATTCCTCGTCGGTCTGTTTGCGCAGCTCGTGGATGCCGAAGGCGGCGAGGCCGGCGATCACCAGGGTGGTGAGGAAGGAGCGCAGGTTCTGGGTCGGCCCGGAGAGGAGGTAGATGCCGACGAGGATCGCCAGGCCGGCGTAGACGTAGGCGGGGTACTCGCGCAGGGGCGGCGCGATCGCGCGCCGGGTCGAGCGGGCCGAGCCGGTCGGCGAGGCGAGCCAGCCGGCGATCCCGAAGAGCACGCCGATGATGATCACGGTGGTGGCGATGCTGGTCATCAGCGAGGTGCCGATCGACCAAGCCGCTTCCGCCGCCGGCTTGACGCTGTCTTCTTCGACCAGCTGGCCGACGACGATGCCACCCGCCACCTCGCGGAAGACGATCACCGCGAAGCCGGCCGCGATCAGACCGATGCCGCAGTAGAGGACCGTCACCCAGCGGCCCTCGCGCGAGAGGTAGATGGCGAGGCCGAAGCAGAGGAAAGTCAGCAGCGAGAGGATCAGCGCCAAGCCCTTGATCGCGACGACGATGTCCTGCGCGGTCTTCAGCTGGTCGGAGCGCAGGATCGTGATCTGCCCCGCGTCTTCGAGGTTCGCGTTGATCCCCACCTGGTCGGCGATGTTGGTCGCGAGGGCGCCGAGGTCGAGACTTACCTTCCCTTCTTCGGTCGCCAGCGTCCCTTCCTTTTCTTCCAGAACTTCGAGCAGTTGTTCGTGCGTCGTTTTGTTGGCGCTCTTCCACAGTTCCTGGGCGGTCGAGCTTTCCAGCACCTTTTCGGCGCCGCTGCCGGCGACCTGGCGCAGCCCACCCGAAATCGGCCCGGCCAGTTCCTTGGTGTCGCCGGGGAGCTTTTCGCTCAGTTCCTTTTCGACGTCGACGTTTTCGTAGAGCTGGTCGATCAGGTATTTGCTGACCGCTTCGCGGATCTTGTGGTTCTGGATCAGGCGGCCGCTGGTCTTGACCCACTCGCCGGTGTCGAGCGCTTGACGCTCGGTCCAGATCGCGAAAACGCTGAGGAAGGCGAGCAGCGAACCGAGCACGATTAGAACCCTGACCAGGCGACGGCGTCCGCGACTCATAGGTGTGATGCTATACGTGGCCCATGAAGCTGGAGGGGATTCACCACATCACCGCGATCACCGCGGACGCGCAGAGCAACGTCGATTTCTATGCGGGCGTAATGGGTCTGCGCCTCGTGAAGAAGACGGTCAACCAGGACAACCCCACCGTCTACCACCTCTTCTTCGCCGACGAGAGGGGCAGCGCCGGCTCCGATCTCACCTTCTTCGAGTTCCCCGGCGTGCCCAAAGGGCGAGCCGGGGCCGGCGACGTCCACCGCATCGTCTGGCGCGTCGCTTCGCACGAGGCACTCGACTTCTGGGAGGAGCGACTCAGCGGCCAGGACATCGCATCCGAGCGGGCCGGGGGAGGCCTGCGCTTCGCCGACCCCGAGGGCCTCGCCCACGAGCTTGCCGTGGTCGAGGTGAGCGACGAACCGTTGATCGCCGATCACCCGGAAGTCCCGGCCGAGCTGGCCCTGCGCGGCTTTCACGCCGTCTGCGCCTACAGCGGCAACCCCGACGCAAGCGTTGCCCTGCTCGAGTCGCTCGAGTTCGAGCCCGTCGGGGATGGCAGCTGGGAAGCGCGCGGCTCCAGTCGCGGCGGTCTCTACGTCTACGAAGAGCCGCCCGCGGAGCGTTCGCTGCAGGGGGCCGGCAGCGTCCACCACGTCGCCTGGGCCTCGACCATCGACGAGCACGAGGAGTGGCGTAAGCGGGCGATCGCCGGCGGGGCGCAGCCGACTCCCGTGATCGATCGCTTCTATTTCCGCTCGATCTACTTCCGCGAGCCCAGCGGCGTGCTCTTCGAGATCGCCACCCTCGGCCCCGGCTTCACCGTCGATGAGCCGCTCGAGCACCTCGGCGAGAAGCTCTCGCTGCCGCCGGACTACGAGCACCTGCGGGCCGAGGTCGAACCAAACCTGCGGCCGGTGATCAACCCGCGCACGGCCGGGTGAACGGCAACTTCGTCTGGCGGGACGCCGGCCGCACGGTCGTCTTCCACGCCGGCGGAGTAGCGGCGGCGCCGAAGCTCCTTGCCGAGCACGGCATGGAGAGCTTCGAATTGCTCTCCAGCCGGCGTCATCTGGACGGGGCGAGGGACCTGGCGGAAGCCGCGAGCGCGGTGCACGTGCTGGCGCCCATGGAGCCGGCGGTCGCGGTGACCGAGGCGGCGGCCGCCCTGCTCGATACGGCGACCGCGACCTCCCTCGTGGCTCTCGGCGGCGGTCGCGCGATCGACACCGCCAAGGCGATCGCGGCCGTCAACGGCGCCCGCGTCGCGGCGATCCCGACGACGATGTCGGGCGCCGAGATGACCGGCATCCACCGCCTCCCGGCAGGCGCGGAGGACCGTGCGAAGGGCATGGTGCGTCCCGAGCTGGTGATCGCCGATCCGGCAGCGATGACGAGCGCCCCCGAGGCAGAGCTGCGCGCCAGCTCGATGAACGCCCTGGCCCACGGCGCCGACTCGCTCTACACCCCTTTCACCAACCCCGTCTCCCGCATCACCGCCCTGCGCGGCGCCGAATCGATCGCCACCGCCCTCGACCAAGACCCGTCTGAGCGCAACCGCGAGACCCTCGCCCTGGGTTCGATCCTCTGCGGCTACGCCATCGACTCGGCCTCCTTCTCCCTCCACCACGTCGTCTGCCAAACCCTGGTCCGCCTCTGCGGCGCCCCCCACGCCGGCGTAAACGCCGTAATCCTCCCCCGAGCAATGTCCTTCATGGCCGACCGAGCCCCCGATGGCCTGGAGCCCCTGGCAACCGCGGTCGGTGTTGCGCCCGACGCCATAGAAGCTCGCCTCCTAGAACTGGGCGGCAACCCACCCGGCCTAGGCGACCAAGGCGCGGACCAAACCAAGCTTCCGGAAGCCCTGGACGCGATGCTCCTCCGCCCGGAGCTGGCTTTCTCGCCGGAGCCGCCGACCCGTCCCGAGCTGGAAACGCTGATCGACCGCGCTTGGTAGCTGTGGTTCGGCGCCGCTCCCGGCGGCTTGTACTTTTTCGGCAATCCCTCGCGGCGCCAGCAGCCCACTCTCCACCGAAAAAGTTGAGCCGGGGGTGGTGCCGAACCACAGCTGGTAACCACAACCGTCTATCTGTGTAGCCATCTCCGTGGCCCCCGACGATCGCCTCCAGGCGTACCACGACTACACGCGCAAGCACGGCGTAAACCCGGTCCTCTACATCCTCGCCCGCATCTTCCTCACCCCGTTCTTCCTCACCTACTGGCGCTACGCCCGCACCGGCCGCGAGCACGCCCGCCTCAAGGGCGGCCTGATCGTCGCCTCCAATCACCGCAGCTTCCTCGACCCGTTCGCGATCGGTGGGGCGCTGCCTTGGCGGCGGCCGATGAACTACGTCGCCAAGGTCGAGCTCTTCGAGCGACGCTGGCAGGGCTGGATCCTCTCGCGGCTGGGTGCCTTCCCGATTCGCCGCGGCGAGTCCGACGAGGACTCGATGGAGACCGCGCGCCAGGTGGTCGAGCGCGGCGGTGCCGTCTGCATCTTTCCCGAGGGGACGCGGACCCGCAGCGGCTCGCTGCGGGAGCCCAAGCGCGGCGTCGGCCGCCTCGCCCTGCAGACCGGCGCCCCGGTGATCCCCGCCGCGATCCTCGGCACCGAACGGATCCGACGCGGTTGGCGCATCCGGCCGCACAAGGTCAAGGTGCGGCTGGGCAAGGCGATGACCTTTCCCCGCGCCGAGGATCCCTCGCCGGGGCTGGCAGCGACGGCGACGGCCCGGATCTGGCCCAACGTCGAGTTGCAATGGGAGGACCTCGGTGGCCTGCCGCCGATGCGCCGCGCCGCCGTGATCGGCGCCGGCAGCTGGGGGACCGCGGTTGCCGTACTGCTCGCTCGCGGTGGCCTCGAAGTGCAGCTCGCCGCACGCTCCGCCGCGCACGTGGCCGAGATCGAGGAGGCGGGTGAAAACCGCCGCTACCTCGAGGGTGTGCGGCTGCCGGACTCGGTGCGGGTGACGCAGGCGTCCGAGGTGGAGCTGGCCGGCCTCGATCTCGTCTGCTTGGCAATCCCCTCCGGCTCGATGCCACAGGCGGTCGGCGCGATCGCCGACCGGATCGGCAGCCGCTCGGCGATGCTGCTCCTCACCAAGGGCCTGATCGCTCCCCGCGGCCAGCTTCCAGCCGAGTACGTCGGCGAGCGCGTGCGAGCCCGCTCGATCGCCTGTCTCGGTGGCCCGGCGCACGCGCGCGAGGCCGTTTCCGGGTCGGCGGCGCTGGTGCTCGGCTCGGCGGATGAGGACCTGCGCAACCAGCTCGGCACCGTCTTCGATCGCGCCGGGCTGGTCTGCGAGCGCTCACGCGACGTGATCGGGGTGGAGATGGCGGGCGCGGCGAAGAACGCCGCCGCCCTCGCCGCCGCCGCGGCCGAGCCGCACGGTCTCAACGCGGCCGGCATCGCCACCGCTCAGGTCTGGAGCGAGTGCATCGACCACGCGCTCCGGCGTGGCGCTGAGCTGGGCACCTTTTCCGGCCTGGCGGGCGTCGGTGACCTGACCGCTTCGGTGCTGGCGCCGACCGGGCGCAACCGCCGCGCCGGCGAGCTGCTCGGCCGCGGCACTCCGGCCGCCGAGATCCCGGACAAAATCGGCCAGGCCTCGGAGGGCCTCGACGCCGTGCCACTGCTGGCGACGGCGACCGAAGCCGCGGGCGGCAAGGCCGAGGCCCTTTCAGGGCTCGCCGCCTTGATCCGCGGCGAGATCGACGCCGAGGCCTGGGTCGCGGGCCTGCGCCGGGTCGAGCGTTCGAGGAAGGCCGCCTGATGGCAATAGGCTGCCCCTATGAGTGCGGCGCGAGTGAGCGAGATCGCCGGTGATGATGCGCGCGAACGAGCAAAGCGCGAAGCGGTGTGATGGCCGAAGAGAAGAAGAACGTCGAGCCAGCCGGCCTCGACCCGGCCGCCAAGGCGGAGCTCGATCGCGCCTTCGAGGACCTCTACCGGGCCCACCTGCGCGACGTCTATTCCTACGCCTACTACCGGGTCGGCAACCAGCACGACGCCGAGGACCTCACCGAGCAGGCCTTCCTGCAGGCCTACCGGCACTTCGATCGCGCCCGCCGCGAGTCCGACGGGCGGCCGCTGCGTCCCTGGCTGATCCGCATCGCCCACAACCTGGCCTCGAACTACTACCGCGACCGCTCGCGCCGTCCGCAGACCTCGCTCGAGACCGCCGATCCGATCGCCGCCCGCCACGGCACCGAGGCGATCGCCGAGGGACGCGAGGAGCTGCGCCAGGTGATGGCGCACCTCGACCACCTGCCCGACGATCGTCGCGACGCCCTGATCATGCGCTTCGCCCTCGGCATGGACAACCGCGAGATCGCTCGCGCGCTCGGTCGCAGCGACGGCGCCACCAAGGTGCTGATCCACAGGGCGATCAAGCAGCTGCAAGAGGAGATGGGCGTCGATGAGTGAGGCGGGCGCGGGGATGGGCGCAAGCAGTTGGAACGTCGAGCACCTGCTCTCCGACGCGCTGCGGCCGATCGAGCCGCCCGAGCGGCTCTCGGGCCGGGTAGAGGACACGCTGGCGGCGGTCACGCAGGCCGCCGCCGAGGAGCTCTCGCAGTGGGCGGAGGAGCTCTCCGAGAGCGAGCTGCGCGCCCTGCGCGACCCGCGAAACTGGGTCCGTCCCGTCGTCGCCGTCGGCGCCGGCGGTGCCGCTGCGGGAGCACTGGTCTTGATGGAGCTCCGCAGGAGGGGCCGTCAGGAGGCCAAGGGCGGCCTGCGCTCGCTCACCGCGCGCATCAAGCCGTAGCGGCCGCGGTCTTCTTCGCCACCGGCGTGGCGCGCCAGGCGAGGATGCCGAGGCAGCCGATCGCGAGGTGGAAGAGGTTGTCGCCGGTGTTGACCGGCAGGAAGCCGAGCACCGCCTCGCCGCTGCCGATCGCGAACCCCCAGAAGCCGAGCACGAAGTAGAAGAGGCCGATCAAGAGCGAGCAGCGTCGTGAGGCGTAGTCGGCGGCGAGCAGGCAGATCGCGCCGGTGAGGGCGTGCAGGACGTTGTCCCAGCCGTTGACGGCGAAGGCGCCGAAGACCTCGTCGACGTCTCCTGGCGAGCCGAAGGAGGCGCTGTAGAAGAAGCCGACGATGCCGGCGATGACGAGGGTCGCGCCGACCGCGGTGGCGAAGAGTCGGGCTGGGCTCGGTCCGTCCATCGGCGGCGATTGTAGGCTGCTCATCCCCCGTGGCCCAGACTTGCTATCGCCATCCCAATCGCGAGACCGGCGTCTCCTGCTCCAACTGCGGGCGGCCGATCTGCCCCGATTGCATGACGCCGACTCCGGTCGGGATGCGCTGTCCCGAGTGCGCCAATCAGCGCACGAAAGTGGTGCGGGGAGTCGGGGGGGAGTCATCACTCCTTTCCAGCGCTCCGGCGACCTTCGTCCTGATTGCGCTCAATGCCCTCGCCTTCCTCGCCGAGATCGCCAACGGCAGCGGCGGCTTCTACGAAATCAGCGGCAGCTCGATCATCCTCGACTACGGCCTCTACGGCCACGCGGTCAACGAAGGCGAGCTGTACAGGCTGGTGACGAGCGGCTTCCTGCACGCGGGCCTGCTCCACATCGGCTTCAACATGTTCGCCCTCTTCTTCCTCGGCCGCATCCTCGAGCCCTCGATCGGCACGCCGCGCTTCCTCGCCGTCTACTTCGCCTCGCTCTTCGGCGGCGCCTTCGGGGCGCTGCTGCTCAGCCCCGACGCGCTGACGATCGGCGCCTCGGGGGCGATCTTCGGCATCTTCGGCGCCACATTCGTGATCGCCCGTGGGCGCGGCTTCGACTCCGTCGCCTCTTCGATCGGCGCGATCCTGCTGATCAACCTCGCCTTCAGCGTCGGCGGCGCCAGCCACATCAGCCTCGGCGGGCACCTCGGTGGACTTGCCGCCGGGCTGATCTGCGGCGCCGTGATCATCCTCGGCGATCGCGGTCGGCTCGGTCAAAACCGCCAGGCCGCCGAGATCGCGATCGCTGTCGGCGTCGCCATCCTGGCGATCCTCGGCGCCCTGGCGATCGCCTGAAGGCCGGTCTCAGCCGCCGGCGCCGCGCCAGACCGTCGGCGCTTCCACTTCGGCGAAGCCGAGGGTTCCGGGCGGGTCGATCAGGTCGGGGTGGAGCAGGTGGCCGAGCAGCTCGACCCCGTCGATCAGCCGCGGTCCCGGCCGGGAGAAGGTCGAGGCGGCGTCGACGGCGTAGACGCGGCGAGCCCCCAGGGCGGCGATCTGGTCCCAGTAGGCGAGGGCCTGGGCCCGCGCTTCCTCGACGTACCAACCGCAGGGCATCACGATCGCCACGTCCGGGCTGAGGCCTGAGAGCTCCCCCCAGGAGACCTCGGGGGACTTGAGGCCGGGCGGCCCGGCGACGTCTTCACCGCCGGCGATCGAGATCATCTCCGGCACCCAGTGGCCACCGACGTACGGCGGATCGAGCCACTCCAGGGCGATCACGCGGGGCAGGCCGGCGCCGGCGACGCCGGCTCGCACCGTCGCCAGCCGGCCCTCCAACTCGCCGCGTAGTTCGTGCGCCTCTCGCGGGATGCCCGCTGCCTCGCCGAGCCGGACCACGTCCTCGAGCATCTCGCCCAGGGTGCTCGGGTCCTGCTGCAGGACCCGGGGTCTGCTCGGCAGTCGCGCCGCCACCTCGACCACCTCTTCATAGGACACCGCGCAGACCGCACAGACCGACTGGGTGACGATCAGGTCCGGCGCCAGCTCGGCCAGCAAAACCTCGTCGAGCTCGTAGAGCGCCTGCCCCTCCGCCACCCGTGCCTTCACCGCCCGGTCGATCTCGGCCGCGCCCAGACCCGCGGGCAGAACCGTCGTGGTCAGGTGCGGGAGTGCCTTTGCCGCGGCGGGGTAGTCGCACTCGTGAGTGACCGCGACGACGCTGTCGCCGAGTCCGAGTGCGTAGAGCATCTCGGTCGCAGAGGGCACGAGACTTGCGATCCGCATCCGACGATCAATATGTCACCTATCGCAAGAGCAGCGGGCAGGATGGCTATATTGCCTAGGCCGAATGGCCGACGAAGACCTTCCCCGAAGTACCGGGCCACATAAGCAATGAGCGCCCTCCTGCTCGTCCTCCTCCTGCTGCTGGTCGCGATCAACGGCTTTTTCGTCGCGGCCGAGTTCGCCCTTGTCCGCAGTCGCCGCGGCAAGCTCGAGCAGCTCGCCGAGGAAGGGGAAAGCGGCGCCGAGGAGGTAATCGAACAGCTCGACAAGATCGACGAGTCGCTGTCCGCCTGTCAGATCGGGATCACGATTGCCTCGATCGGCATCGGTTTCCTCGGCGAGCCTTCGCTGGCGGTTTTGCTCGAGCCGATCTTCGGCAGCCTCTCTCACGGCGCCGCGGTCGGCCTCTCGGTCGCGATCGCCTTCATCCTGGTCACCGCGCTCCACATCAGCATCGGCGAGCAGGTGCCGAAGATGCTGGCGATCGCCCACGCCGAGCGCACCGCCCGGCGGGTCGCCCGGCCGCTCAACTGGTTCCGCATCTTCACCGCGCCGGTGACCTTCGCGCTGAGCAGCATCTCCAACGCGATCGTCCGCCTCTTCGGCGTCGACCCGACCAACATCGAAGAGAAGCACACCGCCGAGGACCTCAAGCAGATCATCGACAGCTCGCGGATCGGCGGCACGCTCGATCCTGGTGAGGCGGGGATGCTCGGCGGCGTCTTCCACCTGCACGAGCAGGAGGCGCGCGAGGTGATGACGCCGATCCCGGCCGTGGTCACGGTCGATGCCTCGGAGACGGTGGAGACGGCGCTGCGGCGCTGCGTCACCTCCGGCCACACCCGCCTGGTCGTGATCGAGGACGAGAACCCCGACCGGGTCAAGGGCATCGTCCACAACAACAGCCTGGCCCGGCTCTACATGAGCGACGGGCCCGAGGCCGAGATCACCCCGGCCGTGCGGGACGCCGTGATCGTCCCCGAGACGCGTCCGCTCGACGACCTGCTGCACGACCTGCAGGTGCAGCGCACCTCGCTCTCAGTCGTCGTCGACGAGTACGGGCGCACGGTCGGCATCGTCACCGTCGAGGACATCCTCGAGGAGGTGGTGGGGGAGATCGAGGACGAGACCGACCCCCGCGCCTCAGCGCTGCGCCGGCTCGCCAGCGGCGAGTGGTTCGTGCGCGGCCACGTCTCGCTCGGCGACCTCTCCGACGCCGGCATCGAGCTTCCGGTCGATACCGACGCTTACAACTCGGTCGGCGGCTACGTCTTCGGCGAGCTCGGCAGACTGCCCAAGCGCGGCGACACGATCACCGCCAACGGCTACACGATCCGGGTCGAGTCGGTGCGCGAGAACCGGATCGAGGCGGTGCGGATCAGCGGTCACTCCGGCGCGGCTGACGCCGGTTCCGTCCGCCGCGACTCCTAGCTTCTCCGGGCAACCTGCATTCCCCTGAGACTTGGAGGTATCGCATGTGGGTTGTGCGACTGAGCGATAAGCAGCTTGAAGTCCTGCGAGCCCTGCTGCGCTCAGAGGAGCACCTCGGTCCGGCCCTCAAAGGCGCGGT
>Ga0070677_10000514_pt1 | contig 13266 bp, 18 predicted proteins | sample KBSM63metaG_FD_64674 | JGI IMG/M metagenome (GOLD analysis project Ga0070677, IMG submission 64674) | Miscanthus rhizosphere microbial communities from Kellogg Biological Station, Michigan, USA - KBS M6-3 metaG | ecosystem: Host-associated > Plants > Roots > Rhizosphere > Soil ... | reverse complement strand
CCATGTCGTGGTCGGCCAGGGTCTCGTGCAGGGCCGGGCAGCCCAGCTCCACCACCTCCAGGCCGGGCGAGCTCTCCAGCACGCGATGGCGGATGCCGGGCGGCTGCAGGACCATGTCGCCGGCGGCCATGACGAACGGCGCGCCCTGGTCCTCGTAGACGACTCGCACCCAGCCCCGGCGGACGCAGATCAGCTGAACGGCGATGCGGTGGTAATGGACCCAGTCGGCGACCTCGCCGCCCTCGGCGATGGTGATGTGCGAGGCGATGTAGCGGCCGCCGAGCCGGCCCGGGATCAGGTCGCGGTAGCGCATCCCCGCGCGGCCCGCCGCCGAGTCGGCGCCGGCGCGGGCCATGACGAATTCGGGCCGGAATTCCGGCAGGGTCGCGGCGGGCGGCGGGGCCTCCGGCCGCGAGGTCAGGCGAAGGCGCATGCCCTCGTGCGTCAGGATCGCCGTGTGGGGGTCGTCGGCCGGGAAGATGATTTCGAGCCGCAGGCCGAGGCGGCGCAGCAGAGCGAGGGCGGATGCGAAGTCGGCGCAGACCAATTCCAGATCGTTCGGCGCGCGGGCCATGGCGTCATCCTAACCGAGCGTCGTCGGCGCCGCTTCCCGATCGGCGAGGGGCGGCAGCGCCCCGTGCTCCGCGAGCTTGCCGGCCAAGGCGGCGGCGAGAGTGCGGCCCGGCCGGAACCAGAGGGCGTCGAGCCGCAGCGGGCCGAGCGGGCTTGCCAGGACGAGGCCCAGGAAATGCCTGACGCCCCGAAGGCGCACGGCGGTGAACGTGACGCTGGCCTCGCGATAGCCGAGCGCATAGTCGCGTCCGGCGCTGCGCACCGTCGCGCCGCCTTCCCCGATCTCCACCACGATCCGCGGATCGCGGTAATCGGCGCGGCGGCGCGCCCGGCGGCGCGCGAGCAGCCACAGCAGCAGGCCCAGAGCGGCTTCGGCCGCGAGCAGGAGCGCCAGTTGCGGAACGCCCGGATTGCCGGCGAAAGCGAACAGAAGGAACAACGGCACGGCGCCCGCGAGATAGATGCCCAGCACGACGGGAACGTAACGGCCGTCGATGCGGGCGACCTCGGCCTCGGTCAGGCTGCGCGCGGTGATGGGAAGCGGCGTCCGGCGGGCGAGCGCGAGCGCCTGGTCCCGCGCCTCGTCGTCGTTCGCCAACAATCCGCCCATGCCCATCTCCCGGTTCCGGTCTTCTCCCATGGGCCGGGCGGCAAGGAAAGCCTTTTGCCGGCCCGGGCGGCTTGCAAATCCGAGCCGGCGGCGGCATCGGCGCGGCGACAGCGGAGGTCCCTTGATGATCGAGCTCGACGACCAGCAGGAAGCCGCCCGCGCGTGGTTCGAAGCGCTGCGCGACCGGATCTGCGCCGAGTTCGAGGCGATCGAGGCCGAGGCGGGCTCCGCCGCGCGCTTCCAATACATGCCCTGGGACCGCGAGGATCCGGACGGCTCGCCCGGCGGCGGCGGGGTGCGCGGGCTGATGAAGGGCAAGGTGTTCGAGAAGGTCGGAATCAACGTCTCGACCGTCGGCGGGCGCTTCAATCCGGACTTCGCGGCCACCATCCACGGCGCCGCCGAGGACCCCAGCTTCTTCGCCACCGGGATCAGCCTGGTCGCCCACATGGCCAATCCGCACGTGCCCGCCGTGCACATGAACACGCGTTTCCTGTGCACCACCCGGCGCTGGTTCGGCGGCGGCGCCGATTTGAACCCGCCCATCCCCTATGAGGAGGACACGGCCGAGTTCCACGCCCGGCTGCGCGCCGCCTGCGCCGCCCACGACCAGACCTTCTACGAGCGCTTCTCGAAATGGGCGGAGGACTATTTCTTCATTCCGCACCGCGGCGTCCACCGCGGCGTCGGCGGCATCTTCTATGATCACCTGGAGGGGCATTTCGAGGAGAATTTCGCCTTCACCCGGGACGTGGGCGAAGCCTTTCTCGACATCTTCCCCAGGCTGGTGCGGCGGCGGATGGCGACGCCGTTCGGCGAGGCGGACAAGGCGCGGCAGCTGGAATGGCGCGGGCGCTATGCCGAGTTCAACCTGATCTACGACCGCGGCACCCTGTTCGGGCTCAAGACGGGGGGCAATGTCGACGCGATCCTGATGAGCCTGCCGCCGCTGGCGACTTGGGGATGAGGCGGGCGGCGTGAGCGCGGGACTGGAGAAGCTGCCGCCCGGCCATGTCGGCGCGGTCGTCACCTTTCTTGAGATGCGCGAGCGGCCGGCGGAGCGGCCTTCGCCCGCTTCGACGCTTCGGCTGGAGCGGTGGGCGACCGTCGAGCCGGAACGCTACCGCAATCTCTTCCGCCGCGTCGGGGGACGCTGGCTCTGGTTCTCGCGCCTGGCGATGGGCGACCCGGAGCTGCTCGCCAAGACGGACCGGGTCTGGGAGGTGCGCGACGCCGCGGGCGGATCGGTGGGGATGCTGGAGCTCGACTTCCGCAGCGAGGGCGAATGCCTGATCCGCTTCCTCGGCCTGGTGCCGGAGCTTGCCGGGCATGGCCACGGACGCTGGCTGTTCGCCGAAACGCTGCGGCTGGCCTGGGCGCCGGGCGTGCGGCTGGTCAAGGTCCACACCTGCACGCTCGACCACCCGGCCGCTTTGCCCGCTTACCTGCGCGCCGGCTTCACCGCGGCGGGACGCGCCTTCGAAAGCTTCCCCGATCCGCGCCTCTGCGGCCTGCTGCCCATCGACGTCGCGCCGCAACTGCCGTTGATCGGCTAGCGAGCGGTCAGGCAAAAACCTCCGCCGACAGATCCTCGTACAGCTCCAGAAAGATGCCCGCGGGCACGAGCACGCTGAGGTAGGCGAAGGGGATCGAGACGATCACCGCGAAGATGACCATTCCCGCTCCCATCTGCGGAACCTGCCCGGGCTGGATCGAGCCCATCATGCTGACCCCGACGATCAGCGCGAAGATGAAGAGGCCGACGCACAGCACGATGCCGAGCAGCGCCAGATAGGCCATGATCCGCCACTGATCCTCGCCCGTCATCCGCCAGGATTGGGCGATGGCGCCGAACAGGTTGACGCTTTTTCGCTCGGCCATGACCGAGGTCGCGCAGCTGAACCGGGCGGTCAGCCAGAACAGGAGCAGGATGAACGCAAGCGTGATCAGCAGCGCCGCCGCGCCGCCGCCGGTCATCGCCAGCGCCGGGTTCATCTGCTGGGCCGAGGCGCCGAACGCCATCGCGAGCAGCACGACGAGGAACATCGCCACGCAGAACAACGCCATCACCGCCGTGTAGAGCGCGGCGAGAAGCATCATCAGCGGGATCAGAAGCAGCAGCAGCGGGATCACGACCGCGACGCTGCCGCCGCTGCCCATCATGCCGATCAACAGGCCCATCAGCAGGAAGAGGGCGACCAGCATCGCCAGCACGACGACGGCCGCGATCAGGCCGTAGAGGATCGCGCCCGGCGCGGTTTCGTCCCGGCCCAGGCCGAGGCGCCAGGAGCCGAAATAGCTGCCGGTCTGCAGGACGTAGCCGACGACCGTCACGAGAAGGACCGCGGCGCCCATATAGGCCATCGTGCCGAACGCGCTCGGCCCCATCATGGCCGGGTTGGTCATCCCCGCCGTCCCGGTGCCGAGCAGATATTGGAGAACGGCCGGGACCAGGATGCCGATCCCGATGAGGATGACCGCATGGCCCGCCGCCTCGCCCGAAAAAAACCCGAGGCCCTTCGACCAGGCGCCACCGATGCTGAACTGCTTCATCCTTCACCCCCCCTATTCGGCCGCCGTGCTCGACCGCCGTGATTGCTCGAATATGATAGCCGCCTAGGCGAAGATCTCGGCCTCGCTCTTGCCGCTCAGCTGGACGTAGAGCCGGCCCGCCATGATCACGTAGAGGGTCGAGACGACCGCCTGAAACGCCGCCGAAAGCAGCATCACCGCGAAGGCGGCGCCGCTGCCCGGCACCGGCGGCCCGGAAACCAGCGCGATGACGATTCCGAAGAGGAGAGAGACCACCAAGAGCGCGACGACCGCCGCGATCCCGAACAGGATGATGAAGCCGAGCAGCTTCCAGAACCAGCCGCGGGTCAGCGCCCAGCTGCGCGCGATGATCGCGACCGGGCCGACCCGCTCGGCGGCGGCGATCGCCGTGGTCAGCATCAGCCGGACGAACAGGGCGATCCCCGCCACTGCATAAAGGAGGATCAGGAGCAGGAACAGGCCGGCTCCGCTCCCCTCCGGCGTCGGCACGGCGAGCAGCATCAGCGGCACGAACACCGCCGCCAGCGCCAGCGCGACCAGGAGGCCGGACAGAAACAGCGGGAAGAATCGCCTGAGGCCGACCTGCAGCGCCTCGCCGACCGAAGCGCCCGGGCGGATGGCGAGATAGGTGATCGCGATCGAGCCGATCATGCCGACGATGGCGATGACCGGAATGAACAGGAGGAACGGCCGGACGTCCTCGAGCCAGCGCGCCAGATTGGGCGGTCCCGGCTCCATCACCGGCATCGCCCATTGCAGCGCGGCGGCGGGCAGCGCGGTGAGCAGGAAGGCGATCGGCAGCACCAGCTGGAACTCGCGGGCGAAGAAGCTGGTGGTCTCGTTCCAGGCCTTGGTGATCGACAGGCTCGCCATTTGCTTTCCCTTTGATTTGCCGCCGCGTTATGCGCGAGCGCGATGGACCGTGCAACGCAGCCCATGATCGGAGCCGGGATCGAGTGGCGGGTATCGCCGGGCCTGACCCCCTATCCGGAGGCGCTGGCCGGGATGGAGGCGCGGGCGGCGGCGATTCGGGCCGGCGAGGCGGACGAGTTGGTCTGGCTGCTCGAACACCCGCCGCTCTACACGGCCGGGACCAGCGCGGATCCGGCGGAATTGTTCAATCCCCTTGGTTTTCCGGTCTACGCGGCCGGACGGGGCGGCCGCTACACCTATCACGGCCCGGGCCAGCGGGTCGGCTATCTGATGCTCGACCTCGACCGGAGGGGCCGCGACGTCCGCCGCTTCGTCCATGCGCTCGAAGCCTGGCTGATCGCGACGCTCGGCGATCTCGGAGTCGCGGCGCGGCGGGCCGACGGGCGAATCGGCATCTGGGTGGACCGAAACGGGACGGAGGCCAAGATCGGCGCGCTCGGCCTGCGCGTGCGGCGCTGGGTGACCCTGCACGGCTTCTCGGTCAATCTCGCCCCCGAACTTTCACACTTTTCAGGGATCGTGCCCTGCGGTATTGCCGAGTTTCCGGTGACCAGCCTCGACGAGATGGGAATTGCGGACCTGCAGCCCCGTTTCGATCTGGCACTCCGGCGCAGGTTCGATGAGTTTCTGTTCTCGCTCGAGGGGGGAATAGGGGCGGCGAAGGGGGAGGCTTGAGGGCCGCTGCCTTTCCGTCTATTGTGCAACGCTGATTTGGGCAAAAAAGGGGCCTACCCGACCAAATCGTTAATCTAGGGAGACCTTTTAATGCGTAAGATCCTCACCACTTCGATGGTTGTCGGCGCGGCCCTGCTCGTTGCGGCTTGCGGCGGCGGCGACAAGGCGGCCAACAACACCGCCGACCTGAATGCCACCAACGACGTCATGGTCGACGACTCCATGAACATGGGCGACGCGAACATGATGGAAGGCAACACTGCCGGCGGCGACGCGAACATGATGAACGACATGGACTCGTCCACGACTGCCGACAACACGGTGGCCACCAACGCCCAGTAATTTTCGAAATTGCTGAAAACGGAAGGCCGCCGGGCGACCGGCGGCCTTCTTTTTTGGGCCGGCCGCGCCGCTCACCGCCCGCTCCCGCTTGCGCGGCCGCGGCTTCGGAGGGATAGAGGGCGGCAACCAAGGAGGGACCTCAAGATGCGCAATCCGATGCTCCAAACCGTCCTGATCGCCGGCGCGACGCTCGCGCTCGCCGCCTGCGGCGACAGCGGCAAGGCGGTCGACAACAGCGCCAACGAAGTCGACGCCAATGCGATGATGGGCGCGCCGACCAACGACATGAGCGCGATGGAAGCCGCCGGCAACGCGGCCGAGCCGCTGCCGCCCGTCGACAACGGCACCGCCACCGGCAACGTGCTGGGCGAAACCGAGGGCGGCGACACCGGCGGCGAGACGGTCGAGACCAACACGCCGGGCATGTAAGGGCCGCGCGCCCGACGAATCGTGCCGGCGGCGCGACGGGCGCGGCCGCGACGGATAGGGGAAGAGCCGCGCCGCCGCTACGATCGAAGCGACGGCGCGGTGGAGGGTGTGATGAGTATTTCGCGGAAAATCGGCTTTGCGGGCGCGGCCTTGGCGGGCGCCTTCGCGCTTGCCGCACCGGCCTCGGCCCAGCTCTATCTCAACAACCCAACCTTCCAGAGCGGGCCGATCGAGCCCAGCGATCCCCTGGTCGGGCTGCCGATCCCGGGCGCCACGCCGGCCGAATATCGCGCCCATCTGATCTGGAACCTGCGCGCCGGCCTCAACGTCGCGGCGCTGCAATGCCAGTTCTCGCCTTTCCTGCGCACGGTCGGCAACTACAATTCGTTCCTGGCCCACCATTCGCGCGAGCTCGCCGCCGCCTATACCGCGCTCGAAGGCTATTTCCGCCGGGTCAACGGCCGCACCGGCCCGCGCCAGTTCGACCTCTATTCGACCCAGACCTACAATAATTTCTCGACCCTGCAGGCCCAGCTCGGCTTCTGCCAGACCGCGGCGCGGATCGGCAAGGAGGCGCTCGCCACCCGCAAGGGCGAGCTCGGCCAGCTCGCGCAGGCGCGGATGCGCGAGCTCCGCAGCAGCCTGACGCCGGCCTATGACAGCTATTCCTTCGCCCGATTGCCGGTCCGCCTCACCCCGATCACCCTGGCCCCGCGTGATTGCTCCCGCTTGCCCCGCCAGGAGCGGCGCGAATGCGAGGGGCGGGATTAACAGCTCATAGAGTCATCCCGGCGGAAGCCGGGACCCATGAACACCAATGATTGAGGTGGGGCGAGGCGGCCTAACCCGCATCTCCTAGTCCGAGTTCATGGGTCCCGGCTTTCGCCGGGATGACTCCTTTGGTGACTGCCGCGCCTAGGGCAGGCCCAGCAGCTTGTGGTTCTGCAGGCTGAGCCGCCATTTCGGGTGCCGCATGACGAAATCGATCGACGCGGCCTTCGCGCCCTCGGCGTCGGCGCAGTCCATCGGCTGGATCAGGAAATGGCGGAAGTCCCAGCCGGCGAGGGCGTCGGGATCGATCCCCGGCTGCGGCCAGACCAGCTTCAATTCGTCGCCGGAGCGCTGCACCACCTCGGTGCCGGCCTTCGGGCTGACGCAGAGCCAGTCGATCCCCTCGGGCGCGGGCAAGGTGCCGTTGCTCTCCACCGCGATCTCGAAGCCGCGCGCGTGCAAAGCGCCGATCAGGGCCGCGTCGAGCTGAAGCATCGGCTCGCCGCCGGTGATCACGACCAGCCGCCGCTCAGCCTCGCCCCAAAGCGCCTCGACCCTCTCGGCCAGCGCCGCCGCGGCGTAGCGGCCGCCATTCTCCCCATCCATGCCGACGAAATCGGTGTCGCAGAACGTGCACTGCGCCTCGGCGCGATCCTGTTCCCGCCCGCTCCACAAATTGCAGCCGGCGAAGCGCAGGAAGACGGCGCGGCGGCCAGCCTGCATGCCCTCGCCCTGCAGCGTGAGGAAAATCTCCTTCACCGCATAGCTCACGCGCCGTCGTCCCCGAGGATGGCGTAATTGGTCGGGTCCGGAATGCCGGCTTCGGCGAAGCCCTTGGCGCGCAGCCGGCACGAATCGCACAGGCCGCAATGCTCGCCGGCCGGGCTCGGGTCGTAGCAGGACCAGCTCATTGCGGCGTCGAGGCCGAGCCGGACCGCCTCGCGGACGATGTCGGCCTTGGAAAGGTCGATCAAGGGCGTCCGGACCGTGAAGCGGCCGCCCTCGACGCCCGCCTTGGTGGCGAGGTTCGCCAGCGCCTCGAAGCTTCGCACGAATTCCGGCCGGCAATCGGGATAGCCCGAATAATCGAGCGCGTTGACGCCGATGAAGATGTCCCGCGCGCCGGCGGCCTCCGCCCAGCCCAGGCAGAGCGAAAGGAAGATGGTGTTGCGCGCCGGCACATAGGTGACCGGGATCGCGCCTTCCTCGACGCCGGTCTTGGGCACCTCGATGTCGTCGGTGAGAGCGGAGCCGCCGAAACCGGTGAGGTCGAGCGGAAGCACGATGTGCCGCTCGGCGCCGAGCGTCTCGGCCAGGCGCCGCGCCGCCCCGATCTCGATGCGGTGGCGCTGGTTGTAGTCGACGGTCAGCGCGAACAGGCGGAAGCCGGACTCGCGCGCCAGCCCGGCCGCGACCATCGAATCGAGGCCTCCGGAAAGCAGGACGATGGCGGCGGGGGCGGTCATGACCCGCGCGGCTAGGCGCGAAGGGCGGACCATGCAAGGTGCACCAAAAAAGGACGGGCCGCTCCCGAAGGAGCGGCCCAGTTCAGGCTCTCGAAGCCTGCTAGGGAGGAAAGCGTGCCGCTCGCGGCACAGCGCCTCTCTAGCCCGGGGATGGTAAACAGGCCGTTAACGCTGTTTTTTCAGCAGGGTCCGATCCGGCGCGCCTGGGCGCGAAGCGCGAAGGGCGCGCCGTGATCGAGGCCCTGGCTGTCGATCTGGATCAGGCGCGGGGTCTCGAAGCGGATGCTGGTCCGGCCGCGGCCCACACCGGGGCAGGAATAGCGCACCGTCATCGAGCGTGCGTCGGCGGCGACCACGTCGCGGCTGCACCCCGGCGCGGTGCGGTGGCGAAGCTGGGTGAGGACGATCGGATTGCCGAGGCAAAGCGCGGCGATGCGGACGTTGCCGGTGCCGCGCAGCTCCCACTGGCCCTTCTCGAGCCGCGACAGCATCGGGCTGGCGCGATCCTGGGTCGCGCCCGGCCAGGCGAAGCAGAGGCTGGCGCCGGCGAAGGCCGCGGCCCGCCCGGCAATCCCGAAACGCGTCACATGCGCACTCCCGAAGCGGCCGCCTATTCGGCCGCACCTTTGCCCCTGCGTCACGATTATAGCACAATTGCGGCGGCGGAACGACGCGGAAGTGTCAGCCCTCCAGGTCGCTCAGCCGGATCGGGAAGACCCGCGAGCAGAATTCGCAATCGACGCTGATGAAGCCGTCGTCGTCGGCCATCTCCGCCCGCTCCTCGGCGCCGAAGCGGGCGATCACGCCGCGCACGTAGTCGGCGTTGCAGCGGCAGCCCTTGGCGAGCGGCACCGCGGCGAGCAGGCGCACCTCCTCCTCGTGGAACAGGCGCCAGAGCAGGGTCTCGAGCGGCAGCGCCGGATCGGCGAGCTCCTCGGCGCGGATCGTGCGGCCCAGTGCGAGGACATGCTCCCACTCCGGATGGTCGAGCCTCGTGTGCAGCCGCTCGCGCCCCTCCTCGCCCTCGGGCAGGTGCTGGAGCAATATGCCGCCGGCGACATGGCCGTCCCCGCCGACCGCGAGCCGGACCAGGCTCGGAATCTGCTCGGACTGGCCGAAGAAATGCTCGACCGCCTCGGCGAGGCTGCCGCCTTCGAGCGGAACGATCCCCTGATAGCGTTCCTTGGAGAGCGCCTGGTCGAAGGTGATGGCGAGATAGCCCTTGCCGAACAGGGAGAAGAGCGAGGGCTGGCTCGGCTGCTCGGCGAGCCGCTCGACGTCGTAGCGGACGTAGCCGCGCAGCTCGCCGCCTTTATAGTCGGCGACCAGCAGGTCGACCACTCCGGCCTCGGTCTGCGCCTGCATGGTCAGCTGGCCGCCGGCATCCTTGAGCGTCGCGCCGAGCAAGGCGGTGAGCACCAGCGCCTCGGAGAGGATCCGCGCGATCGCCGCCGGATAATCGTGGGCGGAGAGGACGTCGTCGAGCACCGGCCCGAGCCGGACCAGCCGGCCGCGGGCATGCCGCTCCGGCAGCGCGAAGCCGAGCGCCGCGTCGAGCGCGGCCGCGTTGGAATTGGTTTCCGAAGCCATGGCCGCCGATGTGGCGATCACGGTGCTGAGGTCAAGTCGCCCCCGAGACGTTCAGGACCACGGCAGCGCGCACCAGCGCCTTGAAGGCGTCCGCGTCGATCTCCTCCCCCTCGCGAACGTCGATGGCGCGGCGGGTGTTGCCGTCGAGGCTCGCGTTGAACAGGCCCGACGGATCGTCCAGCGCGGCGCCTTTCGCAAAGGTCAGCTTCACCTTGTCCCGGTAGGTTTCGCCCGTGCAGATTATGCCCCTGTGCTCCCAGACCGGCACCCCGAGCGGGTTCGTCGGCTTGCGCCACTTCACCGTCTCGACAACCTCCGGATCGGCCTGACGGATCAGCGCGCGGAGCCGGGCGAGCGTCTCGCCCCGCCAGTCGCCCAGCGCCGCGATTTTCGAGTCGATCTCCCCTCCGGTCATGCCCTCGGCGTAATCGTCCACGCTGCAGATTGCAAAATCCGTTTGACGACTATCGATAATGTTATTATCGTTTATCGATATCAATGGAGTCGCCACCGATGTCCCGATCCTATTCCGCCGCGCTGCCGATCGCTTATGTCGTGCTCCGCATCCTGATCCTGCTGAACTGGCTGTTCGGCGCGGCGATCGTCGTGCTGCTGGTCTGGAGCTCCACCTTCACTGCCGAGCAATGGGCGATGGCACTCGGCGCCTCGCCGTCGGGCACGCTGATCAACGGCCTGCGGGCGGTGGCGGTGCTCGGCCTGGTCGCGATCCCGGTCAACGACGCCATCCTGCGGCGGCTGGTGGCGATGGTCGAGACGGTGCGCCGGGGCGATCCCTTCGTCGCGGCCAACGCCTACCGGCTGCAGGCGATCGCCTGGCTGCTGCTCGCGCTGCAGCTGCTCAGCATCACCATCGCCGCGATCGGCAAGGCGATCTCGACCGCGGCCCATCCGGTCAACCTCGACGCCGGCTTCTCGGTCAACGGCTGGCTCGCCGTCCTGCTCACCTTCGTCCTCGCGCGGGTCTTCGCCGAAGGCGCGCTGATGCGCGAAGACCTGGAAGGGACGATCTGATGGCGATCGCGGTGAAGCTGGACGACCTGCTCTACGCGCGGCGGATGACCCTGACCGAGCTCGCCGAGCGGGTCGGGATCACGATCGTGAACCTGTCCATCCTGAAGACGGGCAAGGCCCGGGCGATCCGCTTTTCGACGCTCGAGGCGATCTGCGCCGTCTTGTCCTGCCAGCCCGGCGACATCCTCGAATATCTTCCCGACGCGGAGGGCGAGCGGCCCCCGGCAACCGAAATAGGGAGCGAAGCGGCATGAACATCGTCATGGGCATCCATATCGCCGCCGGGCTGCTCGCCCTTCCGTCGGGCGCGCTCGCGGTCGCCGCGCGCAAGGGCGGCCGCCTGCACGCCCGCGCCGGGACCTGCTTCTTCGCCGCGATGCTCGTGCTCGGGGTGACCGCCTCGCTGCTGGAGCCCTACCGGACGCCGCCCGGCTCGCCGGTCGGCGGGATCATGGTCTGCTATTTCGTGCTGACCGCCTGGGTCGCGGCGCGCCGCCGGGACGGGACGACCGGCCGGTTCGAGATAGTCGCCTGCGCGACCGCGCTCGGCCTGGGCGCGCTCATGATCTGGGGCGGTTTCACGGGAGCGACGACGCCCGCCGGCCCCGGACCGGTCTTCGCGCTCGGCGGGCTCTGCCTCCTCGCCGGCCTGCTCGATCTCAACGCCATCCTGCGCGCGCCGCTGTCCCGCGCCCAGCGCATCGCCCGCCATTTGTGGCGGATGTGCTTCGCCTTCTTCATCGCCACCGGCTCCTTCTTCCTCGGCCAGCAGGACGTGCTGCCCGAGGCCGTGCGCGGCTCGCCCGCTTTGTTCGTGCTCGCTTTCGCCCCGTTCGCCGTGATGGCCTTCTGGCTGGTGCGGGTGCGGGTCTCGAAAGCGTTCGCCGGGCCGAAGCTGCGCCTTGCTCCGGCCGAGGCGGCGAAATGAGCCTGCTCGACCGCCTTCTCCCCAGACAGGCCGACAACCGGTTCGGCGGGCTGCGCGCCGCGCTCTGGCTGCTCGGGCTGTTGATTTTCGTGAAGCTCGCGATGAGCCTCAACTCGATCTTCAATACCCGCTCGGTCGCCGCCGGCGCCGACGGCATCCCGCTGGACAGCTTCGGTCCCGCGGCGGCGCGAGAAGTGCTGCTGTTGTTCGCGCTGATGGCGCTCGGCCACCTTGCGCTCACCCTGACCGCGCTCGTCGCTTTGCTTCGCTACCGGGCGCTGGTCCCGTTCGTCTATCTGGTGCTGCTCGCCGAGCATGTCGCCCGCCGCGCCATCGGCCTGAGCTACGCCGCGCCGGGCGCCAGGCTCACCGATGTCGCCTGGTATGTGAATTACGGACTGCTCGGCTTGTTCGCGCTCGGCCTGGCCTTGTCGCTCGTTCCGGCCAGGCCGCGCCCTCGACCTGGAGAAACGCGATGACCGCGGTGTCGCCGCTCCGGCTCTGGGTGATGCGCGCCCTGTATCTCGACGCCTCGGCGAGCGCCGGACGGCCGGGATCGTCGGGAGCCCCCGTCAGATCACCGTGAAGTCCGCTGCGGTGAGGGCCGGCGCTCCGGAAACGATCGCGAACAGCACCGCGGCGCCGGCGCCGCTGCCGTCGGCGTCGTAGTAGAGCTGGCCGTTCGTCTGATCGTAGACGATCCGGTCGTCGCCGTCGTGCGCGGCCGTGCCGGCGAAGAACGCATTGGCGTTGAAGCCGCCCGGCGTGCCGATCCCGCCGAAGATCGCATCGTCGAGCCCGATCTTGTCGGTGCCCGACAGGAAGTCGGCGATCATGTCGGCATTGCCGTTGCCGAGCGCGGTGGTGAAGGCGAAGACGTCGGCTCCGCCCCGCCCTTGCAGATAGTCGGAGCCCGCGCCGCCGTCGATCACATTGGCGCCGGCATTGCCGGTCACGAAATTGGCCAGCTCGTTGCCTTTCAGGTTGATCGCGGTGGTGGCCATGTTGTCGGCCGTCGCCAGCACCTCGACCGACAGACCCGCGGCGAGCGCGTAGCTGGCGCTGGCGTAGAGGATGTCGCTACCCTGGCCGGCATATTCGATGACGACGTCATCGGCGTCGGCGAAATAGCTGTCGTCGCCCTCGCGGCCCCAGAGCTGGTCGGCGCCGCCGCCGCCGTCGAGCGTGTTCGCCCCGGCATTGCCGACGATGTAATTGGCGAAGGAATTGCCGATCAGGTTGATCGCAGTCGTGGCCGTATTGTCGATCGTCGCAAGCACCTCGACGGCCATGCCGACGCCGAGCGCGTAGCTGGTGCGGGCGTAGACGACGTCGTAGCCGTCGCCGGCATATTCGACGACGGC
>Ga0070677_10000512_pt1 | contig 13279 bp, 10 predicted proteins | sample KBSM63metaG_FD_64674 | JGI IMG/M metagenome (GOLD analysis project Ga0070677, IMG submission 64674) | Miscanthus rhizosphere microbial communities from Kellogg Biological Station, Michigan, USA - KBS M6-3 metaG | ecosystem: Host-associated > Plants > Roots > Rhizosphere > Soil ... | reverse complement strand
AGATAACGGGCTATATCAAGCTCCAGGTGCCCGCGGGCGCCGCCAATCCGTCGCCGCCGATCGGCCCTGCTTTGGGCCAGCGCGGCGTCAACATCATGGACTTCTGCAAGGCGTTCAACGCCGCGACCGGCGAGATGGAAAAGGGGATGCCCATCCCCACCGTTATCACCGTCTATGCGGACCGGTCCTTCTCGTTCGAGACCAAGACCCCGCCTGCCTCCTACTTCCTCAAGAAGGCCGCGAAGCTGCAGAAGGGCGCCACCGAGCCCGGCAAGCAGACCGCCGGCCGGGTGACCCGCGCCCAGCTGCGCGAGATCGCCGAAGCGAAGATGAAGGATCTCAACGCCAACGACATCGACGCCGCGGCGAAGATCATCGAAGGCTCGGCCCGCGCGATGGGCCTCGAAGTGACGGGGAGCTGAAGATCATGGCCAAGCAGACCAAGAAGCAGAAGGCGATCGCCGAGGCGCTCGACCGCAACAAGCTCTACGGCGTCGACGAAGCGATCGCGACCGCCAAGAGCCATGCCACCGCCAAGTTCGACGAGACGATCGAGCTCGCTTTGAACCTCGGCGTCGATCCGCGCCACGCCGACCAGATGGTCCGCGGCGTCGTGACGCTGCCGGCGGGCACCGGCAAGGACGTGCGCGTCGCCGTCTTCGCCAAGGGCGACAAGGCCGAGGAGGCCAGGAAGGCCGGCGCCGACGTGGTCGGAGCCGAGGACCTGATGGAGACCATCCAGGGCGGCACGATCGATTTCGACCGGGTCATCGCCACGCCCGACATGATGGGCGTGGTCGGCCGGCTCGGCAAGGTGCTCGGCCCGAAGGGGCTGATGCCGAACCCGAAGCTCGGCACGGTGACCCCCAACGTCGCCGAGGCGGTCAAAGCGGCCAAGGGCGGCCAGGTCGAGTTCCGCGTCGAGAAGGCCGGAATCATCCACTCGGGCATCGGCAAGGCGAGCTTCTCGAACGAGGACCTCCGCCGCAATTTCGACGCCTTCGTGGACGCGATCGTCAAGGCCAAGCCCTCGGGCGCCAAGGGCAAGTACGTCAAGAAAGCGGCGCTCAGCTCCTCGATGGGGCCGGGGCTGAAGCTCGACGTCGCCGAGGTGGCGAGCGTCTAGATCAGAGGGGGCAGTCGCTGCGACTGCCCCCCTTTACCCACAGCTCCCTCGTACCCAACAAGGCGCTGGCGCCAAACTGGTCGCAGGTGTACCGTTCACGGGCGCACGGCCGGACCCGATGACGAGCAGTGGTTCATCTTCGCCCCGCGCCCGGCCGTCGCCGCGGAATGGGAATGTCCCTTCCGCGGAATCGAACGGTGCCTGCTTCGCGACCGCTTCGTGCATGGCCGGCACAAGGGGGGTCCATGACGATCGACACTGCCACGAATCAGCCGATATTGACCACGCCGCAAGGCGAGCGCATTTCCCCGGCCGAGATGGCGTCGAAGATGACGTTCAACCTGATCACGGTCAGGGATCTCGCCGCCGGCGACCATATCCCGCCCTCGCCCGAAACCTTCCCGGACGTGCTTCCGCAGGTCACCGACCCCTGGGTCGTGAGCGAAGCGACACCGCCCACCCAATATCGGCTGTGGTGGGATTGGGTTCACGGCGACCAGCAATGCTGGATCCCCGCGCCGGGGCAGCCGGGATCGGAAGCGATCTCTTACAGCAGCCCGTTGCCGAGCTACAATATCTACGTTCGGCGCTACTGGTCGCAGCTCGACAGCTGCGCGCTCCAGCCAGGCACCTCCTTCTCGCGGACGAACTCGATCACGACCGGGGTTTCGACCACCGACAGCCAGAGCCTCAGCTACCAGCTGGGAGTCGGTCTCGACGGCCTCAGCGCAAGCCTGAGCGAGACGTTCGAGCATAGCGTCACGGTCTCCTCCGAAACGACGACGACCAAGGCCTGGAACATCGACCCGCCGACCAAGCCGCTCCAGTTCGTGCTGTGGCAATTGATGGAGGAAATCGTCGCTTTGACCCCGAGCGGCCAGATCGTTACCTGGCCGTCGGGGAGCATCACCGCCGATATCCAGATGGGGCCGATGTTCGGAAGCAGGAGCGGCTACATCTCGATCCCGACGCCGCGGGTGACGAGCGCGCTGAATCTGACCATGATCACCCAGGGTCCATAGCCGGCGCCGAACCGCCAGGGCAGCGCCGACCCGGGCGCTGCCCGCGTTTCGCCGATCGGCTCCGAAACGGGGCCGGATTTCCGCAGCAGCGCGGGACTAGGGAATTCGCCTGCGGTCCCCGCCGCTCGGCGGCTGAAACGAAAGCCTTGGCTTTCTTTTTTTCCGCGTTTACCTTAACTTAGTTAAGCCTACCTGCGCCTAATCTGTCGCTATCGGTGCGCATGGGGGAGGATCGTTTGGGAGACGAAACCGGCGGGCCTTTTCTTCGTTTCGCACGTGTAATTTGCCGGTGACGAGGAGAGGAATGACAAGCCAGACCGACGCCATCGCGGCGATGACGCGGAAGCTCGAGCGCCTGGCCGCGCTGGACGATGCCGACCGCGCCGCGATCGCCGCTTTGCCCTTCACGGTGCAGTTCGCGCCCCCCGCCCATTATCTCGTGCGCGAGGGCAACGAGGCGGTGAATTGCTGCCTGCTGGTTAAGGGCTATGCCTTCCGCCACAAGCTCGCGCAGGACGGCGGCCGGCAGATCGTCTCGTTCCACATGCGGGGCGACATCCTGGACCTGCAGCACCTGCTGTTCCCGGTCGCCGACCACAATATCCAGACCATGACCGAGGCCATCGTCGCGTGGACGCCCTGCCGGGGGCTGCAGCAGCTCGCGCACGAGCGGCCGCGGATCGCCGACGCCCTCTGGCGCGACACGCTGATCGACGCCTCGATCTTCCGCGAATGGGTGCTGAACGTCGGCCGGCGCGACGCGCGCACCCGCATCGCCCACATGCTGTGCGAATTCGCCGCGCGCGCCCAGGCCGCGGGCCTCGGCGCGGCGGACCGGTTCGAGCTGCCGATGACCCAGGAGCAGATCGGCGACGCCACCGGCCTGACCTCGGTGCACGTCAACCGGATGATGATGCAATTGGGCGCCGAGGGGGTGATCGCGCGCCGAGGCAAGGACGTGATCGTCGGCGATTGGGCGCGGTTGCGCCGGGTCGCGGGCTTCGACGCGGCCTATCTGCACGCCGCCGCCTGAGGTCCGTATTCAATTCGCCGCTGACGACTTTCGAATGATTTCATAGTCATCCCGGCGAAAGCCGGGACCCATGAACGCCGGTGCCTGGCGGCCGGCGACGCATCCGAGCCTCCTCTTCGGGGGCCGTGTTCATGGGTCCCGGCCTTCGCCGGGATGACTCCCGTGGTCGTGCACCCGCCAGGGGGCTTCCAATTGGGCGAGGGTCCTGACCCTTACTTGCTGCCGCATTGACTTTGCGGGCAAAAGCTCTAGATGGCCGGTTCGCTTCGCAGGGCTCGCCCGTGTGAAGCTCCGTCCGAGACAGTTGGTGGCCGGGATTTGCCGGCCTTAATTTCCAGCCTAGACGGGGAAGAGATTTGTACCGCCCGGGCGTGCGATGCCTCGTTTGCGGATCTGCCGGAAGTCTCCGGCTGCGAACCCCTCCCCTTCGGACATTTGCGGCAGGCGCCCCGCGCTTGCCGTGGTTACGCGCGGCGGATGGTCCGCCGCGTGAAGTGCCACCCGGCGGCTTGTCCGCCGGGACGTACGAAGGAAGTAGAAGCATGGATCGCGCTCAGAAGAAAGAAGCGGTCGCGGAGCTGAAAGCAACGTTCAACGAGACCAGCGTGGTGGTCGTCACCCGCAATCTCGGCCTCACCGTGGCGCAGTCCACGGACCTGAGGAATCGGATGCGCGACGCCGGCGCCCGCTACAAGGTCGCGAAGAACCGGCTTGCCCTCATCGCGCTCGAAGGCACGCGCTACGCGCCGATCAGCGACCTGCTGAACGGCCCGACCGCGCTCGCCACCTCGTCCGATCCGGTCGCCGCCGCCAAGGCCGCGGTCGACTTCGCCAAGACCAACGATCGTCTCGAGATCGTCGGCGGGGCGATGGGCGAGACCCTGCTCGACGCGGCCGGGGTGCAGGCGCTTGCCGCCTTGCCGTCGCTCGACGAGCTTCGCGCCAAGATCGTGGGCCTCATCCAGGCGCCCGCGACCAAGATCGCGCGGACGATCAACGAGCCCGGCGCGCAGCTGGCCCGGGTGATCGGCGCGTTCGCCGCCAAGGAAGCCGCATAACCGACCGCAGGTCGCCCCGGCGAAGGCCGGGGGCCAGGCCTCAACAAACAAGACTGGGTCCCGGCCTTCGCCGGGATGACGATTTGAGAGAAACTGGAGACTTAACATGGCAGACATCAACACCCTCGTCGATCAGCTCAGCGAGCTGACCGTCCTCGAAGCCGCCGACCTCGCCAAGGCCCTCGAAGAGAAATGGGGCGTCTCGGCCGCCGCCGCGGTCGCCGCGGCCCCGGCCGCCGCCGCCGCCGCTCCGGCCGCCGAGGAGCAGACCGAGTTCGACGTCATCCTCACCGGCGACGGCGGCAAGAAGATCAACGTGATCAAGGAGGTCCGCGCGATCACCCAGCTCGGCCTCGGCGAGGCCAAGGCGCTGGTCGAGAGCGCTCCGAAGGCGATCAAGGAAGGCGTCAACAAGGCCGAGGCCGAAGAGATCAAGAAGAAGATCGAGGAAGCCGGCGGCACCGTCGAGCTCAAGTGACCCGGCGGCCCGCAAGGGCCGCGCGGAGTCATCCTGAACTCGATTCAGGATCCATGAACCGAAGCGTCGGCGGCTGGCCGCAAGCCCAGTGTTCATGGGTCCCGGCTTTCGCCGGGATGACCAAGACAGGAAAGGGCGGCCCCGCGAGGAGCCGCCCTTTCTCTTTGCGGCCGAAGCGTCAGACGCGTTCGGGTTCGCCGTGGAGGCGGGCCTCGACATTCTCGCGCAGGCCCGAGGCGCGGTCGGTCGGGAAGGGCGAGAGTTCCTCGTCCTCGCCTTGCATGCCGATCGCGAAGGCGGCGTGGGTGCGGCCCTCGCTGCCGTCCGGCAGGCGGTAGCGGGCGTCGGCGACCACCACCGGCAGCACCGGCGCGTCGCCGAGCCCGGCCTTGGACACGGCGTGCTCGGCCTCGACCCGGGCGCCGTCGCCGGCGGCGATGTCGACCTCCGACACCTGCGCGTCGGCCGGCGCCTCGATCAGCGAGCGCTCCATGTCGGTGCCCTCGCCGGCGGCGACCATCCAGGTCGAGATGCGGACGTCCTGGGCGGCGACGGTGCCGGTATTGCCGACGGTCAACTCGAACTGGACGATGGCGTCGTCCTGGCTGGTGCCGGCGCGGACCGGACGCATCAGGAATTCGAGCCAGGGCCGGCCGTCGACCGGCGCGGCGCTCTCGGTCAGCGCCTCGACATCGGCCTCGTCGGCCTCGACCACTTCGGGCTCCTCGACCTCGCGCGCGGCGGCGAGCGTCTCGGCTGCGGGCGCGGCGGCGATGATCGGCGCCGGCTCGACCGGCGCGACATAAGGCGTCTCCGCGACCGGCGCGCGCGCGAAGCCCGGCTCGGCCGCGACCACCGGCTCCTCATCATAGGTCTCGTCATAGACCTCGTCGCGGCGACGGCGGCGGCCGAACAGGAAGAAAGCGGCCGCGGCGACCAGGAGGATGCCGCCGATGATCCAGGGCAGCAGCGCGCCGATGCCGCCGCTGTCCGCGGTCTCGGCAGCCGGCGCGACCGGCGCCGGGATCTCGGCCGGGGGCGGCGGCAGCGTCTGCGCGACCGGGGCGGCCGGCGCGGCGGCGGGCGCCGGAGCCGGAGCGGCGGCCGGCGCCGGCGTCGCCGCGGGGGCGCGGGCCGGCGCGGCGCGGCGGGCCGGAGCCGAAGCGCGCGGCGCGGCGCGGGCGGTCCGAGCCGCGCGGGCCGGGGCCGGATCGGCCTCCGGAATGGCGATCTGCAGGCGCGGCGTCGGCGCCGGCGTGGTGCGAAGCACCGGCGCCGGGGCCGGCGGCGCGGTCACGACCGGAGGCGGCGGCGCCACGGTGACGACCGGCGCGTCTTGCCCGAACACAGGGGCGGTGGGGAGGACGATCGACGCGGACAGCGCGAGGATCGTGGCGCGGAGCTTGTTGCGGGTGTGTTTCATAACAGGGGGACAACGATTTCGCGGGACAAAGGGCTCGGCTCGGCTCAGTCTGTGCGTTGGAACGTGGGAAGTCAGCGCCAGGACGACGCCCGCTTCGCGCTTGCGCCGCGGCGGCGCGGGCCGGGTTTCGCGCCCTCATCGGACCGTGACGCGCGTCACGATGCGTCCCGCCGCGCGCCGGCTAATGAGCCCATAAGGCGATTCTCATGGTCGGGAGCAATGCGATGGCGCGGTCCTATCCGGCACTTCCGTCCGGCGTTCGCCGCGCCGGAGCCGCGGGCAAATGCGCGCCTGCCGCGCCCGGTTCGCACTGTCCTGGCCTTGGGCCGCAACGACGTTTATGCTTTACAGGGCTCAGGCTGGGGGGAGTCGTTGTTCGGGTGACCTGCCGCCTGTCGGGACATGTGGGAATTGCCACCGACACGGAAGCCGGCCTCGGGATAAACTCGATCCGCATCATTATCGGCTGGACGGAGCCATGGAGGATGAAATTTCAGCGTCGAGGTCGATGGGTTTCTGCAGCGCCTAAGAGCGGGCGCCAAGCGGCGCTGTACGCGCTTCTGGCCGTCGCGGGCGCGTTCGCGGCCACCGCCCCCGCCGCGGCCTGGCGGACGGAGCCGACGGCGGGCACGCCCCTGCCGAGCTTCGACATCGCCGCCGCCTGCCGGGCGGTCCCCAACCGGGATTACTGCCTGGAGCAAGAAGTCCGTGCGAAGCGGACGCTCTCCACCCGCTGGTCGGCTCTCAGCATTTCGAAACGGACCTTCTGCACGAGCCGGGCCCGAAAGGCCGGCGGCTCATACGTCACGGCGCTATTTTGTGCCGAGCAAGCGTGACGTTCGAAGCGGCGGTGAACGCGGAGCGGCGCGGAGAGGAGTGACATGACGGTTGTCGGCGGAAACTACCGGTACGATCTGTTCTTCAGCTATGCCTGGGCCGAACAGACCAAGGGCGCCGTGCTGCGCGACTGGTCCCGCATGGTCGCCGACAAGATCACCCAGCTGGTCAGCATCCGGTTCAGCGACCTCAGCCCCTATCTCGACCGCGACGTCAACAAGCACAGCGCCCTCGAGCTCGACGCGTCGCTGCAGGCGGCCGCCGAAAGCGCCGCGATCTTCGTCGCGATGATCAGCCCCTATTATAAATCGGAATATTGCCAGAAAGAGCTGAACTGGTTTCTCGACCGCTCGGCGAGCGAGGGAACCACCCCCGCCGAACGGATGTGCCTCTTTCTGGTGCAGGATGGAGAGGACCTTCACTGGCCCGACAAGCTGCGCGAGCCGAGCGGCACCCGGCTGCTGTTCAAGCCCTTTTACGGCGACGGCGGGCTGCCGCTCGACATCGCCGCGTTCATCAACGGCGCGCCGACGCCGCTGCTGACTCAGCCGATACTCGACGCCGTCCTGGAAATCGGAAACAAGATCAAGGAGCTGAAAGACAAGCTGCAAGCGCGGCTCAATTATGAGGAATCGCAGCGCCCGCCGATCAATCCCGTGGTGTTCCTGGAGGCGGAGCAAGCGGACGAGGGCCGCTGGGCCGAGCTTCGGCAGCAACTCAAGCAGACCGGGAACATCGTGCTGCCCGCGAAGGCCCCGCCGATGCCGGCGACCGCGGTCACCGATCCCCATACCGCCTATTCGGACTGCGACGGCATCATGCTGCTGCGCAGCCGATCGGACGACGACATCGGCGCGCGGATCAGAAAGGCCTATCTCGATCGCCGCAAGATCTACCGCGAGGAGAAGCGCATGCTGCCCTGGGTCCTCCTCGACGAGCGCGACGACCCGCCCCCCGAAGGCGAGGAATTCGATATTCCGCGGGTGATGACGCGCGGCGAATGGATCCCCGAACTGCAGCACAAGCTGCTCGGCGCCTGACATGCTCGCCGAATCGATCGAGCGTCCCAACAGCGCGACCGAGCGGCCCTCGCTTCCCTATCCGGGCCTCAGGCCGTTCGAGGAAAACGAAACCCGGAACTTCTTCGGCCGCGAGACCGAAATCGATGCGATCCTCGGCCTGCTCGAGGAGGAGCAGCTGGTCGTCGTGCACGGCTCGTCGGGATGCGGCAAATCGTCGGTGGTCCGTGCCGGCGTCCTCCCGATCGTGCGGCTCGACGCCCTGGCGAGCGGCACCGCCGCCAAGATCGTCGTCATCCGGCCGTCGGACCCGGGCGGACCGCTGCGGTCGCTGGCGGCGGCGCTCGAGCGCGAATTCCCCCCTCAGGCCCCTGCCGACCGGCCCGCGCAGGAAACACCGGACGCTCCAGAAAGCGCCTGGGTGCGGGGCACGGCATCGCGCCGCTGGTGCGAGACGCTGGTGGCGAGCCCCGACTGGAAGGCCGACATCGAAGGGGCGGTCAAAGCGTCCAATTGTACATTGTGCATCGTGCTCGACCAGTTCGAGGAGATCTTCGCGCTGCAGCGCAGAGGCCTGACCGCCGAGGTCGACCGTGTCATCGAGTTCCTGATCAGTCTCGGAGACCGGGCCGGAGAGGAAACCACGCTCGGCGAGCGCCCCTTGTCGGTCATCGTCACGATGCGATCGGACTATCTCGGCCATTGCTCGCTTTGGGACGGGTTCGCAGAGACCGTGAACAGGGCCCAATATTTGCTGCCCAAGATCTCCACCGTGGGCCTGCTCCGGGCGATCCACCAACCGGCGCTCAAATATGACGGATCGGTGGACGAGGCGGTCGCCGATCACCTGCTGCCCGTCATGGCCGGCGAGATCGACGGCTTGCCGATCCTCCAGCACGCCCTGATGCGCGCCTGGCAGGACGCGACTCCCGACGCGGACGGCAAGCGCAGGATAACGGTCGATAATCTGAAGCAGATCGGCACTGCCGCCGGCGCCCTTTCCAAGCATGCCGAAGAGGCCTTCGCAAAGGCCACGAAAGGGGAAAAGGCGCTGAGAAAGGACGCCGAATGGATGTTCCGGGCGTTGAGCGACATCGATGCCGACGGCCGCATCGTCCGGCGCTCCGTCCTGCTGCCGGATCTCGTCGCGCAGACCGGGGCCGATCGCGCCACGATAGAAGCCATCGTCGAAGTCTTCCGCCAGCCGGAGTTCAGCTTCCTGACGCCGTTTCCGCCCGAGAAGCTCAGCGATGAATCCAACATCTCGGTCACCCACGAGGCGCTGCTGCGGCGCTGGGAGAGGATCAGCAGCACCACTTTCGGCGAGAACGGCCGTCCGGACGGCCTGGTCTACCGCGAATTCAGCGACGGGATGATCTGGCGCTCCCTTGCCGTCCAGGCCGAGGCGTTCGCGAGCGACCCGGGGAGGGTGCTCAGCGCCGCGGTCACCGAGCAGCGTCTTCCCTGGTTCCAGGCGATTGCCAGACGGCCGGGCTGGGCGCGTCGCTATCCGACTGGAAATCTGGTCGGCAACGACGACAGTTGCGACGAGCAGCTGGAGAAAGTCGCCGCCCTGATGAAGGCGAGCGAAGAGAATCTCAAACGCGAGCACAAGAAGCTGGAAGAGGAGCGCCGGACCTCGGCGAAGCTGCGCAAGCAGGGCCGGCTCATCATCGCGCTGAGCGTGGTGATCGCGGCCATGCTGGGCTGGTTCGTGTGGAAGGGGGCCGACCAGCTGGCGATAGAGAAGCAGCGATTGGGAATGGAGAAACAAAGATTGAAGGCTTTCACGGAAGGAGTCGCGCGCGAGCAGGCCCAATTCGATACCGCGAACACGATGGCGCGCAGGCAGTGCCAAGGTGTGTTCGATGAGGGAGCGCAGCTTGAAGCGTGCGTCCGGGAGCGCTCGAGGGATGTCTATTACGATATCGCGCGAAGCCAGAGAAATGGCGGCCTGAGCGCGGCCGGAAATGCGGCGAGGGAGGATTGCCGGCGGCGCGGCGTGCCGGAGGATCGACTGACCGCTTGCGTGGCGGAACAGCTTCAGACAGTATCACCCTATGGCGGGACCGGAGGTTCCGCACCCCCACCATAGGGTCTTTGGTTAGGTCCGGAGACAGGAGGCTCTCGTGAGGAGAATCAAGAGATCGGGAACGATCGCGCTGGCAGGGTTGCTCGCCTTGGGATCGAGCGCCTCGGCCCAGTTCGCCCAGCAATATTCCCAGCGCTGCGTGACGCCGCAATTCTGGTGCATGATGCAAATGCCCTTGCCGGTCGGCAGCAATTGCTTTTGCCCCTCGCCTTACGGCCCGGTCTACGGACGCGCGGGCTGACGGGCGAAACGGGGGCGAAAGCAGCGCCAGGCCGGCGATAGGTCGCTCCAAGGGCGATCGGGCCGCCGCGATGCCCGCACCGGCCCGACCAGCGAGTGGGCTCGAGAAATGGGCGCCGGCCCGGGTCCACGCCCTTGACCCACCCCCTCCCCGCCCCTATATCGCGCGCCTCACCACAGCCTTTCGGAACAGGTCGCGCCGTCGCGCAGCGGGGCCAACGCATTGATCGGCTGGGGTTTCATAAGACGCTGAAGCTGCGGTTTCCACCTGCGAAACCTGCGGCTTTTTGTGTTTGAGCGCACATTTTTGACCGCTGGACCCCGGCCTTCGCCGGGGTGACGGCAAGAGGCGAAGGCGAGAACCACCCACATGGCGACCAAGGCAGCTCCGGCCCCGGAAACCCGGCCCACGGCATCCAAGCGCATCCGCAAGATCTTCGGCAACATCCACGAAGTCAGCGAGATGCCGAACCTGATCGAGGTTCAGCGCGAAAGCTATGAGCAGTTCCTCCGCTCGCGGCCGCAGGACGGCTACGTGTCCGGCCTCGAAAAGACGCTGCGCAGCGTCTTCCCGATCCGCGACTTCGCCGGCACCGCCGAGCTCGACTTCGTCCATTACGAGCTGGAAGACCCGAAATACGACACCGACGAATGCCGCCAGCGCGGCATGACCTATGCGGCGCCGATGCGCGTGACGCTCCGCCTGATCGTGTTCGAGGTCGATCCCGATACGGAGACGCGGTCCGTGCTCGATATCAAGGAGCAGGACGTCTACATGGGCGACATGCCGCTGATGACGAAGAACGGCACGTTCATCGTCAACGGCACCGAGCGCGTGATCGTCAGCCAGATGCACCGCTCGCCCGGCGTGCTCTTCGACCATGACCGCGGCAAGACCCACGCGTCCGGCAAGTACCTCTTCGCCGCGCGGGTCATCCCCTATCGCGGCTCGTGGCTCGACTTCGAGTTCGACGCCAAGGACATCGTCAACGTCCGCATCGACCGCAAGCGCAAGCTGCCGGTCACCGCGCTCCTCCACGCGCTCGACATGGGCTCCGAGGAGATCCTCAACACCTTCTACAACCGCGTGACCTTCGTCCGCGGCAAGGGCGGCTGGCAAATCCCGTTCCAGGCCGAGAATTGGCGCGGCCAGAAGCCCGCCTTCGACATCGTCGACGGCAAGTCGGGCGAGGTCGTGTTCCCGGCCGGCCAGAAGATCAGCCCCCGCGCCGCCAACAAGGCGCAGAAGGACGGGCTCAGCGACCTCTTGATCCCGACCGAGGAGATTTTCGGCCGCTACAGCGCCTACGACCTGATCAACGAGAAGACCGGCGAGATCTATATCGAGGCGGGCGACGAGCTCTCCCCCGAGAACCTCGAGGCGCTCGACAAGGCCGGGATCGACCGGATCGAATTGCTCGACATCGACCACGTCAACACCGGCGCCTGGATCAGGAACACGCTGAAGGCCGACAAGGCCGAGGACCGCGACCAGGCGCTCAGCGACATCTACCGGGTGATGCGCCCCGGCGAGCCGCCGACCCGCGAGACCGCCGAGGCCCTGTTCGCCGGGCTGTTCTTCGATCCCGAGCGCTACGACCTCAGCGCGGTCGGCCGCGTCAAGCTCAACATGCGCCTCGAGCTCGACGCCGAGGACACGGTGACGACGCTCCGCAAGGAGGACATCGTCGCGGTGGTGAAGACCCTGGTCGACCTCAAGGACGGCAAGGGCGAGATCGACGACATCGACAATCTCGGCAACCGGCGGGTGCGCTCGGTCGGCGAGCTGCTCGAGAATCAGTATCGCGTCGGCCTGCTCCGCATGGAGCGCGCCGTGAAGGAGCGGATGAGCTCGGTCGACGTCTCGACCGTGATGCCCAACGACCTGATCAACGCCAAGCCCGCGGTCGCCGCGGTGCGCGAGTTCTTCGGTTCCTCGCAGCTCAGCCAGTTCATGGACCAGACCAACCCGCTCAGCGAAGTGACGCACAAGCGGCGCGTCTCGGCGCTCGGGCCGGGCGGCCTCACCCGCGAGCGCGCGGGCTTCGAGGTCCGCGACGTCCATCCGACCCATTATGGCCGGATCTGCCCGATCGAGACTCCGGAAGGGCCGAACATCGGCCTGATCAACAGCCTCGCCAGCTTCAGCCGGGTCAACAAATACGGCTTCATCGAGACGCCGTACCGCAAGGTCGTCGACAACAAGGTGACCAAGGAGGTCGTCTACCTCTCCGCCATGGAGGAGGCCAAGCACACGATCGCCCAGGCCAACGCCGAACTCGGCAAGGACAACGGCTTCGCCGAGGAGATCGTCTCTTCGCGGCGCGCGGGCGAGTTCCTGATGGCGCCGCGCGACACCATCACCCTGATGGACGTGTCGCCGAAGCAGCTGGTGTCGGTCGCGGCCTCGCTCATTCCGTTCCTGGAGAATGACGACGCCAACCGCGCCCTGATGGGCTCGAACATGCAGCGCCAGGCGGTGCCGCTGGTCCGCGCCGAGGCGCCGTTCGTCGGTACCGGCATGGAGGAGACGGTGGCCCGCGATTCCGGCGCCGCCATCGCCGCCCGGCGCACCGGCATCGTCGACCAGGTCGACGCCGCCCGCATCGTCATCCGGGCGACCGACGAGGTCGAGGCCGGCAAGTCGGGCGTCGACATCTACACGCTGATGAAGTTCCAGCGCTCGAACCAGAACACCTGCATCAACCAGCGGCCGCTGGTGAAGAAGGGCGACTTGGTCCAGGCCGGCGACGTCATCGCCGACGGCCCCTCGACCGATCTCGGCGAGCTGGCGCTGGGGCGCAACGTGCTGGTCGCGTTCATGCCCTGGAACGGCTACAATTTCGAGGATTCGATCCTGATCTCCGAGCGGATCGTGAAGGACGACGTCTTCACCTCGATCCACATCGAGGAATTCGAGGTGATGGCCCGCGACACCAAGCTCGGGCCGG
>Ga0070677_10000511_pt1 | contig 13363 bp, 10 predicted proteins | sample KBSM63metaG_FD_64674 | JGI IMG/M metagenome (GOLD analysis project Ga0070677, IMG submission 64674) | Miscanthus rhizosphere microbial communities from Kellogg Biological Station, Michigan, USA - KBS M6-3 metaG | ecosystem: Host-associated > Plants > Roots > Rhizosphere > Soil ... | reverse complement strand
AGACAAGCGCGAACACCGCGAAGGCGACGAGCTGGTATTGCCACGGCCACGCCACGAAGAACGAGATCACGCCGACGAGCATCGCCGAAATACCGAGCCAGAGCATGAAGGCGCCCGGCGCGATCAGTTCGAGCACGAAGAACACCGCGGCCGCGATGAGCCAGTGCCACACGGTGAGCGAAACGAGAAACTCCATCATGATGCGCTCCCTCAGCTCTTCGGCGGCGCATAGCCGGGAGTCGTGAAGCCGGAAGGCCCGGTCGGGCTGCGCGGCGCGGGCGGCTTGCCGCCTCCTCCTCCGCCACCACCGCCGCCGCTGCTTCCGTCCGTTCCGAACGTCGCCTTGGCGATCTCGCCGATGCCGGCAAGCGAGCCGAGCACGCTCATCGCCTCCATCGGAATGATCAGCGTCTTCTGGTTCGGCGACTGGGCGAACTTGCCGAATGCTTCAAGATATTTCTGCGCCACGAAATAGTTCAGCGACGCGACGTCGCCCTTCGCGACCGCCGCGCTCACCACCTCGGTCGCCTTGGCCTCGGCCTGCGCGAGCCGTTCGCGGCCCTCGGCATCGCGGAACGCGGCCTCGCGCCGGCCTTCGGCTTCGAGGATCTGCGCCTGCTTCTGTCCTTCGGCCTTCAGGATCGCCGACTGACGCTGGCCTTCGGCCGTCAGGATCTCGGCGCGCTTCTCACGCTCCGCCTGCATTTGCCGACCCATCGACTGCACGAGATTTGCGGGCGGCACGATATCCTTGATCTCGATGCGGTTGACCTTCACGCCCCACGGCCCAACGGCCGCATCCACCACACGTAGCAGCCGCTCGTTGATCTCGTCGCGATGCGAGAGCATCTGGTCGAGGTCCATCGCGCCCATCACCGAGCGGATGTTGGTCATCGTCAGCTTGATGATCGCCTGATCGAGATTGGCGATTTCATAAGACGCCTTGGCGGCATCGATCACCTGAAAGAACGCCAGCCCGTCGACCGTGACGGTGGCGTTGTCCTTGGTGATGACATCCTGCTGCGGGATGTCGATCGCCTGCTCCATCATGTTCATCTTGTGCCCGATCCGATCGAAGTAGGGCATGATCAGATTGAGGCCCGGCCGCAGCGTGTTGGTGTAACGGCCGAAGCGCTCGACCGTCCAGTTGAAGCCTTGCGGCACGGTTTTCACGCCGGCGAACAGCGTAAGAACTGCAAGCGCAACGATGATGAGAACGAAGATGTCGAAGCCGAAGAACACGGCAACCCTCCCGATGCGGGAAATCCCGCTTAGGTAAAATGTGGGCGATGGACTTACGTTCGGCAAGGTAGCCTAGAAAAGCCCGCAGCCAGAGCCCATATTAGTCGTTTGCGCGGCACTCCGGGTTCAGCGCTCGATCCAGCCCTTCAATTCGCGCAATGCAACGTGCGCGATCACTGCCATGCCGGCCTCACTGTCGTTGAGACACGGGATCGCGGCGAAGCTCTTTCCGCCCGCATGGTGAAAAATCTCTGCGTTCTCACCCGCGATTTCCTCAAGGGTTTCGAGACAGTCCGCCGTGAAGCCCGGCGTCACGATCGCGAGATTTTTCACCCCGCTTTCGGCGAGCGCCTTCACGGTCATGTCGGTGTAGGGCTGCAGCCATTCGGCCGCGCCGAACCGTGACTGGAAGGTGAGCTTGAACGTCTCCTCATCGAGCCCGAGTCGGGCGCCGAGCAGCCGCGCAGTCTTGTGGCACTGGCAGTAGTAGGGGTCGCCCTTGACGAGATAATCCTTCGGGATGCCGTGGAAAGAGGCGAGGATCCTGTCGGGCTTGAACGGAAGCTTCGCGAGCTCCGCCTCGAGCGAGCCCGCGACCGCCTCGATGTAGACCGGATCGTCGTGCCATGGCGGCGCGATCCGCACCGCCGGTTGCCAGCGCATCGTCCTCAAGGCGTCGAATGCCTTGTCGGCGACGGTCGCCGTGGTCGCCGCGCAATACTGCGGATAGAGGGGCACGATCAGGATGCGTTCGCAGCCGGCACGCTGCAGTGCGTCGAGCCGCGAGGTAAGCGAGGGATTGCCATAGCGCATCGCCCAGTCGACCGTGATGCGGCTGTCGATTGGTGCGAGCCTTGCCGCAAGTTTTTCGGACTGCGCACGGGTGATCGTTTTCAGCGGCGATTCGTCGCGCTCGCGGTTCCAGATCTTGTCGTAGTCGCGCCCTTTACGGCCCGGCCGGATCGTCAGGATGACGAGATTGAGAATCAGCCACCAGAGGATGCGGTTGGTCTCGATCACGCGGCGGTCGGAGAGAAACTCCTTCAGATAGCGGCGCATCGACCAGTAGTCGGTCGCATCCGGCGTGCCGAGATTGACGATGAGCACGCCGATGCGCCCGGACGACGCGGGTGGATGGTCGGCAGGACGATCGGCGCTCTCGGCGTTCACTTTGTCGTTCATGTCGCTCGCATCTCGCATGGCGGCCTTATTATACGCATGTTAAGGGGCAACAAGAGAAAACGCCCTGATGTTCACCCGCCGCTCATTCCTTGCCTCATTCGGCTCCACGCTCGCGCTGCTGACCGGCTGGCGCCCCGGCTGGGCGCAGACGACGCACCGCGCGACCGTGACGTTCGTGCTGTTCAACGATTTCTACCTGATGGCCGAACAGCCGTTTCCGGATGGGAAATCGCGCGGCGGCTTCGCGCGGCTCGCCGCCGTGGTGAAGGCCGAGCGCGAACGCGCGCGCACTGAGGGCCGCACCGTCATCGTGGCGCATGGCGGCGATACGTTGTCCCCGTCGGTGATGTCCGGGCTCGACCGCGGCGCACACATCGTGGCGCTGACCAACATGATCGCGCCGGATATTTTCGTTCCCGGCAACCACGAGTTCGATTTCGGCAAGGCGATATTTCTCGAACGCATGGGCGAGGCAACGTTTCCGCTCTACGGCGCGAATCTTCGCGACGCGGGCGGCGCCACGCTGCCGCGCTTCAAGGATCGTTCAATGATGACGATCGGCGGCGTGCGTATCGGGCTGACGGGGATCGCCTACGAGCAGTCGCCGCGCATGTCGTCGCCGGAGGATCTGCGCTTTGCCTCATGCATCGACACTACGAAGGCGCAGGCGGCGGCGCTGCGGCAGGAGGGCGCGGATTTCGTCTGCGCGGTCCTGCACTGCAATCGCGGCGACGCGATCAAGCTGCAATACGAACGGCCGGCCGAACTGCTGCTGACGGGCCACACCCACGACCTGTTGGTCAATCACGACGGCCGCTGCGCGCTGGTCGAGTCCGGCTACGACGCGCATTACGTCACCTGCGTGGACGTCGCGATCTCGGTACGCGAGGATGGCGAGAAGCGCATCGCCAACTGGTGGCCGCAATTCCGCGTGATCGACACCGCGACGGTCACGCCGGATGCGGAGATTGCGGCAGCGGTCGCGCGTTTCGAGTCGACATTGATCGACAAGATGAGCGAGGCGATCTGCGTGACGACCGTCGCGCTCGATTCATCCACCGCAACAGTGCGCACACGCGAAGCCGCGATCGGCAATCTGTTCGCCGACGCGATGCGCGTAACCATGCACGCGGACGCGGCCCTGCTGAACGGCGGCGGCATCCGCGCGGGCAAGACCTACGAGGCCGGCGCGCGCATCTCGCAAGGTGATATCCTCGCTGAGCTGCCGTTCAACAACCGCATCGTGGTGGTGGAGATCATCGGCCGCGAGCTGAAGACCGCGATGGAGAATGGGCTTTCTCTCCTTCCCCGCGCGGCCGGGCGCTTCCCGCATGTCTCCGGCATCGAGGTGGCATTCGATCTCGCACGCGATGGGGGCAACCGCGTCACCGCGATGAAGGTCGCCGGCGCGCCGCTCGACGAGAGCAAGACGTATCGCGTCGCGGTGCTCGACTTCCTCGCGCGCGGCGGCGACGACTACATCATGTTCCGCGACGCGCGGCGCATCACGCCGGACAACGATGCGCCGCTGATGGTGAACGAGGTGGTGGAATATCTGCGCAAGCTCGGCACGGCGCGGACCGGAGTCGAGGGACGGATCGCAGCGAAGTAAGCCACGGGCTCCGACTTACCCTCTCCCACAGGGGAAGAGGGTTATCGCGCTCGCGGCCCGATCAGCCAACAGGCCGCTCGTCCGCGATCACCTTGCCGTCGTTCGGCAGTGATCCGGGCGCGACAATCTTCACCGCGCCCTTGAGCTTCGTAACGGATTGCAGAGTTTCGGCGACCATGTCGGCAAGCCCAGCGCCCGCATTGGCGCATTCGGCGGACAGCGTCATCGTATCCTGCTCGGCTTCGCGCGTCACCGCGAGGCGCACGCGCAACAGCTCCGGATGGCGCTTCGCCACCTCGGCGACCTGCTCGGGGCGCACGAACATGCCTTTCACCTTGGTGGTCTGGTCCGCGCGGCCCATCCAGCCCTTGATGCGCGTGTTGGAGCGCCCGCACGGCGAGGCGCCCGCCATCACGGCCGACATGTCGCCGGTCGCAAGCCGGATCATCGAGTAGTCGGGATTGAACGTGGTGACGACGACCTCGCCAACCTCGCCGTGCGCCACCGGGTCGCCGGTGCCGGGCCGCACGATTTCCAGGATGATGTCCTCGTTGACGATCATGCCTTCGAGCGCCTCGCTCTCGTAGGAGATGACGCCGGCCTCGGCCACTGCGTAGCACTGCTTCACGGCGACACCGCGCTCGCCCAGTTCCTTGCGCAGCGAGGGCGGCAGCGCCGCACCGGACACGAGGCCGCGCTTGAAGCAGGACGCGTCCTTGCCGGCCTTCTCCGCCGCATCGAGCAGGATCTTCAAAAAGTCCGGCGTGCCGACATAGGCCGTGGGCTTCAACTGCACGACCGCGTCAAGCTGCGCCTCGGTGTTGCCGACGCCGCCCGGGATCACCGCACAGCCGAGCTTGTGCGCGCCCGCCTCCAGAATGAATGCACCGGGCGTGAGGTGATACGAGAAGCAGTTGTGCACGATGTCGCCGGCGCGCACGCCCGCGGCGAACAGCGCACGCGCGGCGTTGTAATCGCCGGTGTGGCCCTCGGGCTCGAAGATCGGCCCGGGCGACATGAACAGCCGCTTCGCCTTGCCGGGCGCCACGGTGTTGAAGCCGCCGAACGGCGGTGTCTCCTTCTGCAGCCCGAGCAGCGCTGACTTGCGCAGTACCGGGAGCTTGGCGAGTTGTGCGCGGCTGGTGATCGCCTTCGGATCGATCGCCGCGAGATGCTTGGCCCAGCCGGGCGCCGTCATCGCACGCGCGATCGCGGCGGGGAGCCGCGCAAACAGATCCCTTTCGCGTGCAGCGGGATCGCGGGTTTCGAGAGAGTCGAAGTGATCGGCCATCGTGTTACGCCAGCCACCGCTTCCGGCGCTTGTAGTGCTTCACGTCACGGAAGGATTTGCGCTTGCCCTCGGCGATGCCGAGATAGAATTCCTTCACGTCCTCGTTCTCGCGCAGCGCCTTGGCCTCGCCGTCCATCACCACGCGGCCGTTCTCGAGGATATAACCGTATTTGGCGTATTTGAGCGCCTGAAACGTGTTCTGCTCCGCGAGCAGGAACGAGACCTGCTCCTTGGTGTTCAGGTCGCGCACGATTTCGAAGATCTCTTCCACGATCTGCGGCGCGAGCCCCATCGAAGGCTCGTCGAGCAGGATCATCTTGGGTCGCGCCATCAGCGCGCGGCCGATCGCGCACATCTGCTGCTCACCGCCGGAGGTGTAGCCGGCAAGCGAACTGCGCCGGTCCTTCAGGCGCGAGAAATACGAATAGACCAGCTCCATGTCGCGCTTGATCGCGGCCTTGCCGTCGCGCCGCGTGAACGCGCCGGTGAGCAGATTTTCCTCGATGGTGAGATGGCCGAAGCAGTGGCGGCCCTCCATCACCTGCACGCAACCGCGCCGCACCAGTTCGTTCGGCGAACGCGCCTGCACTTCCTCGCCGTCGAACACGATCGAGCCCTTGGTGACCTCGCCGCGCTCGGAGTGCAGCAGGTTGGAGATCGCCTTCAGGGTGGTGGTCTTGCCCGCGCCGTTGGCGCCGAGCAGCGCCACGATCCCGCCTTTCGGCACGCCGAGCGACACGCCCTTCAGCACGAGGATCACGTGATCGTAGATCACCTCGATGTTGTTTACAGTCAGGATCGCGTCGGCGGGGACGGATGCCGCCGCCGGGGTGGCTTGGAGAGTCGCTGTCATCAGAACTCCGATAGAACGCCAATCATCCGCTTCCGCGGAGAGAGACAGGCCGGGCGAAGGCTGCCGCTCGCCCGGCGAGCATGTCGCTACGCTTCATGCCCGCCACCCTCTCCGCGCAGGCGGAGAGAGGGGAAGCGGGAGAGAGCCGAGTTCAGCTCGACTTGTCGCAGGGCTCGCTGCGCTTCGGCCATGCCGGGTCCTTGGACACGTAGTCCTTGGCGGCGGCTTCCAGCATCGGACGCACCTTGTCCTTCATGGGTGCGATCCAGTCGGAGACCTTGACCCACTTGGTGCCGTCCCATTGCTGCATGTAGGCCGAGTGGTGGCCGTTGTGGTCGTCGCACGTCACCTTGATGGGCGCCGCGAAGCCCTCGAAGCCCATCTCCTTCCAGCGCGCTTCGGTGATGTTGAGCGTCTCGAAGCCGCGCCGCACGTCCTCGCCGGTCACCTGCTTCTTGCCGGTGATCTTCTGGGCGTTACGGATCGCTTCGGCCACAATCGCCGAATTGAGCACGCCGCGATTATACAAATTCTCGCCGACCTTGTCCTTCGGCGTCTGGCTCTTGCCCTTGTCGATCACGTTCTTGACGATGTCCTGGATCGCCGGGAAGTTCGCCCCCACGGCATTGAGATTAAGGCTGAGATAGCCTTTCGCCTCTGCGCCGGTCGGCCGCGCGTCATCCTCGGAGCCCGACCACCAGATACCGACGAACTTGTTCATCGGGAAGTTGATCTTGGCGGCTTCCTTGATCGCGGTCGGGTTCATGGCGCCCCAGCCCCACATCACCATCCAATCCGGACGGTCGCGGCGCACGTTGAGCCACAGGCCGGACTGGTTCTGCATCTCGGCCGCAGGTACCGGATACTGCTTCACGTTGAAGCCGTAATCCTTGGCGAGTTGCTCCAGCAGCGGGATCGGCTCGCGGCCGTAGCCGCCGTCGAAGAAGATGTAGCCGATCGTCTTGCCCTTGAGCTTGTCGAGGCCGCCTTCCTTCTCGCCGATGTACTTGATGATCATCGACAGGCCGTCCCAGTAGGTCGCCGGCGGATTGAAGATCCAGGGGAAGTTGTTGCCGTCGGCGGAACCCGACAGGCCATAGGCCATCGCGAGCACCGGGATTTTTTCCGGCGCCGCCTTCGGGATGATGGCGAGCGTGATGCCGGTCGAATACGGGTTCACCACCACCGGCTTCTTGGTCTTGACCGTGTCCCAGCATTCGAGACCCTTCTTGGTGTCGTAGCCGGTCTCGCATTCTTCGATCACGACCTTGACGCCGCCGATGCCGCCGTCACGCTCGTTAAGCATCGAAAGGTAATCGTTCATGCCGTTGGCAATCGGAATGCCGGAATTGGCGAATGCGCCGGTCCGGTAGGTGAGGAGCGGCACATAAATGCCCTCCTGCGCCTGCGCGTGGGTGGCAAGCGCTGAAGCGCCGACCAGTGCCGCACAGGATGCGCCGAGAACGAGGTGCTTGAATTGCATCGCGTCCCTCCTTTTCGTTTCGTGCCGGCCGTGGCGGCGAACCACGCCGGCCTCCCAGGTTCCGGAGGCTTATGCCGCCGGGGATTTATTCCGCGCGCCGGGCCGTTCCGGCCCATGGGCGGAAATTGCGCTGAGTGTGCACCATCAGTACGGAAACGGCCACACCCTGAGTTTCTGCTTTCCGATCTGCCACAACCGCGCCAATCCGTGCGGCTCGACGATCAGGAAGAAAATAATCAGCGCGCCGACGACCATGAACTGCAGGTGCTCGACGGTCGCGGAATTGATCGTCAACCCGAGGTATTCCGGTGCGACGCGCATCGCGATCGGCAGGCCCCAGATGAACGCCGCCCCGAAGAACGAGCCGATGAGGCTGCCCAGCCCTCCGATGATCACCATGAACAGGATCAGGAACGACTGGTTGATGTTGAAGCTGTCGGCCTCGGACGCGCCGAGCCAGAGGAACACCATCAGCGCACCCGCGACGCCGCAGTAGAACGACGAAACCGCGAATGCCAACAGCTTGGTCGGGTAGAGCCTGATGCCGATCAGTTCGGCGGCGATATCCATATCGCGAACAGCCATCCACATCCGCCCGATGCGTCCATGCACGAGATTGGAAGCAAGCCAGGTCATGACGACGACAAAGCCGAGCACGACATAGTAGCGCGCCATCGGGGTCGCGTTCGGACCGGTGATTACCACCCCGAAGAATGTGCGGGTCGGCACCTCGATCGCGCCGGACACATTGTAGTTGTAAATCCACGGCACGCGGATGAAGAACCATGACAGGAAGAACTGCGCGGCAAGCGTCGCGACGGCGAGGTAGAAGCCCTTGATGCGCAGCGACGGCAGCCCGAACAGGACGCCGACGCCTGCCGCAAAGAAGCCCGACAGCGCAATGTGCACCACGATGTTGATGCCGGGAAAGACCGAGGTCAGCTTGTAGCAGGCATATCCGCCGACACCCATGAAGCCCGCGGTGCCGAGCGAGATCAGGCCGGTATAGCCGGTCAGGATGTTCAGCGCGATCGCGGCGAGCGAGAACACCAGAATCGGAATCATCACCGAGGAGAGCACGAAATTGGACCCGGTCAGCGGAATCACGACGAAGGCAAGGACAAGGATGACTGCGATGCCGATACGGTCCTGGCGCAGCGGGAACACCGCGGCGTCGGCCTCGTAGGTCGATTTGAATTGTCCGGCTTCGCTGTAGAACACGTGCGGTCCTTCAGATTCGCTCGATGATCCGCTCGCCGAACAGGCCCTGCGGCCGGAACAGCAGGAAGGCGAGCGCGATGAAATAGGCGAGCCAGCTTTCGATTCCCGAACCGAGCAACGGTCCCCAGTAGAATTCGCCGAGCTTCTCGCCGACCCCGATGATCACGCCGCCGACGATGGCGCCGGGAATCGAGGTAAAGCCGCCGAGAATCAGAACCGGCAGCGCCTTCAGCGCGATGATCTGCAGCGCGAATGAAACATTCGAGCGCGCGCCCCACATGATGCCGGTCGCGAGCGCCACGATGCCGGCCGCGAACCAGACGATGACCCAGATCTGCTCGAGCGATATGCCGACCGAGAGCGCGGCCTTGTGGCTGTCAGCGACGGCGCGCAACGCACGCCCGATGCGCGTTTTCTGGAAAAACACTGCGAGCGTCGCGACCATGATCGATGCGATCACCGCGGCAGCGATGTCGATCTTCTGCAGCGACACGAGCCCTCCGAGAATCTTGAAGTCGATCGATCCGTGCGGCAGGTGCAGGTCATCCGCGATCATCACCTTCGGCTCGCCGCCGAACACGAGCTCGCCGAGTCCGATGAGGAAGTAGGTCAGGCCGAACGTCGCCATGAACAGGATGATGTCGGGCTGGTTGACCAGCGGGCGGAGCATCAGCCGCTCGACGCCGACGGCGAGCACGAACATCACGCCGACGGTGATGAAGAGCGCGAGAAAGGCCGCAAGGTCGCCCGGCCGCACGCCCCAGCCGCGCAGTTGCGTATAGATTCCGATCAGGGTGAGCGCGGCGAACACCACCATGATGCCCTGCGCGAAATTGAAAACCCCCGAAGCCTTGAAGATCAGCACGAAGCCGAGCGCGATCAGCGCATAGAGCACGCCGGAGACGAGCCCTTCCCATAAAGTCTGCACGAACAGATCGGGCACCTGCACCATCTGCACGAAGGGGTCGACGAAGATTTGATACAGGAGGTCCATCAGGGCTCTCAGTGCGCCACGCCGAGATAGGCGTCGATCACGGCCTTGTTGGCCTTCACCTCGTCCGGCGTACCGTCGGCGATCTTGCGTCCGTAGTCGAGCACGACCACGCGATCGGAGAGATCCATTACGACACCCATGTCATGCTCGATCAGCGCGATCGTGGTGCCGTAGAAATTGTTCACGTCGAGCACATAGCGCGACATGTCCTCTTTCTCTTCCAGATTCATGCCGGCCATCGGTTCGTCGAGCAGAAGCAAGTCCGGCTCCATCGCGAGCGCGCGGCCCAGCTCAACGCGCTTCTGCAGGCCATAGGGTAGCACGCCGACCGGCACTTTGCGGATGTGCGCGATCTCGAGAAATTCGATGATGTCTTCCACACGCTTGCGATGCTCGACCTCTTCCTTCATCGCCGGCCCGTGGCGTAGCAATTGCCAGAAGAAGTTGCTGTGCATTTTCAGCGACCGACCGGTCATGATGTTGTCGAGCGCCGTCATGCCGCGGAACAGCGCGACGTTCTGGAACGTGCGCGCAATGCCGCCGAGAGCCGCCTCGTGCGGGCGCATCTTGGTGCGCGTTGCACCTTTGAAGGTGATGCGGCCCTTCTGCGGCGTGTAGAAGCCGTTGATGACGTTGAGCATCGAGGTCTTGCCGGCGCCGTTCGGGCCGATGATCGCGCGGATCTCGCCCTTCCGGATATCCAGCGACACGTCGGAAATCGCCTTCACGCCGCCGAAGGCGAGCGAGACGTTCTCGACCGAGAGGATCGACTCGCCGGCCGCGATCTCGTTGCCGGTCGGAGATCTCACGCGGCCTTCTCCATGGCGGCTGGCAGCGCCGGATGGGTCTTCACGTCGCGAACGGCGACGCGCGCCGCGAGCTTGCCTTTGCGGCCATCCTCGAACGTCACTTCAGTGGCGACGTCCGCCACTTTCGAGCCGTCATAGAGGGCGTTGACCAGCGCGCCGTAGCGCTCCGCGATCAGCCCGCGGCGGATCTTCATCGTGCGGGTCAGTTCGCCGTCGTCCGCGTCGAGCTCCTTGTGCAGCACGAGGAAACGCTTGATCTGTGCGCTCGCCATCACGCCTTCCTCGACCAGCGACTTGTTCACCTCGTCGATATGCTTCTCCAGCATCTCGTAGACCTTGGGATGGCCGGCGAGTTCCTGATAGGAGCCATAGACGACGTTGTTGCGCTCCGCCCACGAGCCGACCGCGACCAGATCGATATTGAGCATGACGGTCACATCGTCGCGGCCATCGCCGATCGCGACCGCTTCCTTGATGTTCGGATAGAACTTCAGTTTGTTCTCGATGTATTTGGGCGCGAACAGCGTGCCGTCCTTCAGCCGCCCGACATCCTTGGCACGGTCGATGATCTTCAGGTGGCCGGTCTTCGGATCGAAGAAGCCGGCATCCCCGGTGCGCACCCAGCCGTCCGGCGTCTTGGTCTCGGCGGTCTTCTCCGGATCCTTGTAGTAGCCGAGGAACACGCCGGGAGATTTGAACAACACCTCGCCGTTGTCGGCGATCTTCACATCCACATCGATGTTCGGCTTGCCGACCGTGTCGGCATAGATCTCGCCGTCGGGCTGTGCCGTGATGTAGACGGACGCTTCCGTCTGCCCGTAGAGCTGCTTCAGGTTGATACCGAGCGCGCGATAGAAACGGAAGATCTCCGGCCCGATCGCCTCACCCGCCGTATAGCCGACGCGGATGCGGGTGAGCCCGAACCGGTTCTTCAGCGGTCCGTACACCAGGATATCGCCGAGCCGGTAAATCAGCCGCGCGGTGAGCGGCACCGGCTCCTTGTTCAGGATCTTCTCGCCCCACTTGCGCGCGTGATCGATGAAATAGCGGAACATCGCGCGCTTGGGCGCGCTCGCGTCCTCCATGCGCACCATGGTGAGCGTCAGGAGGTTCTCGTAGACGCGCGGCGGCGCGAACGCATAGGTCGTGCCGATCTCGCGGCGGTCATCGACCACGGTCTCCCCCGCCTCCGGGCAATTGACGCGGTAGCCGGCGACATAATGCTGCGCGTAGGAGAACAGGTGATCGCCCACCCAGGCGAGCGGCAGATAAGCGATGGTTTCCTCGTTCTCATCGAGCTTGTCGAAGACGTTGCCGTTGCGCGCCGAGATGATGGCATTGTCGAACGAGAGCATCACGCCCTTGGGACGCCCGGTCGTGCCCGAGGTGTAGAGCATCACCGCGAGGTCCGAACCCTTGCCCTGAGCGACCGAGGCTTCCCAGGCCGCGAGACGCGACGGATCGGCGGCAAGTTTCTCGCGCCCGAGCTTCTGAACGTCGTCGATCCAGGAGAGCTTGCCGCGCTCGTAGTCGCGCAGGCCGCGCGGCTCGTCATAGACCATGTGGAACGTGGTCAGGCGCTCGACAATCGACAGCAGCTTGTCGACCTGTTCCTGGTTCTCCACGATTGCGAATGTCGAGCCGGCGTGCTCCAGCACATAGGCCATCTCGTCGGCGACCGAGTCCGCGTAGATCGGCACCGGCACGGCGCCGAGCGCCTGGCCGGCGCACATCGCCCAGTAAAGCCGAGGCCGGTTCGAGCCGACGACGGCGAATTTGTCGCCGCGCTTGAGCCCAAGCTGCTCCAGGCCGACCGAGAACGCCCGCACCTCATCGAGCACCTGGGCCCAGGTCCACGACTGCCAGATGCCCAAGTCCTTGTGGCGCATGGAGATGCGGCTGCCGCGCGTCGCCGCGTTGTCGATCAGGAGCTTCGGAAACGTATCCGCTTCGGCGCGGTTCATTGCCACGACGCCGCTCCCCTCCATCGAGACGCGCGCCGGCCGGGGGATCGAAGCCCTCGCCGGATGCCGCGCCGCTGCTCACCCCTTGCCGCCGTTGACCGGCGGGCTCGTTGTCATTGCGGCATATGAAAGGAGCGGCCCGAAAGGGTCAAGGCTTGGGGATGACTAAAGAATTGGCCTTTCGTCACAGTCCGGCATGTCGCAGGGCGGAATGTCCTTCAGGTGCGGGGCTGACGCTGTCGCTGGCGGGTGCGCCGAGGATCGCGGCGAGCGCCGCGCCCAACGTGGGGTAGCGGAAGACGAAGCCGTGTTTCAGGGCCTTTTCGGGGACGACACGCTGCCCACCCAGCAGGAGTTCTTCGGCGAGATCACCGGCCGCCAGCCGCAATGGCGCGGCAGGTAAAGGCAGGACCGCGGGGCGATGAAGCACACGCCCAAGCTCGCGCGTGAACGCCGCATTGCGCACCGGCTCCGGTGCCGTCGCGTTCACCGCGCCGGCCAGCGACGGCGTCGCGATGGCGTGCGCGATCAGCCGCACGAGATCATCGCGCTCGATCCACGACATCCACTGCCTGCCGGAGCCGATCGGGCCACCGAGGCCATATTCGAACGGCGCCAGCAGGTTTGCCAGCATGCCGCCCTCGGTGCCGAGCACGAGGCCGATGCGCAGCCGTACCACGCGCACGCCGAAGCGCTCCGCCTGCACCGCCGC
>Ga0070677_10000494_pt1 | contig 13576 bp, 6 predicted proteins | sample KBSM63metaG_FD_64674 | JGI IMG/M metagenome (GOLD analysis project Ga0070677, IMG submission 64674) | Miscanthus rhizosphere microbial communities from Kellogg Biological Station, Michigan, USA - KBS M6-3 metaG | ecosystem: Host-associated > Plants > Roots > Rhizosphere > Soil ... | reverse complement strand
GCAGCCTTGAACGTCAACGCGGTGACCGGGCCGACGCCGGGGATGGACATCAGCCGCCGACAGATGGGATCGACGCGCACCAGCCCCTTAACCGCGTTGTCCAGCTTCAAGTGCGCCGTTAGTGCGAACGTCTGCTCTTGGGCAGCCTACTTGGTCCTCACGACTGTCAGCTCGGGGTCGATAGCCGTAAGAGTCGAACGGTGAATCCGCCGCCAGAGGCGGACGATTGGCGCCGCGCGAAGAACGTCGCGGCCGCTGGAGCGGGGTATAACGCGAACTCTTCACCTCCGCATCGAGGGTTTCGATTCAGGGGCGCCAGTTGTTCACACGACGCGATGCTCTTGTGGGGCTTGCGCTCCCCTGTGTTGCGACGGGCTTTCGTTCGTTTGCTGCTGCCCCGGGCAGTGCGAAGCGGGTAGGCCTTCTTACGCTGGCAGAGGACCGGGAAGACGCCGAGTTCAAGCGCGTCTTTCTCGAGATCCTGGCCAGCAAGGGCTGGTCGGTCGGGAACAATCTTTCGATCGTCCACGTCGACGCGGGGGGGAAAGTCGAGCGGCTCGCGCCGCTGGCCGTGGAACTGGTTCGCAACCGGGTCGACCTCGTCGTGACCGGTGCTCATCTGACCACCCTCGCGGCAGCGAGAGCAACCAGTTCGATTCCCGTCGTCTTCTCCGGTTCCGTGCAGTTCCCCATCGAGCAGGGGCTCATCGAGTCGTACGCAAGGCCCGGTCGCAACGTGATCGGCGCCGCGATCTCTCACGGTGAGATCACGGGCAAGAGGCTCGCCTACCTGAAGCAACTCGTGCCATCCGCGAACCGCTTGGCGTGGCTCCTGCACGACAACTGGACGCGCATGGAGCGGCTGTCGGGCGGTTCGATCGACGTCGCGGCGCTGCTCTCCGAGGTCGCACGTAGCGCAGGTTTCGAGACCCGCTTCTTCCCGTTCAATACGGAGACGGATCTGGCGGCGGCGTTCAACGAGATCGACGCCTGGAGGCCCGAGGCTTTCACTGCATCCGTGGCAAACCTCTCACAGGCGCGACAACTCGCGGGCTTGGCCTTTCGCCGCAAATTGCCGAATGCATTCCAGCTGCGAGAAGCGGTCGAGGCAGGTGGACTGCTTTCCTATTCTGCGCAGGCGTTCACGGTACGACTGAATGCCGAGTTCGCCGCTTCGTATGTCGATCGCATCCTTCGCGGTGCCAACCCCGCCACCTTGCCCATCGAGTTCGCGACGCGCTACGACCTCGTCGTCAACGCGAGCACTGCCGAGGCGTTCGGATTGTCCATTCCTCAGACTCTTCTGGTGAGCGCCGAAGTCGTCCGCTAACCGGAACAGCGAGACGCTTAGGCGACGGCCTTGACGCGGGTGACTGCTCTTGGCTCGGCTATTCGGACCGGGGAGCAGGCGCGGGTCGGAAGCAGTCATGGCTGCCTCAAAGCGCTGCTCCTAAAAGGTGACCAGCGTCGGTATCGCCGAGCCGGCGACCGCAACGAAGCTGGGGCCCGACGTCTAGGGGTGTCCTAGTCGTTTCATAAGATCGGCAACTTCCCGTCAAATAGAAATTGATCGAGCAAGGCGACGTAGTGTTGGCGGCTCGATACGAGAAGCTTCGATCGCGTTTCGAGTTCCGTCGCGTCCCAACCCTTGTCGCGGAAGAGCGCGGTCCGTCTCGCCTGCTCGATGATCGTCTCGTCGAGCAACTTGAGGCGAGCAAGCAGCTCGGCCCGCCACACTTTGTCGAGACCGTTGCAATTCATCCCTCGCCCCGGTGGACTCCCGAGGCGGCCGCCAGCAACGACCGTGCCTGCCGCCCGGTCGACCGCTGCCGAGGCGGATGTCTACCGCGGCTGCAGGCCCTCAGGACCCAAGGCCGAGTCGGCCGCGCCTCGGACTGGCGGCGAAAGACCACCGCCAGCGGAATGAGCAACGCCAAACTGGCGTAGAGGATCAGCAGCAGCATGGCAATGACGTGAGGATCGCTTAAGTTCGCGGCCGGAATGACAAATGCCGCTCCCATGCTGCCCTGGCCGCAACATAGCGCCAGCAGACATCGTTTGTTCGGCCTGGCGCTCGACATGAGCGGCCGCGCCAAGGGCGCGAAGCGTTCCTTGGGACATCCGCTCGAAGGGAGGCTAGCCCTGGAACATGCTGCGTGTGAAGCCGATGTACTGCGGACCTCGAGCACGCTACCGTCTACGTATCGTCAACCCTTGTTCCGCCCCGCCGTCGTGTTGGCCTTGCCAGGAGCCCTCAAGGCCACATGCGACCGGCTTCATCGATGGCTTCGAGCGTCTGTATCGCAGCTTGCTCGCCGCCCAGCAAGGGCATCAGCGGTGCCATGGTCTGAATCCATGCCAGCAACTCGCTGCGATTCTCAGTGGTGGCACCAGAGCACACTTCTCGCATCGATTTCGCAAGTCCTTCGCGAAGCGAAGGCCCGAGGAGCGGCTTCAAAGATCCCAGGAGCGTGGCAAATCGAGATCGATCACTGCTCACCCGTCCCAGTGCGGCCGCCAACACATCCGTGTCCTTCCCCACCAATCCAACGGCCAGTCTTGGAAGAAGGCGATCATGCCGAGCGGCGCCAAGCAACTCCGGCAGGACTTCAATCAGCGATCGTCGGTCGGCACTGGACAAACATGGGAGCGATTGACCCAGGGCACTTGCCCGGTCATCCTCGCTGGACATCCGTCGCAGGCGGCCGAGTAGCGCCGCCAGCTCGCTACGTGCCTTCTTGACGGCTGACGCGGGTCGACGCGGCGGCGGTCGATCCGCGATCGGCACCTCCGTCAGCAACTGGTCAAGGGCTTCGTCAACCGCACGCGCCGAAGCGACTTCATCAACAGCTTCCACCGCCTCACCGCTGTTCGCGAGAGGTGAGGAGGGGTCGATTTGAAACCCCGACTGGGGCGGGTCTCCCGCCAACTCCACCCAGGTGCGGAGCGCTTCTGGGGTAAGGCACGGGCGAACCAAGGCGAGGCGGCGCCATTGCTCGCTTTTGCGCGGCACGGCCGCGAGGGCCGCGAGAACGCGCTGCTGAAGCGGCGTCGACAGTCGACCCACGATGGCGATCAAGGCGCGCGCGCGCGCGGTGTCGCTTCGGAGCGAAAGAGCGAGGCTGAGCGAGGCGTGTTGCGAAACGTCGTCGTCGATCCAAGGCGCCCATTCGCAAAGCAGCTCCGCGATGACGGCAGGGTCGCCGATCGCAGCCGCCGCCGCCATCAGCGCGGTGCTCTGACGCGTGACGATCAGCGAATCCAAGGCACGCAGCAGGTCGGCACACTCGTGATGCAAAGACACCAGGCGGTGCCAGGGCATCGTCCCAATCAGAGCCTTCGCCTGGTCGGCATCCAGAATTCGCCCCACATCTCGAAAGGCCTGCAGCGTGGGTCGCGGCCAGCGTGCCCAGCCGTCCTCCAGCGCCGAGAAAACCGGTGGTGCGACTCTGCCCGCCATCAACCCGACTCGGACGAGCGTACGGATTCGCTCGAGCGGATGGGCGGCACGCGCGGCATCCAGCGCCTCGTCGAAAAGGCGCTCGTCGGGCGGACTCGAGAGCGAGGCCGCTACGCCGAGGGCGACGGCGCGAAGAGGGGTCGACAGCTCTGCCCTGGCGATAGCCAGCAAGCCGCCGTCACCGACGTGATGGCGGAGCGCGTCGCAAAGCAAGTCGTGGCGCCGGCTTTCGGTGCTGATCGAGTTCAGCGCGTGCACCAAGTCAGGCAGTGCAGGGAGGGGCCAGAGGGCCACAGTCTCCTTGAGCCAATGCGCACTGAACGCCTCGTCACCTGCGGTCGTCAGGAGCGGCACCGCCCGCCGCGCTCGCTCGGTCGTGAACTCCTCGGGCCAGCGCGCCGATGCCGCGGCCAGCGCTGCGAGGTAGGGGTAGTCGACTGCAATGGCATCGATGACCGCCATCGCCGCGGCACGGTGATCGTCGCCGAGGCGGGGCAGCAATGCGCAAACGACACGCGCACGGGACGCTGACCGGGACAGCGTCGCGAGGTGCGAAAGCACGGCGGCAGCAGTCAGCGTTCCACTGAACGCACCGATCTCCGCGAGCCAGCGAACCTGAAGGTCGTCATCCAGGAGCGCGAGGGCCTCTGGGAGGGCTTGCGCCGCCGCAGCGTCGGGAAGGTCCCGCCAAAGCGCCTGCAAGGCGCGTATCCGAAGGACGGACTCGGACAGCTGGCCGATCGCGTGCAGCACAGGCCGCAGCAGGCTGGGAGCCGCAACCGCGCACTCGACGGCAGCGGTAATGCGTCGCACGACGTCGCTTTCGGCGAGCGCCGAGGCGAGTGCCTCGTCGAACAGTCGCTCCCGAGACTGGCCCTTCAGGCGGACCCCAAGACGGACGCTTGCGAGAGCCCGCACGGCATCGCCTTCAATGGCAGCGGTCAACGCGAGAACGCGGGCGCTCGGCCCCTCTGCCGCCAGCACAGCAAGACAGCGGATCGCGGCCACCCGCAAGGGACCGTCACCGATGGCACGGGTGGTGGCGACCAAGGCCGCGCGCCCGGCCCAAGCATGTCGGGAAAGAGCGAACCGCTGCACCGCCGCGGCTCGGTCGACGTCGTTCGCAGCTTCGGCGAGCGCGCGCTCGAGCCTGTCGAGGGGAACGTCCTCCAACGGCAGCGCGGGATGGTCGGTGATGAAGGCCGGCATGCGGGAGGCAGGGGCGAATGCGGCAGAAGCGTCGATCTCGTCCGCCGTGAAATGCGAGTGCAATCGCGAAATGAGCTCGCCATCGAGGGCCTCGCTGATCTGAACCCAGGCCGCGACCCGACAGCTGGCTGGAAGCAGGGGCAGGAGACGCGCCAGTGCCACGGAGCGTGCTCGCAGGGCGCCGACGCGACGTGTCCATCCCAATGCGGCGACAAACAGCCGGGCGGGCGCGTCGGGGAGGGCGGCAGTCAGTGAGTCCAGGAGTTCGGTGACGTCGAATGCCGCCGGCCGGTTTGCCAACGACGGGATCGCCTCGTCAAGCGCGGCCCAGCGTAGGTTGGGGGGGAGCAAGGGCGCGGAAAACACGATTGCAGCGCTTCGCTCGGGCCCTTTGGGAAGCGCTTCGAGCGCGACGCGAATCCGGCTGGCGGCTTCCTCCCTTCGGTCGACACACACCTCCGCCAGCGCGCGCATCGCGCGGAACCGTTGAGCGATGTCGCCGATCCGGCGTGACGCGGTCGCCGCCGAAGCGGCTCGCTCCGCTGGCAGAACGGAGGTGACGCAGGCGAGTGCTCGTCCGCGCAGGTCGCTGTCTCTGATGGCAATCGCCGCCGCCGTCGCCTCGTCAAGCAAGCCCAGCGCGTTCGGGTCCAGGTCGACCGCCATTTGCACGAGCGTGACAGCGGCTTGCGGACGATCATCAACACTGCTGACCAAGCGCAACGCATCGATCAGCCCCTCGCGGCGCTGATCTTGCGGCAGCGCCTGCAGGACTGCGCAGAGTGCATCCAGACGGTGGTGCACATCCGCCAAGGCATTCGCGATCGGAATCGCGTCTCTCCGGAGGGAGATGGAATTCATTGCTGAGAGTCGAATCAACCATTCGGCGCGGGTCTGCGACGACGGGATCCGCGACACGCCATCCATCAAGGCGTTGACGCTGCCGCTGTCGTCGAGGAGTCCACCCACCCGCATCCGTGCCAGCCAACGCTCGATGTCGGCGTCGCCGGCGCTTGCCGCGACGTCGAGCCAGCGCGGTAGGGTATTGCGTTGGACAAGCGAGACCCACGCCTCGAGCGCCTGCGCGAATCGTTCCGGGGTGAAGGCACTCTTCTCGCGAAGTGCATTGAGCGCCAGAGCCGCCACTTCCTCAGAGGGCTCAGAAAGGTGCGCGGCCGCCAGCGGCAGGAGCTCCTCGTGCTCGATCGTCCGCGCGGGCGAGGGGCCGAGCGCGAACGCAAGAAGCGGTTGGCGAACCGCCGCCGGCATCGCCTCCTCGAGCAACAACGATGATCGAATGCCCGGATCGGCGTCGTCACGCGACCACAGCGCCCTGGCGAGCGGCTCGAGGGCGGCGAGAGTGCCCGCGACCGGCGGCCAAAGCCTGGCGCTCGCCACGAGGCCTGGCGCCGCGAACAGGTCCGACGTTGCCAGCCCCTCGAACGCATTCTCGGCATGTCGCTGCAGAATGAGCGAGACTGCCTCGCGCGCCTTGCGGCCGGAGATGATGCCGACACAGTCGTTGAGTGTGTTGAGGCTGTCGGCCAACGACGACTGCTTTGACAGTTCAAACGCGGCCTCGGCCAGAAAGTCTCCCTCGGCGGCGTCGACCAGCCCGGCGACGCCCGGCCGGGGCGGGCCTTCGAGCGCCGCCGGCAGTGGCGCGACGACGAACGCTGCGGCCGCAGCCCGCGGGCCGAGCGGAGCGACGCGAAGTGCCAGTTCGTGGATGGCTGACCTCGGCACCTCGCCGAGCACGAGCACTTGACGCAAGGCGAGCCGCAACGGGGACTGCGGCGCGCGAGCCTGCCAGACCTCGAAGCCGTCGCCCATCCCTTGAGGCAGCAGGGCATCGAGAAAGATTCCCATGACATCGCTCAAGTCCGCGGGTGTCGTCAGCTGCGTCACGGCGGCGAGAGCGTGGTCGACGAACATCTCCTGCAACTCATCGGCGCCTCGCCGTCGCAGCACGGCACCGCACAGAATCACCGCGTCGTGCGCCGATCTGGAGGAGACGAGCGAATCCCATCGCTCTCGCACGGTTGCTTCGTCCAGAACGGCCACCGCCGACGCCATCCGTTCCATCGCGCCCGGGCCGCTCATCGATGCCCACTCCGCCGACTCCAGCAGTCTCTCTGCCACGCGGCGGCGCTCGGGTCCGGGGCCGTGCTCGACCAGCAGCGCCATCGCGTCGAGCGAGCGCTGTCGGTCGCTCCACTGCTCGATCTCTGTGAGGCTGGCAAGACATTGGTCCGTCGTCAGGCTGCTTGCGATCCCGCCCATTGAGTCGCGCATCTGGTCTTGCGGAAGCCATTGCCACGTCGCGGTGAGCGCCGCCCTCGCCGCTGCTGTCAGCGCGGTGCCACAGACCACGGTGGCTGTCACACCGTCGGCAGCTGCGATCAGCGCCGCTGGTAGCGAGCGGTCGCGCTCCGAAGGCCCCGTCGTCCGCAGCAACGCGAGGCGCAAAGCCGCCATTCCCCGTTCCGTCGTGTGGCTCGAAAGCGCCGGAATCGCGAGCGCACGCATCAGCTCGCCACTGCGTGTTTCAGCGCCAGGCGCAAGGGTCGAAGGCATCCGCGCCATGCGACCCCAGGCGGCGGCCAGCGACTCCACGGGACCTCGGGTGTTGTGCAGGGCCAGGCCCAAGGCAGCCATCAGGAGGCGTTGCTGAGATTCGTCCAATCCCTGGCGAGAGAGATGAATGACGGCCTCTACCCGCGCGGCCAGCAATGTCGGCTCGAGAGCTCCCTCTTTGCCCGCAATTGCGGTATGCAGCAGTTCGGTGAGGTCAGTCAGCTCGTTCTCGTCGGCGAGCAATCCGCGCAGCTCGGTCGCCCCGGCGGCCAGTGCCAGCGGACGTTCTGCGTCGCGGGTGGCCGTGACGAGGGCAACCAGGCATGCAAGCCGAGCACGCCGTGCACGCATGCGAGTGATGTAGGCGATTCCCTGAACCGGCGACCAAATGCCGCGGCCCACCAACGTGGCGAGGAGCGCGGGCGACATCTCACTGGCCTGGGTCGCGACGCTATTGGCTGCGAGCGCGCACCTCAGCTCGGTGGCCAGCAAGGGCATCGTCTCCCCCCGCGCCGCGTGGAGGTCATTGTCGTGGGCGACGACCTCGCGCACCCGACGAAGATCGCCGAGATAGCCGGCAAAGCTGCCCTTGTCGACTCGGTCCCAGGCGGTTGCCCACGCGTTGCCGGCGAGCCCGACGTACTCCTTCGCCTCGCAACCGGCACGCTCGAAGTGCGCGCGCAGGTAGGACAAGAGGTAGCTCGGTACATCGGCCGCGGCACGTTGCTCACCTGCGAGCTCTTGCAAGCAGAGGCGGCCCCACTCGACGAAGCGCATTTCCTGCTGGCGCGCGCGCCCGGCCTTCGCCAGCCGATCGTAGAAGTAATCTCCCAGTCGCGGATGGCTGAACGCATAGCCCTGCGTGTCGCCATCGCCGACGATGAATCGTCGCAGCCGCTGGATCACCTCGTCGAGCGCCCACAGCGCGAACGCCTCGCCGTCGGGGAGCAATTCGATCAGTTCAGAAGTTCTCAGTGGCCCGAGAGCGCACGCGAGCGTGTTCAGCACGGCATTGACGGCTGGTTCGCGGAGCGGCGACTGATCACCCCACAGGGCGCGCTGGTCATCCCACCAGCGCCCGAAGTAGCCCTCGAGTCCCGGGCTGAGGGCCTGGAGATCCTCGGGCTGAAGGCGTGCGACCTCGTCGCCTTTTGCCCAGAGGTCGGCGACGTACAAGTGAACCAGCAGCGGGTCGCCGGCGCTTAGCCGGAACAGTTCGGCGACGATGTCGGCGCGCTCGCTCAAGAGGTCGAGCGGAAGACTGGTCTGGCGCAGGACATCGACCAGTCCCTGCGGCGTCAACGGTGCCAGGTCGATTGCTCGTGCTGCGCGCGGCCGCTCCCAGCCGAGCCGGCCCATCCAGCCGCGGGCATCGACATCGCCGGCGAGATATCGCGCCGAGACAAGCACGCGCAGACCGGCCGGAGGAATCGTGGGAAAGAGATCCGGACCAGGTTGCCAGTCGGCGCTTTCGTCGGCGCCATCCAGGAGGACCAGCATGCGCCGGCCTTCTGGCAAGGGTCGACGCAGCGCCGCCGCCATGAGCTCGCGCCATACCTCCGCAGGCGTGTCTGGTCCGGCCAGCAACGGCTCATCGTGCAGCGCCGTCAGGCGCGCGGTAAGCGAGGCGAACGCCACTGCTGCGAGGTTGGTGCGAAAGCGGATGCTGATCGGAAAGTACACCAAGGCCAGGTCGGGCTGCTGCTGCGCCAGCTGACGTGCCCAGTGCACGATGAGGGCCGACTTGCCGCGGCCGGCCGGGCCGGCCAGCATCAGGTAGGGAGGCGCAGCCGCGTCCCCGAGCCAGCGGTCGAGCTCCCTCAGTTCGTGGTCCCGTCCTCCGAATGGCACGGGCGCGTCGGCACTGCCGACGTACTCGGCCAGAAAGCGCTGGATGCGCGCGTTGTAGTCCGTGTGCAGCCGGCCGATGCCCTGAACCACAAGCTGGTCGAAGACCAGGTTGTGAAGGTCAGCGACGACACGGGTACCCAGTTCCTGCGGACTCTCGAAGGTAGCGACGGTGTGATGGGCGTGAAGTTCGCTTCGCCAAGCGGCCAACTTCGCGGCATCCTCGGCGGATTGGTGCATCCGCACCGCGCCGTCGGCCTTCTCGTAGATCAGACAAGGCAGTCCCCGCGCTATCGCGCGTCGGTACTCGGCCGCCGTGATTCCTGAACCCCACCGATCCCCCACGACCGCGACGTAGATCTGGCAGGTGTCGACCTCGTCGAGCGACACCTGTCGCGTGGAGGGGTCGCGAGCACCGAAGTACTCCATGCCGACGAAGCGAATCGAGCGCAGGCGGCGGGTCGCCGACTCCACGGCCGATCGCTCGGCCTGCATGTCAATCCAAGTGGAACTGATGAAGACGTTCAACGCGTCCATGCGAGAGACAAGCGGTGCGTCCTCGAGAATGTCCTAGCATAGATTACGCCATAGAGAGTGCGGCGCGCTACCATCGCGCGCAGAGTCATGATGGACCCTGAAGCTCTGCTCGCTCCCGTATCGGCTGCCGACCCATGCGGTCCCGACCTCGAGTACGACCCGGCCTTTCGAGCGCTCGAGCAAGCGAGTCGCGGCGAATCCGAACGGCGCCTAGGTGCTGCATCACGGCCCGCTCAGGCGCCCGATTGGGCCCAAGTCAAGTCCCTGGCGTCAAACCTGCTGCGTCGAACGAAGGACTGGCGCGTCGCAAGGATGTTGCTTCAGTCAGAGGTGCATCTTGGCGGCCTGACAGGCCTTGCCACGGGGCTGCAGGTGTTGCTCGACCTGGCCGAGCGGTATGGCCAGGAGATGCACCCGGTCGATGACTCCTGGGAGTGGCCACCGACGCAAGTCCTGGCGCTTTCGATGGAGGGGGAGGGCGGCATTCTTGAGGATGTTCGCGCGCTGCCCTTCGGCGTTGCCCCCGACATCGTCTCGGCTGGAGAGGTGGAGCGCGCGATCTCGGGTGAGCCGAGCTTCGACGTCACGCGTGCCGCGATCGCGAAGGCCGCAAGCACGCAACCGGGCCTGCGTACAACCTTGGACCTGAGCCTGACCATCGCGTCTGCGCTCGGTTCCAAATTCATGGACTTGTGGAACGAGAACCCTGTCGATGGGCTGTACCGTCTCATCGAATGCCTGCGCAACGCCGCGACGCAGCTGCCAACATTTGAAGTGGCGGTTCCAACGACGATCCTGAAGCTTCTCACCGAGTCGGCGCGCAGCGACGACGTGCGTCCCTTGCCGCATGATGTCGATCCGCTCCTCATCCCACTATCAGAAACCGAACCTTGTGGCCCCGACCTCGAATACGACCCGCGGTCGATCGAGATGGAGGGCGCCATCGCCGGACGTGCGGAACGACAGTACGGGCAGTTCGTTCTTCCCGCGGAGTCGCCCGACTGGTGCCGCGCGTACGCGCTTGCGTTGGACCTGTTCAACGAGACCCGCGATTTGCGGGTTGCCATCGCCATGACGCGCGCTGCTACCCACTTGCATGGCCTCCGGGGGACACTCTTCGGGTTGCAATTGATCGATCGCCTGCTCGCGTCGCACTGGGAAGAGGTGCACCCACAGCTTGACTTGTCCGACGACGATCCCCTATGGGGACGTCGAGTCGCGCTCGCAGGTCTGGGAGTCGGCGGTTTGGTTGACGACGTGCGCGGGCTCGCTTCCACCCAGAACAGCGAGGTGGCCGCAGGGCTGACGCGGGCGAATGACGCCGTGGTCTTGATTCAGCGAACCCTGGCCCAGCATCTTGCGCCCGAAATCGAATCGGTCGCGGGGTTGTTGAGTGCCTTGCAACAGCTGCGCGGGGCTCCGTCGCCGCAGATCGGCGCTGAAGCGAACCGCGAAGTGACTCCGATACCGAGCGCGATTGGCAAGGAGACGCTGGCATCGTCAGCGATGGCGCGCGCCATTGAGGAACTCTGCGCATACCTGGACTCGTTCTCCGGCAACCTCGACGCAATCTGTGCGCGGGCGAGTCGCTTGCGAGCCAGGCAGTTCGCTGAGCTGGAGACACATCTCGCCGGTCCCCGATTGAAGCTCGCTGGGCTTGATGCCGGCAGCTCGCCGGGTCAGCGGTGAGTTCGGCGATCACTCCCCGCGCTTCGCGCGTGGCAATGCACTACGAAGTTGAGGTGCACGGCCTGAGGCGCCGTGTGGAGTTGCCATTTGTCACTGCCGTCATCGCGGACCTTTCCGGCAAACCGACCGAACCCTTGCCGCCGATGGCGGATCGGCTGTTCGTCGAGATTGACCGTGATTCCTTTGAGGCCTGCATGAAGGAAACTCGTCCGCGAGTCGCCTTTCTCGTCCCAAACGCACTGACAGGGGATGGGACGCTCCGGGTCGATCTGGTCTTTCAGAGCATGGAGGACTTCGAGCCGGAGCGACTTGCGCGTCAGGTCGACGCCCTACGCCTGCTGCTCGACGCCCGTGATGCGTCCGCCGAGGACGTGGCCCGTGAACTGGACCAGCGGGTCGACCAGCAACTGGACTTGATCGTTCATTTTCCTGACCTGCAGCGTTTGGAAGCGACGTGGCGCGGGCTGTACCACTTGGTGGAGCAAAGCGAAACGGACGACAGCTTGAAGATCAAGGTGCTCAATTCCGCCAAGGCCGAGCTTGCCCGGACACTCAAGCGCTACAAGGGCACGGCGTGGGATCAGAGCCCCCTGTTCAAGCGTCTTTACACCGACGGCTACGGCAGCGCAGGCGGGGATCCCGTCGGCTGCGTCTTGCTCGACTACGAGTTCGATCACAGTCCGCCTGATGTGGAGCTCTTGGGCGAGCTCGCAAGGATCGGTGAAGCGATCCATGCACCGATGATCGCGTCTGCATCGCCCGCGCTGCTGCAAATGGATAGCTGGCAGGAACTGTCTCTTCCGCGGTCCTTAGCCAAGATATTCACGACGCCGGAATACAGCGCCTGGCGGTTGCTCCGCGAGACAGACGAGGCCCGCTACCTCGTTCTGACCTTGCCTCGATTCCTCGCGCGCGGCGCTCATGTCCGCGAGACGAACTCCGAACCAAGCTATGCGTATCGCGAGGACTTGAACGACGGGAATCATCGATCTTTCATCTGGGCGAGCAGCGGCTACCTACTCGTCATCAACATCCATCGCTCCTTCAAGATCTACGGCTGGTGCACCCAGATCGAAGGCCTCACCGCCGGCGGTGCAGTTGAAGATCTGCCGCGCATCGATCTTCGGACGGACGGCGGGGCCACTCGAACGATCTGGCCGACGGAAACGGCGATCGACGACAGACGCGGGGCCGAGCTCGCGGCTGTCGGCCTCGTTCCCCTGGTCTGGAGGATGCACTTGAACATGGCGGTGTTCCCGCGAGTGCGCTCGTTGCAACGACCGGCTGAGTTTGACGACCCCGCTGCCACCGAGCGGGCGAGAGACGCAATAGAGCTTCCCTACATCTTGGCAGTGAGTCGAGTCGCACACTACATCAAGGCCATCGTTCGCGACCTTGCCTTTGCCAAAGGTGACCGTGCTGCAGTTCAAGCTTGGCTCGACCGCTGGATCGCAGCCTTCGCGGAGCCGGATGCCGGATCACCTGGCGGCTACACCCAGCGGATCCAGCCCCTCGAATCGGCGAGCGTGGTTGTCGAAGAGTCCGCTGGAGAGGGTGGACCTTCGTATACGACGAAGTTTTATGTCCGGCCCAATCGGGGATGGCCAGGAAGAACTTAGCACAAGGCAAGAGTGCTCTGTCCGCGTCGAGCAGGGCGAGGTTGGCAAGGGGCGCTTTCCTCGACCACCCGTGGTACAGCGAGCGTCCTCTGGGGCTCTCAGGCGAGGGGTCGGTACGCGATCATGTCGATCTCGACTTTCGCATCGACCATCAGGCGTGCTGCCAGAGTGCCGCCGCCCCGGTCGTGACCGTGCCATCGCGATGAGTCGTCGACGGTCGAGTGTCTGATTTCCGGCGTCCAATTCGGACGAGCGTCCGTCGGAGATGGGTCGAGAGCTCCTATAGGCGTCCAAGAGAAGCGGACGTTCCGGCCAGGCTCGGCGACTTGTCCACGATCAATGTCGGCAGTGCGCCGAGATCAGGACGTTCGCTACCGCGATGCCGTGGTCACCTCGACGACCGCCAAGTGCCGGAGACCGTCCGTTCAGGGCGCGGCCGTCACGGTCCGCAACCGCTGCATACCTGTCTCTGAGCACCCAGCCCGCGACAAATGTCGTGTGAGCTAGTCGTTCTCTGCCTCAGAAGGTCGTCCGCTGGCGGGAGCACCGTGCTCCGCCACGCGGCAGGGACCGAGATGTCTGCGGCTAGACGGTTGCCGCGCAATGGAATGAAGCGGTTGGTACGGCGGTCCGCCGC
>Ga0070677_10000490_pt1 | contig 13609 bp, 10 predicted proteins | sample KBSM63metaG_FD_64674 | JGI IMG/M metagenome (GOLD analysis project Ga0070677, IMG submission 64674) | Miscanthus rhizosphere microbial communities from Kellogg Biological Station, Michigan, USA - KBS M6-3 metaG | ecosystem: Host-associated > Plants > Roots > Rhizosphere > Soil ... | reverse complement strand
TTGAAAACGACCGTTGTCTTGAGCTAACTGTCAGTTCAGGCCGTCAAAAAGAAGCTTGCAGCCCGTGGCGATCAGCAAGGCATAGACAAGGGCGTAGAACTTATCCGGCGGCACCCGCCGAACGAGGTGCACCCCCAACACGCTGGATGCGATAGCTACGGGTGCTAGCGTCAGCGCAGCTAACATGTTTTCTCGAGTGAACTGCCCGAGGGCGAAATATGCTGGCACCTTGATCCAGTTCAGTGCCGCGAAGAATATCGCTGTTGTTCCAACAAAGACATCACGCGGCAATCGTTGGGGCATGACCCACATTTGAAATGGGGGGCCTCCCGCGTGAGCAATCTGACTTGTAAAACCGGACGCGAGCCCGAAAACGCCGCCCGACCAAAGCGGCCACGCAGCGCCTCTTTGGTCCTTTGACCAGTGGTCACGCCATAGTCTGTAAATGCCGAAGATGATGGCGATGGCGCCCACCGCGGACAGCACGAGCCCAACCGACACGGATGCGGCGAACCACCAGCCAATAGCCACACCTGCCACCGCGCCTGGCAGCATGGTTCGGAGGACACCCCCATCCCACGTGCGACGGTATGCGAGTATCGACACTACATCTTGGATGATGAGGATCGGCAGAAGAACAGCCGCAGCGCGTATCGGATTCACACCGAGCGCGAACAGGGGTAGGCCTAATGCGCCAAGACCCGTGAAGCCGCCTTTGGCCAGCCCCAACACGATGACAGCCGGAATGGCGAAGTAAAAGAACTCAGCTTCAGGCATGAACCCGCCCCCGTCAGCGACATTGGATCGGGTCACCATGAGCTTTCGTCAACAGGCGTTCGACAGCTGAACCACCGAGATGTACAGGCCACAGGATCGTCTCCGTGGCATGTTCGACCGATGAGCGGTTCCTACAATCGTAGATCTCGCGACGCTTCGCTGGTTCCAATGTCTGCAATGGGTCGAAAGCGGACATAAGCCTCAAGGCCCGAACGGTGCACTAGAACGGTTTCAGCTCGAAGGTAACGCCGGCAAAAAGGTACCGGCCGAGCGGATCGTAGAGTTGGGGAAACGTGTTCCCGTTGCACACAGGGCTGGTGCACACGCCCTCCAGGTCGTTGCCGAAACCTGTTACGATCGGGGGTTCCCGGTCGAGCAAGTTCCTCACGCCTAGCCGAAATTCATATCGATTGGTGACACGGGCCAAAGCGGTCAGATCGAAATAGTTCTGAGCGCCTATCCTCTCGTCTCCGGGCCGCCATGGGCCATCAATGTTCGGATTGCCGGGTATAGACCGATCCAGACGCACGCTTCCGACATGACGCCATTGGAGTGACAGCGAGAATGGTCCGTTGAACGTCCAGGTCGCACGGGCCTTGTGCTTCCATTCTGGGTTTGGCACGCCGCAGAGGAGACCGTAAGCACCCGTGCAAGTGACGGTTTGCGCAAGTCCACCGCCTGCGAAAGTTGCTCGGTTGATCCAGCTGCCGAGAAGCTCGAAATCGAGCGAGCCACGACGCCCAAAGGACCTACCGTAGGTCAGGCCGACATCGACCCCGCGCAACTTGATGCTGCCGATGTTCGCGGCGCGGTTATCGACGAACCCATCCAGCGTCTGCCACAGCGAGCCGTTTGCGTCCCGGTGAATACGGCTGCAGTGCAGCGAATCACCTGTTTCCAGGCAGGTATCCATGATGATGGTCGGCCCGATGAGCTCGATGGCTCCTCTCAAAGAGATGTCGAACCAGTCGACGGTAGCGTTCAGTCCGGGGATAAAGCTTGGTCGCAGCACGACGCCGACGGACTTGGTAGTTGCTTTCTCGGGATCTAGGGCGGGATTGCCCCCGCTGATCGCGTTATAAGGAATTACGTCGGGGTTCGGGCTGGCGGCGATCCGGCCATATTGTGCGGCAGTAACCCCTGTGCGTGCACATTGCTCGATCGTCGCTTCCGGGACGACGCCTGCGCACGGGTCATTGTGGAAGCCGTGACTGAAGATCGGACTGAACAGGACCTGGACGTTCGGCGCACGTGCTGCCCGCTGGAGGGATGCCCGAAACCGAACTTCCCGGAGCGGCGCGAACTCCAGTCCGAGCTTGTAGCTGTTCATCGAGAATATGTTTTTCGAATTGGATTGCCATGACTGGCGATACCCGGCTTCCGCAATGAGGCTGGAGATCTTCCGATCCCCGACGACCGGAACGCGAGCTTCAGCGAACAGCTCCTTCACATTCGTCATGCCGCTGACCGGAAACACCCCCGGATTGCCGCCGGCGATATCACCCGATGCAAAGGTGGTATCGGGTTGGTAATCCAATTCGTCTTTTCGATACTCTGCCCCGACGTTCATCGACGGAGCTTCGTTTGCCCAAGGGCTTCGAATTCCCCAGGTTTCTAAATTGAAGTTCACGAACGCCGTCGCGACCCATTGCTTGACCGTTCCTCGCTGCCCGGTCGAGATGGCAGGATAGGAGGCGGCCTCCGGGGTCACGGCGGAGGGCGCAAAGATATCCCACGGAACGCAGGCCGGATCCTCCCCGCTAAGGGCAGATCGGCACGCTGGATTGCCTGTGGCCGGGTCTCCGACAACATCCAGAGCGCGTTTGGTTCGACTGATCGAAAAATCGTTGGAGCCGGCGCCCTTGAACTTCACTTTCCCGAAAAGGGCGCTCATTTCGTAGCTAGCTCCTCGGCCGAGCTCGCCTCGAACCCCCGCTAGAAACCGCAGATTCTTATGGCGCAGTTCCGAAATTCGGGGACCGCCTTCGACGTTGCGACGTAACGGGAAGAGCGTACCCTTGAAGTATGTCTCTCCCGTCACGGGATCGACGAACGGCTCAGGCGCACCCTCAATCGAAATCAGGTTTCCGGCCTCGTCGAAAATCGGCGTCTCACCAACGAAATTACCGGGAAAACAAATCAGCGAGTGCTGCTGCGCGGAGAGCAAAACGTTGTCGCAGTTGATGCTGTCCACTTCTCCGAACGATCCCGACGGCGCGACTTGAGCGGTCGTTCGGTCGTCCATGAACATGAACTCGATGAACGGCTCGAGCCCGCGGCTGATCTCGAACTCGGCAAAGCCTCCGGCCGTGTGGCGGCGGTCCGGACGCTGGTAATAGTTGAATGGCGCAAAATTGTACGGCGTGAGGCCTTCGACGAATTCCCGGCCGGCGCCGATTTGCAGCGGACCGCTGAAATTCGTGAAGAATGTGCCAGGAACGGAGACGGCTGACCCACCACAATCCAGGATGTCGCTTTCGATGCGCCCCGTTGCCGCGCAGGCACTGTAGTCTCGGGAATCCTCAGTCACCGCGGAGAGCTTGCGATAACCGGCGTAGATGGTTGCATGCCCCCGCCCGTCAGCGAAGCTCAGCCCATATCCAGCGTTGATGTCCTGGGCTCCTCCATCGACTGTATTGCCGACCGGGAATGGAAACTGGCGGCGGACAAGGGCCTGCCTCAAATCCGACCCGTCGCGATTGTCGTGCTGAAAGACGCTCGCTTGACCCTCGACGCGCAATCCGTCGAGCTCGGTGTCGAGGATGAAGTTCACAACTCCCGCGACCGCATCCGAGCCATAGACGGATGACGCTCCACCGGTCAGCACTTCGACCCGTTTGATCAGGGCAGTCGGCACCGCGTTGATGTCGGGGACGGGGAAGAATGGATCGCCGGGTAGAAGTCGCCGACCATTGATAAGCACTAGCGTGCGCCCCGGCCCAAGACCCCTGAGATCAACGGTCGCGGTCCCTGTCGCATCGTTGGAGAGGAATGCACCCTGGCCGGGCGTAACCTGCGGCAGAGAATTGAGCAGGCCCTCCGTCGTGATCGCGCCCTGGAGTCCCACCTCCTTCCCGTCGACAACCGTCGTAGGGCTGATGGCAGCTAGGTCGGGGCGTGGAATCCGCGAGCCCGTGACGACTATGGTGCCCTGCTCGGACTGGCCTGCAGCGGGCTGCTCAGGCTCCTGCGCTCGAACCGACGATGAGCAAGCAATGGCAAAGTACAGGAGCGGGCTGACGCGGGCATGTACTCGGCGCCGCCTGCCAGCACTGAAATACCCGGTCGGCATGAGCGCGTTCCCCGCACGCCGAGGATGTCAGCATACCAAATCAGTGTTCAAACGACGACCGAGGTGCATCGCACTGCTCGAAATGACGAAAAACTAACGTCCGGTTCGACAGTGAACTGACATGGCGTTGGCTACTCCGGGCTCGGTTGGACAAATCATTGCCCGACGAGCTTGGAGTTGAGATGATGACGAAAATCTTGATTGCAGCGTGTGTCGCGCTGCTGGGAAGCGCGTCCGTCGCACAACCGCCGGTCATAGTCTCGAAGACCACTGCCCCCACCAGGGTCGTGAACTACGCCGACCTCAACTTGGCTTCGGTGGAGGGCCAAGACCGGCTCTCGAGCCGCATTCGTTCGGCCGCTCGCTCGGTCTGCTTCGAAAACAACATCGAGCAGTTGAAGTTCACGGTCGCACGGCGGCATTGCTACGATTCGGCGATGAGTGACGCCAATCGGCAGATGAACGAGGCAATCGCTCAGGCGAACACGGTCACCGCGCTCGCCGCCGCCACGCTAACGGTGCGTCGCCAGTGACTTCGAACCCAGGCGGGAGGGCTTCGCATCTCCCGCTTTCCTTTCATCCGAGTCGGTAAGCCGGCGCCGAGTGTGTTAGAACGAGCTCGCTGGTAGAAAGCGTATGCAAGCCGGACGCCCCTAGGGAGCAGAAGGATAGCGGTCATTGCGCCATTCAACGGACCTAGCACCAACTGCCCAAAAATGGCGGATAGATCGCAGGGGTTCTCTCATCCTTCGCGATGCGGATGGCGAGCCCTTGGGGCCCCTAGGCAGGAAGGCGCGCGCGATCCTGGCGTATCTCGTCACATATGCTGACGAACATGTCGGCCGTGACCGGATCGTCGAGTTGCTTTGGGCGGATCGCGGCGAAGCACAGGCTCGCGGAAGCTTGCGGCAATCCCTGTTTGAAATCCGGCGTGTCGCGCCGCAACTTGTCAGCGGCGACAATCAGCATGTGTGGGTCGAAGGCAGCTGCCTCCTCCCTGAAGAACCGCCTCAGGCCTCAGTGAATGGCGAGCTTTTCGCCGATCTGAACGGGATCACCCAGGAATTCGACGACTGGCTGCGTTCGGAGCGTGCCGCTGAAACATCGGAGCAATGGTCGGAACTGCGCGACAAGGTTGAAGACCTGATCCGTCATCGGAAGGGATCGGTGGCTCTGCCGCTAACCCAACGCATGCAACGGCTCGATCCGTACAACGAGGACTGGTTGCGGCTGGCGATGCGAGCGGAAGCGCAGGCGGGCCATCCTGCCGGCGTTCAGACGAGCTACACCGAGTTCGCCGAAATGCTGAAACGCGAGCTCAATGTTTTACCCGCGCTCGAGACTCGCGAACTCCGCGACGCGCTGTTGACTGAGCTGACGGCGGAACCGCGAACCGAGGACCCGGCGCACATCGACGCGCCGGGCCCGGCCATCGTTCCAAAGGCACAAGGCTCCACACGCAGGAATCCATGGCTCCTGCTCGCTGGCGGCACAGCCATGCTGGCGTCCCTCGGGCTGACACAGTCCGCAACCATGGCCGCCGCCATTGTCCCCACGGTGGCGGTTCTCCCCTTCAAGTCGGTCGGGGCTCAGCCCGCCCTCGCCGACGGCTTTTCGGACGAGTTGCTGGAACAACTGATAAGAAATGACGGCTTGCGGGTGATCGGCCGGACCGCGTTTGCCGACGTTCGCTCGACGCCCGCCGGGTTGAAGAGCTTCCGCCAGGACCTCGGGGTTGAATATATAGTCGATGGCAAGGTCGCCTCGGATGCAAACCGAATCCGCGTCCTCGTTTCGCTCGTAAGGACCAAAGACGCGAAGGCGGTATGGGCCGAGAACTTCGTCGGCACGACCGACCAGCTCCAATCAATCCAGGCGGCTATCGGACGCGCCGTGGGTCAGTCGCTCAGCACCAATGCCCCGCCATTCGTCCATAAGACTACCAGCGGGGAGGCCTATGCGCTCTACCTTCGCGCCAAGGGCCTGATCCGGGACCGGACCATAGAGGGATTCAGGTCGGCATCAGAGCTCCTCAGCGCAGCTTTGAAAGCTGATCCGAAGTTCGCGGCGGCATGGGCGCAACTTGCTATCAACGCGAGACTTAACCAGGACCTTACGGTTCCTGACCCGACAAATCCCGGCGTGGCGCTGACTCCGATCCAGAGTGCCCAAAGAGCGCTCGATCTCGATCCCAACCTTGCCGAAGCCCACTCCATCATGGCTGGAATTGAACGGTATGGGCCCCGCGGACGGGTACATCTCCGTAAAGCCTTGGCGCTTGCGCCGCGCGATCCCCAAACCCTCTACTGGGCCGGCATAGCAGCTTACCAAATGGGAAACTTCAGGCTGGCGAACGACTTCTATCGCAAGTCCGCTTCACTTGATCCGCTGTGGAAGCGGCCCATCATCCAGGCCGGAGTCGCGTCGCTCGATGCTGGAGATCGCGCAGCGGCAGCTCGCTATCTTCAGGTGATAAAACGGGGCAATCCCACCGGTGCAGAGGAAGTCGAGATCGCCTACAACTTTGCCGAGGGAGATTTTTCAAAGGCTGTGGCGATAGCGCTGAATGGCTGGGCTTCTTCGTGGTCATGGGACGCGGGGAAGGACATGGCTCAGCAGTTGCTTCTGGACCTAGGTCTTCGAAGCTCGCCGTTCAGGCCCTATACGCCAGACTTCCGAGCAGTCTTGTTCGGCAAAATGCCCGATCGTGCATGGCTTTTAACCCAAGCGCGCATGGAGGCAGCCGGGGGGACTGACGAAGGCTGGTGCACCTTCGCCTGCTGGGCCCTCGCACGTGAGCGCCGCTGGAGCGACATAACGGCGCTATACGATCAAGGCGCTGGTGTGATGGGGGACCTGACGAATGGAGATCCGAGTGGGCGCGTGGCGCGCATCACTTTTGGTGGACTCACGGCGCTCGCGCTGAAGAAGGCCGGCAGGGATTCCGATGCAATCAAAGTTGCGCTCGCCACAGAAGAGGCCGTCAAGTTCGCGCTCGCCAAAGGCGAGGTGCCCGCGGAGTTCCTGACGCACATCGCGCAGGACGAGGCCGTGCTCGGTCATCATGACGCCGCGCTTACCCATCTCGAACAGGCCTACTCCAAGGGCTGGCGGATGTTCCAGGGGACGGGCCGCTACATGGATCTGGCCGACGATCCCACGTTCGCGGCGCTTCGCGGCAATCCCCGGTTCGAGCGGATCAACCGCTCGGTCAAGGCGCACAAGGCAAAGGAACGGGCAGAGTATCTTGCCTTCATGGACAAGCGCTCCTCGTAAGAGTGGAGAATGACCTGAAGCCGTTGCTGCAGCCGTTAGAGTAATTGATGTCGGGTTTGGGTCGAGAATAGACACTTGAGTGGGTCCGCAGGAGGTCGCATCGCGCGGAATCACTGGACCAAAGCGCCTTGGCTAGAAAACGACGGAAATCGCCCCGCTCGCGCCCTTTGGGTGGTGCTTGGTCAGGCCCGCGCGGCAGGAGGCGGTCGGACCATAACCGCTTGTAGTGCAGCTCAATAAATACTCCGGAGCTGGTTCGAATCCACTAGGACTCACCAGCACTTGCTACCTCAGGATGGCGTTGACCACCTGGCTGATCAGCATGGTCGCCGGGTCCACCCGGTACAGGTAGCCGTCGCCGTAATAATAATTGTAGCGCTGATCGAAGCCGTACTGGGTCCTGAGGTCATACGGGATCTGGTTGTACTGCCACGGATAGCCGTAGCCGGTCGGGAAACGCTGGCCGACGCTGTACAGCTTCTTCGCCTGACCCGGCGGCAGGCACCCGTTATTCTTCTTGGCCAGGCCCGGCGGGCACCCGCCGGCACCATAGCCTACGGGACCATTGACGTGCTGCGCGTGCGGGCCGCCCTTGGCGTGGTCGGGCTTGGCATAAGCCGGGGCGGCGTAGGTGAGCGCAGCAGCGCCCGCGAGGACCAAAAGCTGTTTCATAGGCCCACGGTATCCCGTGCGCGGCATGAATGCCAAATGACCATGCGCCCCTTCTAACTACCGATAACCATCGGCCGCCGGTCGGCTGTGTTAGGCCGTTCGTCGAACGATGATTCAGGGTCAGCGGGCGTTCAGCCGGCGGGCGCAAGGCGGCGAACATGATTTATAGCTTCTCGTTAGTTTCGCTCCGCGCCTCCACGGGCGCTGCGCTTGTCCTCGCCCTCGCCGTTCCCGCTAATGCCCAGGATCAGGCTGCTCCGCCGACCGGCGCGCCGCCTGCGGCTGCGCAGCGGCAAGAGGAGCAGCCCGTCGGCGAGGTCGACGAATATGGCGAGGAAGGCGAAGCTATCGTCGTGACCGGCATTCGCCGCGGGAGCGTGATCGGCGACATCCCGCCCGAGAATGTGCTTGGAAGCCGCGACGTCCGGGCGACCGGGGCCACGGACATCACCGAACTTCTGGAAGCGCTGGCGCCGCAAATCGGCAGCGCACGCGGCCGCGGCGGAGAGCGCCCCGTCCTTCTCCTCAACGGCAAGCGCATCTCAAGCTTCCGCGAGATGCGCGACATCCCGACCGAAGCGATCGAGCGGGTCGAGATCCTGCCGGAGGAAGTCTCGCTCAAATATGGATACCGGGCCGACCAGCGCGTCGTGAACATCGTCCTCCGCGAGCGTTTCCGGTCGACGGTCGCTCGCGCCGAAGGCAGCGCCGCGACCGAGGGCGGCTATCTGGGCGGAGAAGCCGACGCCACTCGCCTGATGATAAGCCGCGACGCGCGGACGACGTTCAACCTGCGGGCCGAAGGCAATACGGCCTTGACCGAGGACGAGCGCGACATCGAGCAGGACACGACCCCGGACGACCGCTCGGCGCGAACCCTGATCGGCTCGCGCAAGCTCCTGCGCGGCAGCACGACGGTGAACCGGACGGTGTTCACGGACGTCAGCGCGACCTTCAACGCGGAGGCGGAGCACAACGAAGGCCGGTCTCTGATCGGCCTTTCGAACTTCTCGCTCGATCCGCTGGTGCGCAAATCCGACAACAATAGCGCACATATCGGCGTCGCCCTGAACGGCGACAAAGGGAAGTGGCGCTGGTCGGCCACCGGTAATGGAGACATCGCGAATTCAGAGACTCGAACGGACCGCAACAACCAGACTTCGCGCGACCGGTCCGAAAGCGTCACGACGTCGGGCGATATCGACCTGACCGCCAATGGGCCCCTGTTCGCCGTTCCCGCAGGCGATGCGAGCATGACCGTGCGCGTCGGCGGAAGCACGTTCCATCGCGACAACGAGCAGCGCATCGCCGGCCTGTTCTTCGAGAACGATCTGAGCCGGACACGCGGGAGCGCAGGCGCGAACCTCGACCTGCCCGTCTCCCGCCGCAATCGCGACTTCAGCGCGCTCGGGAACCTCACTCTGAACGCCAATGCGGAGGTCGAGCAACTTTCGGATTTCGGGACTCTGGCCACGATCGGTGCCGGACTGAACTGGTCGCCGGTGGACCGCCTCAGTTTCCTCGCAAGCTGGACCCGGGAAGAAGGCGCACCGAGCGTATCGCAACTCGGAGACCCGATCCTCAGCACTCCGGACACGCGCGTGTTCGATTTCACAACGGGCCAGACGGTGCTTGTGACGAGCATTACCGGCGGCAACCCGAACCTCCTCGCGGACAAGCGCGACGTCCTGAAGATCGGCGGCAACTGGAAACCGTTCGAGAAAACGGACCTGAGGCTGCGCGCGGAATATGTGCTCTCCCGCCTCGACCGGCCGGTGTCGAGCTTTCCGGGCGTAACCGCCGAGCTTGAGGCTGCCTTTCCGGAACGCTTCATCCGGGACGCCGCGGGGCAGCTCATTAGCGTCGACTTCCGCCCGGTAAACTACGATGAGGCGCGGCGCGACACGATCCGCTGGGGTTTCGACTTCTCCAAGCCGCTGCGTTCGGCCCGGCCGTCGCAGGCCGCGATCGAGCGCTTCCGCGCACGCCGTGCGGCCGAGACGGGCCGGCAGGGCGCCCAGCCTGGGCAGGCAGGACCTCCGCAGCAGGGCGCTCCTCCTCCGGAAGGAAGCCCACCGCCAGAGGGCGCCGGTCGTCCGCCCGGCGGACCCGGCGGCTTCGGCCCCGGTGGCGGCTTCGGCCCCGGTGGCGGCGGCGGCTTCGGCCGCTTCGGCGGCGGGCGTCAGGGAGGCCGTCTGCAATTCTCGCTCACGCACACGCTCAATCTCGTGGACGAGGTCACCGTTCGCCCGGGCATTCCCGAGCTCGATTATCTGCACGGCGACGCACTCGGATCGACCGGTGGGCGCCCGCGGCACGAGATCGAGGCGCAGGGCGGTTACTTCAACAACGGCCTCGGCGCGCGCATCTCGGCCAACTGGCGGAGCGCCACGGACGTCGACAGCAGCACGGGCGACGATCTGCACTTCTCATCCCTCGCCACCTTCGACCTCCGCCTGTTCGCGAACCTCGGCGAGCGGTTCGACCTGGTCTCGAAGCAGCCCTGGCTTCGCGGCACGTCGTTGCGGTTCGAAGTGAGCAACATCTTCGACGCCAAGCCGCGGGTACGGAACGATCTCGGCGATGTGCCCGCAAGCTATCAGCCGGACCTCCTGGATCCGCTTGGACGAACGGTGTCCATATCGTTCCGGAAGCTGTTCCTGCCGCCCCGTCCGGCAATTCGCCGCCAATCGCAGGACTAGGACGCAAAATCGCACCGTTGCGGAGACACGATCAACGATCTGGTAAGCCTGGCTTGCTACGCCGGTCCGCAATGGACGCACACCCTCCGGAGTTTCGCGTGGAAGAGCAACCGGTTGAGACAACGCTGTACTCGCTGTCCGATCAAACGCCCGATCCCGCGGAACGCCGCGATGGAGAGCGTTACCTGACCTTGTTCCGCGTAGGCTCGCTGATGGTCGAGGACCGCCGCGAGCTCTGCCTGATCAAGAACATCTCCGCCGGCGGCATGATGATCCGCCCCTATTGCAAGCTCGAGGCAGGCACCGCTGTGTCGGTGGAGCTCAAGCGAGGCGAGCAGATCCCCGCGACGGTGAACTGGGTGCGCGATGATTCGGCGGGCGTGACCTTCAATGAAGCGATCGACGTCGTCGATTTGCTCGCGACCTCGATGGAGGGTCCCCGCCCCCGCATGCCGCGCGTCGAAGTCCGCTGTATCGCGTCGGTGCGCCAGGGCTCCAACGTCTACGGAATGCGCGCGCATGACGTGTCGCAGGGTGGACTGAAAGTCGAATCCAGCCGCGATCTGGAAGTGGGCGCCGAGGTGCTTGTGACCTTGCCCGGGCTTCCCTCGAAGCAGGCGGTGGTCCGCTGGCGCCAGGGCCGGTCCTACGGGATCACTTTCCAGCGCCTGCTGGCGCTATCGGAACTCGTCGATTGGCTTCGGGATCAGCGTGAGCTGCTGAGGTCGACGAACTAGCTCTTATTCGCCCGGGCGGCTGTAGCCCGGGGTCCACATCCAGGATTCGGCAAGCCGGCGCTGCTCCGGCGTCATGTTGCGCGGGGTGAGGCCGGGGCGATACGGCTTCGGCTGAAACTTCGGCTTCGGAGACGGGACATGACGGAGCACCTGCTCCGGCGCGAGCTTCTCGCAGAAGGCGATTCCGGCATAGCGGCCGTTGACCCAGACGACGTGGCCCTGGCTGCACAGCTCGTTGCGGCAGAAGACGACGGACGTGCCTTCGATCGGAAGCTTCTCGCCCTCGACCAGCGCACCCTCCGAAGATAGATTGCGCAACTTCACCGATTGCGAAATGCCGCCATGTTCGAGAGTCGCCGAAAGCAGGACCTGCGAACGGCGGGACTTTCGATTCTGGCTCGGCGTGCTGTTATCCATGGCGTACGAGATAAACCGCCACGGTAAAGCATTGCTTAAGTGCGTCCGCTTTCCGACCGCCGGAACAGCAACATCAGGTTGTTCGCGGGCATCCGGCGCCAGTCGGTAAAATGAAGTCCCTTGGCAGATGCTGCGGTGACAAAATCTTCAACGCGGCGGAGACCCCATTCAGGATCGCGAGCCTTCAGGTCCGCATCGAACGCGAGATTCGACGGCACCGTCTCGATATCGTCTTTCAGCCAGGGTCCATAGAGGATCAAAGGGCCGCCCTCCGGAAGCAAATTCGAAGCGCCCGTGATCAGGCCCAGCGACGCACTCCAGGGACTGATGTGCGCCATGTTGATGTTCAGTACAGCGTCGGCGTGCTCGACCGGCCAGTCGTCTGCGCTAGCGTCGATCATCACCGGCTCGCGCAGATTGGTGAGGCCGGATGCCTCCGCCCAGGCCGCTATGGACGCAAGTGCGCCGGAGTGAGCATCGCTCGGCTGCCATTGAAGGCCGGGAAACCGCTCTGCGAAGCAGACCGCATGCTCGCCGGTCCCGCTGGCGACTTCCAGCACCGTACCGCTGGGAGGAAGCCATTCGCTCAGCACTTCCGCGATCGGTTCGCGGTTGCGAAGCGCAGCCGGGGCGGAACGGCGCTGGTCCGTCGCGCCCGGGCCCTCGTAGAACCGGCGGTCGCTCATGCCCGCGCCCGCGGCTCTCGAACGATCAGCCAGACCAGCAAGCCGATCGGCCCCGCCATCAGCACGAGGAAGAGCACGGGCAGCTGCGCCGGGCGCCTGAAGCCTTTCGCATCGGCATCCCGGGCGATCCACAGGCCCACGAACAGGTCGAACGCCAGATAATGGGTCCATCCAAGGACGATGCCGCCATCGCTCATGAACAATGCGCGAAGGCCCTCGACCGAATAGTTCGTCAGGTCCGGCGGAGGCGCGCCTGCGACACGCGCGGGATCGACGAGCCCGCCGAACAAAGCGACGAACATCGCCGCATAGGCAAGGCACAGCAGTCCTACGCACCCGAACATCACGGCCGACTGCGCCAGCCGCGCCCGCGGTAGAAAGGCAAGCACAGCCCAGCCCGCGAACGCCACGACGTTGGTCAGCGTGAAGAGCGCCGACCAGGACACGATTATTCCGCCGCCTGCGCGGGCTCGGCATCCTTGTAGACCAGGACCGGCTTCCTCGCGGCGAGCGTCTCGTCGAGACGGCGGCGCGGAGCATGGACGGGCGCGGCCTTGAGGCTCTCGTCGCCGGCCTTCGCACGTTCGGCGATCGAGCGTAGTGCCAGGATGAACTGGTCGAGGCTCGCCTTCGACTCCGTCTCCGTCGGCTCAACCAGCATCGCCCCGTGCACTACCAGCGGAAAGTACATGGTCATCGGGTGGAAGCCCTCGTCGATCAGCGCCTTCGCGACGTCGATCGTGCTCAGCCCGCCGCCGAAACCGCGGTCGGAGAATATGGCCTCGTGCATGCAGGGCCCGCTGGCCCCGAAAGGCGCCTCGAGGACGTCCTCGAGGCTGCGCAGGATGTAATTGGCGTTGAGCACCGCGTCTTCGGCAACCCGGCGCAGGCCGTCAGCACCATGGCTGAGCATGTAGGAGGCCGCGCGGGTGAACATGCCCATCTGACCATGGAAAGCGACCATGCGGCCAAAGCTCTGCGCATGATGCTCTTCCGCCGTCTCCTCCTCAACGAGTACGAAGCGGTCGCCTTGCTTTTCGACGAACGGTA
>Ga0070677_10000482_pt1 | contig 13662 bp, 9 predicted proteins | sample KBSM63metaG_FD_64674 | JGI IMG/M metagenome (GOLD analysis project Ga0070677, IMG submission 64674) | Miscanthus rhizosphere microbial communities from Kellogg Biological Station, Michigan, USA - KBS M6-3 metaG | ecosystem: Host-associated > Plants > Roots > Rhizosphere > Soil ... | reverse complement strand
AACCCAAGGCGCAAATCATCAGATCACGCTGGCCACGCGTGACGATCCGGCCCTCTCCGCACTTTCCAAGGCGCTTGGACTTGGCGTGCCCGCGGTCCGGCTCGAAGCGGAAGTGTCTGGTGGCCAGCAGTCATCGGACGAGTGGAAGCTGAGCGATGAGCCCGGGCTTGGCCTCCGGGAGGACGAGCATAGTTCATGGCGCCTTAGAGACGTCAGGAAGGGCAAGGGACCGAGTCCGCTCCTCGTCTTCGAGGGCACGACACCTCCGCCAGCCGAGCGCGAGTTGTTTCTCCGGCTCGGCGGTCCGGGACATGACAGTCTTTTGCGCCGCCGACTCAAGGCGCTCAAGGCGCTTAAGGAGCATGTCGAGCTGCTCGGCATGCTGTCCGACTATAGCGGCCATCGCCGAGCGTCGCACGACCAGTGGGAGGCGAGTGATATTGGCGCACGCCTAGATGTGTCCAAAGCCCAGGCGCTCGAGGAGCTTTGGAAGATATTGCCGCTGTATCTGGTTCAAGGCCCCCCGGGCGTGGGGAAGACGCGCCTGGTCCAGGAGCTTGTCACGAGGCGCCTGCAGGGCGAACAGACCGAACGCCTGTTGCTGACCGCGCAAAGCCATTCGGCGGTCGATCATTTGTTAGACAAGGTTCGCGAGGCTCTGGAGGCTGCCCCGGGTATCGATATGGACCAGCTGCTGCCCTTGCGCTGCCGGCCGAGGGATCGGGACGCGGGCAGCGGTGACTGGGACCTGCAAGGCCAAGCCGCCGATATCTCCGCGCGCTTCGCATCGAGCGAATTGGTCAAGGCCGCGCCTTCGAGCCTCAGGCGCGCCGCGAGCGATCTGGCCGCGCATTGCGCCGCCGGGGCTCGGCAGGACGATGCAGAGCCGGTCGCTAGGACAGATCGCGCGTTCGAATCGCTGCTGCTGCGCTCGGCGAATCTTGTCTTCGCGTCGACCAACGCGAAGCAGCTCGAGCAGTTGATGGACCAACAGGCTCGCTTCGACTGGTCCGTCATGGAAGAAGCCGGCAAGGCGACCGGAGTCGAGCTGCTCGCACCGATGTTGCTTTCCCACCGCCGCTTGATGATCGGCGACCACAAGCAGCTGCCGCCCTTCAATTCCGAAGCGATGCTGGCCTTCCTGGAGTCCCCCGCCAAGATCAAGGATGCGATCCAAAAGGGACGAAGCCTCATCGCCCGCCAATTTGGCCAATTGGGCATGGACGAGTTGCTCGATCGATTTGGCGGCGACGAGTTCGACCTGGAGTCCGTCGCGCCGCGGGCACGCGACATGCTTGTCATGTTCGAGACGATGATCGTCGATGAGCTTGGCGAGGATGGATACAAGAGCCGCAACGGCATGGGGCGGCGGCTGGAGCACCAGCACAGGATGCATCCTGCGATTGCCACCGTGGTTTCCAAATCATTCTATAAGGGCCAGCTTCGAACTGACGAAAGGGCCGAAGAGCGGTTCCTCACCAGGTCGTCGCCAATTTGCTCGACGGAGCGCGCCCGCCTGCCGAATAGCCCCATTGTGTTCGTTAACACGCCATTCTCCCGTGATGTCGTGGGGATGCCTGCGCCGGAGAGGCCGCCGCGGTGGACGAACAAGGACGAAGCAGAGTTGTGCTGCGACGCGTTGTCGCTCCTTGCGCCTGGAGGGGAAAGTCGTCCGAGTGTCGCGGTGCTCAGCCCGTACAGATTCCAGGTGCGAGCGATCGAGGAGGCGATTGAGCGTCGGAAACGCAGTGGCGGAATGCCCAATTTGCCGGGGCTGCGGCCACAGGCGGAAGATTGGTGCGGAACAGTCGATTCCTTTCAGGGAAACGAAGCTGACTGCGTGATCATCTCACTGGTGCGTAATAACCATCATGCGGGCGTCAGGGGCTTGGGGTTCCTCTCCAATCCAAAGCGCATGAACGTCCTGATCAGCCGCGCGAAATGGCGGCTGATTTTAATTGGAAGCTGGGACTTTCTCGAGCATCGCTTCGAGGCGGGCGCCACGATCGACGAGGATCACGAGCTGTTCTTCCTCCGTCGGATGCTCGACACGATCAGAGAACTGGCGGATGACGAGAGCAAGAAAGGCGATCCCCTCGCGCGGATCATTAGCTCGGCGCAGCTGAGGGGGACAGCATGAACGCCGTAGTCGCCGTGCCGGTGCAGTTTGCCTCGATCAATTTGCACGTGGAGAAAGGCCGCCACTGGAGTGTCGTCGAGCACATTATTCTCCAGGCGATTTGCGCGACGCCGCGATCGGCGGCCGATCTTTCGAAAGCCTCCGACCTGCCGATCCGGCTGGTGATCGAAGCGCTGATCGAGCTCATGAGGGCGGGCTGGGCGGAAATCCGTGTTTCGGGGGCGCAAATGGTTTTTGCCGCGACGGCGGGCGGCGAGGCTGCCGTCAAGCTGGACACGCTGCCGCCGATTACGCGGCCTCTCACGAGATATAACACCAAGTTTGCGGTCGAGCAGGTCACTGGCGCCGTGCTCAGATGGCGCGAACTCGCCTTCGTGCCCGACCCTTCACCTCGCCTTGATCTTCCAGGAATCGTCAAGCTACCGATGGCGAGAAACCTCCCACCTAAGAGCAGAATCGAGATCGTCGCGGCTCTACTGGATGATGACGAGAGCTATCGTGGGTCCGATGCAAGCGCGGCGAAGCCCGGGCAGGGCTATGCGCTCGTGACCTTCAGCGGCAACAGGCTCATCGGCCTCCCGCGAATGGCGCCGGAGAAGCTGCGGAGCATCATCAAGGAGGCTGGGCGCCCACAGGGCGCGCCCGTGTCGCGAAAACCTGCCGAGGAAATGCGCGAGACGCCCGCCGGCTTCGATAGTCCGGAACGCCCGGTCAGCGTTCTGAATGGCGCCCTGGTGTCGGGCGGCGAAGCGCATCTGAGTCTGCGTGACGAGCTGATCGCGAAAGCGGGATCCTTGATCATACTCCACTCGACCTTCGTCGGCCTAGAGGCCGTGGACCGGCTCTTCCCGCAATTGCTCGCCGCCGCGCGCGACCGCGGCGTCACGACCCATTTATTCTATGGCAAGGATGACCGCATGGGCCTGACCGGGCAAACGGCCGCGGCCGTAGCCCATGCCCGACAATTGATACGCGCGGAGAAGGTCGGACGCTTCATCCGTCTCCATCCCTTCTCGACCCGATCGCATGCCAAATTGCTTGTCGCCGACGACGCCAATGGTGATTTCAACGCTGTCGTCGGCTCCTGTAACTGGCTCTCCACGACCTTCAATCTGTTCGAAGTCAGCATATCTCTTGATGATCCCCAAACCGTTGGCTCCATCCTCCATGCACTCTCAGACATGGCGTATCGGGCGACCGGGCGCGAGACGGGAATTGCAATGGACCTGGCCGGAATGGCGGTGAACCTGTCTCGAGCGCCAGCATCGAAAGGTAAGGCGACCGCTCGGCTCGTCTTTGGTGCGGAACATGCGCGCGTCCTCGAAATGGCTCGCGACGATGCTTCCGAGCGTATCCTGATCGGAAGCCATCGCATCGGTGCCAGCGCGGAAACGCTGTCGCTCATTCCGACCCGCGCCGCGGTTCGCGACAAGGGTATCGAGGCCGTCGCATATTATGGCGAGCCGCCCGAGGAGGCCCACCTCCTCCCGGAGGCCACTCCAGACACGATACAATTTCTAGAGCGTCGCGACATGCACGCCAAGTTTGCCGCATGGGACAAGGATGACGTGTTGATCACGAGCCAGAATTTGCTGTCCGCCGACCCCACCGAACCATGGAGCGAGATTGGAATCCATGTGCGCAGCGCCGGCATTGCCGACCGGCTGGTCGAAAGGATCGAGGAGCATTATGGTGAGTGAAGCTGTTTCCCAGCAGCCCGAGGCGGCGAACCGCAGGGCGGACAAGTTGCTTCACAAGATGTGGAGGACGAAAAGCTGTCAGTTCAACGCTCGGGTCAGGCTTGAAAGGCGGCATTGGCTTTCAGTTTTGGCCACCTCCGTCTTGTCCTGCTATTTGGCGGCCGGCTCGATCTACCAACTCGCGTACGGCGACAGCGTTTTGCCCGCCAACGCGCGGTTGCTGACCGTCACGAACCTCGTCGTATCCATATTCCTGATCATGATTACCCTGTACGAGGCGGCGAGAAACTATCTCGGAGCCGCCGAGAAGATGCACGCGAGCGCGCTCGACATCGCGGGGCTTTATAACAAGCTCCAGTCCCTCCCCCGGGATCAGGTCGAGAAGCAAAGATGCAAGTTCGCCGATGAATATAGCGCCACTCTCAAGCGGCACAACGTGATCCATTCGGACCTGGATTATGCCTGGTTCAAGATCACGAATGCGGGGGATCTGGACCTTTCCTGGCCTTACCGGCTCTGGCTCCTGTTTCAAATAATCGGCCTGGGTGTCGTCGAATATTGGCTCTACGCGACACTGATCGTCGTCCCACCGCTGGCATTTTTCTGGTTCCTGCAGTGAGCTCCAAGCGCGCTTAAGCATGAGCGCCGCGACCGTTCAGCTTCTAGCCCCCGGTTGGGACCGTGCAATCACGTGTTCCGCGGTCCCTAATCCTTGTGGCAGGCGCGAGAATTCAGGGATTTATCTCCAGAATTTTACATAACGCTCCATAGCGGACGGGGCATTGTCAGGTTAATCGGGCCGACCCGAATATTCGCTGCTCGGGCGATGCTAGCCCGCAGTAGCTTCGTTCCAACGCGCAAAGCGTCCGCTCCTGACGACGCCCAGGGATGGGGCCATCCGGGGCTCGAGTGAAGTTAACCTGAAAATCCTCCGGCCCATCGTGCGGCCGGAGGTCCCACCTCCAGCCTCTACGCGAGCAAGGGCGCGTACACCGCTCCAGCCGCCGACGCGTGAATGATGCCCCGGCCCGGCAAGGCCGGCCAGGTCGGCACCGGTGTGGCAGGAGCTGGCCCAGTTGCTCGGTGGTTGGGAGACCGGTCGCGCGTTTCCCCATGCATGCCGCCTGGTACAAGCGCTCCCTTGCGTGCATTGGCAAATTTCACTTCTGACTGGGCTGAATAGGACGCACCTTATTTCGGCGAGGGGAGAGTGACTTAGGCATTTCCTGAATTAGCTGGGCAACAGACTTGCAGGGATTGGTCAGGAGCTAGGAGGCTCCGGCCAATGGTCGATATTATCTCGCAATACCGGAAAGACCTGCAGGACAATGTGCACGAATTCCCCATTACCGCGATGAGTGAAGTACTGGCGCACGCCCTGTGCGATCTTCTCGCAAAATCCTCCTCTTTGATCGAGCGCGCGCTCGATGTGGGAACCGGCAACGGCATTCATGCCGCAATCCTTTGCACGTCAGGAATCAAGGACGTCCTCGCAATTGATATCAGCGAAGACGCGATCCAAGGGGCTATCGAACGTTATGGGCGCCTGTTGGAGAAATCTGGAAACGGGAGAGGATTTCCAAGCCCCCGATTTGAAGTTCTGGATGTTGATCAATTTCAAAGCCTCGGTCGGACCTTTCAGCTGGTGGTCACGAATCCGCCAAGTTTCTTCCAGCCGCAACCTTCCAATCCGTCGCTCTTCAACGCCATCGAGTCGGGAATATATGACGGTGAACGGGGCCGTTGGCGTGATCCGAGGAGCGCATTTCTCTATCGTGTCTTCAATGCGATTGATCACATTCTTGAGCCTGGAGGCTTTGCGGTTTGCACTTGGCCGGGGTTGGAAAAGCGGCTCGCGCACGATCTGCGGACACGCGAAGAACCAGTTGTTCATCCAACCGTGTTGCTTGCCCAATGGTTCGGATGGCAGTTCAGCAATGCGCCCCACGCCTCCGACTGGCCGGAGTTCTATCGTCATCGAGCCCAGATTATCGACTACGGGCTGGGTGAAGGGTTCCTCGCAAGTCTAAGCAGGGATATAGAAAGCGGCCGCTATTCGAACCTGATGCATCCGCCCTTCAATGGGGCACCAAGCTTTGATTTCGGGCTCCTTGCGATGCGGCGGGATCCCACCGATCCAACCCTCTTCCATCTCATGGACGTGCAGCCCTCGCTGTCAGAGGACGGGGGCTGACGATGACCACTCCACTCCTCGCTGTAAAAGGGCTGTCGGTCCGAGCCGGACTACAGCAAGTCCTGGAGAACGTGTCATTTGAGCTCGACGCAGGACGTATACTAGGGCTGTTCGGCGACAGTGGCGCGGGCAAAAGCACATTGCTGCATGCCATTTGCGGTCTGGACGCACCGGGCCTGACCCTTTCTGGTTCCATTCTCTTTGACGGCCGCCCCGTCGTGGGAATGTCCCCCGAGGCCCGGAGTCATCTTGGGATGGGAATAGTGCTCCAGGGGCTCGGGTTGTTTGATGACCGGACTGTTTTCGAGAATACAGTATATCCGCTGCGGCGCAGAAAAGTCCCTGTGCTGGAAGCGCAGTCGCGAGTTGAGGAAGTACTGGCGTTCCTTGGGCTCGATGCGCTTTCCGGCAGATATCCTCACCAACTGAGCGGGGGCCAGCGCCAACGTGTCGCCCTGGCCCGTGCGATTATCTATCGGCCTCTCCTCCTGCTCCTCGATGAGCCCCTGCGCGGTTTGCAGGAGGAGCTGCGCTACGATTTCCTGGCCTATTTGGGAGCGATCGCTGCCCAAGGGACGACGCTGGTGTTCGTGACGCACGATCGCCAGGAACTGCAGCTCGTCGCCGATGAACTGATCGTCTTGAAGGATGGCACGGCGTCCTCCAGGCAGTTGCCCGCGCCTGCGGGTTTCGCGGCCCTGGAGAGTGCCTTTCCGATTACCGGTCGAAGTGGTGGCTGCGCCGTACGGCTAGGGAATCTTCGTATTGCCGGACCAGGCGATCAGGACCTCGGCGCGGTCGAGGTCATTACGCGCTCCTGGCGAGCCTTGGGTGGTGCGACCAGGGCGGCGCTCGTCGAACATCCTGGCGGCGAGCTCGGCTTCCTGATCTTCGAGAATCTCCCCCAGGATCCTTCAACCCTGCCGCTTGGTCCGATCCGGGTCATCGGAAACCAGAAAGGATAGGCACAATGCAACGTCGGACACTCATGTCGATCGTGCTCGGAGTCATCGTGGTTGCCGCGCTTGCGGTGTTCATGGTGCAGTATTTTGTCCGTGGCTCAGGGTCCAACCTCACGGTCATTTCCTTTGGAGGTGCCTACCAACAAGCTCAGCGCGAAGCCTACATGCGCCCCTTCACCGAAAAGTCCGCGGTTCGCATCAACGAAGGCGAATACAATGGCGACTACGGAATCATGCGAGAGCGCGCGCTGGCATCATCGCCGAGCTGGGACGTTGTCAGCGTCGAGTCCGCGCCGGCGCTCCGGGGGGAACGGGAGGGCATATTTCTTCCGATCCCCGATTCCGTCTTCCAGGACATGCATCTTGTGCCGGCAGCCCGGCGCCGCACCGCCGCTGGACATTTGCTGTTTTCGACGATCCTTGGCTATCGGACTGACGACGGGGAAGCGCAGCCCCAATCGTGGAACGACTTCTGGGACCTTCGGCGCTTCCCTGGTCGCCGTGGCCTTCGCAACAATCCGCGGGGAACACTCGAGATCGCACTGCTTGCGGACGGGGTAGCGCCCGACAGGCTCTATCCGCTCGATGTTGAACGGGCCCTGCGCAAGCTGGACGAAATCCGGGATCAGATCGTTTTCTGGGACTCCGGAGCCCAGCCGGTCCAATTGCTTGCGAACCGCACGGTAAGAATGACGTCGGTCTACAACGGCCGGATCTGGAGTGCGCGAGCGAATGAACATCTGCCCCTCGCCTGGTCCATGAACCAGGGACTTCTCGAGGTCGAGTATTGGGCGGTGCTGCGCAATTCGGCAAATCCGCAAAAAGCGTTTGAGTTCATCCGATACAGTCTGGGAGCACAGCCCCAGGCGAATTTCGCAAACCGCATTGCCTACATTCCCACCAACATCGACGCCCAGCCCCTCGTAAGCGCGGCAGTGCGTACCGGAGTCCCAGACACTGGCCCGTCAGGTCGACAAATTAGTGTCAATTCCGATTGGTGGGCCCAGAACGAAGCCCGAGTCGCCGCGCGGTGGCAGCAATGGATTGCGAGGCGCTGAGCATGCGTGCCTCGATCATTTTGACCAGGGTGGCGCTGCTGGCCGCCGCCCTGGTCTTTGTCGCTTCGCCCATATGCATAACATTGCTCGGGGCCTTCTCGGTGCCGGCAAGTCCGGGCGGGTTCGGACTCGGCTTGCCCGCGTTTACAGACTTGGTCAGCAACACCGTCCTCATTAGCGTGAGTGGTGCGGCAGGAGGCTTGGCGCTTGCCTTGGTCGCAAGCGCCCTCGGCTTGGCATCTCCCGGTTTCCGCCGCTTCTATCGTGCGTGGCTGGCCGCCATGCTGCTGACCAATCCCGTTTTTCTCGTGTTGGGACTGTCGACCCTGTTGGCGGAGATGTCGCCGTTCCCGGCTGTGATACTTGCGACAACGCTGGTCGTGGCTCCTCTGGGCGGCCTTATCATAGAGGCGGCAGTCGCGGAGTTCCCGTCATCCCAGATTGATGCCGCCCGCAGTCTCGGTTCAGACATGGCCGGAGTGCTGGCGCGCCACGTGCTGCCATCAGTGGCGGGCCAGGTCCAACTGGCAGCCCTGCTGATGTCCATCTACGCGATGGGATTCTATCTGCTCCCATCCTATGTCGGACTGGGGCGCACTCCAACCCTGGCGACTGCAATAACCAGCCTGGTAGCGCGGCTTGGCGACTGGCCGGCTGCCCAACAGATCGCGGTGGTTCTCATCGGGCTCGAGCTGGTTCTCCTGGCGTTCTGGTGGCTTGCGTCTCGGATCTCCAGCCGAACGGGGGTGCGTCATGCGCGTGCGTAGCGTCATGGCCCTCATGCTCGGGACCATTCTGGTTTTTCCGGTGCTTGCCGTGGGCTTGCTGAGCTTCTCGGGTTCCACAGGCATGGATTTTTACGCCCAGCCCTCAATGGCCTCCCTCAAGTGGTGGGGCGAGCTTTTTTTGGATGAAAGCTGGGCGCGGGCGCTCGTCGGATCGCTGATCGTGGCGACAATCAGCACCAGCCTGGCAATGCTGGTGGCGGTTCCCGCTGTCGCGCTTTGGCGCGTTCGAGAGGCGCGCTCGCTATCGATCGGCATGGGGTTGGTCAGCCTCGCATTCTTCGTTCCTGGCGTTATCACCGCCGTGGGTCTCTACATGATGTCGGTTGAGATTGGCCTGTTCGACTCGATCAGCGGGCTCGCTCTTGCGCATCTCGGCGTAACTTTGCCGGTCGCGATTTTCATCTTGCGTCGACGCCTTGGCGGCTCCAGCCTGACATGCTTCCTGGTCGCAAGATCTCTGGGAGCATCGTCGGGTCGAGCTCTACTTACCTGGCTAAGTGTCGCGCATCGGCCGACTATACTCGCAGCAACGTTGGTCTCGTTCATGACCTCGCTGTCGGAAGCTACAATCACCCTCTTCCTGACAGATACTCGCCTTGTTACTCTCCCTCGCCGCGTCGTATCTGGCCTGTCGCAAGATATTGAACCTACGGGTTTCGCCGCGATGCTTCTCTGGTTCGCGTTGGTATTCCTGGTCGTTTTCCTGATGTCGCCGGCTGAGCCTTCACATCGCGGGGATAGTTCATGACGAGAGGTCCAAAGTCCTGGCACGCGCAGATGCGCGAAGGCGAATATGAGCATTTCCTGCTTCGGCGGCGGGCTGACCTGGCTGAGCCCTTTGCCGAATTGTCGCTGACCCCTCACCCGTGGCCGGCCCGGGCGCTCGAACGGATCGGCTCGAAGGTTTTCCAGACGCTGTCGCTGTTCCTTCAGCTGCGCGGCCAAGCTGGTGGCACCAGATTGAATGTGGACAGCCCACAATGGGCGGATCTCGTCCTTACGCTCAGCTATCCAAATAGACCCAACTGGCCGGACCTGAGATGGGAATCAGGAGATATCACGGTAGAAAAAATCACCGCGATCAGCTTTGACTCGCATCCAGACGGGGATGAGCCTGACGACGAGAATCGTCGCATTCTAAATATCCATCTACGCAAGGAGCAGTTTCCCCTCGAGGCAATCGACTTCCTTATTTCAGAAATGCGATTACAGATCCACGACGGCCAGCCAGTATTGGCCATACCGCGCCCTAATTCCGAAGTGCTACCAAGCGATTGGCTAGAGAGTATGTGGGATCTTAGGATCCGATTAACGGATTTTGCACGTCGCTTTCTTGCTTGTTTCCGCCCGCGCAGTTTTGTCGACCCGTTCAGCGTATTCTTCCTAACGCCCGCGTCGATCTCGAAGTTTCCAAAGCATATCCACAGCGGCCAGTTTGGTTACGAGTTTGTCCTCGATGGGGGTCAGGTCAAATATCTCCAAGACTATGAAATGTTTCTAGATCCAGACAAGCCACTCAGGCTGCCGTTCCCGAACGGCGTCTGTGCTTCAGTCTTCCTCGAAGCGAGGGCTTCCTCTGTAAATGATCTAACAGCCGTCCGAGGTTCCTACCGGGATACGGAAGTCCCTCCTCACGTAAGAAACTTCGAGGAGGCGATCCTGGGGAATGGCTTGCTCATCGAGATTCCCGCCTATGCTCCTGGTATAGGGGTCGGCGCAGCTGACGGACCCGAGCTCATTGTTACGTTTCGGATCAAGCCTCCTTATGAGGCCGCCGGCCCGACAGACGAGCCCCGAGACGATCGGCCCGCGGGTGCCGCCAGTGATGATCCCATCACGGCTCAGTTGGCCTCTAAGTACCCCCACATCTTGAAGGCAGGCGAAGGGCAGATTCTCACGGAGATCTGCCAACGACTGATCAGCATATACCTTCGTGCGCGGCCTTCTGGAATCGGTCAGGGAATTGTTTTCCGATCACCGGAGATGCTCGGAATTCGAGAAAAATACCTCCGCATAGCCCAATCGGATTTCCATGTGTTGATTGGCGGCGATTCTGGCACTGGGAAATCAAGTGCAGCAGAGGAAATGGTGCGATTCAGTCGTAGAAGTACAAAGCCGTTTAAAAGAATTAGTGCTGCTACGATTTCTCAAGAAACGACGATGTCTCAGTTATTTGGGCACGCGAAGGGTGCCTTTAATGATGCAGAAGAAAAAGTAGGACTACTGACGGTCCTGCATCAGGGTACTCTATTCCTCGATGATGTAGACGCTTTAGATCTCTTGTCTCAGGCTCGACTTCTGTCTTACATGGATACTCATAAATTCCATAAATTCGGCGCGGAAAATGAAGCAGAGTTAGAATCTGATGTTCGCCTCATATGTGCGACCCATCTTAAGAAAGAACAATTGCTGGCAAAGCAGGGGAACGGCGAATCTAAGATGAGGCTCGACTTTTATTATAGGATTACGGAACAATATTTTGAGATGCCCAAGCTAAAGAATAGAAAAGAAGATATCCCTATATTCATCAGGCTTTTTGTTGAGAACGAGCACGAGCGGGCAGGGCGACAGTATCGCCCGGTGATTGACCCCAGCTTCGAAGAGTACGCCCAGAGCCTTCTCTGGGAGGAGGGCGATCTCCGGCAGCTCAGGCACGCTGTACTAAGAGCCATGAACCAATTTGATACCCCGACACTCACCGATCGGGAGCTTCGCCAGGTGATTGGGGAATCCAACTACGGAGGCTTGGAATGAACGAAACGAGTAGTGCGTTCATGCAGCCCAAGGGGTCGGCAGCACGCCTCGACGTTGCGTGCCTCGGCGCAGGCTCTGCACATAAGGGTCGCGACCTGTTGAGCGTGACTGCCGGGATGGCCGGCTGGATTCGTGGCTGGACGGCGATGCCGAATGCCGCGGTCGGGCTGGTCGAAAGTACGACCGCAGCAGTCGATGCTGCACTGATGGCGCTTGCCCCTGGCGTGCGGTCAATCGGCGTTACATCGGCCGCGCACCCGACCATGCGACGCGCCGCCGAACAGGCCGCCCGCATGATCGGGCGGTTGGGGGGCGGATCACCTCGACTGGCAGAGTTCGACCTGTGCTCCATTCCGCGACGATCAGCGGATGAATTTGCGGACCAATTCGTATCGCTCGCGGCTGGGCAGCTGGCCGGCGCTCCAGGCATCCTGATCCTCGAACAAGTGACGTCCGTCCACGGGCTGCGACTTCCAATCGAGAGAATCTGTCGTTCACTGAGGCAAACCTGCCCGGACCTGCGCCTTGTTATCGATGGTGCCCAGGCGGTCGGGCTCTGGCCGCTCGCACCCGACCTAGCCGACGCATTCGCCGGCTGCTTCCACAAATTCGCCGGTGGACAGCCTGGCACGGCCTTTCTCGCTCTCGATCCCGCCTGGGCCGCCGGGCTTCCTTCGCATCTGGCAGTGCAAGCTGAGTTGCCCGGTGCAGTCCAGGCGCTTCCAACAATAGACTTGCAGAAATGGGCCGGAATTCTGGCTAGGCTTGAAACCGATGGCAGTTCCTGGGGCACGCCGGAACTGGTCGGGCGCATCGAGGCCTTCAACGCCTCGCTAAGAGCGGCGATGCTGCCGGTAAACACGACCCTGGGCGCTGACGTCGATCCGTCCCTGCGATCACATATCAGCGCCGTACGCGCGACGAATTCCAACCACGCGTGCCAAATCGTGGACGCCCTGGCTCGCGGTGGCTTTGCGGTCCAGGCTTTTGAGTCCCTGGTCAGAATCGCTCCGGGACCCGACGCTTTGCCGATCTGGGGCGGCCGCGTCGGAGACATTCTAAGGACGCAGCTTGTGAATGGTTCGGAAGCGGTCGGGCTGGAATCAACCGCCACTCGATAGAATCAACGCTTGTCCTTCCCTCGTTCAGACCTGATGCCCAGAGCGTTCCGCCGGTAGGCAACGGTCCGTCGCGTTACCGAGAAGCCTGCGTCAATCAATTCCTCAAGGATCCGCCTGTCACTTGGTTCGTCCAGCGACTGAAACAGGGCACGAATGGCGTCGTTCAGGTCAGCCCGGTGAGCGAACAGAGACTGCATTTCGATTGTGCCCCTCAGCGGTGTATCGATTGTCCTTCCCTTCACAGCGCGGGAAATATCCGGCTCGGTCAGCCCGGTCGCTTTCGCGAGATCTTTCTGGGAGAGGGTCACCGGCCCAGACCGCTCGCCCAGGAGATACATCGCCTGCTTGCGGACCAACTCGGTCCCGACGAGTTCGAGCCGGGTCCGATACAGCCTGTCACGCGCGACGGCATTTCTGGCATCCGCGAGGGGCCCGGGCAATTTATTTGGGCTGTCCCCATCAAACCGCCACGGCGCGAACTCGACGTTACCCGCGGCGCACGGATGGACGATGGCCCTCAATCCTCCACTGCCGTCGCGGACAACCTGAAGGTCCGGCACGCGCATGGGCGCAACCGAGCCATCCAGGCCCGACACCGCGCGAGGATTAAGTCGCTTCAGCGATGCGAGGACGCCATCAAGCTCGGATTGCTGCAGGCCGCAGGCGCGGGCGAGTTTTGTCATGTCCGGCCTGCTTCGAAGCTGGCGTAATCGGGCCAGCACGGCTTGATGGTTCGGCGTCCATTCGTCGAGTGCGCGAAGTTGCAGTTCGAGTGCCTCAAAGGTCGACCTGGCGAAGACACCTGCCGGCTCGAACAACTGCATCCTGCGAAGAATCTTCTCCACCTCCGGCTGCGAAATTCCAGTCTCACGCGCTACCAACTGGCAGATGTCAGCCGGTACGAAGCCCTCCTCCATCTCGTCGAGGATCGCCCGTGCGACTTTC
>Ga0070677_10000474_pt1 | contig 13755 bp, 7 predicted proteins | sample KBSM63metaG_FD_64674 | JGI IMG/M metagenome (GOLD analysis project Ga0070677, IMG submission 64674) | Miscanthus rhizosphere microbial communities from Kellogg Biological Station, Michigan, USA - KBS M6-3 metaG | ecosystem: Host-associated > Plants > Roots > Rhizosphere > Soil ... | reverse complement strand
GTTCGGCGCCCAGGTGAGCCGGCCGATGCTTCCCCCGACCTTGGCGATGCGGCGCGCCGCGCTGCCACGCGTCCACAGCCACACTTCGCCCCGACGGGTGAAGGCCAGGCGCGCGCCATCGGGCGAGAAGCTCGGGGCATGGCCCTGACCGACGGTCAGCGCTTCACCACCCTCGGCGGAGACCACGAACACTTGCTGGGTGGGGGCAAACGGCTGGGTGGCGGTGTTAGGCAGATCCTCCTGGTCCGGAAACTCCTCGTCGCCGCCGCGGACGAAGGCGAGGCTGGCGCCGTCATTGCTAAAGGCGATTTCGGACAGTTCCTGTCCATCGTCCTCGGTAAAGGCGGTCAGGCGGCGCGCCGGCTGGCCGCGTGTCGCCAACCAGATGTTGCGCACGCCGGCTTCATTCACGATCCACGCGAAGCGGGGCACGTCGCGGGCACCTGCAAGGCCGCTCGCCACGGGGAAGGCGAGCGCTTCGGCCAGCGGGTCGCGGCCCGCGGCGGCGGCCGCCGAGGGCGCCAGCGCCAGCGCGATCGCCAACAGCCACAGTCGGAACAGGATGAGCTTCTTCATCGCGCTGGATTGAAGCCGGGGCGAAATCCACGCAAGCGCCGCTTGGGCAAAATGCCCCGCCGTTATAGCGGCGCGAACGCTCTGAATGAGCGATGCCATATTGCCCCGGCCGGGATGTGCCCTAGGCTGCTCTTATGCTGGCCTTCCCCTCCCCACTGCGCATCGCCTTTCTGGCGGTCGCGATCTCGGCGGTATCGCCGGCTCACGCCCTGCAGGGGCCATTGCAGCAACGGGTTGAGACCAGCCTGGCCGGGGCTCCGGCGGGTACGCGCTTCGGCCTGGTCGTGACGGCCGCGGATGGCCGCGAGCTGGTCGCGGTCAATCCCGACGCCCGCTTCATCCCGGCCTCCAACACCAAGATGCTGACCACCGCCGCGGCTTTCGCCAATCTGACCGCGCTGGACCAGCCGGACGCGGTCGGCGGCGCCGCGGTGCGGCTCGAGGGGAACCGCCGGTCGCCCGATGTGATCCTCGTCGGCCATGGCGATGCCCGCCTGTCCAGCGCCTCCGATTGCGTCGCCGATTGCCTCGCCGCGCTGGCCGACGCGGTGGCGGCGCGGACCCGGCGCGTCCGCAACGTCATCGGCGACGACAGCCTGTTCCCCGATCAGCGCTGGAGCCCGGGGATGAGCTGGAACAATATCCAGAGCCGCTACGGCACCGGTGTCTCGGCGCTGACGCTGGACGACAACGAGCTGGTGATGCGGGTCACCCCCGGAGCGGTAGGCGAGCGCCCGACGCTCGGCATGTTGCCTTATTACGAGGTGACCAACCTCGCGACGACGGTGGTGGAGGGGACGACCGAGCTGCAGTTCGAGCGGATGCCGAACAGTCGCACCCTGCGGCTCACCGGCACGATCGCTGTCGGCGCCGAGCCGGAAACGATGCGGCTGGGCATCGACGACCCGGCCCATTTCGCGGCCTGGCGGCTGCGCGCCCTGCTCGAAGCGCGGGGCGTTCGGGTGACAGGCGACGCCGAGGCGCGTCATCGGCCCTTCGCGCGTGACAGCGACGATCCGGCGCGCCGGGGCGACCGACCCGTGACTCGCCCGACCGAATCGGAGGCGCTGGCCCGGTTGACGCCGCCGCCGCTCGCCGAAGACCTGACCCGGATCAGCAAGGTCAGCCAGAATCTGCATGCCGAGCTGATGCTCCGCCGGCTCGGCCTGATCACCGGATCGGGGTCGATCGAGGACGGCGTGGCGGCGATCGCGGCCATGATGGAGCGGGCGGGCGTGCCGCGGACGGCCTGGGACCTGTCCGACGGCTCCGGCATGTCGACCTACAATCGCCTGTCGCCGCGGGCGGTCGCCACCCTGCTGCGCTGGGCGGCCGCGCAACCATGGGGTGCGGCCTGGCGGGCGACCTTTCCTGTCGCGGGCGTCGACGGCACGCTTGCCCGCCGTTTCCACGGCACACCGCTGGAGCGGCGCCTGTTCGCCAAGACGGGGACGCTCAACGCGACCAATGCGCTATCCGGCTATATGACCGCCCGCAGCGGCCGGACCCTGATCTTCTCCTTCTACGCCAATGACGTTCCCGGCGATGCGGGCGCGACCGAGGTGATGGAAAGGACCCTCGCGCTGATTGCAGCGGAAAACTAGGCCGCATCCCAAGCGGCGATCAGCGCATCGCCGGTCGAACGGCGCAGATCCAGGATCCCGGTCTCGCGATGGCGGGTCGGGTGGATACGGTTGGTGAGCAGCGTCCAGGCAAGACCACGATCGAAGTCCACCCAAAGGCCCGTGCCGGTGAAACCGGTATGGCCGATCGTCTCGTCGGAGCATGAATCGCCGCCGGACCAACCATCGAAGCGCCGCTCCCAGCCGCAGGTGCGGTGCTCGTGCACCGGCGTGCGGATTGCCGCAAGCACGAACGGCGAGGCACCGGTGCCATCGAGCAAACCGGCAGCGAAGCCGAGCACGCCGGCCACCGTTCCAAACAAGCCCGCATGACCTGGTGCGCCGCCCAGCGCATAGGCATTCTCGTCATGGACCTCACCCTTGATGACACGTCCACGCCATGGGCATGCCTCGGTGGCGACGGCGGGGCCGGGCGGCGGCCCGAAGCTCAAGCCGGGGCCGAGCGGCCATTCGGAGAGTGGCGCCCCGCTGATCCGTTCGATCGCGATGCCGAGCAGGATGAAGTTTATGTCTGAATAGACCGGGGGGCCGTGGCGCCATCGCCGCTGCAGCACAAAGGCACGCAGGCGGTCGGGATCTCCGCCATAGGTGTAGATCGGCTCCACCGCCGGCAGGAAGGTGCGATGGGCGAGGCAATCCCGGAAGGTCAGTGTCCGCTCGGGCGCGTTTGCGTCATATTGGACCAGGTCCGGGATCGCGTCGGTGAGGGGCCGGTCGAGATCGATCCGGCCGTCCTGCGCCAGCGTCAGAATCATATTGGTGGTGGCGATCAGCTTGGAGACCGAGGCCAGATCGAACCAGTGATCCTCCGTCAGCGCTTCCGGTTCGGGCAACAAAGCGGCCATGCCGGCAAGGCGTATCGCGCGCGGCCCGTCGGCGGACACGATCCCGAGCACCGCGCCGGGGATGCGGCCGGCGGCGACGGCCTCGGCCGCGGGCGCGAATGCCCGTTCTGCGACGGCGTCCATCATGCCGCCTCGTCCGCCGGTCGGGCGCGGGCGCGGGTTACGACCGGCAGAAAGAGGAGCGCCGCCAGGCTCGCCACGCCGGACAGGATGAAGAAAAGGTCGAAGCCCCGGTAACCGGCCCTGTCGAACGCCTCGACGATCGATCCGCCCGCTCCCGAAAGCAGCCGCGGCAGCAGGAAGGCGAAGCCGGACAGGAAGGCATATTGCGCCCCCGGATAACGCGGATTCACCAGCAGCGAGAGATAGACCACGAACACCGCTCCCGCCATGCCGTTGCCGAACTGGTCGGCGGCGGTGGCGATGTAGAGCGCCGCCCCGTCCACGGGTTGGTAGGCGAGCCAGACGAAGCCGAAATTGCCGAGCGCGGCGAAGAACGCGCCGACCGCGAGCGCCCATCCCTGCCGCCAGCGGGCCGCCATCAAGCCGCCAAGGCCGACGCCGACGATGCTGGCGACGAGCGCGACATAGCTGTCGGCAAGGCCGATCTCGGTCAGCGAATAGCCGAGGTCCCGGATCATCGGCTTGGAGAGGTTGAGGGCGAGGACGTCGCCCATGCGGTAGACCGAAACGAAAGCCATCAGCGCGAGCGCCATGAAGCCGTAGCGCCAGAAGAAGTCGACATAGGGGCCGACCGCGACGGAGCGCCGCACCGGCGCCGTCGGCGGCAGCGTCCGGATCTTCGGCAGCGTCGCCGCCATGATCAGGAACGGAACCATGCAGATCGCCAGCACATAAGGCGTGACATTGGTCTGGCCGCTGATGCCGATGCCGGAGGCGGCGCGGAGCAGCAGCCAGCCGACGGCCGCGACGGCCGCGACGGCGGCCCCCAGGATGATCGCGCTGGCGGCGAGGCCGGTTACGAGCGCGCCGGCGCGGCTGCCGCCATGGCCCGGATCCGGCCGCATCAAAGCGAGCAGCGGGAATGGCAGGAAGGCGGCCGCGGCGATGCCGAGATAGGCGCCGGTCCAGCCCCAGCCGGGCAAATCGGCGATGAGCAGCGCGCCGCTGCCGGCCGCGACCATGGCGGTGCGGTAGCCCCACAGATTGGCGGCGGCGATCGGTCCCTGCTCCGCCTGCGTCGGCGCGAGCTCGATCCGCCACGCGTCGGCGGCGACCTCCAGCGTCGTCGTCCAGAAGGCGAGCAGCACCGCGAACAGCGCGGTGAGCCCGAGATTCTCGTCCGACGAGGTCAGCCCCATTACCGCCATCGACACGAAGATGCCCAACTGCGCCAGCATGATCCAGCCGCGCCTCTTGCCCCAGAAGCGGCCGAAGCCCGGAACCTCGTAGCGGTCGAGCAGCGGCGCCCAGAGGAACTTGAAGGTCGGCAGCAGCTGCACCCAGGCGAAGAAGCCGATGACGACCAGCCCGATCTCATGGGCCTGCAGCCTGAGCGAAAGAACGGTCGAGAACATGTAGAAGGGCAGGCCGGCGGAGAAGCCGAGCAGGATGTAGAGCGCCTGGCGGCCGAAGCCGCTCGGCACGACCTGACCCGCCGATGCGGCGCTGCCTCGTGCCTCTGACGCCATAGCCGCCCCTCATTTCAGCGGCGCCGCCAGCCGCTTTTCGTGCGCTGGTACCATGGCCGAAGAGCGTTTGGCGGCACAATGGCGAGAGGTTATGGATTGGCCAACAGAAACTATGGCGGCCTGTTTCATTATTGTTACTTAATACCAGCCGGCTGCTGCCTAGGGGGATATAACAGATGCGCGCTTCCATATCATTGAAATCGTGGCTTTTTCTGGGGGCCGCTGGTTTTGCTATGGCGACCGCCGGCGCCGCCTCGGCACAGGATGCGCCGGGCGAGGGAACGGCGGCCCCCGATTCCGCGGCAGCGCAAGCGCCCGAAACCTCGGATGCCGAGGAGCGAAACGTCATCGTCACCGGCACCCGCGTCGTGCGCGACGGCTTTCAGGCGCCGACTCCGCTGCAGGTGCTGACCGAAGAGGATATCGAGAACTCCTCGCCAACCAACAACATTGCCGACTTCGTCAACCAGCTTCCGGCCCTGGCGGCATCGATCCGCCCATCCAACTCGCGCCTCGAGCTCAGCAACGGCCAGGCGGGCATCAACGCCCTCAATCTGCGCAGCCTTGGCACGGTCCGCACGCTGGTGCTGGTCAACGGGCGACGGTCGGTCGGCTCGACCGCGAACGGCATCGTCGACATCAACACGATTCCGCAATCGCTGGTCCAGCGGGTCGAGGTCGTCACCGGAGGCGCTTCGGCCGCTTACGGTTCGGACGCGGTCGCGGGCGTGACCAACTTCATCCTCAACAACCAATATGAAGGACTGAAGCTGGAGGCCGATATCGGCGTGACCGAGCGTGGCGACGGGTTTAACTACTCGGGCGCTCTTACCGGCGGGCTGACTTTCGCGGGCGGCCGCGGCCGCCTGATCGTGGCAGGCGAGATCGCCCATACCGACGGCATTTTCTCGGTCGACCCGGGCGAGCGCGACTGGAATCACACCGGCTTCGTGCGCATTCAGAATCCGGCCTGGCCGGCCAACGCCACGGCGCCGCGCTACCTGATCAGGACCCAGGTTGGCCAGGCGAACTCGACTCCGGGCGGGCTTATCACTCAATCGCTCGGCGGCACCACCAATCGCCTGTGCGGGATCTATTTCGGGCAGGGCGGGTCGGTAAACCAGTACCAATACGGCGCCTTGACCTTCCCCTCTCCCACCTGCTCGACGGCGACGAGCAGCAGCCCGTCCCTCAATCAGGGCGGCGACTGGCGGGTCAACGATACCGGCCGCCGCATCGGCCTCAACCCAGAAGAAGACCGCCACGGCCTGTTCGGCCGGCTGAGCTTCGACGTCACCGACGGCGTCACGCTCTTCGCCGAGGCATCGTACAACCGGCAGGAAACCTTGTTCAACGCCGGCCCCAATTTGATGACCGGTCTGTCGATCGCCGCGTCGAACTGCGGTGCGGGCGCGACCGCGCCGACGACGTGCAACGCGTTCCTCTACAACACGCTTGGATCCGCGCGCCTGACCGGCATCACCGGTGTGACGCTGGCGACCAGCGGCGCCGACCTGCCGTTCCGCGGATCGAACAACGAGCGCGAGGTCCAGCGCTACCTGATCGGAGCCGAGGGCGAATTCGAATTGTTCGGAAGGGCCGCGAGCTGGGACGTCTACGGCCAGTACGGGCGGGCGAACCTGCACGAGCAACTGATCAACATCCAGCAGACCGTGCGCAGGAACAATGCGCTTGCCGCAGTGTTCGCACCGGCCGGCAATCCCGCCGGTCTCCCGGTCGGATCGATCCAGTGCGCGATCAACGTCGATGGAAACACGGCGAACGACGATCCCGCCTGCCGGCCGCTCAACCTGTTCGGCCTCGGCGTCGCCGATCCGGCTGCGATCGATTACATCCTGGGCGATCCGTATCGCGACCAGGTGCTCGAACAAACGGTGGTGGGCGCCAACTTCTCCTTTACGCCGTTCGCCACATGGGCGGGCGACGTCAGCGTCGCGGTCGGCGCCGAGTACCGCAAGGAGGAGATCGACGGGTTCGTGCCTCCCGAGTTCCAGCCGATCTTCAACCCGGCGACGGGCGCGTCGACGAGCGTCTGGTCGGTCGGCAACTTCCGCCCAAGCCAGGGCAGCTACGACGTCAAGGAAGCCTATCTCGAAACTGTCGTCCCGCTCGGTTTCGGCCTCGAATTCAACGGAGCGATCCGCGGAACCGACTATTCGACTTCGGGCTTCGTCACGACCTGGAAGCTCGGCGCGACCTGGCAGCCGATCGACGACATCCTGATCCGCGTGAACCGGTCGCGCGATATCCGGGCGCCCAATCTCAACGAGCTCTATCAAGCGGGCACCGCCAACACCTCGACGGTCACGAACCCCTTCTTCCCGGGAGCCGGCCCGGGCACCGGCACCTACGGCGCGAGCCTCGCCTATCTCGGGACCATCACCGGGAACCTGAACCTGCGGCCCGAAAAGGCGGATTCGTGGAACGTCGGCGGCGTTCTCGCGCCTCGCTTCCTCCCCGGCTTCTCGATTTCCGCCGACTACTGGCGCGTCAGGGTAAGGGACGCGATCGACAGCCTCAGCGCGGACGACATCGTCAATCGCTGCTTCGAGGGGCTGGCCGACTTCTGCGCGGCGATCACCCCCGATCCCGCCAATCCTTCGCGCGTCCTCATTGCGCGCCAGCCAGTCAACTTCTCAAGCATTCTGATGCGAGGCCTTGACTTCGAAGTGGCGTACCGGAGGCGCCTCGGGAACGGGAATATCTCCTTGCGCGGTCTGGCGACACGGTATCTCGAAAACACCGTGGCCACCGGCGTGCCGGGCTTCACGCCGCTCAACTCCGTAGGAACGCTCGGTGTCGGCACCGGCACCCAGTCGATCACTCCGAAGTGGATCTATCGAATCAGCGCGGCCTACGATACTGAGGATTACACGCTGACCGCCGTGGCGCGCGGGGTGAGCGACGGCCGCTACGACGCAACCGGCATTGAGTGCGCGACCGGCTCCTGCCCGGTCTCGACCAACCAGTTCCCGACCTACGAAGACAACAGCATCGGAGGCGCGACCTACGTTGACGTGAACGCCACGTTCAAGTTTGACGCCTTTGGCGGCCGAAACGGGGAGTTCTTCGTGAACGTCACCAACCTGTTCGACGCCGATCCGATTTTGCTGCCGGAAACGGGTCTCGCCGCCAACAGCACCTACAGCGATCTGCTCGGACGCTCCTTCCGGGTCGGCGTCCGGCTGCGGGTGCGGTAGGGAAGCGGACACTGCGCAGGCGGGTTCAAGGGCCGCGAGCTTCCGGTTGGCGCGTCTGATACGGCGCCCCGGCACTGAGGGCGAGAAATGAGTCATTTCCATCTGCGGGACGGGGTGACCCATTGCGAGGACATTCCTCTGCCGGAAATCGCGCGAGCGGTGGGCACCCCCGTCTTCGTCTATTCGGCCAATGCGATGCGGAGCCAGGCCCGCGCCCTGCGCGCCGCGCTTTCCTCCTCGGAGAATCCGCTCATCGCCTATGCCGTCAAGGCCAATCCCAATATCGCCGTCCTGATCGCGCTGGCGGCGGAAGGGCTGGGCGCCGACGTCGTGTCCGGCGGCGAGTATCGCCGGGCCATCGCGGCCGGAATCGCCCCCGCCAAGATCGTATTTTCCGGCGTCGGCAAGACCGCCGACGAGATGCGCCTCGCGCTCGCCGGCGGCCTTTGCCAATTCAACCTCGAATCCTTTCCCGAAGCCGAGATGCTTTCGCAGCTTGCGCTGTCGATGGGGCGGACGGCGCCGGTGGCCGTTCGGGTGAATCCCGATGTCGACGCCGGTTCCCATGCGAAGATCTCGACCGGCGCGGCCCACAACAAATTCGGTATTCCGATTGGCGAGACGCTGGCCGCGTGCACCGCGCTGCGAGGCCTGCCAGGACTGAAGCTCGAAGGCTTGGCGGTCCACATCGGCAGCCAGCTCACCAGCCTCGCGCCCATGGAGACGGCGATCGCCAGGCTGGGCGCGATGATCGCGCAATTGCGTTCGCACGGGCACGAGATCTCTACGGCCGACCTCGGCGGCGGCCTCGGCATCCAATACGATCCGGCGCTCCTGCCTCCGAGCGTGGAGGGCTATGGCGCCATGGTGGCGCGGCTGACGCGGGGCTGGGATGTGCGGCTGATCTTCGAGCCCGGCCGGCTTCTCGTCGGCGGCGCGGGCGTATTGGTGACCGAGGTCATTCGGGTCAAAGCGGGCCTCAAATATCCGTTCGTGATCGTCGATGCCGCGATGAACGATCTGATGCGGCCGAGCCTCTACGATGCATGGCACGAGATCGGCGCGGTCGCGCCAAAGGGCGAGCAAATGATCGCCGACGTGGTCGGGCCGATTTGCGAGAGCGGCGACGTGTTCGCCGTCGCCCGCCGGCTGGATCGGGTCGAGGCGGGCGACCTGATGGTCATCCATAGTGCTGGCGCTTATGCCGCCGCCATGGCGGGGACCTACAATTCGCGGGCGTTGACGCCCGAGGTGCTCGTCGACGGCAGCGAATGGGCGGTGGTTCGGGCACGGCGCGGAAGCGAGGCCTTCCTCGCCGACGAAGAGGTGCCGCCTTGGCTGGAACGGGCCGGCAGCCGATGATGCTTCGGGATGCGGGCAAACCTTTTCTCGGAGTCAACGCGCATCTCCTTGATGTTCCGGGTGGCCGATGGCGGCTCAATACGCCGAGCCTGATCCTCGATCTCGATTTGCTCGAAGAGAATATCGCCAAGATGGCGCGACTTTGCGCGCGGCAGGCAATTGCGCTGAGGCCTCACGCCAAGACGCATAAGTCGATCGAGATCGCCAGGCGCCAGCTGGCGGCCGGCGCGATCGGCATCTGCTGCGCCAAGCTGGGCGAGGCGGAAGTGTTCGCGGCCGGCGGCATCGAATCCATTCTCGTCACATCGCCGGTGGTCAGCGAGGAAGGCTGCCGGCGTCTCGCGGCGCTCAACCGGATTTGCCCGGATCTCATGATCGTCACCGATTGCGCGGCGAATGTGGAACTCCTCTCCAGCGCCGGCACGGCCTCCGGCAGGCGGCTCGAGGTGGTGATCGACCTCGACGTCGGGCAGCACCGCACAGGCATTGCGCCGGGCGACGGCGTGCTCGCACTCGCCCGAACGATCGCCGCCGCCTCCGATCTCGGCCTGGCCGGCATTCAGGGCTATGCGGGGCATCTGATGCATGCCGGCGACCGGCGCGAGCGTGAGGCCGGGACCTCGGCCGTGATGGACATGCTCGCGCGAATGCGTGCGGCGCTCGAAGCGCAGGGCCACGCCTGCCCGGTCGTGACTGGCGGCGGCACCGGCACGTTCGATATGGATCCGGGAGCCGGCGTGCTGACCGACCTGCAGGCGGGCTCGTATCTGTTCATGGACGCCCAATATGAGGAGGTCTGGGCAACGGAGCGGGAGGAAGCGCCGTTCGCCACATCGCTGTACGTGCAGACGACGGTGATCAGCGCCAACCTCCCGGGTTTGGCGACGACCGACGCCGGCCTCAAGGCATTCGCCACGGATGCGGGATCGCCGCGGATCGTTAGCGGGGCACCGGCCGGCACTCGCTATGTGTTCCGCGGCGATGAGCAGGGCGGGCTGATCTTCGGCCCGGGGGATGCGCTCGAGCTCGGCGCAACCGTCACCTGCACCGTCCCGCACTGCGATCCCACAGTGAATCTCTACGATCACTATCATGTCGTGAGGGGCGACACCTTGGTCGATATCTGGCCGGTGGACGCTCGCGGGAGATCGCAATGACGCCGGTACGGAATGCTTTCGCCATGCTCCGCGGGTTCATCGCAATGCTGCTCGTCGCCGCTTCGCCGACCGCGGCCGCCGCCGGCGAGCGCGCGTTCGAGGCGGCGCTAAGCGATTTCCGTCAGCTTCACCGCGCCGAGATGCGGCGATCGGGGATCGTCGGGAGCAGCTTCTACTTCGTGCGGGACGGGCGCGTTGTGGCCGCCGATCATCTCGGCGAGCAGGACGCCGAGGCCCATGTCCCGGTCGACGCCCGGACCATCTATCACTGGGCCTCGATCACCAAGACGATGACCGGGATCGCGATCATGCAGCTGCGCGACCGCGGACTGCTGGCGTTGGACGACCCGATCGTCCGCTACGTGCCGGAGCTCGCCAGGGTGCACAATCCGTTCGGCGACACGGGCGCGATCACGCTGAGGCAGCTGATGAGTCATAGCGCCGGCTTCCGCGGCGGAACCTGGCCCTGGCGCGACCAGGAATGGCAGCCGTTCGAGCCGGGCGGCTGGGCCCAGCTCGAGGCGATGCTGCCCTATACGCAGGTCCAGTTCCGTCCCGGTTCGCGCTTCAGCTACTCCAATCCCGGCATCGTCTATCTGGGTCAGGTGATCGAACGGCTCACGGGCGAGGATTTCGAGGTCTATGTCGACAAGAATATCCTGCGGCCGCTCGGCATGCACGCCAGCTATTTCGATCGGACGCCGCCGCATTTGCTGCGGCATCGGTCGCACAGCTACTACATACGCGACGGCCGGCGGGTCGCGGCGCCGTTCGACGTCGACACCGGGGTGACCGTGTCAAACGGCGGCCTCAACGCGCCGATGACCGACATGGCGAAATATGTGGCCTTCCTGATCGGCGATCCGGCGCGTTCCGCGGACTACGACCTCGTTCTCCGGCGATCCTCGCTCGAGGAGATGTGGCGGCCGCAGATCGCGGCGGGCGACGATTTCACGCAAGGGCGAATGGCCCGGACCACGCAGAGCGGCCTGTCCTTATTCGTCGATGAGGGCGGCCCGGTCCGCTTCATCGGCCATAATGGCGATCAGAACGGCTTTCGTGTTTATCTCAGCCTCTGCCCCGACCAGCGCGCCGGCAGCCTGCTCGCCTTCAACACGGAGACCCGCGGCGTGCGGAACGACGCTTCCAACCGCACCACCGCCGAGTCCCGCATCGCGCTGGCGACCGACCACTTGTGCGAGGCGCTGGTCCGCTGAGCCTTCGCGTCAGGGGCGGAGGATCGTGCGGCCCGTGGCGCGAGCGTCGACGGCGGCGCGGCTGAACAGCATCGGTTGCATTTCGCCCCGTATCCAGGGGGAATATAGGTCGCGATAATGGGATGAGCGGGGGTCGTTGGAGTTGCCCGGCAGGTTGAGCATCAGCGAATTGTCCCAGGCGCCGACGTCGATCACCTGCAAATAGCTGGCGCCGCCGCCGACGGTCCAGCCGCTCCCGCGCAGCCAGCGCGCCATGACGGTATAGGAATCACCGCCCGATCCTTCGCCTTCGATCGCCGGAAAAGCCGCGGCTATGGCCAGGATTCGCGACAGCGGATGCCGGATCCGGACCTGGTGCAGCGCGCCCCAGCGCCAGGCGGCGGGGTCCGGGCCGAGTTGTTCCTGGGCTTGCGTCCAGGCCGCGACGAGCGCGGCGTCGAGCAGGGCATCGCGGGCGGCGGCGGGATCCGGGCCAAGCCGCGGGTCCGGATCGGCGATCATCCCGAGCAGCACCGAAGGCGCGATCTCGTCGACCAGTTCGCGCGCCCGCTCGGGCACGATCGCGGCGAGGATTCGGTTGCCGAGCTCTCGCCAGAGTATTTGGTAGAGGGCCGCCGGACCGCTGTCGGCCTCCAGCCGCCCTTCCCAGCCGCGCAGCATCGCAAGCGCCGGCGCCGCCGCGGCCGACCCTTGGGCGGGCAGCAGCGCGATCAGCTGCCGCGCCGGGGTGGAGAGGGTGTCGTGCATGAGCGCGACGCTGTCGGCGAGCCTGTGCCGCGGCTGCGCCGACAGCGTTTCGGCGATTCGCTCGTACCGATAGGGATCGCGGAAGGAGAAGGCCGGAATGCGGTCGCGAGGCCAGACTTGCGGCAGGTTGTTCTGGTTGGCCGAGGCGAACCAGCCTTTGGCGGGATTGTATTCGCTCGGCAGCGAGCGGAAGTCGCGCATCCCGGTCCAATCGTAGCGGCCGTCGCCGGGCACCGGCATCAGCCCGTCTCCCCGCCTGCGGACCGGAACGAAGCCGATCACCTGCCAGCCATGATTCCCGTCCACGTCCGCATAATGGAAGTTGGTCGGCGAGGGATGGAAGCGGAAGGCGGCCTCGCGCAGGCTTGCCCAGTCCCGCGCCAGATTGATCGCGATCATCGCGAACGCACCGCTGGCGCCCGGCTGCAGCTCGATGGCGGCAAGCGCGGTCGCGCGCCGGCGCGCGGGATCGTGCGAGACCACCGGCCCCTGTGCGGCATAGCGCAAGGTCGCGGCGTGCGGCGCCGCGCCCTTGACGGGTATCGACACCTCGACGCGTTCGAACGTCCGCCACCCGTTGTCGTGGCGGTAGCGCTCCGGATCGTCGGGGTGCAGTTCGAGGACGAACAGATCCTCCTGGTCGATATGGAAATTGGTTCGGCCGAAGGCGAAGCGGCTCGTATGGCCCTGCATGATCCCGGGCAGGCCGGGAGAGCCGCCGCCGATCACGTCCAGCCCCGGCGCGCTTAGATGGGCGACGTGGCGCGGGCCGAAGCTGCCGATCCCAAGATGCGGGTCGTTGGCGAGGATCGGCCGCCCGGTCGCGCTTCGCGCCGGGCTTATCGTCCAGGCATTGCTGCCGGAATTGGCGCGGTCGTCGGTGCTTGCCGAAGAGGAGGCTGGATCTGGGGCCGGGACGAGCGAACCGAATGGCAGGCCGCCCAGACGCAGCACGCCCAAGTCCGCTGCCGACACGGCCGACGCGTCCAGGCCTTCGGGCACGCGGAGCGCCCAGGCCGGGCGCAGGGGCGCCATCACCGCGTCCAGCTCGAGCAACCCCATGCCGGCGAGGCGGGCGCGGCGAACCTCATTCTCCACGCTATCGAACCCGCTGCCTCGGGCAAGCACCAGCTCCCGCAGGTCCCACTTCAGCGGACGGACGCCGAGGATGCCATATTCCAGCGGCAGCAGGGCAGGCTCGGCCAGCACCTCGTCGATGCGGGCATTGATTCCGGCGACATAGGCGCGCGCGCAGGCAAGGAGGTTGTCCGGCACGGATGCCAGTTCCTCCTCCAGGTCGCCGCGAAAGAGGAACAACCGCGCCGCGGCATCATG
>Ga0070677_10000471_pt1 | contig 13777 bp, 12 predicted proteins | sample KBSM63metaG_FD_64674 | JGI IMG/M metagenome (GOLD analysis project Ga0070677, IMG submission 64674) | Miscanthus rhizosphere microbial communities from Kellogg Biological Station, Michigan, USA - KBS M6-3 metaG | ecosystem: Host-associated > Plants > Roots > Rhizosphere > Soil ... | reverse complement strand
TCTCGGCGATCACAATGCGCGGTTCACGCGCCCCCCGGCCGCCCCCGAAGACTTTCATCGGCGCCGGCCTGCCCGGGCGCACCTCGATCAGGTGTTTGTACTGCACGAGACGCGGACGCTGTCCAATGATTGGGTGGTCCGGTACCACAATCGTTTGTTACAACTTGAACGACCCAAGGCCCGCATGCCGGCGCGGCGCACGGTGCAGGTGTGTGAGGCGCGCGACGGCACGCTCACGATTCGCTATCGCGATCGCCTCGTGCCGTGGCGGGAACTCGTGCCAGGTCACGCCGCCCTCCCCACGCCATCGACGACCGTGCCGCCGCGGATCGCGGCGCCGGCCCCGCGGGTGCGTGGGCCGCGCGCGGGTGCTGATCATCCGTGGCGCCAAGGCTTCGGCGCCTGGCGCAGCGGGAGTACCCATCTGTGGCAGGCCATCCGCGATTGAACGGGGGCCAAGGGATCCTTCACCGAGGGGACATTCCTATCGAGTTAACAGTGGGGACATTTCTAACGAGCTTTGACACAACCCCGAGGCGGCATTGACAGGCCAGGTGGCCGGGTCTAGAGTCCGCTCGACACGCCTATGGATCCCGTTACACGCCGCAACTTCATCAAGAGCGTCATCGCCGCCGGCGCAACAGCCTCGTCCGTGGGCTACCTGTTCCGCGGGCCGAATACCGTCATCGGCCAGTCGTCGGCGCCAGGAGCCGTCGAGCGTCTCATCACGCTGAACGTCAACGGTCAGATGCGCCGCGTCGACGTCTTGAAGAACGAAACGCTGGCGATGACCTTGCGCTACAAGCTCGGGCTGACCGGCACGAAGCTCGGGTGCGACCGCGCCGAGTGCGGTGCGTGTACGGTGCTCATCGATGACGTGCCACATTACTCGTGCTCGGTCCTGACCCACACCGTGCGGTCGCGAGCGGTCATGTCGATTGAAGGACTCGAGAACCCGGCGACCGGAGAGCTGCACCCGATGCAGCGCGGCGTCGTTGAAGAGCAGGGATTCCAGTGCGCGTTCTGCATGCCAGGATTCATCATGTCAGCCATCGGCTTCCTCAAAGTGAATCCAATTCCCACGCGGCAGGAACTGGCGCACGGCGTCTCGGGCAACCTGTGCCGCTGCCAGGACTACGACAAGATTCTCACCGCCCTGACCAAGGGAGCTGAGTACATGCGGGGAGCGTCCAATGCCTGACGGCAAACTCGTCGGCAGCAATTACATTCCGCCCGATCACATCGCCAAGGTGACCGGGCGCGCGAAGTACGCCGAGGACTTCCGCGCCGACGGCATGCTCTTTACCAAGCTGCTGCTCAGCCCGATGCCGCACGCGCGCGTGCTCTACATCGACAAGGAAGGCGCGCTCGCACTGCCCGGCGTGAAGGCCATTCTCACCGCCGACGATCTGCCGGATCTGAACGGCGCCGAGAAGGCGTTGACCAACGAGCCCCTCTACGCCGGCGAACCGATCCTCGCGATCGCGGCCGTCGATGAAGCATCGGCAGCAGCGGCAATCGAAGCGATCCAGGTCGATCTCGAACCGCTTCCGTGGGTGATCGATCCGCTCGACAGCCTTCGCCCCGGCGGACCGAACGCGCGCCGTAACGGCAACGTCTGGGCCGCGCCGCAGCCGCCAGTTCCTGGAGCGCCCCCTGCGCCGCCGCCGGTGGACACGGTGAAGTGGACCGAACAGGACTTTACCGACGACGAAGGTGAGGGCGGCCGGTTGCCGATGGGCCGGGCGCTCGAGGAGTGGTCGTTCGGCGATCTCGAGGCCGGCTTCACCAAAGCCGATCTCGTCCTCGACGAAACCTTCGTCGTGCAGTCCACGGGTCACCACCCGATGGAAACGCGCAGCGCGATGGCCTATTGGCAGAACGGGAAGCTGTATCTGCATGCGTCCACGCAGAGCGTCGCAGCAACGGTGGCAGGCATCGCCCGCTGGTGCGGCATCACACCCGCGGACGTCGTCCTGATCTGCGAGTTCACCGGCGGCGGATTCGGCAGCAAAGGCGCGGGAGCGGTATCGAGTGCGATTCCCGCGATGCTCTCGAAGAAGGCCAATGCGCCGGTGATGATGCGCATCAGCCGCGAGGAAGAGAGCTACATCGGCCGCGCGCGCACGAACATGTCGGGCCGCGCCCGCGTGGGATTCATGAAAGACGGCAAGATCACGGCGCTCGATCTGTTCCTGGTGCAGGACTCCGGTGCGTACGGACCGATGGGCGACCATCGATCCGCGGGCAATGCCGCTTCGTTGATCTATCAGCCGGGCGCGATGCGCTGGCGAGCGATCAACGTCATCACCAACACGCCACCCCGCACGCAGCAGCGATCACCGGGTCCAATGCAGGCCGACGGCATCATGGAAGGGATCGTGACCAAGGCGGCCAAGCAGCTCGGTCTGGACCAGGTTGCGATTCGTCGCATCAACGCGCCCGAAGGCAAGGCGATCTACGGGCCGCCGAATCCGAACGGCACTCGCTTGCACACCACCAGCGCGTTTGTGAAGGAGGCGCTCGACCGCGGCGTCGAGGTGTTCGATTGGGAGGCGCGCAAAGCGCGCAGCGGGCAGCGTCGCGGTCCGAAAGTGAGCGGCATCGGAGTGGCTGTTGGTCCACACGGCGCCGGATCGGTCGGCTTCGACTCGATCATGACGATTCGTCCCGACGGCAGGCTCTACGTGCAGTCGGGCGTCGGCAACCTCGGCACGCATTCTGTCTTCGACCTCGCGCGCGCCGCCGCCGACGTCCTGGCGATGCCGTGGGAGAAGGTCGAAGTCATCTGGGGCAACACCGGCAAGCACCTGCCCAACACCTGCCTCTCGGTCGGCAGCCAGACGACGCACGCGATGACGCGCGCCAACCATGCAGGCGCGATGGACGCAAAGCGCAAGCTGCAGGAGATCGCCGCGATGGATCTGGGCGGCTCGCCGGACGACTACGACATCGGCAACGAGCGCGTGTTCCGTCGCGGCAACCCTGGTCGCGGACTGAGTTACGCGCAGGCCGCGAAGCGCGCGATTGAACTTGGCGGACGCTTCGACGGTCACGCCCTACCGGACGAGATCCACCAGATCACGAAGACATCAGCCGCCGGACTTGTGGGCCTTGGACTGATGGGCGTGGCGAAGGACACCTATCCGCGCGATGGCAACACCTTCTCGTTCGTCGTCGGATTCGCCGAGGTCGAAGTGGATGTCGAGACGGGCAAGGTCACGCTCGTCGACTATCTCTCCGTCGGCGACGTCGGGAAGATCGTCAACCCGCGCAGCCTGATGGCACAGCTCAATGGCGGCAGCTGTCTCGGCATCGCGCACGCGCTCTGTCAGAAGTGGGTGATCGATCCGCAGTACGGCGTCACGCTCGCCCGGCGGTTCCACCACAACAAGCCGCTGACGATACTCGACGTCCCGAATCGACTGCAGGCGACGGCGCTCGATCTTCCGGATCCGGAGACGCCGGTCGGCGCGCGCGGCGTTGGTGAGCCTCCGGTCGGTGCCGGGTACGGTGCGGTGCTGAACGCGATCGCCGACGCGATCGGCGTCGATGCATTCCGTCGCGCGCCTGTGACCGCCGACATCGTGCTCATGTCTTTGGAGCACGGGCGACGGATGCACGAACCGCTACGAGCGCATCTTTAATTACGACAGATCCGTCTACTTCTTCCCTATAGTGACGTAGCGCTCGAAGCGCGCGACTTCCTCTTTGCTGACGTATTTCCCGATCTCACGCCGGAAACGTTCGATGCCGTCGTAGGGGCGGTATTCCTTGAACTCGTGCAACATCCGGTTCCCCATCCCCGGGATGGTCAGGATGTCGGCGTCGCTCGCGGTATTCAGATCGATGGGCACGAACACGTACTGTTCCAACCGCGCCAGCTCCGCATCGTCCACGTACTTGTCGATCTCACGATGAAAGACGGCGAGCGCGGCGTAGGGACGGTACTCCTCGAACTCGTGAAGCATGCGATTGCCGACGCCGGGGATGAGCAGGATCTCCTCCTTCGACGCCGTATTCAGGTTGATGTGAACGAAGACTCGCGCGTAGAGCGCGGTGATCTGCTCACGCGTCAGCCCGGCGGCGGTCAGCGCCTGGTCGAGTGCCGTCACCGACAAGAACGGTCGTTTGGCAACAATGCCTTTGGCACTCGCCGGCGTCATGCCGGGAAGCTTGGCCAGGTCGGCTTCGCCAATCGTGTTCGCATCGACGACGGTCACGGACTTGCCTACCTGCGCGTGTGCCATGCCCGCACTCGCGAGCAATGCGACGCCGAGCCATCCGATCAGCAGTATGCGGTTCATGTTTATGCCTCCTCAGCAGGTTCCGGCGCGTGGCGGCGCAGGAGCGGGTGGCGATATGTCGATGCGAGCCCGATGACCCCGAGCAACGACATCGAGCCTGGTGCCAGCACCGGTGTCGCACCGGTCAGCGTCTTTGACACGAGTTCGACTCCGGAGAGTGCCGGATGCATTTCAAGCTCGAACTCAGTATTACCCTGATAGTGAAGTCCAACCCCGAGGATTCCGCTGCCCAGAAACAAGATCATCAGCGCCTGCAATACCCTGAACCCTGCTGCCGTCGGTACCGCGAGCAGCACCACACCGGCAAGTACACCCGTCGCGAGCAGCACGAGGGGTACGAACTGCGTGGCGGACTCGTCGTGACCCAGGAGCAGAAGTTCTCCCATCGTGCCGCCTGCGCCAAGCAGGAGCGTCCACAGCAGGATCGACCTGAGCCTGGAAAGGACGAGCGGTTCGCTTCGGTGGTTGGCGTGTCCGATCATGGTCGGTAAAGCCGATCACGTTAGCATAGGCAGCGTGGTCCCTCGCGTCCGCTTCGCGCCGTCCCCGACCGGCTATCTCCATGTCGGCGGTGCCCGCACGGCCCTCTTCAACTGGCTCTACGCTCACCGTCTCGGCGGCACGTTCGTGCTGCGCATCGAGGACACCGACGTCGAGCGATCGTCGCAGGACATGGTCACCGGCATTCTCGACGGACTACGGTGGCTTGGGCTGACGTGGGACGAGGGCCCTGAGATCGGTGGTCCGCATGCGCCGTACTTCCAATCGGAACGCCTCGACCGTTACCGCGCCGCAGCCGATCGTCTGTTGAAAGACGGACACGCCTACCGCTGCTACTGCACTCCGGAGCGGCTGCGCGAAGAGCGCGAGCGAGCGGAAGCGCGTGGCGAGGCATGGCAGTACGACCGTGCGTGCCTCGGTCTGACCGCCGATCGCATTCGCGAGCTCGACGCGGCCCACGCTCCGAAAGCCATCCGCTTCAGGGTGCCGGCCTCAGGCGCTGCATTCGACGATGCAGTGCACGGGCCGATTTCGTTCGATGGCGCGAGCATCGAGGACTTCGTGATCCTGAGGTCCGACTCGTATCCAACCTATCACCTCTCGGTTGTCGTCGACGACACGGATATGGGCATCACGGACGTGATTCGCGGCGACGATCACATCTCCAACACACCGAAACACGTGCTGCTCTTCGAGGCGCTCGGGGCGTCAGTGCCTCGCTTCGCGCACGTGCCGCTCATCCTCGGCGCGGACAAGAAGCGATTGAGCAAGCGGCATGGCGCGACCTCGGTGATGGAGTATCAGCGGCAGGGTTATCTCGCTCCGGCCGTCGTCAACTTCCTCGCGTTGCTCGGATGGTCGCCGGGCGACGATCGCGAGCTGATGACCACACAGGAATTGATCGACAGCTTCGCGCTCGAGGGCATCAGCGGCGGGAACGCCGTCTTCAACACCGAGAAGCTCGATTGGATGAACGGGCAGTACATCGCGAAGACGTCGATCGAAGATCTCGCTGCAGCCGCACAGCCGTTTTTCGCCGATGCGGGTCTTGCAACGCATGCGCTGGTCAGCGACGCGCGCGCATTTCATCGATTGCTCGAATTGCTTCGACCACGCGCGAAACGTCTGACGGAGTTCGTCGACCAGGCGCGGCCACTCCTCACCGACGACGTCTTGTATGAGCCGGAGGCCGTGGACAAGCATCTGTCGTCGGCTGACCTCGCTGGTCACATCACCGCGCTCATCGATGCGCTCGCTGTGGTAACGCCGTACGACGAGGCGCAGGTTGAAGCTGCCGTTCGGGGAACGGCGTCAGTGCGCGGGATCAAGGCAGGCGCGCTGATTCATGCGACGCGCGTCGCCGTCACGGGGCGGACACAGAGCCCGGGGCTTTTCGAAGTGTTGACGTGGCTGGGGCGCGAGCGGACACACGCGCGCCTGTCGCGGCTTCTCGATTTCCTGTCAACGCGCGTCTAGTACGTAGTAGTGTCCGGCTTCAGCCGGACCCGGCAAGGATCTCGTCGATCCTCTTCACCGCGGCCGCGAAGCGTGTCTCATGCGGCCCTGAGACGACGATCATCGGCGCCGGCCCCTTCGACAGCTCCTCGATGAATCGTCCCTGCATCCATTCACGGAACGACTCACCGTCCCGGATGGCGTCTCCTTCGAATGGGATGCTCGCGTCGGTCACGACGTAGAGGTCGTAGTGGCGCTGGCCGGCGATCGCACGCACCGGGTCGGAGGACGAACCCATGTAGCGCTCGTGCCAGATTGCGGTGGCGAACGGATCGGTATCGCAGATCAACACGCTGTTCGCCAACGAAGCAAGCGCGTCCTCCATCCGCGCCTGCTCGATGGCGATGAACGTGAACTCGTCGCTGCGCCAGGGGCGACCGACTGGCTGCCGCCCCTCTGAATAGGTCCGCCCGTATTCGGGCACCCACGTCGTGCGATAGTGCTCGGCGAGCGCGCGGGCGAGCGTGGTGGTTCCACTCGACTCAGATCCGACGACGACCACGCGCTTGACCGGCGTCGCGTTCATGCCACCGCCGCCTGTGTCGACGCGCTGTCGCGCAACCAGTCCCGCAGTCCGATGACACACATCGCAAAGAACACCACGTAGAGCAGGCTGGTCAGATACAGGTGGCGGCTCGCATAGAGCCAGATGTAGATGACGTCGGCGGCCATCCACACCCACCAGTGCTCGATCACTTTACGGGTCATCAGGTATTGCGCTTCGACGCTCAGGACCGTCGTCAGGGCGTCGAGCAATGGAGAGGCGTCGCCGACGCTGCGGAGGTAAGGCGTGAAGAGTGCGGTTGCGAGCGCGCCGACACACGCGTACGCGAGCGCGCCCATCGCCGTGATCCGCGAGACGCGAAGCCGCGAATGGCCGGCTCCGCCAAAGAGCCAGCGATACCAGCCGAGCAGACAAATCGCGATGAACAGCACCTGCAGCGCCATGTCACCATAGAGGCGGGCTTCCCAGAAGAGGATGAGGAAGCAGACCGCGTTGGCGACGCCGAACGGCCAGTTCCACGGATTCTGTCGAACCGCGAGCCAGACTGAGAGCGCACCGGTCACGAAGCCGGCGATCTCGAGAGGATTCATGGGGCCTTAGCTTACGCGCGGGCCAGTAGTTACGGCGGCTTGCGTGGTTTGCGAACCAGCCGGTACAATTAGAGGTTCCTGCCTTCGTCAAGGTCGCGACCAATACTGGGAGGTCGTTCAACGGTAGGACACGGCGCTCTGGACGCCGTTATCGGGGTTCGAATCCCTGCCTCCCAGCCAATCTTCTTGTTTCACTGTGATTTGCGGGTACAGAGTTTCCACCGCAAATCCCTGCCTCTCATTACGTTCATCCCTTTGAGCTGCTTCGAGTTCGAAGGTCTTGGCTTTCGGCGTCTCCAAACTGTCTCCACGCGCCCGCGACTTCGGGCGGTTTCGAGCAGTCGGATCGTCGCGTCGAGAGCCGCCGGTGTGAGTTGCGAGTACTGCTGCGTCATCGCAAGAATCAGGTGTCCGACGGGCTCCTGAACGCCCCGCATGGCGGCACCCTGCATTGCCAAGTGCGACCAGAAGGTGTGACGCCGGATGTGAACACCGGTCGCGACATTCGCTCGATGCGCCGGTCCTAGCGAACCATGCACCCTGGCGGGTGATCGACTCACCGTTTGCAGCGATGATCGCAGTGCCATTCTGTTGGTTCTCAGCGCTGGAGCAATTTGGCGGGACGCGGGCCACCAAACCCTGGCTTCACTATGTAGAGTGCTCTGTAAACAGATGCTTGCCTGCATTACAGTAAGCAATGTTGTGCCCGAGCCGCAGCCTCGCTTGATCAGCACCAAGGCGGCAGACGATCTCACGTACATCCGATCCGCGATGGAGCGCTCGTCAGCCTTTACCGCCGTTCCTGGCGCCGGCGGTGTGGTCACGGGCGTCATTGGACTGATCGCCGCGGTCGTGGGCGCTCGCCAGCCGACTGGCGAACGCTGGCTCGCGACCTGGCTTGGCGCTGCATCCATCGCCGCTGTCGTTGAGTTGGCAGCCATGACCTGGAAGGCCCGGCGCGCCGGCATCGCGCTGACCGGGAAGAACACGCGCAGGTTCGCGTTGGGTACGGCGGTCCCGCTTGTCGCGGGTGGAGTGATCACCTACGACCTCTGGGTGACGCGAGACTTCAGCGTCATGGCGCCAGTGTGGTTGCTGTTGTACGGCGTCGGAGTGCTCACGGGCGGGTTGTTCAGTGTGCCGGTGGTCCGGGTGCTAGGGGCCTGTTTCATGGCCACCGGGATCGGTGCGTCGTTGACACCGCCCGAATGGGGCAACGTCTGGCTCGGGGTCGGGTTTGGCGCACTGCACATTGGATTCGGCGGTTACATTGCGAGGTATCACGGTGGCTAGATCAAGCGCAGCGCGTCAAGTCAGCACGAAGGCCCGGCGAGCGGGCTCGACTCGGACATCGACCAGCGCTCCGGCCTCGGAGATCGCGACCTCGCTCGATCGCCTGCTCCACGACCGCATGCGCCTTGGCATCGTGAGCGCATTGGCCGCGGCGGATGGCATGTCGTTGTCTTTTCCGGAGTTGAAGTCCGCATTGAGTGCGACGGACGGCAACCTGGGTGGCCACGTTCGCAAGCTCGAAGACGCCGGCTACGTGTCGTGCGACAAGACGTTTGAAGGCCGCATCCCCCGGACAGAGTACACACTGACGGCGTCCGGCCGCCGTGCGCTGGAGAAGTATCTCGACCACTTGGGAGCGATCATTCGAGCGACTCGCAGCAATTGACCGCGGTCGCCTCGCCCCGCTGATTGCCTCTATACACAGAGCACTTTTCGTTATAGAGTGGCTCGCAGCCTCGATGCCCGTGTGCCGGTGTAGCGGAAATCAGGAGCGAGTTCATGAAACGTCCTGATGTTGCCTTGCTATCGTCGCTCGTCCTGGTCGCAGCCTCGTTTGCGATGGATGGATCACAGTCAATTGCGCTGCGCGCTCAGACGCAGACGCCAGCGCTCTTGCCCACATTCGAGGTCGCGTCAGTCAAGCCGAGCAAGGGTCCGACAGGCGAGCGAGGACAGCCGGGCGGCCGTTATACGGCAACGCGGACGGTGAAGTTCTTCATAGCCGACGCCTTCTTCTTCGGTACGCCATTGCAGATGTCCCGGGTGATCGGCGGGCCTCAGTGGATCGACTCGGATCTTTATGAAATCAATGCGCGGGCGACCACGCCGTGGCCAAGATCGCCGGACGGTCCGCCCCGCGACCTGTTCCTGATGATCCGCTCACTTCTGCAAGAGCGATTCAAGCTCAAGACACACACGGAGACGCGCGAGCGGCCGGTTTATGAGCTAGTGCTGACACGGGCGGAGAAGGCGCTCGGTCCACAGCTGCACCAGTCCACCGCTTGCGACGCCGTGATTGCAGCAGTTCGCGCCGGGGCGCCGCCGCCACCGCGGCAGCCCGGCGAGCCGCCGCCGTGTGGAGCGACGCGCGGCCCTGCGCGAATACTTGCCGGCGGCATTCCAATGGAGCAGTTCGCCAACATGCTGACCCTCGTCATGGCTGACGCCAATGGGCCCACGGGAGGTGACGACGGACGGATGGTGATCGATAAGACGGGGTTGAGCGGACGATTCGCGTTTACCCTCGCATGGACACCCGAGCGCATACCGGAGGCGGCACCGCCGCCCGGAATTCCGCCAATTGATCCGAACGGTCCGTCCCTATTCACCGCGCTGCAGGAACAGCTCGGCCTCAAGCTCCAACCGACCCGAAGCCGGATGGAGGTCGTCGTCATCGACAGCGTGGAACATCCGACGCCGGACTAGATTTCCTCGAAGACGCCGTTGTTCTATGACGACCTTCGCCGATCAGCCGCTCGAAGACCAAATCGCGGAGTGGCGCGCATACGTGTGCCGCCGGAAGGCCTTTCACAGCCCAGACGTGGAGGAACTCGAGGGACGTCTTCGCGACCAACTGGTGGCGCTGACCCAGGCGGGGCTGACCGGGGATGAAGCGTTCCTGGTCGCGATCAAGCGCATGGGCAGCCTCGACGCGCTGTCGCGCGAGTTCGCACGCGCGCATTCCGAGCGGCTGTGGAAGCAACTGGTCATCGCGCCGGAGACCGACGTCCCGACAAGACGCGAAGAGCTCGTCGTCGTCTTGAGCCTCGCGGCCGCCGCGGCGGTCGCCACTAAGGTGCCGGCGCTCTTCGGCCACACGGTCAACACGAACGAAGAATTTCCCCTCTTCTACGGGAGGAACGCTAGCCTCTTTGTCTTTCCGCTGCTCACGGTTTACTTCATGTGGAAACGCCGGTCTGACCGTGTCCGCGGTCTCTGGTTGGCGTTAGCGTTCACAGCGGGGGCTGTCCTGGCCAACGTGTTCCCGTTTCCGAGCCGCAGTGATACCGAAGTGCTGACCGTGCTCCACTTGCCAATCGCTCTCTGGCTCATCGTGGGGTTCGCGTACCTCGGGGGGCGATGGTTCCACGACGGCGGGCGCATGAACTTCGTCCGGTTCTCCGGCGAACTCGCGATTTACTACGTACTCATCGCGCTCGGCGGGTTCGTCGCGATCTTATTTACGTTCACGATGTTCCGAGCCATCGACGTGAAACCTGACTGGTTCGTCGGAGGGTGGCTGATCCCGTGCGGGGCGGCGGGAGCTGTCGTCATCGCATCCTGGCTGGTCGAGGCGAAGCAGAGCGTCATCGAGAACATGGCGCCGGTGCTGACCAGAGTGTTCACACCGCTATTCACGATGCTGCTCCTCCTCTTTCTGGCGACGATGGTGTGGACCGGCAGCCCAATCAACGTCAAGCGGGAGGTGCTTATCGGCTTCGACCTTCTGCTGGCCGTCGTAGTCGGACTCGTACTGTTCTCCGCGTCCGCGCGCGACCCGCAGGCCCCACCCAACTTCTTCGATGGTCTACAGCTGGCGCTCGTGGTCAGCGCGCTCGTGGTCGACGGGGTGGCGCTCTATGCGATCGCCGCTCGCATTTCTGAATTCGGCTTGTCGCCCAACCGGATGGCGGCTCTCGGCGAGAACCTCATCCTGCTCGCCAACCTGACGTGGTCGGCGTGGCTGTACGCGCGCTTCCTACGTCACCGGAGCTCGTTTGCCATGCTCGAGCGTTGGCAGATTGCGTACCTGCCCGTGTTTTCCGTCTGGGCGGCGGTGGTGGTTCTCGTGTTTCCACCTCTGTTCGGGTACCGCTAAACCAGGAGCCTTCAATGAAACGCGCTGACGTCCTGTTTGTTCCGGGGGTTGTCGTCGTCGTGGTGGGATTGGCGATAGGCCTGTCACGGCCGATGGGGCTTCGCGCGCAGGTCCAGACGTCCCAACGCCGGCCGAGCTTCGAGGTTGTGTCGGTCAAACGCAACCTGTCGGACGAACGCCGTAATTTCAGTGCGCGGCCGGGCGGCCGTTTGGTCGTCACGAACATGACAGTAAAGGACCTGATCGCCGCAGCGTTCGGGATGGCCGACATACAAGCGCTGATACCAGAACGCATTCTCGGTGGGCCGGATTGGATCGATTCCGAACGCTACAACATTGACGCGAAGGCGAGCGCGGAATTTCAATTTGCGCCAGGTGGTCCGCCCCAGGAAGCGCTTGTGATGCTGCGCTCGCTCCTCGAAGAGCGATTCAAGCTGATAGCGCACCGCGAGGCGCGCGAGATGGCGATCTTCGAGCTTGTAGTTGCGAGGAAGGACGGACGGCTCGGATCGGGCCTCCAAAAGTCCAGCGTCGACTGCGACGCGCTGCTCGCAGGTGGTCGAGCCGTCCCGCCACCTCCGCGCCAGCCGAACGAGCCGCCGCCATGTCGTCTGATGGGTGGCCCTGCCCGCACTATCGCCGCCGGCGTGACTATGCAGCAACTCGCCGCCCATCTGTCCAACCATTTGGGGCGGTTCGTCGTCGACAAAACGGGTCTGACGGAACGGTTCGATTTCAACATGGGGTGGACGCCGGACCGGCTGCCGACGTCGGCGCCGCCGCCTGGTATTCCGCCGGTCGACCCGAACGGTCCGCCGCTCGTCACAGCGTTGCAGGAACAGCTTGGTCTCAAAGTCGAGGCCGCCCAGGGGCCAGTGGACGTGCTCGTTATCGACAGCGTAGAGCATCCGAATCCGGATTAAGAGCCGCTCACAACTTACGCTGGCATAAGTGCTCCGGCGGCATCGTGTCCTCGTGTCTCGCCCGCACCGGTGTTACAGCGATGTTCTCTCGGAGCGAATGATTCCCGCTCGCAGCATGCGCAAACCTGTCGCCAGTGCACCAGCGGTCGCTAACGAGTAGTCGCGTAGTGACGACCTACCAATGCGCGAGCGTGCCCCCCTGCCGTTTCCGCTCCACCTTGATGGAGCGCGCGACGCCGTCGGATCCGGAAACAGAAGTCTGGAGCGATAAGCGATGGACGTCCGTCGAGGCTGTGAATTGGCCCAGAACATCCGTTCGGATGGCTCACCACTGCGCACCAGCGGTTGCAGCCCACCCGATCGCCAGCGGAATGCTCAGCAAGAGCAGAGCCACCCATCCGAAGAACCAAACGAAGAATCGAATTGGCCGCGTACGCATGAACGGACGGGCGCCGCTGAAGAGGTGTGGAAAGCACACGCACGTCCAAGGCACGACGGACCAACCCAACACCTTCATGGCCAGCGCACCGCCGCCCAAACCGAACGCGAGCACGATGTACGACACGACCAGCAGTGACGAGACGATGCGCGACCGAGACGTGTCGTAGGGCAGCTCTTCCCCGAGTTGCGCTCGCATCAGCGCCATACGATCACTGGCCAGAATTTCCTCCGCAAGCGCCTGTACGGCCTGCCGTCGAGCCCCGCCAGAGTCGTACTCGCCGCGAATCTGTTCGAGTCCCCCGCCATCGAGCCACGTGCCCGCGCAAGTGGGGCACTCATCCACGGCAACGGCACGCTTCGCGCTGTAGAAGTGCCGCATGAGCACACTGTTCGGACACCTCGGACAGCGGCGGCGCTCGGCCACATTCACCGTGACCTGAGGCTTCACCGCAAGTGCGACGAGAGTCTCTCCGGCCTTCTCGGCTGGCTCAACGAGTGAGCGAAGTTCCGCCTGATCGAACCAGATGCCGGCACAGCCGCCCTGGCACACGTCTATGGTCAGGCTGGACACGTCCACGGGAGTCAGTGCGCCACCGCACGCAGGACATTTCATAGCGGAGAAAACATCAGTGGCCGCTCCAGCAGCGACGACGCGTACGCGCCCGCGCGCCCGATTGTCAGTCCGTTTTCGACGCGCACACAGATTCTCGCTTGAATCGCGCGCGAGGGCCGCCCCCGCGCGATTTGCGCGCGAAAACGACTCGCGTTTGCGAGATCCGCGAAGTCCGGCCTGCGCGAATGCCGCTTTCGCTAGCGTGCCCACCGGGCGGCATGCCTGGCAGTCCGCGGCGAAAGTCTGCGCCGCGCCCGCTCGCTGAATCGGT
>Ga0070677_10000465_pt1 | contig 13899 bp, 9 predicted proteins | sample KBSM63metaG_FD_64674 | JGI IMG/M metagenome (GOLD analysis project Ga0070677, IMG submission 64674) | Miscanthus rhizosphere microbial communities from Kellogg Biological Station, Michigan, USA - KBS M6-3 metaG | ecosystem: Host-associated > Plants > Roots > Rhizosphere > Soil ... | reverse complement strand
GTCACGATCTCGACGGGCAGTGCGCCCTCGCCCTCGACGCGCTTGATGTTCGACCCGGTTACGTCGACGCGGATGTCAGGCGTCTGGGCCGGCGCGGCGAGCGGCAGCAGAATGCCCCCGATTCCGAGCAGGCAGCCAACGGCCGCCGCAAGCTTGTTGCGTTGGAAAACCATTTAAAAACCCCCAGAAGATAAAGGTGCGAAATCGTGGGTCGACTTCCGCATCCTTTGTAGCGCGTGGAAACCCAGTGGAATCTAACGAATGTCTTGAAAACGAGTGGCCTTTCGGCACGCAGTAGCAAAGGTACAACAGGGGTATTCGAATCGACAACGAATCCCCTTGCCGTTCGGTAGAATCGACGTCCCGTTGTTGCAAATCCGCCAAACGATGATCCGAGACGCCGTAGCTGCAGACCTTCCCGCCGTCGTCGACATTTACAACGCGTCAATTCCCGGTCGGATGGCGACGGCGGACCTCGCACCTGTCAGCGTCGCCGATCGCCAGGCATGGTTCGCCGAGTTCGACCCTGGCCGGCGCCCCCTGTGGATCTACGGCTCGGCTGACGATGCCCAGGTGCTCGGCTGGCTGTCGCTACGGTCGTTCTATGGCCGGCCCGCCTATGCCGAAACCGTCGAAGTGGGCGTTTACACCCACCCTGCAGCGCAGCGGCGCGGCGTCGGGCGGCAACTCCTCGACCATGCGATCGAACTCGGCCCGGGCCTCGGCATTTCGACGCTGCTGGCCTTCACCTTCGCCCACAACGTGCCGAGCGTCGGCCTGTTCAAGTCGGCCGGCTTCCAGACGTGGGGCGAGTTGCCGCAGGTTGCGCGCCTCGACGGCGTGGCGAGGGATCTGCTGATACTCGGGCGGCCGTTGTGATTGCGCAACACGAAACGATCCATTCGTCGAACGGACGTTCGTTCCGCATTGCAAGCGCAGTACCCGCCGATGTCCCCGAACTGCACGCGCTGATTGCCGGATTGGCCGACTACGAGCGGCTGACCGACATTTGTGTCGCGACGCAGCATGACTTGGAGCAAGCGCTCTTCGGCGAAGTCCGCTGCGCCGAAGCCTTGATTGCAAGAGTTGACGCAAATCATCAAGAGGCTGCAGGATTCGCCTTGTTTTTTCATACTTACTCCACGTTTCTGGGCCGTCGATCGCTGTGGTTGGAGGACCTTTTCGTCCGGCCCGAATACCGTCGCGGCGGCCTGGGGCGGCAGTTTCTCCACGCGCTCGCTGCACTGGCGGTGGAGCGGAAGTGCGGTCGCTTCGAATGGGCGGTGCTCGACTGGAACACGTCGGCGATCCAGTTCTACGAATCGCTCGGTGCGTCGCTGCTGCCCGATTGGCGGATCGCGCGGGTCACGGGCGATGCGCTGCCGCGACTCGCTGCGGGCGGCCGGCCGTCTACAACCAACCCTCGGAATCAGAATGCCTGATCAGTCCTTGCTGGACGTTGCCGCCGCGGCCGATGGACTCGACGCCGATTTCTGGTCCCTGCGGTTCGTCGAGGAAACGTGCGAATCGTTTTCGGTGCAGCGCAACGTCCAGCAGCCGTGGGCCGTATCGACCGACCGCGGCGTCATGGCGTCCGTCTATGCCGGTGGCGGTTATGGCTATGCCGCCACCGCGGACATGTCGCCGCAGGGATTGCGCAACGCGCTGCAGCGAGCGCAGGCGTGGGCACTCGGAACCGCCCGCCTCGCCCTGATCGATTCACGGACGCTGCCGCGCCCGGCACCCCGCGGACGGTACGTCTCACCGTCGTTCGACCGGCCGTTGCCGTCGCACAGTGACTGGTACGAAATGCTGCAACGGGAGTCGCTGCAGGCGGCCTGCGATCCGCGCATCGTCGACTGGGAAGCGCTCGTCGACGTGCTGAAGGCGACGCATCGTCTCATCACCAGCGAGGGCGGCGATGTCGTGCAGTGGCATCGCTACCTGTATCCGTCGATCAGCGTGACGGCGCATGCCGACGGCGTCACCCAGCAGCGCTCGCTGAATGGCCAGCGCGGCATGTGCCAGCAGGGTGGTGTCGAAATCCTCGATCGTGTCGGCTTCGCAGGAAGCGGTCGGCGTGTGGCCGAAGAGGCGCTGGAACTGCTGCTCGCACCGAATTGCCCGTCGGGACGGATGGACGTCCTGCTGGCACCCGACCAGATGGTGCTGCAGATCCACGAGTCGATCGGACATCCGCTCGAGCTCGACCGCATCCTCGGCGACGAGCGCAATTTCGCCGGCACCAGCTTCGTCACGCCTGACATGTTCGGAACCTACCGCTACGGCTCCGAGCACCTGAACATCACGTTCGACCCGACACGCCCGGAGGAGCTCGCGAGCTACGCGTTCGACGACGACGGCACGGCGGCGGAAAGGACTTTTCTCATCCGCGACGGCATCCTCGAGCGTCCGCTCGGGGGCGCGATCTCGCAAAGTCGTGCGGGACTCCCGGGCGTGGCCAACGCACGTGCGGCGAGCTGGAACCGCCCGCCGATCGACCGAATGGCCAACCTCAACCTCGAGCCGGGCGACGCGACCTTCGACGCGCTCGTCGCGGGCATCGAGCGCGGCGTGCTGCTCGAGACCAACGCGTCGTGGTCGATCGACGATTCGCGCAACAAGTTCCAGTTCGGGTGCGAGCGCGGCAGGGTCATCGAGAACGGCCGCCTCGGCCACGTCGTGAAGAACCCGAACTACCGCGGCATCAGCGCCGAGTTCTGGCGCAGCCTTGCCCGCGTCGGCAATGCCGAGACCGTCCGCGTGCTGGGCACGCCGTACTGCGGCAAGGGCGAGCCGTCGCAGACGATTCGCGTCGGCCACACGTCGCCCGCCTGCGTGTTCACCAACGTCGATGTATTCGGCGGCGAAGCATGAGCGCGGCCGGCGAGGCGCGAGCGCCTGACGTGGAGAGCTATTTCAACGATCTCGCCCGAGCCGTCGACAACGCGCTCGTCGCCGGCGAGCGCCATGCAACGTGGTTCTCCGCGGAGGACTCCGACTTCGTCCGGATGAACCGCGGCAAGGTCCGCCAACCGGGCACGGTGTCGCAACGGTTCATCGACATCAGGCTGATCCGGGGCGCACGCCACGCGTCGCACTCGCTGTCGCTGTCGGGCGATCTGCATTCCGATTCGCGCGCCATCGGCGCAGCAGTTGCGGGCTTGCGCGATGTTCTGCCGCAACTCGCCGACGATCCGCATCTGCTGCTGCCGACCACCGTTGCCTCGAGCAGGACCACACGCGGCGCGACGCTGCCGCCAACGGAAGCGATCGTGGCCAGGATGCTCGATGCCGCCGCCGGTCTGGATCTTGTCGGTCTCGCCGCGGCGGGACCGGTGTATCGCGGGTTCGCGAACTCTGACGGCCAGCGCAACTGGCACGTCGTTACGACGTTCAACCTGCAATGGAGCCTCTACCACCGCGCCGACAAGGCGGTGAAGGCTTCGTACAGCGACGTCGCGTGGAGTGATGCGGCGCTCGACGAGCGGATGCGTGCGTCGATCGAGCAGTTCCGGTTGATCAGCGCACCGCCGAAGGCGCTTCGACCCGGCAAGTATCGAGCGTATCTCGCACCGGCGGCGATGCAGGAGATCGTCGAACTGCTTGCGTGGGGCGGGTTCTCGGCGCGTGGCCTCGAGACGCAGCAAAGCGCGCTGTCGAGGATGCGCGTCGATGCGCGGCTCGATCCGCGCGTGCAGATCGTCGAGGACTACGCGGCCGGCGTCGCGCCACCGTTTCAGGCGGAAGGATTCGCGCGACCGGGAAGCGTGCCACTCGTCGTCGACGGCCGCTTGTCCGGCGCGCTCGTCTCGCCGCGGACCGCGCGCGAATTCGCGCTCGAGGCCAATGGCGCCAACGGCGCCGAATCGCCAGAAGCGCTGTCGATCGGTGGCGGCACGGTCGCAACGCACGATGCGCTCGCCACGCTCGACACAGGGCTCGCCGTCGGCAACCTGTGGTACCTCAATTATTCAGACCGTCCCGCGTGCCGGATGACCGGGATGACGCGTTTCGCGACGTTCTGGGTCGAGGGCGGGAAGGTCGTGGCACCGGTCGACGTGCTGCGCTTCGACGATACCCTGTTCCGGATGCTCGGCGACAACCTCGAAGCGCTGACGACCGAGCGCGAGTTGCTGCTGTCGTCCAGCACGTACGGCTCGCGGATGCTGACCAGCGCGACGCTTCCCGGTGCGCTCATGTCGGAGCTGAACTTCACGCTGTAGCGATTCGTTGGACGACCGCAGAACGACAGGGGGTAACGACCGATGGAGTCACTGCGCGCCAGCGCCGACACGCTGTTCATCCTGTTGGGCGCCATCATGGTGCTCGCGATGCACGCCGGCTTTGCGTTTCTCGAGCTCGGCACCGTGCGCAAGAAGAATCAGGTCAACGCGCTGGTGAAGATCCTGACGGATTTCGCGTTGTCGACGATCGCGTACTTCTTCATCGGCTACACGGTCGCGTACGGCGTGCATTTCTTCGCGGGCGCGGAGGCGCTCGCGCAGATGAGCGGCTACGCGCTGGTCAAGTTCTTCTTCCTGCTGACGTTCGCCGCCGCCATCCCGGCGATCGTCTCGGGCGGCATCGCCGAGCGGGCGCGATTCAACCCGCAGATCGCGGCATCGTTCGCGCTCGTTGCATTCGTCTATCCGTTCTTCGAAGGCATCGCGTGGAACGGGCACTTCGGGTTCCAGAATTGGCTGAAGGGAACGTTCGGCGCGGAGTTCCACGACTTCGCCGGCAGCGTGGTCGTGCATGCGTTCGGCGGCTGGGTCGCGCTCGTCGCCGTGCTGCTGCTCGGCGCGCGGCGCGGTCGCTACTCGAAAGACGGGGGCATCGCCGCGCACCCGCCGTCGTCGATTCCGTTCCTCGCACTCGGCGCGTGGATCCTGTCGGTCGGCTGGTTCGGCTTCAATGTGATGAGTGCGCAGACGCTCGACAAGATCTCGGGGCTGGTCGCGATCAATTCACTGATGGCGATGGCGGGCGGAACGATCGCCGCACTCGTCGTCGGGCGCAACGATCCGGGCTTCGTGCACAACGGTCCGCTGGCAGGCCTCGTCGCGATCTGCGCCGGGTCCGACGTCATGCATCCGATCGGCGCGCTGGTCACCGGCGCGCTCGCGGGCGCGTTGTTCGTCGCGCTGTTCACGTACACGCAGAACCGGCTGAAAATAGACGACGTGCTCGGCGTGTGGCCGCTGCACGGCGTATGCGGCGCGTGGGGCGGCATCGCCGCGGGCATCTTCGGCGCGAGCGCGCTCGGCGGATTGGGCGGCGTCGCATTCGGCGCGCAGGTTGCAGGAACGCTGCTGGGTGTTGCGATCGCCGTGGGCGGCGGATTTCTCGTCTATGGTGCGTTGAAGGCGACGGTCGGACTGCGTCTCGACGCAGAAGAAGAATTCAACGGCGCCGACTTGACGATCCACAAGATCTCGTCCACGCCGGACCAGGAAGTACGCTGGTGACGGCCTGAAACCCCGCTAGCGTCCCCAGCGCAGCGCGAGTGGCGATACCTGCGCGGCGAGCGCGAGCAGGCCGGCCTTCGTCGCGGGATGCAACGGCGCGAGCGGATGGCGAACGGCGTCGCTCGCGATGACGCCCCCCTCCTTCATCACCGTCTTCGTGGCGCGCAAGCCGCACTGCCGATTCTCGTAGTTGATCAGCGGCAGGATCCGCGCGTACGCGGTCTCCGCCTCCGCGCGCCTGCCCTCGCGGAAATGCACGACCACCGCCTTGATCAGGTCGGGCAACAGCGCGCTCGGCATCGTGCCCGTCGCGCCCGCGTCGAGGTCGGCCATCAGCGTGATCGATTCCTCGCCGTCGAACGGCCCGGCGATCGCGTCGCCACCCGCGTCGATCAATGCACGAAGCTTCGTGGCGGCACCGGCGACTTCGATCTTGAAATAGCGGACGTGCGGAACCTCGCGCGCAAGCCTGGCGAGAAGCGGCACGGCCAACTGGACGCCGCTCAACGGAGCGTCCTGCACCATGATCGGCAGGCCGGCCGCTTCGGCGACCTGCGTGAAATGCTCGACGACGCCTTCGTCGTCGGCGCGCAGTCCCGTGCCGTGATACGGCGGCATCAGCATCAGCATCGCGGCACCTGCGGCCGCCGCTGCACTTGCGCGCTCCGCCGCAATTCGCGTGCTGAAATGACTGCACGTGACGATGACCGGGACGCGGCCATTCACATGCGCAAGGCACACGTCGAGCAGTACATCGCGCTCGCGGTCCGCCAGCAGGAACTGCTCCGAATAGTTGGCGAGAATGCAGATGCCGTCGACCTCCTGGTCGATCATGCAGTCGAGCACGCGGCGCTGGCCGTCGAGATCGACGTCACCGGCATCGGTGAACGGCGTCGGGGCAATCGGGAACACGCCGGTCATTCGCATCGTCATTCCGCCTTAACGGCGTTCAGTCGTTCGCGCGCGAGTGCTGGCCGTGCCAGCCCTTCGGAATCGACGCGAGCAGCCGCTGCGTGTACGGCATCTTCGGGTGCCGGTAGATCTCGTCCGAATTGGCGATCTCGACGATCTCGCCGTCGTTCATCACCATCACCTGGTCGGAGATGTACTTGACGACGGCCAGGTCGTGCGAGATGAAGATGTACGACAGGCCGAACTCGTCCTGCAGGTCCTGCAGCAGGTTCAGCACCTGGGCCTGCACGGACACGTCGAGCGCCGACACCGATTCGTCGCAGATCAGGATATCGGGTTTCATCGTCAGGCAGCGCGCAATGGCGATCCGCTGCCGCTGGCCGCCCGAGAACTCGTGCGGATACTTGTAGAACGAAACCTCCGCCAGGCCCACCTTGTTCAGGAGCTCGAATGCCATGTCGGTGCGTTCCTGTGCCGAATTGCCGATGCCGTGGATCTGCATCGGCTCGACGATGATCTGCCCGACGGTGAAGCGCGGGTTCAGCGACGCGTACGGATTCTGGAAGATGATCTGGATCCGTCGCTTGTACTGCATGAATTCGGCCGGCGACATCGACAGGAGATCGCGGCCTTCGAAGATCGCCTCGCCAGTCGTCGCCTCGTGCAGCCGCATCAGCGTCAGGCCGACGGTCGTCTTGCCGGAGCCCGATTCACCGACGAGGCCGAGCGTCTTGCCCTTCGGCAACTGGAACGACACGTCCTTCACCGCCTTGAACTCGCGCTTGCCGAAGATCCCCTCGCGCGAATAGAAGCTCTTGCCGAGATTGCGCACGTCGAGCACGATCGCGTCGTTCGGCTTGATGCCACGCTTGCGGTCCTCGAGGTTCTTCGGCCCGGCACCGTGGATGAAGTCGTCGATGACGGGCAGCCGCAACGGACGCCGGTCCAGTTGCGGGCGGCACATCAGCAGCGCCTTCGTGTACGTGTCCTGCGGCGATTCGAACACCGCCTTCGCCGGACCCTGCTCGCGGATCTCGCCGTTGCGCATCACGACGACGTAGTCGGCGATCTCGCCGACGACGGCAAGGTCGTGCGTGATGAACAGCACGGACATCTGGTGACGCTTCTGCAGATCGGCGATGAGCTCGAGGATCTGCTTCTGGATCGTGACGTCGAGTGCCGTCGTCGGCTCGTCGGCGATCAGCAGCTTGGGCTCGCACGCGATCGCCATCGCGATCATCACCCGCTGCTGCTGGCCGCCCGAAAGCTGCGACGGGAACGAGTCGATGCGCCGCTCGGGCTCGGGAATGCCCACCTCGCGCAGCAGGTCCACCGCGCGCTTGCGTGCCGCGCGCCCCGACATTCCCATGTGCAGCCGCAGCACTTCCTCGAGCTGCCAGCCGACGGTGAAAACGGGGTTCAGCGACGTCATCGGCTCCTGGAAGATCATCGAGATGTCGGCGCCCCGCAGCTTGCGCAGCTCGCCGATCGGCAGCGCAAGCAGATTGCGTCCGCCGTACAGCACTTCGCTCGCAGGATCAATGATCGAGTTCTCGGGTGGCAGCAGCCCCAGCATCGCCAGCGACGTGACCGACTTGCCCGATCCGGACTCCCCGACCAGCGCTACGGTGCTGTCGCGCGGGATGTCGAACGAGATGCCCTTCACCGCCTCGAACGTCGTATGGCGATCGAGGCGGAACGAGATGCGCAGATTGCGCACGCTGATGAGCGGATCGCCGGTGAACTTGGTGTTGCTCATGCGGCCCTCGATCGACGTTGACTGCTCGCGGACATCAGCGGGTTCGAACGCTTGGATGCGCTCATGCTCCGAGCCTTCCCTTGAGCTTCGGGTCGAGCGCGTCGCGCAGCGCGTCGGTGAACAGCGAGAACGCAGTGACGAGCGTGGCCATCGCGACCGTCGCGGCGACGAGCTGCCACCATTTGCCGAGGATCAGCTCGTTCTGTGCCTCGTTCAGCATCGAGCCCCACGACACGACATCGACGGGAACGCCGAAGCCGAGAAACGACAGGATCACTTCGGACTTGATGAACGCGACGACGAGGATCGACAACTGCACGAGCACGACGTGCGAGATGTTCGGGAAGATGTGGATGAACATCCGCCGGCCGTTGGACGCGCCGATCGCATCCGCGGCCTGCACGTACTCGCGTGACTTGTGCTTCAGGTATTCGGCGCGGATCAACCGGAATACGCCGGTCCAGCCGGTGAGTCCCAGGATCAGGATGATGGTCAGCATCCCTTTCTGCTGCAGCACCGCCGCGACGGCGAGGATCAGCAGCAGGTACGGTATCGAGCTGAAAACGCTGTAGAACCAGTTGAAGAAGTCGTCGATCCATTTGCCGTAGTAACCGGCGAGCGCGCCGAACAGCGTGCCGAGAAACGTCGCGACGGCCGCGGACGCGAGTCCGACGAAGATCGACGTCTCCGAGCCCTTGATCGTCTTTTTCAGCACATCGCGGCCCCACTTGTCGCCGCCGAGGGGCAGCGTCGCCTTGCGCTCCTCCGGCTTCACCGCGGCGCCGACACCCTTGCCGGCGCGAATATCCGCCATCACGTCGGCGAGCGGGTCGACGGATTTTTCCTCGGCCGCGCCCGGCTGGACGGCGGCAGGCGGTGATTCGGCCTTGCCGCCCTTTAGCTTTTCGATCACGTCGCCGATGGGGTCGACGATCGTCGACTTGTACTCGGTGCCGGCCGGCGCCGTCTCCGTCGTCGTGATCGTTTGCTGCGTCGCGGTGGCGGGCGCCTCCACATCGACGAACGATGGCGGTGCGTAGTTGACGCCCACCTCGCGGTTCCAGTCTCCCGCGAGCAGCCCTGCACCCGACAGGATCATCATCAGGATAAACGCGGCAACGATCGCAAGCGCGACCATGCCGACGGTGTCGGACGTGAGGCGCCGCCAGGCGAGCACCCACAGGCCCGGCGATACGGCGTGCCGGTTGTCGCGGACGAGTGCGCCCGTTCCGTCGCGGAGCGTGGCAATGTCGGTGGCCATCGTTGCGCTCCTTTATTTGAGTTGCACGCGCGGATCCACTGCCTTGTAGGTCAGATCCGCGAGCAGGTTGGTGGCGATCGTCGCGAACGCCACATAGACGGTGATCGCCTTGATCACCGGGAAATCGGAGCGCTCGACGGCGAGAATCACCTCGCGGCCGATGCCGGGGATCGAGAAGAAGCGCTCGATCAGGAACGACCCGAGCAGCAATCCGGGAATGCCGGCCATCAGGTTCGTGATGATCGGAATCGACGCGTTGCGCAGCACGTGGATCCACATGATCCGGTTCTCGGAGACGCCCTTCGCGCGTGCCGTGCGGACGTAGTCCTGGTTGATCTCATCGAGCACGAATGTCCGGTACAGCCGCAACTCGGGTGCGATGCTGACGACGAGTCCGATCAGGATCGGCAGCGACGAGTAGACGAACAGGTTCTCCCAGAAGCTGTCGCCCCACCCCTGCACCGGGAACCAGCCGAGCTTGTATGCGAACACGTACTGGAACACGATGATGTAGACGAGGATCGACACCGACAGCCCGATCGTGCATACGATCATCACGGCGCGATCGGTCAGCGAGCCGCGAACGTAGGCCACCGCAAGCGCCAGGCCGATCGAGATGATCGTGGCGATGATCACGAGCGGCACGACAACGGTCAGCGACGGGCCGAGGCGCGTCATCAGGATGTTCGACACGCGCTCGTTCGTGCTCCAGCTCGCGCCGAAATCGGCGGTGACGACCTGCTTGATGAAGATCCACAGCTGGACCCAATAGGGCTGGTCCACGCCGAGCTGGCGCCGGATATTGTCGATCTGCTCCTGGTTGCTGATCTTCCCCGCCAGCACGTAGGCGGGATCGCCGCCGACCCAGTTGAACAGGAAGAACACGAGCAGGATGACGCCGAGCATCGTCGGCAGCATCTGCCACAGGCGTCTTACGATATAGGCAGCCATGCGGTGCCTCCTAGGCGCGGATCGCGCGCGAAAACGGTTGTTGTGTGAAAGGTCCTAGTCCGGAACGGCCTTGCCACCGGGGCCGCTCGGCACCTGGCCTTGCGGCTTTGCCACGTCGACGTACGCCCACTCGGCATGCAGGATCGGATGCTTCTTGTAGCCCTGAACGCGCGGCTGGATCAGCATGTTGCGGTAGGTCGCAGTATCTAGGCGCCAAGGCGCGTAGACCTCGATGATGCGCGCCATGTCGTGGTAGATCCGGTTGCGCTCCGGCGAATCGGGCATCCGGATCGACTGCTCGTACAGCTTGTCGTACTCGGGAATCTTCGCGCAGCCGTTGTTGTTCTGGCCGATGTTCTTGCCGTACAGCAACTGCATGAAGTTGTCGGCATCGGGGTAGTCCGCGATCCACGAGGCGGTGCGCATCATCAGCTTGCATTGCCGCTCGAGCTTCAGGAGCTCGGGAAACTTGTCCTTCTGCACGTCCATCCGCACGCCGATGCTGTCCAGCGCCTTCTTCCACAGCTCGTCGAGCTGGCGGCCCAGCGAATCGGGACGTGACGCATAGCGAATGGTAAACGGCTTGCCATCCGGCAGGTTACGCCAGCCGTCGGCACCTTTCTTGTAGCCGAAGTAATCGAGCAGCTTGTTCGCGAGCACCGGGTCGTAGCGGACGGGCGACCGGTAATGCGGATCGTGACCGACCACACCCGGCGGAATCGGATACTCGAGCGCCACCGCCTGCCCGTTGCGCACGACGTTGATCTCGTCGTCCACGTTGTACGCCATCGCCATCGCCCGACGCAACGCGATCTTTTCCTTCTCGAAGCCGCCGACGATCGGGTCCTGCATGTTCCAGTACACATAGATCGTCGACGGATCGACGATCCGCGACAGCTGTACGCCCTTCTTGACGAACTCCGGCTTGAGCTTGCCGCCGTCGAGCACGTTAGGCGCCAGCGGCCCGCCAAGGTCCATCAGGTCGAGCTCGCCGTTCTGGAATGCCAGCAGCCGCGCCTGGTCCTCCTCGATGATGCTGACCTCGATGCGGCCGACCAGAGGCATCTGCTTCCCCTTCATCTGGGCGATCAGTGGCTGGTCTTCGGGGTCGTCCGATTTGAAATCCCAGGTGAACCCGCGATAGTCGGGATTGGCGTCGAGTACGATCTTCGAGCTGCGCAGCCACTGCTTCAGCCGGTAAGGGCCGGTGCCGACCGGGTTTGCCATCGCGCGCCCGCTCTCGTCACGATAGGTGTCGATCACTTCGCGCGCGACTGCTGACGTCGGCTCGTGGGCGAGGATGTACGGCAGGTTGTAGTCGGTGTCCTTGAGGCGGATGCGCAGCGTGTAGCGGTCGGGCGTCTCCAGGCCTTCGACCTTCGCGTCGTAGTCGAACTTGCCGGTCTTCTTCGCCGCTTCCGCAACCGCGTCGAGCCCGACGATCTTGTCCTCTACGAGCCACGCCCACGGCGAGCGCAGCTTCGGGTCGATCAGCCGCTTCAGCGCGTACGCGTAATCGGCGGCGGTCAGCTCGCGCTTGCGGCCCTTGAACACGGGGTCGTCGATGAAATAAATACCCTTGCGCACCCGCACCGTGTACGTCTTGCCGTTGTCGGTGACCTCCGGCAGCGCTTCCGCCGTCAGCGGCACGAGTTTCGCAGGACGCGCCAGATAATCGTAGGTCAGCAGCGTCTCGAACAGCATCTGCTCGATCGTCGCCGAATAGAGATCCTGCACCCCGGCGGGATCGAACCCGGTTTCGGCGGCTGGGAACACGTGGCGGAGCACCTTCGACGGATCGGCTGCCGCATAGGCCGCGGTCGACGTGGCAGCAATGGCGACGATTGCGCCCGTTCTTGCGAGCGCACCGACGAACGCGAACGCGCGACGCATCAGTTGCGGCCTTCGACGTCCATGTACACGAACTCGGCCTGGAGCACGGGATGCTTCTTGTAACCCTTGACCCACGGCCGCAGCATCTGGTTGCGCTCGCGCGAAACGTGCAGGCTCCAGGCGCCGTCGACTTCCATCTGCCGCGTCATGTCGAGAAACAGCCGGCTGCGCTCGGGCGATTCGGGTGGCAGCACGCGCGACTTTTCGTAGAGCGCGTCGAACGATTTCGATTCATAGCAGCCGTTGTTGCTCTGCCCGGTGTTGGGTCCGTACAGAAGCTGCATGAAGTTGTCGCCGTCAGGATAGTCGGCGAGCCAGGCGGCACCCCACATCATCAGCTGACAGGCCTTCGTCGCCTTCAACTGGTCGGCGAATTTCCCGGGTCGGAAGTCCATGCGGATACCGATCGCATCCATCGACTTCTTCCACAGCTCGTTGAATTCGCGATCGCTGCCGGTCGTCCCGGTCGCCTGGAGGATGACGAGCGGCGCGCCACCGGGAAGCGTGCGATAGCCGTCGGCGCCGCGCTTGTAGCCGAAATAGTCGAGCAGCTTGTTGGCAAGCTCGGGGTCGTACTGGTTGATGCTGCGATACCGCGGATCGAACCCGACCACGCCGTAGGGAATCGGCATCTGCGCCTGCACGGCCTGGTACTTGCGGACGACCCGGATTTCCTGCTCGAGGTCGTAGCCCATGATGATCGCGCGGCGCAGTGCGATCTTCTCCTTCGAGAAGCCTCCGACGATCGGATCGCGGAAGTTGAAGAACGTGTACGAGATGTCGGGATCGATCGCCTTGAACAGCGCAACGCCCTGCTGCGTCCACTGCGGCTTCATCTTGTTCGCCGCGTCGAATACCTCCTGCCGGAACGTCGCCGGAAGCGCCAGCCAGTCGAGCTCCTTCTGGTTGAACGCGAGCCAGCGCGACTGGTCCTCCTCGATGATCGAGATCTCGACGCGGCCGATCTGCGGGATCGTCTTGCCCTTCATCGCCGCAACCGCCGCCTTGTCCCATGGATCGTCCGACGGCTGGAAGTCCCAGATGACCTGCCGGTAGTCCGGGTTCGCTTCGAGCACGATCTTCGCCGCCCGGCGCCACTCCTTCAGCGTGTACGGCCCGGTGCCGACGGGATGCGCCTGCACGTCATTGCCATAGGCTTCGACGACCTCGCGCGCCATCGCGCCGAACGGCGCGTGCGCCAGCGTGTACGGAAACAGGTAGTCGACGGCCTTGAGCTTGAAGCGCAGCGTGTACTTGTCGAGCGCAATCATCCCGGGGATCGTCGCCGAGTAGTCGAACTTGCCCGTTTTCTTCGACGCCTCGATCTGCTCGTCCAGCCCTTCGATGTGCCCCTCGATCATGAACGCCCAGGGCGACCGGTTCGCGGGGTCGGCGAAGCGCTTGAACGTGTAGATGTAGTCCTCGGCGACGAGCTCGCGGCGCTGGCCTTTGAACGCGGGGTCGGGGGCGAAATAGATGCCGCGGCGCAGGTGGAACACGTACGTGCGGCCGCCCTCGCTGATCTCGGGCATCGCCTCGGCCGTCTGCGGCACGATCTTGGCCGGGCGCGCCAGGTAGTCGTACGTGACGAGGCGCTCGAAAATGGCCTCGTTGACGATGTTCGAATACAGGTCGGATACGCGAACGGGGTC
>Ga0070677_10000460_pt1 | contig 13951 bp, 21 predicted proteins | sample KBSM63metaG_FD_64674 | JGI IMG/M metagenome (GOLD analysis project Ga0070677, IMG submission 64674) | Miscanthus rhizosphere microbial communities from Kellogg Biological Station, Michigan, USA - KBS M6-3 metaG | ecosystem: Host-associated > Plants > Roots > Rhizosphere > Soil ... | reverse complement strand
TTTAGGAAACCGCTGCTCTATCCTGCTGAGCTACGGAGCCTTCCGCCGTCCCTTAGGAAAGGCGCGCCGCTTTATCAATTCGCTACGGGCGGGATCGGCCGCCGATGCTGGTGGACCGGGATGCGGCTGCGGACGTCGGCGATCCGGGCAAGGTCGATGCTGGCGAAGGCGAGGCCCGGCTCGCCGCCCATTTCCAGCAGCAGTTCGCCCCACGGGTCGACCACCAGCGAATGGCCATAGGTGGCGCGGCCGTCCGCGTGGTGGCCCACCTGCGCGGCGGCGACGACGAAGGCTCCGGCCTCGATCGCGCGGGCGCGCATCAGGACGTGCCAGTGGGCTTCGCCGGTCGGCACGGTGAACGCCGCGGGGATGGAGAGCATTGTCGCCCCGTAATTGCTGAGCGCCGAATAAAGCTCGGCGAAGCGCAGATCGTAGCAGATCGACAGGCCGAGCGCGCCCACCGGCGTGTCGACGACCACGGCGCGGTCGCCGCCGCGATAGGCGGCGGATTCGCGCCAGCTTTCGCCGGTCGGCAGGTCGACGTCGAACAGGTGGATCTTGTCGTAGCGCGCCTGGATCGCGCCCGACGCGTCGATCACGAAGCCGCGGTTGACGAGCTTGTCGCCGCGCTCGGCGAGCAGGGCGAGCGAGCCGAGATGGACCCAGATCCCGGCCGCCGCCGCAGCCTCCCGAACCGCCGCCAGCACCCGATCCTCGGCTTCGCTGCGCAAATGCGCCGAGGCCCGCTCGCGGTCGCGGTCGAGCAGCCCGCTCATCTCCGGCGTGAACAGCATCGCCGCGCCGCCCGCCGCGGCTTCCTTGACGCGCCTGACCAGCTCGTCGGCATTGGCGGCGGGATCGATGCCGGTCCGCGCCTGGTGGAGCGCGACCTTCATCCGCCCGCCAGCATCGGATCGAGCCGCCCGTCGGCCTCCAGCGCGTGGAGATCGTCGCAGCCGCCGACATGGGCATTGTCGATGAAGATCTGCGGCACGGTGGTGCGGCCGTTGGCGCGCTGGATCATCTCGGCCCGCTTCGGCCCGCCCATGGTGATGTCATATTCCTCGACCTCGACGCCCTTCGCGGCGAGCAGCCGTTTGGCGCTGCCGCAAAAACCGCAGAACATCTTGGTGTAGATCTCGACGCGCGCCATGGCCGGACATCCTTATGGTCAATCTTCGCCGCGGACAACGCGTGCCCAGCAGAGGATGTTCACCTCGGCCGCGCCGGCCCGCTTCAGCACGCGGGCGCAGGCGTTGGCCGTAGCGCCGCTGGTATAGACGTCGTCGATCACGATCACCGCGCGGCCCTTGAGCTCGGCCCTGCGCTTCTTGTCGACGCGGAAGGCGCCGCGCACCGCGTCGCGCCGCTCGCGGGGTCCCATGCCGCGCAGCGGCGGCGTTCGCTTGACCCGCTCGACCACATCGAGTCGAGCCTCGAGGCCGGTGCGGCCGGCGAGCGCGCCGGCGATCAGCGCCGACTGGTTGTAGCCGCGCCGCCAGATCCGCCAGCGGTGCAGCGGCACCGGCACCAGCACCGCCTCGGTGCCGGGCTCGACGTGCCGCTCCATGAAGCGGGCGATGGTCGCGGCGATTCCGGGCCGACCGCCATATTTGAGCTTCAGCGCCACCTTGCGCGAAATCTCGCCATAAGCGACCGCCGCGCGCAGCCGGTCGTAAGCCGGCGGCTCGGCCAGGCAGCGCCCGCACAGCACCGCTTCGGAGGCGTCGCCATAATCGAACGGCAGCGCGCACTTGGCGCAGCAGGGCTCGCCGAGGAAGCTCAGCGACGACCAGCAGGCGAGGCAGAAGCGGTGCGGCTCCTCGGTCACCGCGCCGCAGCCCGGGCAGCGCGGCGGCAGCGCGAAATCGAGGATCGGCCGAAAGGCGGCCCGCGCCCATGTCGCCGCGGCGTGCATGGCCGCGAGATTAGGCCCGGAGCGGTTGACAGCCAAGCCAAAGCCGACCATCTCGCCCGCGGCGGCCCGATGGCGGAGTGGTTACGCAGAGGACTGCAAATCCTTGCACGCCGGTTCGATTCCGGCTCGGGCCTCCAATTCCCGTCGATTGACAGCTCAAGCGGCGGCGGTGCGGCTGTCCCGGTCGGCCTGCCGGCGCGGCGCGGGCAGAGTGAAGCTTACGCTCGCGCCTCCGGTGTCCCGATTCTCGATCCAGATGCGGCCGCCATGCGCCTCGATGATCGTGCGCGAGATGGAGAGGCCCAGCCCCAGACCCGAATTCTTCGTCGACGCGAAGGGCGAGAAGCGGTCGTGGGCGGGCTGGCTGAAGCCGGCGCCATTGTCGGCGACGGTGACGATGACGCTGCCCGGTTCGTCGCGCCGGCTCGAAATCACGATCTCCGGCTCGGGATTGCCGTCGGTCGCGTCGCAGGCGTTGCGGATCAGGTTGACCAGCACCTGCTGGACCTGGATCCGGTCTCCCTTCACGCTGCGCGCGTCCGTGGCCAGCTCCTTCCTGAGTCGAAGCCGCGGGAACAGGCTCGGCGGCGCGACCAGGGCCGCGGCATCGTCGATCACCCGCGAAAGGGACACCGAAGCGACCGTCTTGGGCTGGTTCGCGACCATCTCGCGGACCCGGCGGATGATGTTGGCGGCGAGATGGACCTGATGCTCGGCCGCGATCATGCCCTGCTCGACCTCCTCGGCCGGGCCGGTCCTGAGCCGCCGCCGGCTGCCGACCAGATAGTTGGAGGCCGCGGTCAGCGGCTGATTGAGCTCATGGGCGAGCGTCGCCGCCATCGCGTTCATCGCCTCGACGCGGGAGAGATGGGCGACATGGGTCTGCAACCGGTCGAGCAAAGCGCGCGCGCTGACATTCTGATCGGTGCCGTGCAGCCTGACGACCTTGCCGGCCGAATCGAAGGACGGGATGACCACCCCCTGGTGCCGGGATTCGGCGCCGCTCGGCAACCGGACCTCATATTCGATTTCCTGGCTCTCGCCGGTGCGGATCGCCTCGGCATGGGCGTGCTCGATCGCCGCCCGTCCTTCCTCGCTCAGATAGAGGTTGAACTCCTCGAAGGACGGGCTGCCTTGCTCCGGCGTGCGCTCGAACTGGGCGCAGAGCTGCGGCGACCAATAAACCGCCCCGGTCCGCAGGTCGTAATCCCAATCGCCGATCTGCCCGATCCGCTGCGCCTCCTGCAGCCGCTCGTTGGCCCGCGCCAGCTCGACCTCCCGGCGATCCCGGCGGCTTAGATAGAGGGTCAGGAAAATCGCGAAGGCGACGATGATCAGCGACACCAGGATCGTTCCGGCGATGAAGATCCGGGCGCGAAGCGCCGACGCCGCGACCACCTCCGATCGCAGCACGCCGTAGGTGACGAACAGCCCGTAATTGCCGAGCCGGCGATGGCTGAAATAGCGCACCTTGCCGTCCCGCACGCTCGGGCCGAGATGGGTGCCGTTGGGGTCCTGCGTTTGCCGGCGCATCACCGCGGTGCCGCGCATGTCCTCGCCGGAGCTCTCGGTCGAGCCGGCCCGGCGCGCCCGGGTGATGCCGTCGAGGCCGACCACCGCCATGATGTCGCCCGGATTGACCTGGGCGTTGCGATAGAAAGCGATGAACTGGCTCGGCAGGATGTTGATCGCGATTACCCCCGCGAACGAGCCGTCGGGATTGTTCAGCCGCCGGCTCAGCCAGATCAGGTTCTGGCCGAGGATCCGGGACGGCACCGGCGGGCTGACGAACAGGCTCCCGTCGTCCCGCCCGAGATGGGCGCGAAAGGCGGGATGGGCGGCGACGTTGATTCGGGGAGCCCCGGGCAGCGACGTGGCGACGATGTCGCCGCGCACGTTGGCGATCGAGATGCCGACGAAGGTGCCGCCGCGGGCGATGTTTCCGGCGATCAGCGCGGGGTGGTCGGCCGTGCCGATGAACTCGGGGCCCGCGTCACCCCGCTTGAACCGGCCGGCAGCATATTGGGTGACGAGATCGGCCGCCTCCAGCGTGCGGCGGACGAACTGCTCGAACGCGACCGACCGGTTGACGTTCTGGCGGACGGCGTCGTCGACGGCTTGCTGCCGCTCGAAGCCGATCTGCTGGATCACCACCGCCCAGATGCCGGCGACCAGCAGCAGGCAAAAGCCCCAGATCGCGACTTTCAGCCGGCGCGCCCGGGCCGGATGAGCGATTTCGGCGAGCGGCTGGGCGATTGCGGAGGACATTCGGCCCGCTTATGGCGGGGAGCCGTCTCGGGCGCAATCGCGACAGGAGCCAAATGACCGCCACCCACTCCGGATCTGGAATGATGTCCGGCTTCGGCAGCCATTTCGCGACCGAGGCGGTGGCGGGCGCGCTGCCGAACGGACGCAATTCGCCGCAGCGGCCGGCCTTCGGGCTGTATGCGGAGCAGCTCTCCGGCACCGCCTTCACCGCGCCGCGGGCGGAGAACCGGCGCTCCTGGCTCTACCGGATGCGGCCGAGCGCGGCCCATCCGCCCTACCGGCGCTACGCGGGTGCCGCGCTGTTCGCGCCGGGAACCGCCGAGGGGCCGCTGCCTCCGAACCGGCTGCGCTGGGACCCGCTTGCCATGCCGGCGGCCGGCACCGACTTCGTCGACGGTCTCGTCACCATGATGGCCAATCGCGACCCGGCCGATCTCGAGGGCGTCGCGGTCCACATCTATCGAGCCAATGCCGACATGGCGGACCGCTATTTCTTCGACGGCGACGGCGAGCTGCTGATCATCCCCCAACGGGGACGGCTCGATCTGCGCACCGAGCTGGGGCGGCTCGAGCTCGCCCCGGGCGAGGTGGCGCTGGTGCCGCGCGGCGTGCGCTTCCGGGTGCTGCTGCCGGATGGCGAAGCGCGGGGCTATGTGGCCGAGAATCACGGCGCTTTGTTCCGGCTGCCCGAGCTCGGGCCGATCGGCTCGAACGGCCTAGCCAATCCGCGCGACTTCCTGACGCCGGCCGCCGCCTTCGAGGATCGCGACGGCCGCTTCGCGCTGATCCAGAAGCATCTCGGCGCGCTCTGGGTCACCGACCTCGGCCACAGCCCGCTCGACGTCGTCGCCTGGCACGGCAATCTCGCGCCCTGGAAATACGACCTCAGCCTGTTCAACGTCATCGGCACGATCAGCTACGACCATCCCGATCCGTCGATCTTCACAATGCTCACCTCGCCCAGCGACGTGCCGGGCCGGGCCAATGCGGATTTCGTGATCTTCCCGCCGCGCTGGATGGTCGCCGAGGACACGTTCCGGCCGCCCTGGTTCCACCGCAACGTGATGAGCGAATGCATGGGCCTGATCCACGGCGACTATGATGCCAAGGCCGAGGGCTTCGCGCCCGGCGGGATGAGCCTGCACAATCTGATGGCCGGGCACGGGCCCGACGCGGCAAGCTGGCAGGGCGCCAGCGAGGCCGCGCTCGGACCGGTCAAGATCGAAGGCACGATGGCCTTCATGGTCGAAAGCTGCTGGCCCTACCGGCCGACCCGGTTCGCTTTGGAGCATTCACAACCCGATTACGACGCGGCCTGGGACGGTTTCCCGAAGGCGCAATTGCCTTAGGGAATTGCGCTCCTGCGAAAGCAGGAGCCCAGTCTGGGTTCCTGCTTTCGCAGGAACACAAGCTCTTCAGACCCCCTTCGCCAGAAACGCCTTCACGCCCCTCGCCGCCTGGCGGAGGCGCTGCTCGTTCTCGACCAGGGCGATGCGGACATGGCCCTCGCCTTCCTCGCCGAAGCCGACGCCGGGCGCCACCGCGACGCCGGCCTCGGCGAGCAGGCGCTTGGCGAACTCCATCGAGCCCAGATGGGCGAATTGCTCCGGGATCGCAGTCCAGGCGAACATGCTCGCCGCGGGCGGCGCGATCGGCCAGCCGGCACGGCCGAAACACTCCACCAGGCAGTCGCGGCGCGCCCGGTAGAGCCTGCGATTGGCCTCGACGATGTCCTGCGGCCCGTTGAGCGCCGCGACCGCGGCGGCCTGGATCGGGGTGAAGGCGCCGTAATCGAGATAGGATTTCACCCGCGCCAGCGCGCCCACCAGCACCCGATTGCCGACCGCGAAGCCGATCCGCCAGCCCGGCATGGTGTAGGTCTTGGACATGGAGGTGAACTCGATCGCCACGTCCTTCGCATCGGGCACCTGCAGGATCGAGGGCGTCGGCGTGTCGCCGAAATAGATTTCCGCATAAGCCAGATCGGAGATGACCCACAGGCCGTGCTCGCGGGCGAACGCCACCACGCGCTCGTAGAAAGCGAGGTCGGCGACGTAGGCGGTCGGGTTGGACGGATAGCCGATCACCAGCACCTTCGGCGCCGGCACGGTGTAGCGGACGGCGCGCTCCAGGCTGTCGAAGAAATCGGGCCCGGGCGCGGCCGGGATCGAGCGGATCGCCGCGCCCGCGATGATGAAGCCGAACTGGTGGATCGGATAGGACGGATTCGGCGCCAGCACGACGTCGCCGGGCGCGGTGATCGCCTGGGCGAGATTGGCGAGCCCCTCCTTCGAGCCCAGGGTGACGATCACCTCGCTGTCGGGATCGAGCTCGACGCCGAAACGGCGGGCATAATAGCCGGCCTGGGCTTTGCGCAGGCCGGCAATGCCCTTCGACGCCGAATAGCGATGGGCGCGCGGATTGCGGGCGACCTCGGCCAGTTTCTCGATCACGTGGGCCGGCGGCGCCCCGTCGGGATTGCCCATGCCGAGATCGACGATGTCCTCGCCCCGGGCGCGGGCGGCCGCCTTCATCGCGTTCACCTCGGCGAAGACATAGGGCGGCAGCCGGCGGATGCGGTAGAAATCGGGGCTGGTCATCGCCGATCCTGTGGCGGCGGCGGCGACCGGGCGCAAGGGCGGCGAGGGGCGACCGAAGCCTCCCGCGCCCTCACAGCCGCTCGACAGGACGCGGAAGCCTTGATATCATTCGGTTCGTGCACGCGTTCGGAGAATTATGATGGCCAAATCCAAGCTCGCCCCGGCCCTGTTGACCGGGCTCGCGCTCGTCGCGCTTCCCTTCACCGCCTGGGCCGCCGCGGCGCCGCGCCAAAAGGGCGACGATTATTATACCAAGAAGGTCTGCGAAGTGATCACGCCGACCGGCAGCCGCCTCGGCGGGACCCGCCGCTGCCGCACCCAGGCGGAGCTCGATGCGCAACGCCAGGAGGACCGGACGGTGCTCGAGCGCGTGCAATCGATGAAGGCGAGCATCTGCGCGCCGACCCGGCCCTGCTGATCGGCTGAGCGGCTTAGGGTCCGTACTCAATTCGCTGTCGGGTACTGCCAGCCATTTCCGAGTCATCCCGGCGAAAGCCGGGACCCATGAACTCCGTCTTCGAGGAAGAGGCGAAGCCGTCATCGCCTACCCTCAACCGCTTCGGTTCATGGGCCCCGGCTTGGGCCGGGGTGACTCCCCTTGGTTATCCCGCGGCAAACGCTTTGCTGATTGAGTCCGGACTCTAGGGCACGAACGCCCGGCGCAGACCGCCCGCGGCCAGCCGGTCGCACGGACTATGGCCGATACCGCGCCGAGCCGATAAGCTCTTCCGATGCGAAGGCTGCTCCTTGCGGCGATCCCGATCGGCCTCTCGGCCGCTTTCGGCTGCGCGCCGGCGGAGGCGGCGGCCTTGCCCGACCGCGCCCAGGTGCAGGCGGCGCTCGACGCCTGGCTGGCCTGCCCGGATCCGTCCGAGCCATCCTGCCGGCCGCCGCCCCACATCGTTCTCAGCGCCTCCCGCTGCTGGCCCGATTTGCCCGGTCCCGAACGCGCCGGCCGCGTCATTTGCCTGTTCTCGGGCGTGGCCTCGGGCGGATCGGAGACGCCGACGCCGATCGACAAGAATTGCGTCTATCTGGCGCCGGATTCGGCGGGTACATGGCGGTTCATCGCTATCGTCGACGAGGATATTTGCGCCGAATATCGGTGACCGTCGAGACCGCGCTCAGCTGCCCTGCAGCTCGTGCCGCCGCATGGCGTGGCGGAGCTGGTCGTAGGTCAGCGACAACGCCGCCGCGGCGGCCCGCTGATTCCAGCGGCATTTCTCCAGCGCGGCGCTGAGGATGGCCTTTTCATATTCCGCCACGGCAAGCCGCAGGTCGGCGCATTCTTCCGGCGTGAAGCCCCGGGATATCATCACCGCGGCGTCCGCGTTCGCTGCCGGTTCGGCGGAGGGGTCGGCGGCTTCCGCGGGCAGCTCGCGGCGCGGCGAGAGCACGCCCTGGCCCGACAGCGGCCGCCAGGGGCTTTCGAACGGGTCGAACTGGATGTCCTGGATCGGCCCCTCCTGCCCTTCCCACCGATAGACGGCACGCTCGACGACGTTCCTGAGCTCGCGCACGTTGCCGGGCCAGGAATAGGTGAGGAGCTGTTCCATCGCCCCTTCGCTGAAGCCCGGCCAGCTGTCCCAGCCGAGCAGCAGCCCCATGCGGCGGCCGAAGAAATCGGTGAGGACCGGGATGTCGCTCTGGCGGTGGCGGAGCGGCGGCAAGGTGACGACCTCGAAGGAGAGGCGGTCGAGCAGATCGGCGCGGAAGCGGCCTTCCTCGACCAGGCGGGGCAGATGCTCGTTGGTGGCGGCGACGATGCGGACGTCGACCTCGAGCGGCTTGGACGAGCCGATCCGGGTCACCTCGCCATATTCGATCGCGCGCAGCAGCCGGTCCTGGGCAGGGCTGGACAAAGTGGCGAGCTCGTCGAGGAACAAGGTGCCGCCATTGGCCTCCTCGAACCGGCCGGGGCGCGCCTTGGTCGCGCCGGTGAAGGCGCCGGCCTCGTGGCCGAACAGCTCGGCCTCGATCAGGGTCTCGGGCAAGGCGGCGCAGTTCATCACGATCAGCGGCCCGTCCCAGCGCCCGCTGAGATGGTGGAGGCGCTCCGCGATCAGCTCCTTGCCGGTGCCGCGCTCACCGATGACCAGCACCGGCCGGTCGAGTGGCGCGGCACGGCTGGCGCGCTCGACCGCGTCAAGGAAAGCGGTGGATTGGCCGACCAGGTGAGTGTTGCGCTCCATTGCCGACAGTTGGCGCATTTTCCCACCTGTTGGCAAGGATTAAGTGCGGCGATGGCTCTGAGAAACAGGTGTTTTTGGCGGATTTCCGCCGCTTTCGACATTTGGCACGGTGAATGCTTAAGAAATGGCAACAACACGAAATCAGATTCAGGGAGACCCGCAATGTTCAACTATGACCGCTACGCCAAGGCCGTCACCGCCGCTGTCGGCGCCATCGTCCTTTCCACCCTTTCGATCACCGCCGCGGTCGGCCCGGTCCAGGCCGCCGACCTCAAGCAGACCGGCTGGATGGGGGCCGCCGCGTTCAAGGCGCCGGCGAATGGCTGAACCGAAGCCGGTGAGGATCAGGGTCAGGCCCGAGGAGCTGATGCGCATCGCCGCTCCGCGTGCTAATCCCGAGTCCAGTCCGGCCCGGGCCTATTTCAATACGAAGGAGTTGTTTCCCATGGGCATCTTTTCGCGGACGCGCGATATCATTGCCGCCAACGTCACCGACCTGCTCGACAAGGCCGAGGATCCCGCCAAGATGATCCGGATGATCATCATGGAGATGGAGGAGACCCTGGTCGAGGTCCGCGCCTCCGCGGCGCGCACCATCGCCGACCAGAAGGAGATGCGGCGCCAGATCTCGAAGCTCGACCGGCTTCAGGACAGCTGGGTCGAGAAGGCCGAGCTCGCCTTGTCCAAGGACCGCGAGGACCTCGCCAAGGCCGCGCTCTACGAGAAGCAGAAAGCCGGCGAAATGGCCGACCAGCTCAAGGTCGAGATCGAGGTGCTCGACGATGCCCTGCGCGCGTCCGAAGCCGATATCGCCAAGCTGCAGAACAAGCTGCGCGAGGCCCGCGCCCGTCAGAACGCGATCATGACGCGGATGGAAAGCGCCCAGAACCGCACCCGGCTGCGCGAACTTTATGCCGGACCGAAGGTCGACGACGCCTTCTCGCGCTTCGACGTGCTCGAGCGCCGCGCCGATCTCGCCGAGGGCGAGGCCGACGCGCTGAGCCTCGGCGCCGCGCCGAAGACGCTCGACGAGGAGATCGCCGAGCTGCGCAATGCCGACAAGGTCGACGCCGAGCTGGAGGCGCTTCGCGCCAATCTCGCCCGCCGCTCCAACGGCGGCGAAGCCAAGAGCGGCGACGCCGCCAACAAGGGGGAATGAGCGATGGGTTCCGAAATCGTCATCGTCCCGATCATCTTCGTCGCCTTGCCGTGGATCATCTTTCACTACATCACCAAGTGGAAGACGGCGGCGACGCTGACCCGCGAAGACGAGAATCTGCTCGATGAGCTGCACGAGCTCGCCCGCCGCCTCGACGACCGGATGTGCACGATCGAGCGCATCGTGCAGGCCGAGAACCCGAACTGGCGGCAGATCGGCTGCGATCCCGTCGAAACCGCGCTCGAGGATCGCTCGGAGCGGATGCTCGAAGCCGCCGGCCGCACCAACCGGCCGAGCAGGAGGAACTGATGTCCACCGGTCCCCGAAGCAGATTCTACCGCGACAAGCAGAACGGCAAATGGGCCGGAGTCTGCGCCGGCATCGCCGATTATACGGGGCTCGACGTCACCGTCGTCCGGATCGGCTTCGTGCTCGGCACCGTGTTCAGCGGCGGCAACCTGCTCCTCGCTTATTTCATCATCGCCTGGCTCGCGCCGAAGAAGCCGGTCGAGCTCTACGAGCAGGATCCGGACCAGAAGAAATTCTGGCAGGACGTGCGCCGCAGCCCGCGCCGCACCGCCCGTGAGGTGCGCTCGCGCTTCCGCGAGCTCGATCGCCGGCTCGCCGACGTCGAAACCTATGTCACCAGCTCGCACGGCCGCCTCGCCCGCGAGATCGAGCAGCTTCGCTAAGGGGAAGGAATCATGACCGTGGATCAATTGCTGCAGAATTACGGGCCGCTGGTCGCGGTGATGGCGATGGGCATCGGCCTGATCGGGGTGGCCGGCTGGGTGTTCACCACCTGGCTTCGGATCAAGCACGGCTATCCGCTCGACGGCGCCTGGGGCCAGGCGGTCTATCCGAAGAGCGACGATGCGGCGATGGAGCGGATCAAATTGCTCTCCCAGGAGAATGCCCAGCTCAAGGCCGAGCTCGGCGCGGTCAAGGACCGGCTCGCCAATGTCGAGCGGATTGTCACCGACGACGGCCACAGGCTGACGCAGGAAATCGAAGCCCTGCGCGTGTCGAGGAACTGAGGCGATGGGCTTTGGAGACGCCATGATCGCCTTCATCGTCATCGGCCTGCCGACGATGGCTATCTTCGGGCTGGTCAGCCGGGTGCTGCGGCATCGCGAGAAACGGCTGGAGCTTGAGGCGCAGATCGCCACTGCACAGGCCCGCCAGCAGGAGCCCCGCAACGATAAGCTCGAACAGCGCGTGCGGGTCCTGGAGCGGATCGTGACCGACCGGGGAATCGACGTCGCCGACGAGATCGAGCGGCTTCGGATCGAGAATTGAAGGGGGCCTGCAATGCCTGAATGGGTGATGTTCTTCGTAGTGGTGGTCGGCATTCCGGTGATCGCCGGTGTCGCCGCCGACATTTTCAAGCGCTGGACGAAGCTGAAGGAGCGCCAGCTGGAGCTGGCCAGCACCCAGACCGCGGAGAAGGCGGCGCAATATGCGGCCCATGTCGAGCGGCTGGAGCAGCGCGTCCGGGTGCTCGAGCGGATCGCCACCGACAAGGGCGCCGACCTTGCCGACCAGATCGAATTGTTGCGCGACGAGCGGCCGAACTGACGGCCGCGGCGAAAGGGAGAAAGATGCAGAGCAGCCATATCATGGTGATCGTGATCGTCACGATCGTGATGATCGCCAGCGTATTTAGGGCGCGCTATCGCGATCATCATCGGGGCGGAGCTCGCCTGCCGCGGGACGACGCCGAAACCCAGCGGCTGCGCGACGAGGTGAAGGCGCTGAAGGAGCGGCTCCAGGTGATCGAACGGATCACTGTCGAAAAGGAGAACAGCCTCGAGCGCGAGATCGAGCGGCTCCGGGACCGGTAGGAGGCGGCGATGGGCGATGCGGGCATCCTCGTGACCGTGCTGGCCGCCCTGGTCGTCGCGCTGGCGATGCTGAGCCTCGCCGCGCTGAAGGGCTGGACCGGCTGGCTGGAGCTTCGCCGACTCGAGCTGACCCAGGGCGGCCGCTCCGCTCCCCCGTCCCCCGCCGCCGCCCGGCTCGAGCTGGCCGACCTCAGGGAGCGGGTGAAACGGCTCGAAGCGATCGCCGACGGGGGCGAGGACTGAGTCGTTCGTCATTCCAGCGAAAGCCGGAATCCCACTCGTCTTTGCCGAGTCGGCCAAAAGCAGGGAGATTCCAGCTTTCGCTGGAATGACGGTATGCCCCTCATTAAGCGGGCGCCATGTCCCTGCAATCCCTCGACGACGTCCACGCCGATTACGAGCTGCTCGACGCCGACGACCGTTACCGGTTGCTGATCGACCTCGGCCGCGCGCTGGAGCCGATGCCGGACGCGCTCAAGACCGACGCCACCCTCGTGCGCGGCTGCTCCGCCGCAGTCTGGGTCTATCCGGTGCCGCGGACTGACGGCCGGCTCCACTTCCTCGCCGACAGCAATGCGGCGATCACCAAGGGGATCGTCGCTTTGATCCTGCTGGCCGTGCAGGACCGGCCGGCGGAGGAAATCGCCGCGCTCGACATCGAAGCCGCCCTCGCCCGCTTCGATCTCAAAAGCCAGCTGAGCTCCAACCGCACCCAGGGCATTCCCAACATGATCGCCCTGATCCGCGAGACCGCCGGAAGGCTCGCGGCATGACCGATCCGCGTGCCGCCGAACGCTTCGATCCGGAGCGCTTCATGGCCTATGTCCGCCAAGTCGGCCATGGCGGCGCGATCGGCATCGCCTATCACGACCATGGCGACGACTGGGTCGAGCTCAGCCTGCCTTATGACGAGCGGCTGATCGGCATGCCGGACAGCGGCATCATCGCCTCGGGGCCGATCATCAGCCTGATGGACATGGCGACCAGCTTGTCGATCTGGGTGAAGTTCGGCAAGTTCCGCCACCAGGTAACGCTCGACCTGCGCGTCGACTATCTGCGGCCCGCAACGCCCGGCAAGACGATCATCGGCCGCGGCATCTGCTACGGACTGACCAGGAGCGTCGGTTTCGTGCGCGGGCTGGCGCATGACGGCGACGCCGACAATCCGGTCGCCAACGTGACCGGCACCTTCATGTTTACCGACTGACGCCGGCCCGCCGCTCCTCGGCCCGGCGCAGGACGTCGTAGGACGCCTGAATCATCTGAAAGCGGGCGGCGGCTTCCTGGTCGCCCGGCTTCACGTCGGGATGGTTGGCTTTGGCGAGGCGGCGATAGGCGGCCCTGACCTCATCGAAGCCGGCGTCGGCCTCGAGTTCGAGCACGTCGAGGGCACGCATCTCGTCGCGGCTTCGGCTGCCGTCGCCGGGGCCGCCCCAGCCATAATGGCCGGCGCTGGCGAAGGCGTCGGCGCCCTGGCGCTCGCTCGCCTCGCGTGCCGCTGCATCCTCCGCGGTGAGTCCTTCGAAATAATTCCAGCCGCGATTATATTCGGCGGCATGGCGCTCGCAAAAATACCAGCGCTCGCGGCTGTTCGGCGATTTCGGCGCCGGCCGGTCGCCGGGCTCCTCGCAGCCGTGCCGGTCGCACTGCCGCACCGGCTCGGCGTCGCGCGCCGATCCATAAGCGCGCCAGCGCGGAAATCCCCAGTCGTTCGAGCGTCTCGCCTTGGCCATAGATACGGCCCACTTAGCGATGCTGGCGGGCCGGCGCCACCTCGCGCGGACGAGAAAATGCCAGAGGGTCTGTAAGCCGGGTTCTGTCCGCCCATTGCTGGGCTGTGCGGCCATTCCTCTAGGAGACGAATCGCTCCGTCCCTCAAGCAACCAACCCGGGCGACGAGCCGGAACCAGGCCCATGCGCCGCCCCTATTCGGTCTTGCTCCCGGTGGGGTTTGCCATGCCGCCGCCGTT
>Ga0070677_10000456_pt1 | contig 14007 bp, 14 predicted proteins | sample KBSM63metaG_FD_64674 | JGI IMG/M metagenome (GOLD analysis project Ga0070677, IMG submission 64674) | Miscanthus rhizosphere microbial communities from Kellogg Biological Station, Michigan, USA - KBS M6-3 metaG | ecosystem: Host-associated > Plants > Roots > Rhizosphere > Soil ... | reverse complement strand
CCCCCTTTGCTCAGCCGCCGATCATATTCTCCGGCTTGACCACTCGATCGAACGTTTCCTCGTCCACCAGTCCAAGCTCCAGCCCCGCTTCCTTGAGAGTCTGGCCCTTCTTGTGCGCATGCTTCGCGATGGCCGCAGCATTGTCGTAGCCGATTTCCGGCGCCAGCGCCGTCACCAGCATCAAAGAACGCTTCATATGCTCCGCGATGCGCGCTTCGTCCGGCTCCAGGCCGTCCAGCAGGCGCTGAGTGAAGCTTTCCATGCCGGTGCTGAGGATGTTGATGGATCGAATCACGTTGGCGCCGATCAGCGGCTTGAACACGTTGAGCTCCAGGTGGCCCTGCAACCCCCCGACGGTCACCGCGACATGATTGCCCATCACCTGCGCCGCTACCATGGTCAGCATTTCGGCCTGCGTCGGATTGACCTTGCCGGGCATGATCGAGCTGCCCGGCTCGTTCTCCGGAAGCTTCAGCTCGCCAAGGCCTGACCGCGGCCCCGAGCCGAGCAGGCGGATGTCGTTGGCGATCTTCGTCAGCGACACGGCAATGGTGTTCAGCACGCCCGACAGCTCGACCATCGTGTCGTGGGCGGCCAGCTCAGCGAATTTGTTTGGGGCGCTGGTGAACGGCAGCTGAGTCAGGTTCGCGATTTCCTTCGCGAATGCCTCAGCAAAGCCCGCTGGTGCGTTGAGCCCGGTCCCCACTGCGGTGCCGCCCTGCGCGAGGCGGTACAATCGCGGCATAACGCCTTCGACCCGCTCGATATTGTCGGCGAGCTGCTGCGCGTAGCCGGAGAATTCCTGCCCGAGCGTCAGCGGAGTCGCATCCTGCAAATGGGTGCGGCCGATCTTGACGATGCCTTCCCACCGCTTCGCCAAATCGGCGAGGCGGTCGTGCATGATCCTGAGCGCCGGCAAAAGCCGGGCATTGACCGCGCGCGCCGCCGAGACATGCAGGGCCGTCGGGAAGCTGTCGTTCGACGACTGTCCCTTGTTAACATGGTCGTTCGGGTGAACCGGCGTCTTGCCGCCGCGCGTGCCGGCCAGCTTTTCGTTCGCCCGGCCCGCGATGACCTCGTTCGCGTTCATGTTGGATTGCGTGCCGGAGCCAGTCTGCCAGATCACCAGCGGGAACTGGCTGTCGAGATCGCCGCGGGCGACTTCCGCCGCCGCCTGCTGGATCGCCTCGGCTATCTGCGGATCGAGGCCGCCGATACGGGCGTTCACGCGCGCCGCCGCCTGCTTGATGAAACCGAGCGCACGGACGATCTCGAGCGGCATCTGCTCTCGCGGCCCAAACGGGAAGTTCTCGATCGAACGTTCGGTCTGTGCGCCCCAATAGGCGTCTGCGCGGACTTCGATCGGGCCGAAACTGTCGGATTCGGTACGCGTGTTCATGGAAATGGTCGGTCCTTCGTCATTGCGAGGAGCCCCCGCTCCGCTCGCGATGGCGGGCTCCTGCTATTTCTTGCGCGTGAAGTCCACGTTGACGACGTTCGAGCCGTCGTCGCTCGCCTCGGCCTGAGGCGCGTCATTTTCGGCTTCCTCATGCTCTTCGTGAATGTCGTCGGCTCCGTTCGCCTGGAACTTCAGGCTGAAGTCGACCGCGGGGTCGACGAAGTCGGTGACCGCCGCGAAGGGCACGTGCAGGGTGGAGGGCACGCCTCCGAAGGACAGGCCGACGCTGAACGAATCCTTCCCGACCTTCAGGTCCCAGAAGCGGTGCTGGAGGACGATGGTCATTTCGTCGGGGAAGCGCTCGGTGAGATGCTTCGGAATGCTGACGCCGGGCATGCGCGTTCTGAATGTGATGTAGAAGTGATGCTCGCCCGGAAGCGCGCCGGTCCGCTCGACCTGGCCGAGCACCCGGCCGACCACATCGCGCAGGGCCTCCTGCACGATCTCGTCGTACGGGATCAGGCTTTCAGGAGTCTCGTCGCTCATCACCACCCGTGGTAACGGACGCCGCAAACCGGTCAAGCGGAGTCCTTCATGCCGATCGATCCGACGCAACCCTATGACGACAATAACATCTTCGCCCGGATCCTCCGCGGCGAGCTGCCGTCCAGCAAGGTCTATGAGGACGATCAGGTCCTCGCCTTCCACGACATCAACCCATTGGCCCCGGTCCATATCCTCGTGATCCCAAAGGGTTCATACGTGTCCTGGGACGACTTTTCCGAAATGGCGTCCGACGCGGAGATTGCGGGGCTTACCCGGGCGATCGGCAAGATCGCACGCGACGCCGGCCTCGTTCCGCAGGGCTATCGGGTGCTTGCCAACATCGGGCTCCGCGGCGGCCAGGAAGTGCCGCATCTCCACGTTCATATCTTCGGCGGGCAGCCTTTGGGGCCGATGCTGGCGCGGTAAGGGGATTGCCCTCTCACGCCGAGCCGCTAGGTTCCGCCGTCAAAGACAATCTGCCATTTGAGGGGAGAATTGATGGCGACTGCGGCTCCGAAGCGGGGACTGCTCGGGCGAATGACGCTGCGTAAGAGCGTCGCCCAGGTTCAGGAAGAAACGCGCACCAGCGAGCTCAAGAGGTCTCTCGGGCCCTGGAACCTGGTGTTCCTGGGCATCGGCTGCATCATCGGCGCGGGCATCTTCGTCCGCACGGGCAATGCAGCGGCACTCCATGCCGGTCCGGCCGTCCTGTTTTCTTACGCAATTGCCGGCATCATCTGCGCCTTCGCCGGCCTCTGCTATGCGGAGCTTGCCTCCACGCTTCCGGTGTCGGGCTCGGCCTACACCTACAGCTACGCGACCATCGGCGAATTTGCCGCCTGGGTGATGGGCGCGCTGCTGCTGCTAGAATACGGCCTGGCCGCATCGGTCGTTGCCGTTGGCTGGTCAGGCTATATGGTCAGCCTCCTCGGCGACCTCGGCCTGCACATTCCCGCGGCACTGACGGGGCCGGTGGGACACCACCTGCAGAAGGATGGGGTGGACGTTCTCGTGAACGGCGCTCCGGTGGTCTACGTCTTCAACCTTCCCGCATTCCTTGTGTGCGCCGCGCTGGCCGTCCTGCTGTGCATCGGCGTCTCGGAATCGGCCAAGTTCAATAATGCCATCGTCGCGATCAAGGTGACGGTGCTGGTCGCCTTCATCTTGGTCGGCGGCTTCATCATCCTCACGAATCTGCCCGCCTACACGCCCAATTGGGACCCGTTCATTCCGGCACCGACGGGCAAGGACGGCGAGTTCGGCTGGAGCGGAATCATCCGCGCCGCCTCGATCGTTTTCTTCGCCTACATCGGCTTCGAAGCGGTCTCGACGGCCGGACAGGAGGCCAAGGATCCGGGCAAGGACATGCCGTTCGGGATCATCGGCTCGCTGGTCGCCTGCACGGTCATCTACATTCTCGTGTCGATCGTGATGACCCTGATCGTCCCTTACACCTCGCTCAACGTGCCCGATCCGGTCGCCGTCGCGGTCGATGCCTTCGGCCCGCAATGGGCGTGGTTCGCGAAAACCATCAAGATCGGCGCGATCATCGGCCTGACGTCGGTCATCCTCGTGCTGATGTATGGTCAGACCCGCATCTTCTACACGATGGCCCGCGACGGCCTGCTGCCCAAGGTGTTCGCAACGGTTCACCCGAAGTTCCGGACGCCGTGGATCAACACGCTTCTGGTTGGCCTCGTCGTGGCAGCGGCAGCCGGCATCTTCGATATCAACAGCCTTGGCGACATGACCTCCGTTGGCACGCTTGCTGCCTTCGCCGTCGTCTGCCTGTCGGTCATCTGGCTTCGCCGGACGCACCCGGAGATCCCGCGCGGATACCGCGTGCCCTTCTATCCGGTAGTGCCGGCGCTCGGCATCGCGTCTTGCCTTTGGCTGATCACGTCGGTTCCGACCTACGTCCTGGTCATTTTCGGCTGGTACACGGCGGCGATGATCGTGCTCTACTTCGTCTACGGGATGCACAATTCCGAGCTGGCGAAGGGTCATCTGGTCATGGCCGATGACGAAACGCCTTATTATCCGGAAGACGCACCCCGCGACGAGAGCGGAGAACCCCGCATTCGTCCGTAAGCACAACTCTGGTGAGACTTTGGGGCGGTCCTCCGGGGCCGCCCCTTCTTTTTAGGCGGCAAGCTCTCCGGCGAGTGCCGTGAGGTCGGCCTCAGGCCGGGCGCCGTAATGGGAAATGACTTCGGCGGCCGCGATCGCGCCGAGCTTCAGGGACTGCTCGAGGCTCAAACCCTGCGCCTGTCCGGTGAGGAAGCCGGCCGCGAACAGGTCGCCTGCCCCCGTCGTATCGACAACCTTCTCGACCGGGGCCGCCGGGACGTCTGCTCGCTCGCCGCGCTGGGTCGCAAGCGCGCCCTTCTCGCTGCGCGTGACAACGAGCGTCTCCACCTTGTCCTTGAACGCAGCGACCGCCGTATCGACGTGAGCAACTCCGGCCATCGCCTGGATCTCGTCCTCGTTGGCGAAGAGGATGTCGATCCGGCCCTGGTCGATCAGCGCGTTGAAACCGTCGCGGTGGCGCTCGACGCAGAAGCTGTCCGACAAAGTGAAGGCAACCTTGCGGCCGGCCTCGCGCGCGACCTCGATGGCGCGGACCATCGCGTAGCGGGGCGTTTCCGGATCCCAGAGATAGCCTTCGAGATAGAGGATACCGGCTGAGCGGATCTGCTCCTCGTCAAGCGCGCTCGACGGGAGATGCTGCGCGGCGCCGAGGAAGGTATTCATGGTCCGGTGGCCGTCGGGCGTGACCAGGATCATCGAGCGCGCGGTCGGAATTCCGAAATCCCTCGGCTCGGTCGTGAACTCCACTCCCGCAGCGGTCAGGTCATGCTTGTAGAAGGCGCCGAGCTGGTCGGGAGCGACCTGCCCGATGAAGCCGGCGCGAGCGCCGAGCGCCGCGACTCCCGCCGCCGTGTTCGCAGCCGAACCGCCGCTGATCTCCCGCGCGGGGCCCATGTGCGAATAAAGCCGCTCCGCTTCCTCGGCGTCGATCAGGCGCATCGATCCTTTGGTCAGCCCCTCGGAGGTGAGGAAAGCGTCGTCGGCGTCGGCGATGACGTCGACGATGGCATTGCCGATGCACAGCACGTCGAGACGGCAGTCGGTCATTCGAAAAGCACCTTGTCTTTGCGGGAGAAAGCGCGCGCCTAGCTGTGCGCGCCGAATGCGGCAAGCTTGCCTCGCCGGGAAGCGGCCGCCATGACTGCGGCATGCGTATTCTTGTCACCCTGGCCGCCGCCTTGCTGCTCGCCGGATGCGTCGCTCGAGCGCCCGAGCCTCCGGCTACCGCCACGCCGCCGGCGTCGGTCGAGCCGTCGGTCCCCAGCAGCCTGATCGGCCTTACCGCCGGCGAAGCCATGGCCCGCCTGGGGCAGCCGGTGCTGCAGATTCGCGAGGGGCCGGGCCTCAAGCTCCAGTGGCGCGGAAGCTGTGTGCTTGACGCCTACCTTTACTTGCAGGGCAACGTCGAGCGGATCACCCACGTGGATACGCGGCTCGCCAACGGCAACAACACGCCTCAGCCGGCCTGCATAGCCTCGCTCGCGCGCCCCTGAAGCCTGCCCATGGCCCAGGCCGCCGCCTCGGCGATCACGGGGTCGGGATCAGACAAATGATCGGCAACGGCCGAGGATAGGCCTTCCTCGCCGCTGTTCCCCGCCGAGATCAGGCAATTGCGGATCATCCGATTGCGCCCGATCCGCTTGATGGGCGATCCGGCGAACATCTCCCGAAACGCGGCATCGTCGAGCTTCAGCAAGTCGGCGAGCTTCGGCGCGGCGAGCTCCGCCCGAGGCAGGAAAGCGCGGTTTGCGGCGGCGGATTGGGCGAAGCGGTTCCACGGGCAAACGGCAAGGCAGTCGTCACAGCCGTAGATGCGGTTGCCCAAGGCTTCTCGAAATTCGACCGGAATCGGCCCGTCATGTTCGATGGTCAGGTACGAGATGCACTTGCGCGCATCGATCCGGTGGGACGGCCCAATTGCCTGCGTCGGGCACGCCTCGAGGCAGCGCGTGCAGCTTCCGCAATGCACCCCCGATTCGGCCGGCGCATCCGGCTCCAGCACCAGCTCCGTGAGGATCACACCGAGGAACAGCCAGCTGCCATGCTCGCGGGAGACGAGATTGGTGTGCTTGCCCTGCCACCCGATCCCGGCGGCAGCAGCCAGCGGCTTCTCCATCACCGGCGCCGTGTCCACGAACACCTTCAGCTCGCTCGGGGACCGGTCGACGATGAACCGCGCGAGAGCCTTCAGCGCCTTCTTCACCGTCTTGTGATAGTCGCCGCCCTGCGCATAGACCGAGATGCGCCCGCGCTCCGTCTCCGCAGCGAGCGCCATCGGGTCGGTCGCCGGCGCATAGCTCATGCCAAGAGCAATCGCCGACCTCGCCCCCGGCCACAGGGCGCTCGGCGATACGCGCTGGTCGGCGCGCGCCTCCATCCAGCCCATCGTCCCCTGGTTGCCCGCCTCGAGCCACGACCGAAGATCGAGCCCCGCAGCATCCGCTGCATCGGCGCGCGCGAAGCCGCACGCGGCGAAGCCGAGCCGCCCTGCTTCGGCGCGTATTGCCTCCTTAAGGGTTAGGCTCTTATCCACGGGCGGCGCCATACGCGCCAAATGCGGCTTTCTGTAAGGAATTCCAGTGCTTCGACAGGCATCGCCGCATAGCTGGACCGGAGAGTACGCGGTCGAAGCCGTCGATCTGGTCAAGGATTTCAGCGAAAAGCGCGCCGTGGACGGCGTCAGCCTGGCCGTTCCCGCAGGCTCCATCTTCGGGCTTCTCGGGCCCAACGGCGCGGGCAAGACGACGACACTCCGCATGCTACTCGGCATCATCGAGCCCTCGTCGGGCGAGCGACGCGTGCTCGGTCACACGCGTCCGATCGAGGCGGCGCATCGAATCGGCTACCTGCCCGAGGAGCGCGGCCTCTATCCATCGATGAACGCGCGCGAGGGAATCGCCTTCATGGGCGCCCTTCGCGGTTTGAAGCTGAAGGAAGCTCGTCGCCGCGCCGACCGGCTGCTCGAGGAGAATGGCCTCAGCGACTGGGCGAAGAAGCCCATCCGCACCTTGTCTAAGGGCATGGCCCAGACCGTTCAGCTTCTCGGGACCTTGGTTCACGAGCCAAGACTGATCGTTCTCGACGAACCCTTTTCTGGGCTCGATCCGATCAATCAGGGGAAGCTGGAGCGCCTCATCCGCAGCCGCGCGGAGGACGGGGTCACCATCATTTTCTCAACCCATGTGATCGCCCACGCAGAGCGCCTCTGCGAGAGCATTGCGATTATCGCCGAGGGCAGGGTCGCATTCAAGGGCCGCGTCGACGAGGCGCGCGAGCGGCTTCGCCCGATCGTCCGCCTGCGAACGCGTGAATCGGACGGAGCCTGGCGCTCGGCTCTTCCAAGCACCGCGCGAAACGAAGCCGGCGAGTGGATCTTCGAGCTTCCCGCAACGGGGCCCGAACCCTTGCTCAAGGCGCTGATCGACGGCGGCGCGGGCATCGAAACGCTGGCGATCGAACGTCCCGGCCTCCACGAGGCATTCGTCGCGATCGCAGGCGACGCGGCCGCCCGAGCGATGGAAGAGGAGCCTGTCGAGTGAGGGAATTGGTCCGCTCCGCCTTCGTCATCGCCCGCCGCGATTTCACGGCCACGGTGCTTTCGCGCACCTTCCTGCTGTTCCTCCTCGGCCCCTTCTTTCCGCTCCTGATCGTGGTCATCTTCGGGGCCGCGACGGCGCCGATGAGCGTATCGGAGCAGCCGACTGTCGCCGTGATCTCGACCCCGGAAGAGTTCAGCGAGCTCAGTCAGGCCCGGGACCGGCTGCAGGACACGTTCGGCGCGCTCACGATGGTCAATCTCGAACATGTCGCGCCCACCGGCCAACCTCAGCAGGGAGCGCGCTACCTGCTGTCGGGCAAGCCCGGCGTAGTGGCCGTCCTCGAGGGCGGGCTCGGAAAGCCGCACGTCCTGGGCACCATCCGCACCCAGAGCGGCACCGCCAAGCAGCTCCGGCTGTTCATCGCCGAGGCCAGGCGCAGCGCCGGCAACGATGAGCGTGAAGCGGTACACATGCCGGTCATGCAGACCAGCACTGCGATCCCGGCGCAGAACGTCGGCGCCCGGGCGATCACGTCACGCGCAGGACAGTCCTTATTGTTCCTCCTGACCCTGCTGCTCGCGGGCATGCTTCTGTCCCAGCTGATCGAGGAGAAATCGAACAAGGTGATCGAGGTCCTGGCGGCCGCGGTCCCGGTCGACGCCATCTTCCTCGGCAAACTGCTCGCCATGCTCGCGGCCTCGCTCGCGGGCATCGCGGTCTGGTCGTCCGTCGGCGTCGGCGCGATGGCCGCCTTTGCGCCCGCCGGGCTTGAGACGATGCCGCCGCCGGCGGTCGGCTGGCCCGCCTTCATCCTTCTCGGCGTCCTCTATTTCGCGATGAGCTATCTGCTGCTCGGCGCCATATTTCTCGGCATCGGCGCCCATGCAACCAGCGCTCGGGAGGTGCAGACCTTGTCCATGCCCGTAACGATGGCGCAGGTCGTCATCTTCGCCCTGGCGTCGATCGCGGTCGGCGCCCCTGATGCAAATCGCACAATCGCCGCCGCCGTCTTCCCGCTGTCGTCGCCCTACGTGATGATCGCCCGCGCGGCCGAAGTGCCCGGAGTGATGCCGCATCTCCTGGCCCTGTTGTGGCAGCTGCTGTGGGTAGCGCTGTTCCTGCGCATCGCTTCGAACATCTTCCGCAAGAGCGTGCTTAAGTCAGGGCCCGTGCGGCGGAGGCAGCGGAAAACCGCCAAGGCTTAGGCGAGCTCCGCCAGCGTGGCGGCTTCCATCGAAATCCCGTTCCGGCGGAACGTGCCCGCAGCTAGCTCAGCTTATGGCGTCGCGGGCCATTTCCTCCAGCTTCGCCATCAATGCGCGGTGCGGGAACGGCCCGTGGCTGATCCGCGCCACGCCGGCCGACGCCCAGTCCGCCTTGGGCGGAGCGCCGGGGAAGGCGATGACGTTGAGCGGCAGAGGAACCTCCCGGACGACCCGCTCGATCTGGCTGGAATCGGACAGGCGGGGGACGAAGAAGCCGCTCGCTCCGGCGTCCGCGAACGCCTTCCCGCGCTCGATCACCTGATCGACCAGCGCGTCGTCATAGGTCTGCGTCTTGAGGAAGAGATCGGTCCGGGCGTTGATGAAGAAAGCGTCGCCGACCGCCGATCGGATCGCTGCAATGCGCTCGGCCTGCCGTTCCAGCGGGTGAACCCCCTCACCGCCGATCACCTGATCCTCAAAATTGCAGCCCACCGCGCCCGTCGCCGCCAGGCGCACGACGTTGGCCGCGCCCTGCGGGGGATCGTCCGAGTAGGCGCCCTCGAAATCGACGGTCAGCGGGAGCTCGGTCGCATCGACGATCCGCTTCGCATTCGCCAGCGCATAGTCGAGCGGCACCTGCTGCCCGTCCGGCCAGCCCTGCGCGTCGGCGACCGGGTGGCTGCCCGTGGCCAGCGCCTCCGCTCCCGCCTTCTCGACCGCCAGTGCGCTGCCGACGTCCCAGATATTGTAGAGGACAACCGGGTCGCCCGGCACGTGAAGGGCCGCGAAGCGCTCGAACTTGCTCGTCATCACAATTTCTCCGGATAGATGGGACGGATGTCGACCGGGATGTGCGTCATGGACGCGATGACCTGGTCTGCCTCGGGGTCGGACACGCCCCATTTGTCGAGGAACGCCTTGGTCCCGGCATAGTCGCCGCTTCCCTGCAGCCGCACGATGTCGCCGACGAGGGAGCGGATCGCGCCGTCGATCTTCGTCTCGTCGACGCGGAAGCGCTTCGCATTCGCGTCCCAGACGATCGCGCCTTTGTCCCGCAGATAGCGGTACTGCATCGCCGCTCCCTTGCCGTGCGCTTCCTGGACACCGAAGCGCATCGCCCGGAACAGGCCGGCGACATAGGTCGCACGCATCTGCGAGCGCTCGCTATTCGGGATCACGCCCTCGTCCATCATGTGGAAAACGTTGTAGGCGCCCATCACGTCCGCCTTCGCTTCCTCGAAGCCGCCGGCGATCTCCTTCAGCTCCTGGTCCACTGTCGTCTTGCGCCCGCCGACCGTGATCGATCCCGGCCCGAGGCTGTGAGACAGCTCGTGGAACAGGGTCTCCAGGACCATGTGCTTCTGGGTCACATTGCCGGCCTGGCCTTCCACCAGCACGAGGCTGGCCATGGGCTTCAGGATCCGCTCGTACTTCGCGCCGAGCACGTTGCGCAGGATGACCTTCTTCGCACCCTTGGCCTCACGCACGCGTTCGTCGTTCGGAAGGTTGAAGGCGACCGTCTGGACGCCCGGCACATTGTCGCCTCCGCCATGGACCTGGTCCGCGACCGAAATCGGCGACTCGAAACCGCGCTGGAAGTTCTTGAAGCGCTCCTCGACCGGAAGGTTCGCTTCCATGTCGCGCAGATGGTCCTTGTAGACGTCGAGCGCCTGGCTCTCCTTCGGGTCCTTCAGCGTGACGAACGCCTCGAAGGCCGTCTTCCGGCCGTACAGCTCGTCCGTGTAGACCTCATAGGGGCCGATCGCGACTTCGATCGGCGTATCCTTCAGGTCCATCCAGGCGAGCTCCGACTCGAAATAATCGTCGGTCCGGAATGCCTTCGCCCGAAGCGAAAGGAACTTCTTCAGGCTGGTATTGCTCGTCTTGGCCGCCGCTTGTTCGAGCAGCTTCGCCGCGGGTTCCAGCCACTTCTTGTATTCCTGGCTGTAGGGCACGGGAATCAGCCGGTCCCCGTCGCGCTTCACGACCGTATAGGGACTGGTCAGCGCCTCCTTCTGGTCGGGATGCTCGGCAAGATATTTGTCGAACGCTTCCTTGGTCAGGTCCGCGGGATAGAAGCCCGCGCCGGCCGGCTTGGCCTTATCGCCGAAGAAGGGCTTTCCTTCTTCGATCGGATCCCACGGCCCAAAGAAGGCGTCGAACCTTTCCAGCAACTTGGGATCGTTCTTCGCCGCGACCTCCGCGCGAACCTTGTCGTAATCGGGCGTGTTCTGGCGCTTGTAGATCTCGCTCATCAGGTTGGCTGCCTGGATAAGCAGGCCCACGACCTCGCGCTCGTCAGCGCTCAGATAGGACGTGTCGACGTCCATCTTGATCACACCGAGTTTCCCCAGCCCGTCGGATGCCGCAGCCTCGGAGGCGGCCGCACTTCCGGTCTGGTTTGAATCGACGCCGGCATCGCATGCTGCAAGGCCGAGGATCAGGGCGGTCGCCGTGGCGGCGAGGAAGCTGCGTTTTTTCATGCCGGCCGCTTAGCAGCGGTCGAGAGCGACGGGCAAACGGCGCTCGGCGAGCGGACGAACTGTCCCGTTATCTTTCTGTAGAAACCAATGCGGATGTCGAAGCGTTGGCGGCCTCACAGGGGACTATGTAATGCGTAAAAGTATAGCGTTTTCAATGGCGGCTGCGGCGCTTCTCGCCGGCTGCAAGACCAACAATGTCAGCGAAGGCGTCCAGAGCGCCGGAAGCGCAGTGGCCGACGGCGCGAAGAGCGTGGTCGGCGCCGGCACGTCGCTGGTCAACGTAAACCTCAGCAACGTGCTCAACGACCTCGCGCTCGATCTCAAGATCGACAAGGCGAACATCCCGGTAAACGCGCAGATTCCGATCACCATCGCGGCGAACATCTGCGGCGTGTCGATCAACATATTGTCGGTCTCCACCGGCGGAAGCAGCGGCGGCTGCACCGCGACGACGACCTCGCCCGAGCTTGCGCAGGTGGTCCAGCAGCAGATCGCCGCCGGCGGATCGGTCGGCGGCGGCGGCCAGACCACCGGTGGCACGACGACGGGCACAACAACGTCGCCGGCTGGCCAGCCTCAACAGCCCACGTCGACCACGTCGACCACGCCGACCACGCCGACCACGCCGCAATAATTCAATTGGAGGAGTAGGATGATGAAATCGTGGAAGTTCGGCGCGCTTGCCGCGTCGGCGATCTTGCTGGCCGCCTGTCAGACGACCGGCGATGACACTGGAACCGCGAACTCCAGCGGCTCCACGGATGCTGGAACGGCGACGGGCGCGGGCTCCGGCGGAGCGGCCGACGGCTCAGCGACCGGCGGGACCGCCGGCGGCACGAGCGGAAGCGGCACCGGAACGGGTATTCCCGCACTGGTCAACGTCAATCTTCAGAACGTGCTGAACAACCTTTCTGTCGCGCTCAACGTCGAGCAGGCGAACATCCCGGTGAACGCTCAGGTGCCCATCAGCGTCGCGGCGAATGTCTGTGGCGTTTCGGTCAACGTCCTGTCGGTTTCGACCGGTGGACAGGCTAGCTGTACGGCAAAAACAACCAGTCCAGAGCTTGCTCAGGTCGTTCAACAGCAAATTTCCGCAGGCGGGAATGTAGGCGGCGGCGATCAGATCACCACACCGCCCCCGACCGGAAATTAGGGAAATCCGCCATTCTCGCGCGTCGCGCCGTGTCGCGGCCGGCGGATATTCCGGGCACGGAACAGAAAAGCAGCGCAAAGCGTATTGCTCATTCCGAGATGTTGGCGCTAACCCAACGGTCTCAGTCACAACAGGGAATAGGCCGATGAAGAAGATTTCGACCGCTTTCGCAGTTGCTCTCGGTGCTGCTGCACTCGCAGCTTGCAACCAGAGCCCGCAAGAGCAGGCTGCCGACAACATCGAGGCAAATGCCGAGATCGTTGCCGACAACCTCGAGGAAGCGGCTGACAATGCCACGACCGAAGCAGCCGAGGACAACCTCGAGAATGCTGCCGACGCGGTTGAGGCGAACGGCGAAGCTGCGGCTGACTCGGTGCGTTCCGGCGCGGACGCAGACGGCAACAGCGCGAACTAAGTTCGTTCAAGCCGCTCGCACGCAGGCGGTTTGAAAGGGGCGCCCTTCCCGGGGCGCCCCTTTTTTTGCGCGTGGTGCGGATGAAGGGTGGGACCCGCAGCTTGGAGGTGTCGGACTACAAGGGCGAGTCCCAAAATAGGACATAATCCCGCTCGAGGCGCCCTGCATCCTATCCTTGGTTAGGTGTCCCGGTCCCTCGTTCAGGCGTATTTCTGATTTCAGACTCGCTGTTCCTAGCGCTCGGCAAGGCTCTTCAAGCGGTGGGTCGTTGAAGGCGGCTCGTGACGGACGGGCCGCCTTCTTCGTTGGATCGGCGATCACCTCTAACCTTGGATAAGGTTACGGGCCTTCAGCCCGCCGCTACACGACCCGCGGATGCTTGGCCCACAGCGTGCATCCCTTGTGCAAGTCTGCGGCTCGGGCCGGCCCCAAACGTCCCGAGCCGCCCTTTCGGTCTCTTCGGCCTATCCGTCGTCCCCTAGTGAACGAACCTCGCCACGACGTCGCGGTAGCTGCGCGACACCTTCACCTGCGCGCCTGAGTCGAGCACCAGGAAGCATTCGCCGTTGGTGTGCGGCTTCACCTGGCGGACGAGGTCGAGGTTGACGATGGTCGAGCGGTGGACGCGCTGGAAGCGCCGCGGATCGAGCCTCTTTTCCAGGTCCTTCATCGTCTCACGCAGGATGAGCGTGTTGTCGCCGGTCTGGATGCACATGTAATCGCCGGCGGCGTCGATCCGCTCGATCGTGTCCACGTCGACTCGGAAGATCTGCCCCTGGTCCTTGATGTTGATCATCTTCTCATAGCGGTCGGGGGCGTGGCCCTCCGGCGAAGCGTCGGCCAGCTCCTCGGCCGCTTCGGGGGCGTGTTCGGCGAGAGCCTCCTTCAGCCGTTCCGCCTCCCCGGCGCTGCGCTTTTCCGACAGACGCTGTCGAACTCGGTCGAGCGTCGCCGCCAGACGATCTTCCTCAACGGGCTTCATCAGATAGTCGACCGCCTGCGCCTCGAAAGCACGAAGCGCATGGTCGCCGTAGGCAGTAACGAACACGAACAGGGGCGGCTCGATGTCCATCAGCCCCTGAATGACGGAAAAGCCGTCGAAACCGGGCATCTGGATGTCGAGGAAGACGAGATCCGGCTTGTGGGTCTTGATCGCCCGGATCGCTTCGCGCCCGT
>Ga0070677_10000435_pt1 | contig 14367 bp, 12 predicted proteins | sample KBSM63metaG_FD_64674 | JGI IMG/M metagenome (GOLD analysis project Ga0070677, IMG submission 64674) | Miscanthus rhizosphere microbial communities from Kellogg Biological Station, Michigan, USA - KBS M6-3 metaG | ecosystem: Host-associated > Plants > Roots > Rhizosphere > Soil ... | reverse complement strand
TGCCGGCTATATGACCGACGGCCGTGGAAGCGTGCGGCTCTTGTCCATCTACAGCTATCGCCCCAGCGGCGGTTTCACCGGTTCAATCAAATATTCTTACCGCACCAAGGCGTCGCGCGACTGGAAAGACCTCGCGACGGTCCTGAACTTCGATGAGCCGGAGTACGAGCCGCTCGCAATCGATGAGTCGATCGATTCCCTCTATTTCCTGAGGAAGAAGGACGGTCGGTACGCCCTCTACACCGTCAAGCTCGACGGCAGCATGGCCGAGACTCTCGTGGCAGAGAACGCGCGGGTTGATATCGACGATGTCATTCGGTTTGGCGACGGCCAGAAGGTCGTTGGTTACACGTATGTCGAAGAAAAGCGCCAAGCGGTTTATTTCGATCCCGAGTTCAAGCAGCTGGCGTCGTCGCTGTCCAAGGCGCTGCCCAACCTTCCCTTGATCGACTTCGTCGATTCAAGCCGCGACGGAAACAAGCTTCTGGTGCTGGCATCGAGCGACAGCGACCCGGGCCGCTATTACTTGTTCGACCGGACAGCCAAATCACTCACGCCCGCGATGGTGGCGCGACCCGAGCTTCAGGGACGAACCATGGCGACCGTGAAACCGGTGACGATCGCCGGCGAAGGTGGCGTATCCATACCCGGCTATTTGACCGTTCCCGCCGGTAAAGAGGCCAAGGGCTTGCCTTTGGTGGTCCTCCCTCACGGCGGCCCCGACGCCCGCGATGAATGGCGCTTCGATTGGCTTTCCCAGTTTCTCGCGGCGCGAGGCTATGCCGTGCTGCAGCCCGAATTTCGCGGGTCGTCCGGCTATGGTGAGTCCTGGCTGAACAAGAACGGCTATCGCAATTGGCGCACGGCCATAGGTGATATCAACGCCGCGACGCATTGGGCTGTCTCACAGGGCATTGCCGCACCGAACAAGGTCGCCATCCTGGGCTGGTCCTATGGCGGTTACGCGGCCCTTCAGTCTGCAGTTACTGACCCGTCGATGTACAAGGCCGTCGTCGCGATCGCCCCAGTGACCGACCTCGACCTCTTCAAGACAGAACGCGGGTTTTACGAAGACCGGAATCTGATCGCGAAACGGATGGGCAGCGTCGATCTGTTGGCCGGGTCGCCGGCGCGCCACGCGTCGGCCATTGCAGCCCCAGTCCTGCTTGTTCACGGCACGATGGATTTGAATGTGCGGTACCAGCAATCGCAAAAGATGGACGACGCACTCCGTGGCGCAGGCAAGCAGAGCGAGTTGCTGACCTTTAAGGGGCTCGATCACTATCTCGACGATTCCGACGCCCGCATTCAAATGTTGACCAAAATCGGCGAGTTGCTCGACCGCACCATCGGCCATTGACGGATGTTCGAAAGAGAAAGTTCGATGCGTAAGAAAATTGCGTTGCTCGCCACGGCAATCGGCTTGTCCTGCGTCTCAACGGCGGCCTGGGCCGACCCTCCACTCGGTTCGCGGTTGGGCGAACGACAGACAAAGGACCCTGAGAAGCGTGAGCGCGAGTCGGCCCTCGGCGCCCAGGAAATGGCCCGGTGCCTCGTCAACCGGCAGAATAGCGTGGTGCGCGGCTATCTCACCTCGCTCGATCCGGCGGAGAGCAAGCGGCTCGATCACAAGATGGACGGCGAGCACGAATGCTTCAGCATGAGCGAGGGAAACGACCTGGTCGAAGGGCGAATGGTCACCTTTCCGCAGGATATCTTCCGGGGGATGCTGGCGGAGTGGATGATCAAGAAGGACGATCAGGTCTTTGCCGCGCTTCCGGCGCTTGCACGCCAGCTTACCTATTCGCGGCCCTGGTATGCGCTAAGCGGCCGCGATTCGTCGGTCGATGAAATGGCAACCTGCGTCAGCGAGATCGCTCCGCGGGAAAGCCTCGCACTGTTGAAGACAACGCCATACGGCACTGACGAGGGCGCCGCGTTCGGGACGCTCGGCCCCAGCCTCGGCGCTTGCCTCCAGGCCGGTTACAAGGTCACCGGCAATCGCCAGTCGCTTCGAGCGGCGATCGCCGACGCGCTGTACCAGCGGGTTGCCAATCCTCCGGCTCCGGTTCCTCCGAAGCAGTAGAATCAAGAAGGGCGGCCCGAACGGACCGCCCTTCCTGAATTCGTGTGAACCCGTCGCTTAGCGCGAGTAGAACTCGATCACGAGGTTCGGCTCCATACGCACCGGATAGGGCACTTCGTCGAGCTTGGGCACGCGGGTGTAGGTCACCTTCGAGGTGCCGTCCGGAACGACGTAATCGGGGATGTCGCGCTCGGCCAGGCTCTGAGCCTCGATCACCAGCGCCATCTCCTGCGCCTTCGGACCGAGCTCCACCACGTCACCAACGTCGACGCGACGCGAGGCGATGTTGCACTTCACGCCGTTGACGCGGATGTGGCCGTGGCTGACCAGCTGGCGGGCGGCCCAGATCGTCGGCGCGAACTTGGCGCGATAGACGATCATGTCGAGGCGGCGCTCGAGCAGGCCGATCAGGTTCTGCGAAGCGTCGCCCTTCATGGCGCTCGCTTCCTGGTACGTCCGCTTGAACTGCTTTTCCGTGATGTCGCCGTAGTAGCCCTTGAGCTTCTGCTTGGCGCGGAGCTGAATGCCGAAGTCGCTGATCTTGGACTTACGGCGCTGGCCATGCTGGCCGGGACCGTATTCACGGCGATTGACCGGGCTCTTGGGGCGTCCGAAGACGTTCTCGCCCATGCGGCGGTCGAGTTTATACTTGGCGCTTGAGCGCTTGCTCACGATGCATTCTCCAATTCGCGTTGTCGTTGCGCCCGGGACCGCACCGCCGGGCATTGCGCTCGACGCGATCACCGCTTCACCGGGCATGCGGGATCAATTGCGAGCGGCGCACCTAGGGGAGGGCAGGCTCAAGGTCAAGTTTTCGGGCGGTTTCGCGCGGGATTGACGAGAGCGCGCACGATACCCCGCATCGCCTTCACCTCGCGCGACGACCAGCCGGTCTTCGTGAGGATGGTGCGGATGGTGTTCTTGGTCGCCTCAGTCCGCGAGGGCGGATGGAAATATCCCTTGGCGTCCAGCTCTTCCTCGAGCTGTCCGATGAGACCTTCGACTTCCCCGTGCGGCGCCGGATCCTCCAGCTCTTTCGTTGTTGGAGAAGCCAGGTCCGACCGCTTCGACCATTCGTAGGCCAGGAGGATGACCGCCTGCGCGAGGTTGAGCGAGCCGAACTCGGGATTGATCGGGACGGTGACGATGGCGTTGGCCAGCGCCACGTCTTCGGTTTCGAGACCCGAACGCTCGGGGCCGAACAGTAAAGCTGTGCGGCCCGCGGACTCAGCGATCGCGTCGGCCATCAGCTCCGGCGTGACGACCGGCATCACCAGGTCGCGGCGCCGGACGGTCGACGCGTAGACGTTCGAGCAATCCGCGATTGCGTCCGGGACGCTGTCGAAAACCTGCGCCCGCTCCAGCACGATGTCGGCGCCGCTCGCGGAGGGTCCTGCATCCGGATTTGGCCAGCCATCGCGCGGCGCGACCAGCCGCATTTCGGTGAGGCCGAAGTTGAGCATCGCACGCGCCGACTTGCCGATGTTCTGGCCGAGTTGCGGACGGACGAGGACGATGACGGGCTTGGCGGCGCTCACAGCAATTTGTCGTGGTCGGGCGGCACCGCTTCTTTTTCCACCCGCTCGGCGATCTCCGCGAAGTCGCCGGGATCGCTGAAATCCTTGTAGATGCTGGCGAAGCGGATGTAGGCGACGTGATCGACCGATTTGAGGCCGAACATCACGGCTTCGCCGATACGGGTCGAAGTGACTTCGTCGCCCAGCGTTTCCATCTGCCGCTGCACCCCGCTGACCAGCCGGTCGATCTTCGCGGGATCGACATCGCGCTTGCGGCAGGCGTGGCCGATGGCGCGTTCCAGCTTTCCGCGATCGAAGGGCTCGCGCTTGCCGTCCTTCTTGACGACGGTGAGGTCGCGAAGCTGCACGCGCTCGAATGTCGTAAAGCGCGCGCCGCACCCTTCGCATTGCCGCCGGCGCCGGATTGCCGCGCCGTCTTCCGACGGGCGGCTGTCCTTCACTTGGCTGTCTTCATGGGCGCAGAATGGGCAGCGCATCAGCTATAGATAGGGAAACGCGCGCACAGTTCACGCACGCGCCCGTTAACCTCGCGCTCGACTTCGCCATTGTTCTCCGGCCCGTTCTTGGTGAGGCCGTCGAGAACGTCCGCGACCATGTCGCCGATGTCGCGGAACTCCGGCTCGCCGAAGCCGCGGGTCGTGCCCGCTGGAGAGCCGACGCGGATGCCGCTGGTCTTGACCGGCGGCAGCGGGTCGAACGGAACGCCGTTCTTGTTGCAGGTGATGCCCGCATGCTCGAGACTCTCGTCGGCATCCTTGCCGGTGAGGCCGAGCGGCCGGAGATCGACCAGCGCGAGGTGCGTGTCGGTCCCGCCTGCCACGAGATCCGCGCCGCGCTCTTTCAAGCGGTTGGCGAGCGTCTGCGCGTTGGCGATGACCGCCTTGGCGTAGGTTTTGAACTCAGGCTGCAGAGCTTCGCCGAACGCGACGGCCTTTGCCGCGATAACGTGCATCAGGGGCCCGCCCTGAAGACCCGGGAACACCGCGGAATTGACCTTCTTCGCGATGGCCTCGTCATCCGTCAGAACCATGCCGCCCCGCGGTCCGCGCAAAGTCTTGTGCGTCGTCGTCGTGACGACGTGCGCATGGCCGAACGGGGAGGGGTGCTCGCCTGCGGCAACCAGACCCGCGAAATGGGCCATGTCGACAAACAGGTAGGCGCCGACCTCGTCCGCAATCGCCCGAAAGCGAGCGAAGTCGAGATGACGCGGGTAGGCAGAGCCGCCGGCGATGATCATCTTCGGCTTGTTCTCTTTGGCGAGCCGCTCGACCTCGTCGAAATCGACAAGGTGGTCGTCCTTACGAACGCCGTACTGGATCGCGTTGAACCACTTGCCGCTCTGGGCGGGCGGAGCGCCGTGGGTCAGGTGACCGCCTGCAGCGAGGCTCATTCCCATGATCGTGTCGCCGGGCTGAAGGAGAGCCATCATGACCGCGCCGTTCGCCTGAGCGCCGGAGTGCGGCTGGACGTTGGCGAAGCCGCAGCCGAACAGCTGCTTGGCGCGCTCGATGGCCAAGGTTTCGACCGTGTCGGACGGCGCGCAGCCCTGATAGTAGCGGCGCCCCGGATATCCCTCCGCATATTTGTTGGTGAGAACCGAGCCTTGCGCTTCGAGCACGGCGCGGCTGACGATATTCTCGGAGGCAATCAGCTCGATCTGCGTCTGCTCGCGAACGAGCTCGGCCTTGATGCCTTCGGCGACCGCGGGATCGGCCTCCGCGAGCTTGCGAGTGAAGAAGCCGTCGGGCTGGACGTCATTGAGATTGGCGGCGGAGGCCATCAGTCGCTTTCCTGAAGGAGTGAAGAGAGCTGGTCGACGCGGCGCTTATGCCGGCCGCCGGCGAACTGGGTGCCCAGAAACGCCTGGACGCAGGCCTTGGCCATGTCCGGCCCCACGAGGCGGGCGCCAAGCGCGAGGACGTTGGCGTCATTGTGCTCTCGGGCGAGAGCCGCGGAGAGCGGGTCGTCCACACGGGCGCAACGGCAGCGGGGGTCGCGGTTCACGGCTATCGAGATGCCGATGCCGGAGCCGCACACGACGATGCCCTTGTCCGCTCCGCCCGAACCGACGACTCGCGCCAGCTTCGATCCGAAATCCGGATAATCGACGCTCCCCGGACCGTTCGTGCCGAGATCCTCGACTTCATGGCCCTGCTCCCCCAGCCATCGGGCGAGCTCGTCCTTCAGGACATATCCGGCATGGTCGGCGGCGAGGGCGATGCGCATGCGAACCTCCTAGCGTGCCGCGCCGCAGCGCGCCACCGCCCCGAGGCCGAAGGCGGGAATGTTCATGACGCTCCAGGAAGGCATCGTAATGCCGCAGAAAGAACGGGATAAAGGGGGAAATGGCCGATCATCGCGAGGTCGGCGGGGGATTATCCTTGGTTAGCTGCCGGATGAAGCAGCCTGAAGTATCCTGTTTGCGGCATTCATTCCGCCGAGTGCAGTCGAAGCGTAGGGGCGCTCATGAGCAGCACGTATCAGGCGCCAAGTGCGCGTAGGTCGCCCGATACCCACATCCGGATACTCGTTCTCCTGGCGTTGCTCGCCATTTTCTTGCGGCTGCCATGGTTTCATCGCTCGTCGCTGAGCCTTGATGAGGCATTCACCCTAGAGTTTACGAAGCACCCGTGGCCCGCGTTCTGGGGTTATGTCGCAATCTACGACATCCATCCGCCGCTCTTCTACGCAATAGTGAAGCTGTTTCGGGTGCTGGGGGACAGCGAATGGGCGCTCCGCTTACCCTCGTTCATATTCTCCGTAGCGTGCATCCCGCTATTCTATCTTGCCGGGCGAGTTATCGGCGGCTCGCAGAGGGGTAGGCCTCTGGGTCTGGCTGTCGCCGCAATCTACTGCACCTCTACATTACAACTGTCCGAGGCTCAGAATGCGCGCAGCTATACCCTTTTCGTGCTCGCTGGTGCGATGGCGTTTACCGGGCTGGCATGGGTCATTCTTCATAGCGACCGCTATGAGGCCGCGCTCCGAGGGCGCGGTGCCTTAAAGCCTCTGGGGATCGGCGCGATGTCCGCGATCGGCCTCGCGCTGCTGCCCTGGACTCATAACATCGGGCTACTGTTCGCAGCCGCATTCGGTGTGTCCGCACTTCTCCTCGTGCTGGCGCGGGACCGCAGGATCATCGGGGGGTCTGTTGCGATTGCGGTTATCGGCGTCGCAGCGCTGCTTCTCTGGTCTCCGAACCTACCATCGCTGCTCCAACAGATATCGTCAGTATCCCACGGGACCTGGATCAAGCCGGTCTCCGCACGCGAACTGAGCAGAATTCTCCTCACTGTCTATGGTGCTTTGCGCAGCACGTCGGGCCCTTTGATGGTGGCCGGCTTGTTGGGCAGCGCCATCTTGGCGTTGGCCGGTGCGGCTGGAATATTCCGCATGTGGCGGGCCCAAAAGACAATGGCCATATTCTGCTTGTCCTGCGCCTTCTTGCCATTGGTCGGATCGGTTCTGTTCTCTCTTCTCGTCGAACCGATACTCCTGTCGCGGACTTTGCTCCCATCGTTGCTGCCGTGGAGCGTCATTGTTTCCTATGGAATGGTAGAAGGGCCACGGAAGAAGCTGATAGGATGGTCTGTTTTTCTGGTCCTCGCTCTCAATGCCGGGGCCTATTTTTTTCTGGACCAGGAACAGGGTGAACCGTGGACAAGGATCATCAGGGAAGCATCTTCGGACAAGAGCCGGAAAGCCATCATAATCACTGTTCCGAACAGTTCCGAACTGCCTCTCAGATACTATAATGAGAAACTGAAGGCCGGTCTGGTCATCAAGCCGATTCCCGCGCCGTTCCCGGCGGTAAACGAGCGCTATCTGTACCCCTCCGGCGAACTGGGAGTACCCGCGATAGACGACGGCATGATTCAGGACATTCAGCGGATCATCGATGGTAATAGCGACGCGGACATCTGGGTCGTACTTCGAGGACATGGGACGTACGATCGCTCCAACCGGATCGGTCGCCTTTTCGATGAGAAATATTGCTACGTGCCGATAGAAACAGGCCTTTGGTATATGCACGTTTTCAAGGTGATCAATAAGACCGCGAAGCACCCGGAAAGCTGCGATGCTCACTGGGCCCACTGGTAAGCCGGGGATGTCACCGGCCGCTGCTCCGAGGGCATCACTACTCTCGAGAAGGATCAAGCTGGCGATCGGCCTACTCGCCGCGCTGGCGGGTCCCAGTGGCTCTGCCTAAACGATTACGGTGAGGCTGTCCGCCGCCGGCATCATCACAGTCCGCCAAGACGCCGGGCAACATTAGGCTAGGCCGGCTTGGGTGCTCCGCCTTCCAGCTGAGCGAGGCGCGCCGCCATTTCATCCAGCTTCTGCTGCATCGAACTGTCACGGGAGAAGCGCCCACGTGATACGCGCAGCGCTTCGGCCAGGGAGGGGATGATCTCGCGGATCGCCTCCAGCTCCTGGCGATTGTAGCGATTGCCATCCGACCGGCGGCCGATGAGCAAAGTGCCGACTGAAGTCTCCTCGTCCGCAAGCGTCAGCCGCTCGATGAGGCGCGGATCGTCGGCGGAGTTCACTTCGCGGGCCGCAATCAGCTCCTGACTCATTGCCGTGTCCAGCACGATCGCGGAGGCATTGGGATGAACGGCCTGGTCGATGATGGAGAGAGCGCGCGTCGCGACCTCTTCCGGCGCTTCCGTCAGGCCCCAGCTCTTGAGACGCTTGGCCGAGTCCCGGATCTGATCGAGCGGACCGCCGAAGTGCCGCCGCGTCCATCCGAGCACCGCGGACTGGGTCGGCGAAAAGACGCCGGCGGCGATGATTGCTCCGACCGTGGTCGCGCCTGCCTCGCTTTCGCGGCCCATCACCTCGGTGATGACCAGCTTCACGAGGTCGGAGCTTGCCGCCCACACCACGCCGACGACCAGGGTCACGACCGCATAAGCGGCGGAGCGGGTTATGACGGTGTCCGCTTCCCACAGCCGGAAGCGCGTCAGGGCGACGAGCAGGCCCAGCGCCATGGCCGCCATGCCCGAGCTGAACAGGAGGAGGATCGCGAGAGCGACGACCGGCGACTGCTGACTGGGATCGTCCGGAAAGGTCGCAGCGAGGACAAGTGCACCCATGATCAGGAGGAGACCGGCGCCGAAGCCGAATCCTGCCCATTTGATCTGCTGGCGGACAATACCGGGCGGCTCCCGGCGGAAGCGAAAGAACTGTGCGGCGACAACCCCAAGAAGCGAGCCGACGCCGACGACTCCCTGCAGGTCCTCGTCGATGTCGGGAATTGAGGCCAACACCGACAGCGGAATTCCCAGGGGGATGAGCCAGCGCAGAAACCGTGGAGCGAAAACTCCGTCCGGGAAGGCGGCCAGGCTGACCAGCAACAGGTAGAAGAAGAAGACGCTGAGGATGTCGATCATCACATCCTCGTCTGTCCACTGCCAGAATTGCATTGCCGGATCGATGGCACCGACCATGATCACGAAGGCGAATGCGAGCATCATCGCTACGGGATCATTCGGCCGGCGCAGTGCGAGCAGGACACTGCAGGCGAGGAGCGCGGTACAGGCAAGCAAGGCCATGGACAGCCGCGCCCAGATCCGAAGATCGCGATCCCACTGACCCGCGATGAGGGCGTCGTCCCGCTTTCTGATGAGGCTGATTGCCTGCCCGCTGGGCTGCTGCAACGTCACTTTGACGTTCGGGCCCGGGGCGTGGCTGAGCAAGTCGGCGAATTCGGCGACCTGAAGATCCTTGTCGACCGGCTTCCCGTCGACCGCGAGGACCATGGCGGTGACGGGCACTTCGGGTGCCTGTCCCTGCGGAGCCCAGGTGCCGACGGTCAGCTCACCATCCGTGGATACCTCGAAGTCGAGCCCGAATTGCGCGATGATAGGCTGAATCGAATAGCTTGCGCGCACGGCGTAGAGCGTGCTGACGACGACGGTCAGGACCGACAGGCCGAACAGAAGAACCCACAGGAACCGGAGCCACCGCGCCCAGCGATCGGCAATCGCGCGCAAGCGCACGGGCGGCTGAAACAATGCTTTTGCCAACGCCATTTCCGAACCGGTCCCCCAGAGCCGACTCAACGAGCCGATGCTACCAGTATTTAACGGGCGTTAAACAGCGGATTGGATTGCGGCAGCCTTAGGCCGCTAGTTTGATCTCCAGTCGGTCCCAGATCTCGACCAGGGCTTTCGTGAGCTCGTCCATCATTTCCGCCGTGTGATGCGGTCCAGGCGTGAAGCGCAGGCGCTCCGTCCCGCGCGGCACCGTCGGGAAGTTGATGGGCTGCACGTAGAGACCATATTCGGCGAGCAGGATGTCGCTGATCCGCTTTGCCCTCACCGGGCAACCGACGAGCAGCGGAACGATATGGGTGACGCTGGGCATCAGCGGGAGTTTGGCTGCAGTGAACCTGGCCTTGAGCGCTGCGGCCGCCCGCTGCTGCATGTCACGCTCGGTCGATGACGTCTTCAGGTGACGGACGCTCGCAACCGCGCCGGCGACCAGCACCGGCGAAAGCGAAGTCGTGAAGATGAAGCCGGGCGCGTAGCTGCGGATGCAGTCGACGATCGTCCGCGAAGCGGAGATGTAGCCGCCCATCACTCCGAACGCCTTGCCGAGCGTGCCCTCGATCAACGTCAGCCGGTCCGCGACAGCGTCGCGCTCCGAAATTCCCCCGCCATGCTCGCCGTACATGCCGACCGCATGGACCTCGTCGAGGTAGGTGAGGGCGTTGTACTTGTCCGCGAGATCGCAGATTGCCCCGATCGGCGCGATGTCGCCGTCCATCGAATAGACGCTCTCGAACGCTATGAGCTTAGGCGTTTCGCAGTCCTCGGCAGCCAGCAACTCCTCGAGATGCTCCAGGTCGTTGTGGCGGAACACGCGCTTCTCGCAGCCTGAAGTTTTGATGCCCGCGATCATCGACGCATGGTTGAGCGCATCGGAGAAGATCACGCAGCCGGGAAGCAGTTTGCCGAGCGTGGAGAGCGCGGCCTCGTTGGAAACGTAGCCGGATGTGAAGAGGAGGGCCGCTTCCTTGCCGTGAAGGGAGGCCAACTCTTCCTCAAGCTGGACGTGAAGGTGGGTGTTGCCGCCGATGTTGCGGGTGCCGCCGGAGCCTGCACCGACGTCGCGAAGGGCGCGCTCCATGGCTTCGATGACCGACGGATGCTGGCCCATCGCCAGATAGTCGTTCGAGCACCAGACGGTGATCGGCTTGGGCCCATTGCCGCCGAAACATTGCGCGTTCGGGTAGTTCCCCTTGGTACGCAGGATGTCGATGAAGACGCGATACCGGCCTTCTTCGTGAAGGCGTTCGATCGCCGCCTTGAAGATGCTGTCGTAGTCCATGTCCGTTCAGCGGCGCATTAGCTTCCGGGATTGAGTAAGGCCATTGCGAACGACTCGCAACTGGAACCCGGAAAGGTTCCCCGCGCGGGTTGAGGTCAGAGTGTTCGGACGTCGCCGATCCCGAAACGTGCGAGCGTGCTCAACAAAGGTGAGCGTGGCTCGGCCGTGAAGATCATCACGCCTTCGCTGGGCTCGGTCGGCCACGGTTGCTCCCGGGTCAGCCAGGCGATGCGGCGGGCGATACCGGGGCCGCCGTCGATCCATTCCACGCCCGGAAAAGCCTGGCTCAGGTCCTGCCGCAGGAGCGGGAAGTGAGTGCAGGCCAGTACCCCCACGTCGATCCGATGGCCGCCGGGCGCGTCGAACATCGGCTGCGCGGCGGCTCGGACGGCTTCGATCGACACATCATCGCCCGCCAGCTTGGCCTCCGCCAGATCCACCAGTTCAGGCGAGCCGTGGCGGATGATGGTGCAGTCTGACGCGAACTCGGCGGCCAGATTGTCCACATAGGGCTGCCGTACCGTGGCTTCGGTGCCGAGCACGCCAATTACGCGGGTCTTCGACGTTTCCGCGGCCGGCTTGATCGCGGGGACAGTGCCAACGACCGGAAGATCGAGCGCCGAGCGCACGTGGTCGAGCGCGATTGTCGATGCGGTGTTGCAGGCGATGACCGCGAGCCTCGGATGGAAACGCTCGACGAGGCGGCCGAGCAAGGCGGGCACGCGGCTCGCAATCTCCGCTTCGCTGCGCTTTCCGTAAGGATAGCCGGCATTGTCCGCGACATAGACGATGGGCGCATTCGGAAGCAGCGCTCGCGTCGGTTCGAGGACCGAAAGGCCGCCGACGCCGGAATCGAAGAAGAGCAAAGGCGAATTCGCATTCATTGCGGTGCGCTTTGCACGCGAACTATGCGGGCGCAATTGCAGGCGGGCTTCCTTCTGCTACCAACCGCGTTCCATGACGACAGAATTGCTGCTCGCGCTCGCGCTCGGCTACCTCCTTGGATCGATCCCGTTCGGCCTCGTGCTCACGCGGCTGGCCGGGAAGGGCGACGTCCGCGACATCGGGTCGGGGAATATCGGGGCGACGAATGTCCTCCGCACGGGCAGCAAGCCTCTCGCCGCTGCGACTCTGATCCTCGATTGCCTGAAGGCGACGGCGGCGATCCTGCTGGCGCGGCAGCTGTGGCCGGCGACCGACAATTTCGCGGCGGCAGGTGCGCTCGTTGGCCACCTCTATCCCGTCTGGCTGAGGTTTAAGGGGGGCAAGGGCGTCGCGACGCTTTTGGGCGTTTTGATAGGCTTACAGTTCTGGTGGGGCGCCGCGATCTACGCTCTGGTCTGGCTGGGCTTGTTGTTGCTGGTCCGCATCTCGTCCGTGGCGGGAATGACGGCGGCCCTGAGCGCGCCGGTTAGCGCCGCCATCTTCGGGGACCGCCTCTTGTTTCCGATGTTCCTCGGCTTCGCTTTGCTGGTCATCTGGAAGCACAAGGAAAACATCGTCCGGCTGCGCGCCGGCACGGAGCCGAGGGTAGGATCTCGAACCAAGTGAGTCATGATTTGGTCGACCGGCTCCGGCTGGTTCGTTCGCCCGGCATAGGGCCAGTAACCTATCGACAACTGATCTCCCGCTTCGGTTCGGCCAGCGCGGCACTGGATGCTGTGCCTGATCTCGCTGCGAGGGGCGGCGGGAGGGTGCCGCGTCTAGCAAGCCGCGCAGATGCCGAACGCGAGATGGCACGGGTGGAGGCACTCGGCGCCCGTTACCTGTTGCTGGGTAAGGGTCTTTATCCGCCTGCGCTTGCGGAGCTCGACGATGCGCCTCCGATCATCACGATGAAAGGCGACGTCCGCTTGCTCGAAAAGGCGCTGGTCGCGATAGTCGGTGCGCGAAACGCCTCGGCGGCGGCTTGTCGTTTTGCGCGCCAGCTTGCCCACGATCTTGGCCAGCAAGGTGCGGTCGTGGTCTCCGGAGTTGCGCGGGGGATCGACAGCGCCGCCCATGACGGCTCGCTGGAGTCAGGCACGATCGGCGTGGTCGCCGGCGGTCTGGACATTTTCTACCCGCCGGAGAACGAAGCGCGACAGAAGGCGATGTTCGAGCGTGGGCTGGTCATCGCGGAAATGCCGCCTGGGACCGAACCGAGGGCGCGGCACTTCCCTTATCGCAACCGGATCATTGCGGGCCTGACTTCGGGCACCGTGGTCATTGAGGCAGCACCCAAGTCCGGCTCGCTCATCACCGCGCGTCTCGCCGCGGAAGCGGGCCGCGAGGTCATGGCAGTCCCGGGTTCGCCGCTCGACCCGCGCGCGCAGGGCTGCAACCAGCTGATCCGCCAGGGCGCCACCCTGGTCCAGAATGCTCATGACGTGCTTGAGGCCGTGCGGCCGCTGCAACCGCGGCTAGCGTCCTCGCATTCGCCGTACGAGCCTGGGGAGCCGCAGTGGATGGACGGCGACGCCGGCGCGCTTGGCATCGTCGAGGATCTGCTTGGGCCTTCGCCCGTCCCGGTCGATGAGATCATTCGCCTTTCGGGCGCCCCGAGCGGCGCGGTGCAGATGGCACTGCTTGAGCTCGATCTTGCTGGTAGGCTCGATCGTCATGCCGGCGGCAAGGTCAGCATTCGTCCCGCTTGACGAGAGGAATCCGGCAACCCCACGTTATACGCGTATGCGTGAGGGCAAATTTTGAAACTCGTCGTCGTTGAATCGCCGGCCAAGGCGAAAACCATTGAGAAGTATCTGGGCGCAGGGCACCGCGTGCTCGCCAGCTACGGGCACGTGCGCGATCTTCCGCCGAAGGACGGCTCGGTCGATCCGGAAAAGGACTTTGACATGCTCTGGCAAGTGTCGCCGGACCGGTCGAAGCAGCTGAAGCTCATCACAGACGAGGCGAAGAAGGCGGACACGCTGATCCTCGCGACCGACCCCGACCGCGAAGGCGAGGCGATCAGCTGGCACGTGCAGGAGGTGCTTCGTCAAAAGAAGGCGCTGCCCAAGGATGTGCAGCGCGTCACCTTCAATGCGATCACCAATGCCGCCGTCACGGAGGCGATGCGCAATCCGCGCGAGCTCGATGAAGATCTGATCGATGCGTACCGGGCCCGTCGTGCACTCGACTATTTGGTGGGCTTCACGCTGTCGCCGATCCTCTGGCGAAAGCTGCCAGGGGCCAAGTCGGCGGGCCGCGTTCAGTCGGTCGCGCTGCGCCTGATCGTCGACCGCGAGCGTGAAATCGAGGTCTTCAAGACACAGGAATATTGGCAGGTCAGCGCGACCTTCGAAGCAGACGGCCAGCCGTTCACGGCCCGGCTCGTCCAGCTCGACGGAAAGAAACTCGATCGTCTTTCCATCGGCAGCAAAGGCGAGGCCGACGCGGCGAAGGCGACGGTCGAGGCAGGGCGCT
>Ga0070677_10000432_pt1 | contig 14400 bp, 9 predicted proteins | sample KBSM63metaG_FD_64674 | JGI IMG/M metagenome (GOLD analysis project Ga0070677, IMG submission 64674) | Miscanthus rhizosphere microbial communities from Kellogg Biological Station, Michigan, USA - KBS M6-3 metaG | ecosystem: Host-associated > Plants > Roots > Rhizosphere > Soil ... | reverse complement strand
CGGCCGGCACGGCGTTCGAGTGGTACGACTTCTTTATCTTCGGCTCGCTCGCGACCACCATCCAGAAGGTCTTCTTCGCGGGCCTCGACCCGACCGCAGGGCTGATCGCCGCGCTCGGCCTGTTCGCCGCCGGCTTCGCTTTCCGCCCGCTCGGCGCGATCATCTTCGGGGTCATCGGCGACCGGCTCGGCCGCAAGGGAGCCTTCCTCGCGACCGTCAGCCTGATGGGCGGTGCAACCTTCCTCATCGGCATCCTGCCCACCTATGCCACGGCGGGGATCATATCGCCGATCCTGCTCATCCTTCTGCGGATCCTCCAGGGGATCGCGCTGGGCGGTGAATATGGCGGCGCGGCGATTTACGTTGCCGAGCACGCGCCGAACAAGCAGCGCGGAATGGTCACGGGCTGGATCCAGATCACCGCATCGCTCGGACTGATTGCCGGGCTCCTCGTGATCCTGGGCACCCGCGGCGCGATCGGAGAAGAGGCCTTCCTCGACTGGGGATGGCGAGTTCCCTTCCTGGTCTCGATCGTGCTTCTGATTATCTCCGTCTGGCTGCGGTTCAAGCTGTCCGAGAGCCCCGCCTTTACCAAGCTCAAGGAGGAGGGTGAGGTCTCCAAGGCGCCTCTGCGCGAGGCCTTTGGCCGCTGGGAAAATCTGAAGCGCGTACTGATCGCCTTCTTCGGCATCATGTGCGCACAGGGCGCCGTCTGGTATCTCAGCTTCTTCTACGTGCAGGTGTTCCTGACCAAGTCGCTGGGCGTCCCGGAGCCGACCAAGGACGCGCTGGTCCTCGCCATCACGGTCGCCAGCGCGCCGCTTTACGTCTTCTTTGGCTGGCTGTCCGACCGCATCGGCCGAAAGCGGGTCATGCTCGGAGGAATGCTGCTAGCGCTCTTCACATATTATCCGGGCTTCCACGGCATTGCGGCGGCCGCCAATCCAGCGCTCGTCGAGGCGCACGAGAGGAGACCGGTCGAAGTCCATTCCGATCCCGCAAACTGCTCCGTCCAGTTCGATCCGGTGGGCACGCGCCGCTTCGACAGCGGCTGCGACATCGCAAAGAGCCTGCTCGCTTCCGCAGGCATCTCCTACACCAGCCGCAGCTATACGGGCGACACGGCCATCGTCGCCGTCGGGGTTCAGCAGATCGAGGTTCCCGACGGGCGCGGGCTCGATGCGGCAGGCCTCAAGGCGCTGAAGGACAAGGTCGGCGGGGAGATCAAGGCGGCGCTTGCAGCGGAGGGCTATCCGTCCGCGGTCGATCCGCAACGGATGAACCTTCCCGCCATCTTCATGTGGCTGATGGTTTTCGCGGTAGCAGCTACCGCGCTCTACGGCCCGCAGGCCGCCGCCCTGGTCGAAATGTTCCCGACACGGGTGCGCTATACGGCGATGTCGCTTCCCTATCATGTGGGCACCGGCTGGATCGGCGGCTTCCTTCCGGTGACCAGCTTCGCGCTGGCGACAATCACTGGCGATATCTACGCAAGCCTCTGGTATCCGGTGATTTTCACGGTGATCCCAATCCTGGTCTCGCTCTTCTTCCTCAAGGAGACGAAAGGAAAGCGGCTCGAGGACATTTAGAGGCCCGTTGATCGAGATTATTGATCCCGCCGCCGATGTGCTTTGACTTGCCGGGCATCGGGCAATATTTGGCCGCAGGTGTTGGCGGCATGGGCCGTCTGGGACCAGTACTCGCGTAGTCTCGGGCGCCGTCCGGCCTTTCTTCGGAAAACAGATGCTTCGCACAGACTTGGCCGTTGCGGCCGTCTTCTTGTCCCTCGCGACCGCGGGATGTTCGGGCGGGTCCGAATCCCAGGGGGCCCCGCCTCCTCCGGAGGTCACGGTCGCAACCCCGCTCGCCAGCGAGATCGTGGACTGGGACGACTTCGTCGGCCGGTTCGAGGCTCCTGACAGTGTCGAGGTGAAGCCTCGCGTAACCGGCTATCTGATCGCCTCGCATTTCCGGGACGGGCAATATGTCCGCCGCGGACAGCTGCTCTTCACGATCGATGCCCGCCCGGCGCGGGCGCAGCTGGACCAGGCGCGGGCACAGCTTGCGCGGGCCGAGGCGCAGGCGGTCAACGCGCGAACGGAGCTTGCCCGATCACGCACCCTCGCGGCGCAGAGGGCGGCGAGCGTCGAGGAAGTGGAGCAGCGTCAGGCTGCACTGCGATCTGCCAATGCAGATGTCTCGGCCGCCGCCGCGCTCCTGCGCGCTCGTCAGCTTGATGTGGGATTCACTCGGGTATCTGCCCCGATTTCAGGACAGGTATCGGAGCGCCGCATCGACCCCGGCAATGCCGTCACCGCCGACGAAACAGTGCTGACGACCGTCGTGTCGACCAATCCGCTGCATTTTGCCTTCGACGGCTCGGAGGCTTTGCTGCTCCGATTCCAGCGCCAGAACGGCTCCGCGCGGGTCGGCGCCCCGGTGCGTGTCCGGCTTCAGGACGAAGCCCAATATGTTCACGCCGGCCGGCTCGACTTCGTCGACAATGCCCTGAACACGAGCGCCGGCACCATTCGCGGCCGGGCGGTGGTCCCGAACCCCGACGGCTTCCTCAAGGCCGGGATGATGGGCCGCCTGCGGCTTGCGTCGTCCGCGCCGTATCGCGCGCTTCTGGTCCCGGACACGGCGATCGTGACCGACGCCGCCCGCCGCGTGCTCTATGTCGTCGACCGGGCCGGAACGGTGACCGTCCGCCCGGTCCAGCTGGGGCCGCTGAACGGAAGCCTGCGCGTTATCCGGACCGGGATCGGTCCCGAGGATCAGGTCATCATCGGCGGCATCCAGCGCGCGATGCCCGGCCAGAAGGTGAAGCCCAAGAAAGGCCGCATCCAGCCGCCATCTACGTCGGAGCCTGATACGGCACCGCTGCAGGCTCCGCCTCCGTCGGTCGCAACCTCCGTCGGCCAGGCGGCGGGCCGCTGAGGGCCGCGCGATGAACATGTCGAGCTTCTTCATTGACCGCCCGATCTTCGCGTCGGTCATCGCCCTGTTCATCACCCTGCTCGGCGCCTTCGCCTACCCGGCACTTCCACTCGCCCAGTATCCTGAGATCGCTCCGCCCTCCGTCGCGGTGACCGCGGCATTTCCCGGCGCTTCTGCGGAAACGATGGCCGAAACCATCGCGGCGCCGATCGAGCAGGAGATCAACGGCGTCGAGGGCATGCTCTATATGCGCTCGAACTCCAGCCAGGGACTGACGGCGATCACGGTCACGTTCCAGCCGGGCACCGACATCGATACCGCGCAGGTGCTGGTTCAGAACCGCGTCGCGCTCGCCGAGCCGCGCCTCCCGGACCAGGTCCGCCAGATCGGCGTCACCGTGAACAAGCAGGCCACCGACTTCCTGATGGTGGCGGCGATGACGTCGACCGACCCGTCCGTCGACATCGATTATGTCGGCAATTTCGCCAATTCGACCATTCGCGACCGCCTTCTGAGGCTTCCAGGCGTCGGCGCCGTGCAGGTGTTCGGCGGCGGCAATTATTCGATGCGGATCTGGATCGACCCAGACGCAGCGGCCGCCCGCAACCTCACCTCGGAAGAGATCGTCGGCGCGCTCCGCGGGCAGAATGTGCAGGTAGCGGGCGGATCCGTCGGCCAGGCTCCCCTGAAGCACGGAGGCGCCGCGTTCGAGCTGCCGGTCCAGGTTCAGGGGCGGCTCAACGACCCGGACGAGTTCGCGGATGTCGTGCTGAAGACCGATACGGCGTCGGGCGCGATCACGCGTTTGCGCGACGTCGCCCGGGTCGAGATCGGCAGCCAGGACTACAGCATACGGGGGACGTCCGGTACGCGACCCGCCGTCTTCATGGCCATTCAGCAGCTTCCGGGGTCGAACGCTCTGGATACGGCCGAAGGAGTTCTCGACAGCCTGAAGGAGGCTTCGCGAACCTTCCCGCCGGGGGTCGAATATTCCATTCCCTACAACCCGACCGAATATGTCCAGGAGTCGGTGAACGAGGTTCAGCGCACTCTGATCGAAGCGATCGCGCTGGTCGTTCTCGTGATCGTGCTCTTTCTCCAGACCTGGCGCGCGGCGATCATCCCGATCATCGCCATTCCCGTATCGTTGGTCGGAACTTTCGCGGTGCAGCTTGCCCTCGGCTTCTCGATCAATTCGCTTTCGCTCTTCGCGCTGGTTCTTGCCGTCGGCATCGTCGTCGACGACGCGATCGTGGTCGTCGAGGCGGTGGAGAAGCATATCCGCGATGGCCTGTCTCCGCGGGAGGCGGCCCATCGAACGATGCGGGAGATCTCCGGTGCACTGATTGCAATCGGCCTGGTCCTCGTCGCCGTATTCGTGCCGGCGGCGCTCATCTCCGGCATCCCCGGCATCTTCTATCGGCAGTTTGCAGTCACCATCGCAGCCGCCGCGGCCATATCCACGGTCATATCACTAACCTTGTCGCCCGCCCTCGCGGCCCTGCTGCTGAAGCCGCATTCTACAGGCGCGGACTATGCCGACGAGCGGCGCGGCTGGATGCGCACGGTCAAGATGACTGGCGCCCGCTTCAACAAGGCCTTTGATTGGGTATCCCACCGCTATGGGTCGATGACGGCGAAGCTCGTGCATCGCTCGACGCTGATGCTGGTCATTTACGGCGGGCTATTGGGGCTCACGGTCTGGCGGCTGAATGCCACGCCGACCGGCTTCATCCCTGACCAGGACCAGGGATTCCTGATCGGCGTGATCCAGCTTCCTCCCGGCTCCTCGCTGGAACGGACCGAGGCAGCGGTGGAGAGCATCCGCAAAGTAGTCTCGAAGAACGAGATGATCCTGGAGACCGCGGCCTTTGCCGGTCTCGACGGGTCGACCTTCAGCCCCGCGTCCAACAGCGGCATCATGTTCCTGCGCCTCGCCGAGCACGAGGATCGCCGTGGAGCCGGCCAGTCCGCGGCCGAACTGGCGGGCGCTATCACGGGTGCAGTCGGCGGCGCCGTGGACGACGCGCAGGTCTTCTTCCTGTCCCCGCCGCCCGTTCCGGGCCTCGGCAACGGCAGCGGCTTTTCGATGATGATCCAGGATCGCGGAGGCGCCGGCTACGAAGCTCTGCAGGGCGCGACCTTCGCGATGATGGGCGGTGCGCAGCAGAACAAGAATGTCGCGCAGGTCTTCTCGCTGTTCAACACCGGTTCCCCGCGGATCGAAGCGGACGTCGACCGCGACCGCGCCCAGCTGGTCGGCGTGCAGCCGAGCCAGGTCTATGACGCACTCGGGACGTATCTCGGGTCGACTTACGTGAACGATTTCAACCTGCTGGGCCGGACCTTCCGGGTTACCGCTCAGGCGGAAGCGGGCGCTCGCGACGACCTGGCCGACGTAGGCCGCCTTCAGGTGCGCTCGTCGTCGGGTCAGATGGTGCCGCTCTCCTCGGTCGCGACCTTCCGGTACGGCAGCGGTCCGGTGCAGGTGGCGCGCTACAACAACTATCCGGCCGCGGAGCTGCAGGGCCAGACGCCACCGGGCATCGCGTCGGGGGAGTCCCTGCGGACCATGGAGGAACTGGCTGCGCAGAACCTGCCGCCCGGTTTCGGCTTCGAATGGACCGGTCTCGCCTTCCAGCAGCAGGCGGCGGGCAATACCGCGCCGCTGGTCTTCGCAATCGCGGTGCTGTGCGTCTTCATGGTGCTGGCGGCGCAATATGAATCGCTGACGCTTCCGCTCGCCGTGATCCTCATCGTTCCGATGTGTGTGCTTGCTGCGCTGACGGGCGTGAGCCTGCGCGGGCAGGACAACAACATCCTGACCCAGATCGGCCTGATCGTGCTGATCGCACTCGCGGCAAAGAACGCCATCCTCATCGTCGAATTCGCGCGGCAGGCGGAGGACGATCAGGGCATGAACAAATTCGATGCCGCCGTGCATGCCGCCAAGTCGCGCCTGCGGCCGATCCTGATGACCAGCTTCGCCTTCATCTTCGGAGTGATTCCCCTGGCGATCGCCGTAGGTCCGGGCGCCGAAATGCGGCAGGCCATGGGCACGGCAGTCGCCTTCGGAATGGTCGGCGTGACCTTGTTCGGCCTGATCTTCACGCCGGTCTTCTACGGCGTCTGCCGGGGCCTGGACCGCTTTATGCCGAAAGCGATGCAGCACAGCACGCTCCACGCGCACGGCCATGCGGAGCCCGCCGAATGAGGCGGCTCCTGACGCTCACGGGCGCGCTTGTGCTGACAGGCTGCGCCGCCGTCGGCCCGGATTTCCGATCCCCGGCACCGGAAGCGCCGTCGCAAGCGCCGTTCGTAAGCTCGCGCTCCCCAACCTTTACCCAGGATCAGCCCCCGGGCCGCTGGTGGAGCTTGTTCGCCGATCCCTTGCTCGACCAACTGGTCGAGGAGGCACTGGCGGCGAATACGGATCTTCGCGTGGCGGGAGCGAACCTCGCCCGCGCCCGGGCCCTGCTGCGCGAGACCCGGGCGGGACGGCTACCGTCCACGGATCTCAACGCCGACATTCGCTATGCGCAAGACCCCGGCGGCGACCCCGCCCTGCGCTATGACGCGGGCCTGGACGTCAGCTACCAGGTCGACTTGTTTGGCGGCATCCGCCGAGCCATCGAGGCTAGCCGGGCGGATGTCGATGCGGTCAAGGCGGCGTTCGACAACACGCGCATCAGCGTCGCTGCCGAAACGGTACGCGCTTATGCCGACGCCTGCAGCGCCGGGCAGCAACTGGCGGTCGCCCGCGATTCCCTAAGCGTCCAGGAGCAGACATTCGACCTGACCCGCCGCCTGTTCGAAGGCGGTCGGGGGACGGCGCTCGATACCGGGCAGGCCGGCGCCCAGCTCGAGCAGGTGCGGGCAACGCTCCCGACGCTGGAGGCGCAGCGCACGGGAGCTCTGTTCCGTCTGGCGGTCCTGACCGGTCGCCCGCCGGCGAACTTCCCCGCGCAAGTCGCCAACTGCCGGCGCCCTCCGCAGCTTTCCCGGCCCCTTCCGGTGGGCGACGGCGCTTCGCTTCTTTCGCGGCGGCCGGACATCCGCCAGGCCGAGCGTGAGCTGGCCGCGGCCACTGCCCGGGTCGGGGTGGCGACGGCCGACCTCTACCCAAAAGTGACGCTCGGGGGCTCGGTCGGGAGCAGCGCGATCGGGCTGGGCGCCATCGGCGACGGTTTCCGCTTCAACATCGGCCCGCTGATCAGCTGGAACTTCCCGAACATGGAAGTGGCTCGTGCGCGCCTGGGTCAGGCCCGTGCCACGGCCGACGCGGCGCTCGCCAATTTCGACGGCACTTGGCTGCGTGCGCTCGAAGAGACCGAGGGCGGCCTCACCCGTTACGCGCGCGAGTTGGAGCGGAGAGACAGCCTTCGGCGCGCGCGTGCACAGGCGGCGGAAGCGGCGCGGATCGCGCGGCTCCGCTACCAGGCCGGCCGCGACCCGTTTCAGATCGTGCTCGATGCGGAGCGTTCGCTGTCGAACATCGAAGCCGAGTTGGCGCGATCTGAAGCGCAGCTGTCGGATTATCTGGTGTCGGTGTTCCTCGCCCTTGGAGGCGGCTGGCAAGGCTGACCGGCTCAGGGAGCCCAGTGAATATCGATGGGCTGCTCCGCCTCGGCGAGCACGCGGCCGATGGGCAGCTTCGAACTCTGCCCGTCTTCGATCGCCCCCTCGAGCATCTCACGCTTGTCGTTGCCTCTCAGGGTGATGAGCACGGTTCGGGCGGAAAGGATCGCGGAACGGGTCAGGGTCACGCGCGCGACGGGCGCCTCCTGCGGCAGCGGGTCCGGCATGACGCCGACGGCGCGGCGCGCCTTCGGGGCTTCAAGCGCGTCCTGAAGGTCGGGACCGGTAAACAGTGAGGCAGTATGCCCGTCCGCTCCAACGCCAAGCCATACGAGGTCGGGCGGCCAGGACAGGTCCTGCAGCCGCGCATCCGCCGAATTGCCGGCGAGCCTGTAGTCCGGAATGTCGCCGGTGATTGGAATGACGCGTGCGCCCGCAGGAAGGAAGGCCTGGGCAATACCGCGGATGTTGCTGCGCTCATCGTCCATGGGCACGAGCCGCTCGTCCGTCGGAATGATGGTGACTTGCTTCCACGGCAGTTTCTTCGCGGCCAGCGCCTTGTAAATCGCCTTGGGCGCGTTTCCGCCGGGAAGCGCGATCAGCGAGGACCCACGCGCATCGAGAGCGCTTTCGATGATGAAGGCGACGTCGCCCGCGACTGCATCCGCCATTTCCTCGGCGCTGTCATATTCCCACCATTCCGCTTCGATCATTTGGAGTCGCCCCTGTCAGCTAGCGGGGAGGCTCCTGCCCATAGCCGGCCCAATCCGCAACCCGCTGGCCGTTACGATCAAGAGCCGGCGAGTACTGCAACCTGCGCTTGGCGATGTTGCACACCTCGAAATCGATGCCCGGATTTCCAGTTCCCTGATCGACGATGCATTGAATGATCGTCCCGTTCGCATCGACCCTGAACCGCATGCGGATCCACGCTCCGTGCGGCCAGGCTTCAAGCAATTGCGGTGGAAAGTCCCGCCCGCGGAGCGGTCGTGTCGCCAAGCGCGTGCGGGTGGACGCCAGGCCCTGGCCGCCCCCTCCCGTCCCGCTCCCCGATCCGCCGGATCCGGTGCCCGTCCCCGTCCCTCCCGCGCCGGTGCCGGGTCCTGGAACGTCGGACGCACCCTGCGTCGGCGCCGCTCCCTGGTTCGGCGTCCGTGTCACATTGACCGGCAGCGGGATCGGCAGCGCGATCGGCGGCTTTGGAGCAACCACCGGAGTTGCCTGGCTTTTGATATTCTCGCGGGACGCTGCCCCTTCAGTGTCCTTGGGCTTTTGGGTTTCCTCAGCGGAGCGCGGGACTTCGGGTTTGGGCGGCGGAGGAGGAGGCACTTCCGTGACATCGAAGACCTGGAGCACGCGCTGCGGGTCCGTGAGATCGATCCTCCCGGCAAGGTGCATGAAGACGAAGAGCAGCGCCGCGTGAATCGCGACCACCACCACGATCGCGCCTCCCTTGTCGCGCGTCCTAAGATCGGATCGATACATGTTTGCCGGTCAACGCAGCATTTTGGTGCGCGGTTGCCCGGCTGTCACGGCTGTTCCGTTAATGAGACGCCGGACGGAACGAGTCCGTCCAGCGCAGCGAACATTCGAAAGCCTTAGCGGTTGGCGCTACTCGCGCTCTTGCGGCCGCCGCCATGGCTCGCCCTGCCACCCTTGCTGGCGATTTCCCGCTGCTTCGCGGGATCCATCGCGGCAAACCCGCGCTTCGACCCGCCGCTCTTCGTTCCGGCCATACTTTCCTCCGTTGTGCGCTACGAACTGTAGCGAACCTCCGGAACGCTGCCGTGGAAACGGCGGTTCAAATAGCTGACTTGGGTTAGCGAGAATATTCGGAAGGTGCCCGAAAGCTTGTTCTGCGTTGTTAATACAGCTGTTTCAGTGCGTTTTTGCCATCCTCATCGACGCCTTGATTCAGCTCGATAGGCGAGCGCGGACAGCGCGATGACGACGATGCCCACAAGCTCCAGCCACCAGCCGCTGCGAAGGCCGCGGACGTCGGCCGTTACCCACTCGTCGATGTGATGGAAGGATGCGGCGCGAAGCAGAATGAAGGCGAACAGGATTGCGATTCCGACAGCTGCTGTTTTCGCTGGCGCGGACGATCGGTGGAGCATTCTCGTCAGGCGGAGAATGGCGAGCGTCGCGCCGGCCGCCAGCAGCAGCAGGAACAGACCCTGCAGCAGGCGGCGCTGCTCGTAGATGCCGATCGCGCGCGCCAGCGTACGGCCGGATTCTGTCAGCAGCGACTGGAGATCGAGTTCCTTATTAAACCCGAGGAGCAGCAGCAGGAGCGATACCCCGAGCCAGAAGCGGGCTTCGGTCATGGAGGCCGAGCGGCTGGCGAGAAAGGCGGCAAGAGCGCCGGCGAAATAAGCGGCAACGATGAACCAGGCGAAGCCTGTCGGATCGTTGACAAGATGGACTGCCGCCAATCACTCCCCCGGCAATAGCTCAGCGGAGTATTGCCGTTTCGAGGACGGAATACAGCCGCAAGTTCAGATTATTCGAGGCTCTCCCCAAACTCGGCATCATTGCCGCTGACATCCGCGATCGGCTCGTCCTGCTCGCCTGCAAGCATCGCACGATAATTGTCGACCACCGATCGGCAGCTCTTCAATCCAGCAACCAGTTGCGAGTTCGCTTCTTCGAAGTCCGCATCGCGCGGATTGTTCATGCCGGACACCTCAGACCCTCAAACCTCCAGACGGGAATGCCAATCAAACAGCCGCGCGGCTGATCGGTTTCTCAATCCATCGCATGAGACGGTCCGTCCGTTGGACCAACGCCAAGCTGTGCTCAACAGGTCACGGGCCCGCCGCCGCAAATTCGGGCCACAGCCTTCTCCAGCGCCGAGGGAGTGAACGGCTTGAGCAGGATCTCAACGCTTTCCGGCCGATCGCGCACCGCGCCCGCTTCTGCATAGCCCGTGATGATCAGCGCGGGGACGTCCGGGCAGATCTTGCGTGCCTGGCGCAGGAATTCCGTGCCGGAGATGTGCGGCATGGCATAGTCGCTGATGAGGAGGTCGCAGTCGCCGCCGCCATTGTTGAGTGCCGCCAGCGCTTCCTGGCCATTGGCCGCCTCGATTACGGTGTGACCCAGCTCTTCGAGCATCGCGGCCGTCGTCGTGCGCACCTCCGGATGGTCGTCTACCAGCAGAATGTGGAGGGGGCGCATCGGAACTGTGCCGACTGCTTCCTCGGTCTGGGATCCCGACGGTTGGCGTTCCGCGGCTTCGGGAGCCTGTGGAATCCACAGTTCAGCAGTGGTGCCGTTCCCGATGCTGCTTTCCAAGTGGAAAGCGCCGTTCGACTGCTTGGCGAACCCGTAGACCATCGGCAGTCCCAGGCCGCTGCCCTTGCCGATATCCTTGGTGGTGAAGAAGGGCTCCAGCACTTTTTCGATATATTCCGGAGCAATGCCGCTGCCGGTGTCGGAGATTCCCAGCCGTACATAGCCGCCCGCCGAGAGGCCCTGCGCATTTTCGCCGGCGATCTCGGTCGTATCGACGGCGATGGTGACCGTGCCGCCGTCCGGCATGGCGTCACGCGCATTGATGATGAGGTTGACCAGCGCGAGCTCCAGCTGGGCCTGATCCGCGAACGCGTCCGGGACCTCGCCGGCAATCTGCCATTCGATCTGCACCAGCCCGCCGAGCGTGTGGGTAAGAAGATCCGTGACGGCTTCCCGGAGCTGCTGGATGCGGATCGGCCGCGGCTCGAGCGTCTGCCTTCGCGCGAAGGCAAGGAGGCGCCGGACCAGCTCGCTCCCCTGCTCGGCGGCGCGCTTGGTCATGCCGAGGATCCGGGCTTCCTCGTCCCCGAGCGATGCCCGCTTCTCGAGCAGGCCGAGTCCTCCGATCACGGCGGCGAGCAAATTATTGAAATCGTGCGCGATGCCGCCCGTCAGCTTGCCGATGGCATCCATCTTCTGAGCCTGCAGAAGCTGATTCTCGAGCGAACGCTGCTCTGTGATGTCGGTCAGTGTTCCGGCAAACTCCACCGGACGCCCGTCTCTGTCCCTGAGCAGGACCGCCTGGTCGAGGAAGTAGCGGTAAGTGCCATCGGCGCTCTGCCAGCGATACTCGACCGATGAGCGGCCGCTGGTTCGTCGCGCCTCGATGGTCGCAAGCACCGCGTCGCGATCGTCCGGGTGGAGCCGTTCCTCCCACATCCTCGGCTGTTTGCGGACATCGTCCAGCGTGAAGCCCGTTATCGCCTGGAGGTCGCCGCTCACATAGTGTGGCCAGCGTGCCTCGGACTCGAAAGGTTCGAGATAAAGCACCATCGGCAGCGACTGGATGATCGCCGCCTGCCGCTGCTCCGCACGGCGAAGCTCCTGCTCAGCACGCAAAAGCTCGGCAATGAGCGACTGCTCCTGGGCTGCCTTCCGTTCGATTTCCTTGGTCTTGGCGAAGAGGTCGACAAAGACGGTGACCTTCGAACGCAGCACCACCGGGTCGACCGGTTTGAAGACATAGTCGACGGCGCCCATCGAATATCCGCGCAGGAGATGCTCGGTCTCCTTGTTCACGGCCGACAGGAAGACAATCGGGATGCCCTTGGTCTGCTCGCGCTTGCGGATGATCTGGGCGGTCTCATACCCGTCCATGCCGGGCATGTAGACGTCGAGAAGGATGACCGCGAACTCGCCCTTCAGCAGGTGGCGAAGCGCCTCCTCGCCCGATCGGGCAAGCACGACTTCTCCAAGGTCGTCGAGCACGTTCGCGACGGCGAGAAGATTGCGCTCGTCATCGTCGACCAGCAGCACGCGCGGACGGTCGGAGTCGAGCATTCCGATTTGCTCGTCCGTGCGATCGGCCACCGGCAACTGTTCCACTCGGCCGTTCATTCCCTACTCCGCGGCCTGGACCGCGACCGTCTGCGACGCCTCCCGAGCGCGAGCCACCCATACGCGCAAGAGCGCCAGGAGAAGCTCGATATCGACCGGCTTGGCGATGTAATCAGAGGCGCCTGCATCGAGGCACTTCTGCCGGTCTCCCTTCATCGCCTTCGCAGTCACGGCAATCAGCGCCACGTCCGCAAGCTCCGGCCGACTGCGAATCTGCTGCATCGTTTCGTAACCATCCATCTCAGGCATCATGATGTCGATCAGCGCGACATCGACGCCGGGCGTCTGTTCCAGGATCAAAATGCCGTCTTTCCCCCGCTCCGCGTGCAAGACTTCCACGTCGTAGCTTTCAAGAACGCTCGTCAGTGAGAAGATGTTGCGGATGTCGTCGTCGACAATCAGTACCTTCGCGCCGGCGAGCTCAGGCACCGGACGGCTGGTGGCCTGTGTCAAAGCCTTCCTGCGTCGCCGGGGCTTCTGGTTTTCGGCTTCTTCGGCCAGCGGACGAAAGATCTGCACAAGGTCGGCACGCTCCGCAGGTTTCTCGGTCACTCCTGCGGCGCCCAGAGCGATCGCGGAACGGCTGCGGTCGGCGCCCGAGATGACGTGAATCGGGATGTGCTGCGTCTCCGGATCGTGCTTCAGCAAGTCCAGGAGCACGAATCCGTCGATGTCGGCGAGGCCGAGATCGAGGGTGATCGCAGTCGGCTGGAGCTTGCGCACCATGGACAAGGTGCCGGCTCCCGCAGTCGAGACCACGCCTTTGAGCCCTACTTCGCGGGCCGCATCGAGCAGAATCGACGCAAATGTCGCATCGTCTTCGACGATCAGCACGAAAGGATTCTTGCCGATCTGATCGCGGTCGTCCGTGACTTCAAAGCCCGTCGGAAGCGCTGAAGGCACCAATGCGCCGCTATTGTCGTAGCGCGCCGAAGCGCCGGCCGAGCCGGTCGATGTCGTTTCTGCTTCAAGCGGCACGTAGAGCGTGAAGGTAGAGCCCTCGCCCGGCTTCGATCGGACCTGGAGCTCTCCACCCAGCAGCCGCGCAATTTCGCGGCTGATCGAGAGGCCGAGGCCCGTGCCGCCATATTTGCGGCTCGTCGTACCGTCGGCCTGCTGGAACGCCTCGAAGATAAGCTTTTGCTTGTCGTCGGGGATGCCGATGCCGGTATCCGTGACCGCGATCTCGATCGCCCGGTCCGCATTGCGCAGAACCGGATGATTCTGGCTCCATCCGCTTTCGGCGGAGCGAACGGCAAGCGTGACGCTTCCCTTTGAGGTGAACTTGAAGGCGTTGGACAGCAGGTTGAGGACGATCTGCTGAAGCCTCTTCTCGTCGGTGCGGATGGTCTGGGGAAGCTTGCCGTCGAACTTGACGTTGAAGTCGAGCCCCTTGTCCGCTGCAAGCTGCCGGAACGTGCGCTCCATGTGCTGCTTGAGATGCTGCACCGGCATTTCGCCGACCTCGATCGACACCGTGCCGGACTCGATCTTCGACAGGTCGAGAATGTCGTTGATGAGGTTGAGGAGGTCGGAGCCTGCCGAGTTGATCGTTTTGGCGAACTCGACCTGCTTGTCGTTGAGATTGCCCTGCGCATTGTCCGACAGAAGCTTGGACAGGATCAGCAGCGAGTTGAGCGGAGTGCGCAGCTCGTGCGACATGTTCGCAAGGAACTCGGACTTGTACTTCGACGTGAGTGCGAGCTGCTCGGCCTTTTCCTCGACCGCGCGGCGCGCCATCTCGATCTCGATATTCTTCCCTTCGACCTGCTTTTTCTCGTTCTCGAGAAGCTGCGCCTTTTCCTGGAGCTCCTCGTTGGTCGCGTGGAGTTCCTGCTGCTTGCGGGTCAGCTCGGTCTGCCGCGCCTGAAGCTCCGTCGTCAGCAGCTGCGACTGCTTCAGCAAGCCCTCAGTCCGCATCGTCGCTGCAATCGTATTGAGCACGATGCCGACCGATTCCATCAGCTGGTCGAGGAAACTCTGGTGGGTCTCGTTGAACTCGTTGAACGAGGCCAGCTCGATCACCGC
>Ga0070677_10000431_pt1 | contig 14442 bp, 11 predicted proteins | sample KBSM63metaG_FD_64674 | JGI IMG/M metagenome (GOLD analysis project Ga0070677, IMG submission 64674) | Miscanthus rhizosphere microbial communities from Kellogg Biological Station, Michigan, USA - KBS M6-3 metaG | ecosystem: Host-associated > Plants > Roots > Rhizosphere > Soil ... | reverse complement strand
CCGCGCTTCCCGATACTCGCCCTCGTCGAACAGCACTTCGGCGAGCGCGGTGGTGGCGTCGATATCCTCATTGGGCGGACAGCGGCGGGCAAGGCACTCCGCCAGCTGGCGCCGATAGGCGTCGCGGTCGCCGATGACGACGACGTGCTGCTCCGGGCCCGCCGCCGGCTGGGCTTGAGCCCAGAGCGGGGTTGAGGTCGCGGCCAGCAGGATCGAGGAAATCGCCTTGAACATGCCGCCCTCCCATATTCGCGTCGATCGGGACGTACCTGAAAAAGGAAGCGACGAGAAGGGGATGAGTTAGGCCGCGGGCGCAGCGCGCGCCGCTTCGGCGATGGCGCGGTTGGAGGCGCGCAGCTTCGCCTTGAGCACGGTGGCGAAGCCGTGCTCGATGGCGCGGCGGACGTCCTCATGCGCTTCGACATAGGGCCTGAGGTCCTCGGCCGGCGCGCACCAGAAGCGGGCCGGCGTGTTGAGGATCACCGTCGCGGTGGCGTTCTCGCCCGACAGGACGGTGAGCTCGCCGATCAGATCGCCGGCATGGCAGAGGCCGACCTGCTGGCCCATGGCGAGCACGCGCGCCTCGCCCTCGGCCAGATAATAGAGATGGCTGACCAGCTCGCCTTCGTAGGTCAAAGTGTCGCCCGCCTTGCCGGTCAGCCACACGCCCTGATCGAACAGATGGCGGGCGCGGCTTCGCGGCAGATCGGAAAAGAGCGTGTCCAGCATCCGTTTCTCGTCGTCGCTGAACTGGACCATCGCGTCTCCGACCATGGTCTTGCCGGCCATGACCACGCAGAGCGCGAGCAGAGCGCCGGTCCAGCCCGCGCTCAGCATGTCGCCGGCCATCAGCGCGCGCGCCAGCCAGGCGAGCGCCGCCAGGCCGACGAGCAGCCGGACATGGTGGAGGCGCGGCGCCACTACGGCGACGCCGAGCATCAGGAAACCGAATTGCAGCAGCACGGCGTCGGGCGTCAGCATGGCAGCCCCTCCCATCGCCATATTGCGCCAAATCAATGCCGACGAAAAGCCTCGCGCGCCGTTGCCAGTGCGCGCGTATCGCCCTTATAGCACGGCGCGATCGGCCGGCGCTGGGGCTCGTCGCCGGCCGTTCCTTCGAACATGGAGAAAGACGTTGAAAACATTGTTTTTGGCAGGCGCGGCCGTTGCCGCGCTCGGGATTGGAACGACGAGCATGGCGCAGCAGAGCCCCGCGCCCGCGGCTCCGGCCGCGGCGACCGACAACATTCTCCTGGCCGACTGGACCGGGCCCTATGACGGCGTGCCGCCCTGGGACCGGGTCCGGCCCGAGCTGTTCCCCGAAGCCTTTCAGGTCGCGATCGACGAGCAGCGCGGCGAGATCGCCGCGATCGCCGGCAATCCCGAGGCCGCCACTTTCGCCAACACGATCGAGGCGCTCGACCGCGCCGGCCGGCGGCTCGACCGCGTCCAGGCGATCTGGGGGGTGATGACCAGCAACATGTCGACCCCCGCGATTCAGGCGCTGCAGCGCGAATGGGGCCCCCGTCTCGCCGCCGCGTCCGACGAGATCGTGCTCAACCCGGCGCTCTTCCAGCGGGTCCGCGCCGTCTACGAGGCGCGCGAGCGCTCCGGCCTCGACGCCCAGCAGCAAAGGGTCGTCACCCGCCGCTACGAGAGCTTCGTCCGGCGCGGCGCCAATCTGACCCCCGAGCAGAAGCAGCAGCTCTCCGCCTACAATCAGGAGCTCGCCCGCCTCTTCGCCGAGTTCAGCGAGAAGGTCCTGCACGATGAGGAGACCTATATCGCGGTGAGCGAGGCCGACCTCGCCGGCGTTCCGCAGGACGTGCGCAACGCGGCCGCCGCGGCGGCGCGGGAGCGCAACCTGCCCGCCGGCCAGTTCGCCATCGTCAACACGCGCTCCGCGGTCGATCCGGTGCTGACCTTCGCCGACAACCGCGCTTTGCGCGAGCGGATCTGGCGCGCCTTCGTCAATCGCGGCGACAACGGCAACGCCAACGACACCAACGCCACCATCGCCCGCATCGTAAAAGCCCGCGCCGACCGGGCGCGGCTGCTCGGCTTCGAGAGCCATGCCCAGTGGCGGATGCAGGACACGATGGCGCGCACGCCCGAGCGCGCGCAGGAATTGATGATGCGGGTCTGGCCGGCCGCGGTCGCCCGCGTGCGCGAGGAGGTCCGCGACCAGCAGGCGATGGCCGACCGGCTCGGCGCCCACATCACGATCGAGCCGTGGGACTATCGCTATTATATGGAGAAGGTCCGCCGCGACCGCTTCAACCTGTCGCAGGAGGAGCTCAAGCCCTATTTCGAATTGTCGAACATGATGCGCGGCATGTTCTTCATGGCCGAGCGGCTCTACGGCCTGCATTTCGAGGAGAATAGCGGGCAAGTCCCGGTCTTCCATCCGGACGTGCGCACCTGGCGGGTGACCGACCGCGAGGGCAGGGACGTCGGCCTCTTCTACGGCGACATGTTCGCCCGCACCGGCAAGCGCTCGGGCGCCTGGGCGACCACCTATCGCAGCCGCTCGGGCTTGCTCGGCGACCGGATCGTGCTCGGCTCCAACAACAACAATTTCACCAAGCCGGGCCCCGGCCAGCCGGTGCTGATCAGCCTCGACGACGCCGAGACTTTGTTCCACGAATTCGGCCACGCCATCCATTATTTCCTGTCGAACGTGCGCTATCCGAGCCTCGGCGGAACGCCGCGCGACTTCGTCGAATATCCGAGCCAGGTGCACGAGAATTGGGTGCTGACGCCGGAGATCCTCAACCGGTTCGCGCTTCACTACCAGACCCGCCAGCCGATGCCGGCGGCTCTGGTCGAGCGGATCCACGCCGCCTCGCAGTTCAACCAGGGCTTCGCCACGGTCGAATATCTGTCCTCGGCTTTGGTCGACATGGCGCTGCACATCCGCCCCGACGGCGTCGTCGATCCGGACGCGTTCGAGCGGGAGACGCTGACCCGGCTCGGCATGCCGCGCGAGATCGTGATGCGGCACCGGCTGCCGCAGTTCAATCACCTGTTCTCGTCCGACGCTTATTCGGCCGGCTATTATTCCTACCTCTGGTCGGAGACGATGGACGCCGATACCTGGGCGGCGTTCGAGGAGACCGGCAACGTCTGGGACCCGGCAACGGCGCAGCGCTTCGCCGGCACCTTGCTCTCGACCGGCAACGAGACCGACCGGGCCGAAGCCTATCGCGCCTTCCGCGGCCGCGACCCGGACGTCAACGCGCTGCTCAGGCGGCGCGGGTTCCCGACGGGGGATTGATGCGGCCGCACCCGACGGGGTCGAGCCCAACTCGTCATTCCAGCGTAAGCTGGAATCTCACTTTCTTGTCCCGAGGCCGGCAAGGCAGAGAGATTCCAGCTTCCGCTGGAATGACGGAGCAGGGGCTCGGCTCCTAGGAGCCCGCCTCGGGCTGGGTCTCGATCAGCAGGTCGAGCTGGTCCTGGCAGCCATTCTCGATCAGGGCCTGGGCGACCGCGGCGAGATCGGCGGGCGCGGATTGCAGCGTCCGGAGGGTGATCTGCGTCGGCACGGCGACGCCCGGCTGGCGGAAAATATAGGCGCCCCCATTGACGATCGGCACGGCCGACGGCCAGGCCAGCGTCGCCTGCCCGGCCGGCCATTGCACATCGCGGGGGCTGCCGCCCGGTGGCGTCACGCTGAGCGTGACCGGCACGCTCGCGTCCGGCCGCCACAGCATGACGTTGCTCGCGCTGGCGAGGCAGAAGGTGCCGCCTTGGGTGATATCGACATGCCAGATCGTCGGCCCTCGCGGCACGATGCCGGCGTTGCGCACCGCCCCGACCCGGGCGCGGCGGCCGTCGGCGGCGGCGACGGTGCGGGTGCCCGCCCGCGCGGCGGTGCCGGGGCTGAACGTGCCGGGGCCGCGCAAGGTGCGGGTGCCGGCCGCGGTCAGCACCACCAGAGTGTCGCTTGGGCGCAAGGTGATCCGCGCATTGTCCGGCAGCGAGCGGCCGGCGGGATAGGCGCGGGCGGAGGGCCCCGAGGAGCGGACGACGAGGATGTTGGCAGCGGCCGACGTGGCCGCGGCGGCGAGCAGGACGGCCAGCGCCGCCCGGCCGAGCGCGAAGCTATTTGGACCCCAAGACAAAATCACCTCCCGGACCGACTTCGCGGATCCTATAGACGAAATATTGCAGGGCCGCATCGTCCTTGTGCGCGGCGGCGATGGACTCCAGCTGAACGAGCGCCGCCGAGTCGCCTTGGTCGAAGCGTCGCCAGAGCGCGCCGAGTTCGGTGCGCAGCTGGGAGTCCATGTCGGGGACCGGCTCCCAGACCTCGACCGGCGTGGCGCGGCCGGAGAGGACGACGCGGCCCATCGGCCGGAACAGGTCGAGGCCGGTCTCGCGCCTGGCTTCGTCGCTGACCAGCATCGTCGTCTTCAGCGCCTTGTTGGCGGACTCGAGCCGCGCGCCCGTGTTCATCGCGTCGCCGAGCGCGGTATATTGGATCCGGTCCTCGCCGCCGAAATTGCCGACGATCGCCTCGCCGCGGTGCAGGCCGACGCGGGTCACGCCGATCGGCGGCACGTCGTCGCCGGCCGTGCGGCGGAAGTCCTCGCCGGCTTCGTACATTTCGCGCCCGGCGCGGACCGCGCGGTCGGCATCGTCGGGCCGCGCGATCGGCGCGCCCCAGAAGGCGACCAAAGCGTCGCCGACGAACTTGTCGAGCGTGCCGCCATGTTTGAGGACGATGTCGCTCATCAGGTCGAGATAGCGGTTCAACAGCCGCGACAGCGTCTCGGGCGTGATCGCGTGGCTGAGCTTGGTGAAGCCCTCGAGGTCGGTGAACAAAGCGTAGATCTGCGTCTTCTCGCCTTTGAGCGCGAGCCGCGCCGGGTCGCGCATGATCTCGCGGGCAACGTCGGGCGGCAGATATTTGCCGAGCGCCGACTGGGCGAAGCGCCTTTGCTCCGAGCCCACCGCCCGCGCCGCCGCGCCGGCGCCGATGAAGGCGAACAGCCAGCCGGCGCCCCAGCCGAAGGCGGGGACGGTGAGCGTGTCCACCCCCATGGCGTGGAGCTGGAAGGGGAGCCAGGCGATCGCCGCGATCTGAATGAGCAAGGCGGCCGCCAAACGCCAGCCCGACAGGTCGAAGGCGGCGGTAAGCGCGCCCAGCACGACCAGCAGGATCGCGGCCAGCCAAAGGCTCCATCCTGGCAAAGCTGGCCGCATCCGGCCGTCGAGCTTCTGGGCGAGCAATTGAGCGTGGACCTCCAGCCCTTTCATCCAGCCCATGTCGAACCGGCTCATCGGCGTCTCGAAATCGTCGAGATCGTTGATGTCGCCGCCGATCAGCACATACCGCCCCCTGAACCGCTCCGCGAAGGCGCCGATCACGGCGGGCCGCGCCTCCGCCGGCGTCTCGTCGAGCATCGCGAGTTCCTCGATCGAGATCTTGGGGAAGCGGCGGGCCTCGGGATCGGGCGGGCGCAGGGTGAAGTCGATCGCGCCGGTATAGTCGGTGAATTCGGGATGGACCCCGCTCATCGCATTCGTAAGCAGCGGGACGGCAAGCCCGGGGTCGGGCAAGGTCCATCGCCGGATCACGCCGTCTTCCACATCCGGGTTCAGGCGGATGCTCGCCGGCCGCAGCCGACCCGACCCCACGCGCGCGAAGAGGCCGCGCATCCATTCCTCCTGCCAATCGGCGATCTGATCCGGGTTGGCGGCATGGGTCGCGAAGGCGAGATAGGTGGGCGTGCGCAAAGCCCGGAAGGCGGCGATCAGTTCCTCGTCCTCGGGCTGGACCTGGTCGATCAGGATATCGATGCCGATCGCCCGAGGCCGCATTTCGTCGAGCACTCGCAGCGCCTTCGCCAGCATTCGCCGGTCGAGCGGCGAGCGCTTGCCGAGCTGGCGCAGGGTCTCGTCATTGTAGACGACGAGGACGATGCGGTCGTCCGGCTGCTCGATGACCCTCGCGCTGGTCTTGAAACGCACGTCGTAAAGCGCCCGCTCGGCGTCGCCGGCCAGCGGCAGATCCCAGGCGTAGCGGGCGACGTAGAGGCCGCCCAGGATGAAGACGAGGGTGATCGCCAGTCGGATCGCTCCGATCTGCCGGAGGACCCGCATCAGCCCGCCCCAGCCTTCACCGCCTGCGCCCAGGCCAGCTCGGCGAGCGGCTCGAGGCGCTGCGCCATCTCGGCGGCGTGGGCGGAGGCGGCGGTGCCGCGGACCAGCCTGCCCTTGATGCCGTGGACGATGCCGGCGAGGCGGAACAGGTTGAACGCCATGTAGAAGTCGAGGTCGGGGATGCCCTCGCGCCCGGTGCGCCGGCAATAGGCCGCGACATAATCCGCCTCGCTCGGGATGTTCAGCGCCGCGAGGTCGCGGCCCGCGAGCGCGTCCGGCATGCGGTACATCATCAGGTGATAGGAAAAGTCCGCGAGCGGGTGGCCGAGCGTCGAAAGCTCCCAGTCGAGGACCGCCAGCACCCTGGGCTCGGACGGGTGGAAGACCATGTTGTCGCAGCGGAAGTCGCCGTGGATCACGCGCGGCCGCGGCTCGTCGGGGGGAATGTTGGCGGGCAGCCAGTCGGCGAGCCGGTCCATCGCCGCCACCCGGCCGGCCTCTTCATCCTCCCGATATTGCTTCGACCAGCGGCCGATCTGGCGGGCGAAATAATTGCCCGGCTTGCCATAGTCGCCAAGCCCGGCCGCTTCGGGATCGATCAGGTGCAAAGCGGCGATCGTCGCGTTCATCGCGTCGAAATAGGCTGGGCGGTCCGAATCGCGAACTTCGGGGAAGCCCGGCTCCCAGAAGATCCGCCCGTCGACCATCTCCATCACGTAGAAGGGCGTCCCGATCACCGCCTCGTCCAGGCACAAGCCGTAGCTGCGCGCGACCGGGAAACCCTGCCCGCCCAGAGCGGTGATCACCCGATATTCCCGGTCCACCGCGTGCGCGCCCGGCAGGAGCTTGCCGGGCGGCTTGCGGCGCAGCACATAGGCGCGCTCCGGCGTGACCAATTTGTAGGTCGGGTTGGACTGGCCGCCCTTGAACTGCTCGACCGTCAGCGGGCCGCGATAGCCTTCGACCTCGCGCGCCATCCAGCCGTCCAGCGCCGAGACGTCGAAGCGGTGGGCCTCGCGCACCGCGCCGGTGCCGCTGTTCTGCGCGCTCCTGTCCATGTCCGGGTGGTGCCTCAGGCGCGCCCCGGGCTCAAGCCGGAGCGCCGCGGAAAAACGCCGCGGCCGGCTAAGTCATTGAGTTGCCGAAAGATGAAAAAACATCGTGAATTTTTTTCGTCATCCGCGACAGGTTTCGGGCGCGGCGCGGACTAGCATGTCTGGAAAGATGGGCGCCGTTCTGGTCGGGCCTTTCGGAAAAGACCGGGACGTGACTTCCCGGATCGCGCCGAATGGCAAACAACCGCCAGCGGTTTTTGGCCGAACCGCAGGCGCCCACTTTCCAGCTTTGTCGGCCAACCCCTCCCCCAATGGCCGGCCGACATCAGAGGAACGCTGCGCTTAGCCGCCGTCGAGATCACGCTCGGCGGCGCTTTGCGTTTTAAAGGCCGCGTTCAGCCCTTCAGCTTCAGCCGATAGGCGTGCAGCAGCGGCTCGGTATAGCCGGACGGCTGGGCCGCGCCTTCGAAGATGAGCGCGCGCGCGGCCTGGAAGGCCAGGCTCGAGCCCGGATCGGCCGCCATCGGCCGGTAGGCCGGATCGGACGAATTCTGCCGGTCGACCACGGCCGCCATCCGGGTCAGCGCCGAATCGACCGCGGCCGCGCTCACCACCCCGTGATGCAGCCAATTGGCGATATGCTGGCTGGAGATCCGGCAGGTCGCGCGGTCCTCCATCAAGCCGACATCGTGGACGTCGGGCACTTTCGAGCAGCCGACGCCCTGCTCGATCCAGCGAACCACGTAGCCGAGGATGCCCTGGACGTTGTTGTCCAGTTCCTCGCCGATCTCCTCGGCGGACCAGTTCCGTCCGGCCGCGACGGGAATCGTCAGCATGTCGTGCAGCCGCGCAGGCGCGCGTGTGGCGATCGCGCGCTGGCGCTCTGCAACGTCGACCCGGTGGTAGTGAATGGCGTGGAGCGTGGCCGCGGTGGGGGAGGGGACCCAGGCGGTGTTCGCCCCCGCCTGAGGATGGGCGATCTTCTGGGCCAGCATGTCGGCCATCAGATCCGGCATCGCCCACATGCCCTTGCCGATCTGCGCCCGGCCGGCGAAGCCGCAGGCGAGGCCGACATCGACATTGTTGTCCTCATAGGCCTTGAGCCAGGCCGAGCCCTTCATCTCGCCCTTGCGGATCATAGGGCCGAGCTTGAGCGACGTGTGCATTTCGTCGCCGGTGCGGTCGAGGAAGCCGGTGTTGATGAACACGATCCGGTCCTTCACCGCGTGGATCACCGCGGCGAGGTTGACGCTGGTCCGCCGTTCCTCGTCCATCACCCCGATCTTGACCGTGTGGCGCTCCAGGCCGAGCAGGTCTTCGACCGCGTCGAACAGCCGGTCGGCGAAGGCCGCTTCCTCGGGTCCGTGCATCTTGGGCTTGACGATATAGATCGAGCCGGCGGCGCTGTTGGCGCGGCTGCCGCGCACGTCGTGCAGCGCGATCAGGGAGGTGAAGACCGCGTCGGCGATCCCCTCGAACGCCTCCTCGCCGTCGAGCCGAAGCATGGGATTGGTCATCAGATGACCGACATTGCGAACGAACATCAGCGCCCGGCCTTTGAGCGTCAGCATGCCGCCGCCAGGAGCCGAATAAGTCCCATCCACTGCCGCTCGGCGCTCCACGGTGCGGCCGCCCTTGTCGAGGGTGGCGCTCAGCGTCCCGTTCATCAGCCCGAGCCAGTTGCGATAGACGCCGATCTTGTCCTCGGCATCGACCGCGGCGACACTGTCCTCGCAGTCCATGATCGTGGTGATCGCGCTTTCGAGCCGGATGTCGGCCACTCCGGCCTTGGACTTCCGGCCAATCGGGCTTGTGAAATCCACGATGATTTCGATGTGCAGGCCATTATTTCGGAGGAGAATTGCACCAGGCAGCCCGGGCTCACCCTGAAAACCTACAAATTGATCGAGGTCCTGGAGACCGCGTTCCTGTGCCAAGCAATCTACCCGCAGGGTACCGTCCGGCGCTGCATAAAGATGATTGGCAGCGGCCCAGGATTCCTCTTCCAGCGGAACCACATCATCTAAGAAGCGCCAGCCCCAATCGATCACCCGTGCGCCGCGCTTCGCATCGTATCCGCCCCCGGTTGGCGCATCGCCCATCGCGTCGGTGCCGTACAGCGCGTCGTAAAGGCTGCCCCAGCGAGCGTTCAGGGCATTCAGCGCGTAGCGGGCGTTGCTGACCGGGACGACGAGCTGCGGCCCGGCGATCTCGGCGATCTCCGGGTCGACCTTCTCGGTGCCGATCCGGAAGGGCGCCGGCGCGTCGACCAGATAGCCGATCTCGCGCAGGAACGCTTCTTCCTCGGCCGGATCGGGGACTCGGCCGGCCAGCGCCTCGTTGCGCGCATCGATCCGCGCCTGCAGTTCGTCGCGGCGGGCGAGCAGCCGCCGGTTCTCCGGCGTCAGCGCGCGCAGCAGCGCTTCGAAGCCGGCCCAGAACGGCGCTGCCTCGACCCCCGTGCCGGGCAGCGCCTCCGCCTCGACGAAGCGGCGTAGCGCCGGATCGACCCACAGCCCGCTCCCGTTCCGATCGTCCGCCAAGTCGCGCTCCTTCTCGCCGCCGCCGCGCCGATCCATGGCCGAGCCCCGCGGCCGCATCAAGTGATGGCGGCGCGTCCGTGCTTCTGCTATGGTTGCTTTCGGTGGGCTGTTTTCGGAGACGGCAAATGGCCACAGGCAAGATCTTCGCCGCAGCGTTGCTGGCGGCTTCCTCCATTCCCGCGACGGCCGCGGTGATGACGGTCGGGTCCAATTCGGCCCGGCTCTGCTACGAATCGGCGGATTCCGGGCTCTATCCGACCCCGGCGACGCTGGCGCGCTGCGATACCGCGCTGACCGAGGCGGGCACGCCCTTCCGCGACATCGTGGCGACCTATGTCAATCGCGGCATCCTGAAGCTTCGCCGCGGCCAGATCGAGGCGGCGCTCGCCGATTTCGATACCGCGCTCAGAATGGATCCGCGCCAGCCCGAAGCCTATCTGAACAAGGGCGCCGCCCTGATGCGGCAGGACAATGCGCGCGAGGCGCTGCCTTTGTTCACGGTCGCGCTCGAAAACCATACCAACCGGCCGGACATCGCCCATTTCGGCCGGGCGATCGCTTACGAGACGCTCGGCGACGTCAACGCCGCCTATCGCGACTATCGGCGCGCGACCGAGCTGGCACCCGATTGGGCGGAGGCGCGGGCCGAATTGTCCCGTTTCCGCGTAATACCCCGCTAGCGTCGGCTGGCACCGGCTTGCCGCCGGTGCTATGATCCGCCGCGGTGGGCTGTGGTTGAGGAGATCGACTATGGCTAATCCCAAGCTCATTCTGGCCATCCTGGCCGCGGCTGCGGCCGTCCCGGCATCCGCTGCCGTCACCGTGCTCGGCTCGAGTAGCGCGCGGCTCTGCTACGAAGCGGCCGACTCGCCGATGATGCCGTCCCTGCGCGAGTTGCGGCTTTGCGACGAGGCGATGCAGGACCGCTCGCTGACCCGCTACGAGACCGTGGCGACTCACGTGAACCGCGGCATCCTGCGCTTGCGCCGGAGCCAGATCGACGAGGCGGTCGCCGATTTCGACGCGGCGATCGCGCTCGATCCGGAGCAGCCCGAGGCCTATTTGAACAAAGGCGCCGCCTTGATCCGCCGGCAGAATCCGGAAGGAGCCTTGCCTCTGTTCACCGTGGCGCTCGAGCATAATACCAGCCGGCCGGCCGTCGCCCATTACGGCCGCGCGGTGGCCAACGAGGCGCTCGGCAATCTGCCGGCCGCCTATCGCGACTATCGCCGGGCCAGCGAGCTCGCCCCCGATTGGCGCGAGCCGCGCGCCGATCTGGCGCGCTTCCGGGTGGTCAGCGGCAACTAGGCCTCAACTCGGCGCCATACCGGGGAACGCCCGCGCTTTCGGTCGGTTGATCCTGTGCGGGCGTTCGTCCCGCACAGGAGATTCCGATGCCCTTCACCCTTCCCGATCTGCCGTTCGCCAAGGACGCGCTCGCGCCGCACATGTCGGCGGAGACGCTCGATTTCCACCACGGCAAGCATCACCGGGCCTATGTCGACAAGCTCAATGAGCTGACCGGCCAGACCGACCTTGCCGAAATGCCGCTGACCGACCTGATCCGCCACGCCAGGGAGAAAGGCGACAAGAAGCTCTTCAACAATGCCGGCCAGCATTGGAATCACAGCTTCTTTTGGCAATGCCTGGCCGCGCCGGAGGGGCAGCAGCCGACCGGCAAGCTCGCCGCGATGATCGAGGAGGCGTTCGGCAGCACCGATCAGCTGCTCGCCAGGCTGAAGGAGGAAGCGGTCGGCCATTTCGCCAGCGGCTGGGCCTGGCTGGTGCTGAACGGCGGCAAGCTTGAGATCACCTCGCTGCACGATGCCGACACGCCGGTCGCTTATGAAGGGATGAAGCCGCTGCTCACGCTCGATGTCTGGGAGCACGCTTATTATGTCGACTATCGCAATGCCCGGCCGAAATTCGCCGACGCGGTGCTCGGCAACATCGTCAACTGGGAGTTCGTCGGCCGCAACCTCGACGGCGACGGCGCCGCGCGGGCCGACGATCAGCAGGCGAGGGAAATCGCCTAACGCTCCCCGGTCAGCGTGTCGGTCATGTGCGAGACGATGTTGCCGCGCTGCAGCGCCGGTCCCGATTCCGGATTCACGCTGTAGAGCGCGCGAAGATAAGCCCTGTCATATTCGGTGAACGCGACCGGGCGCCGCTCGGGCGGGCAGGCCGGGTTCATCAGGTTGAGGACGGTGTCGGCGCGGTCGCAGGTCTCCGCGACGGGAGTCTGGGCGAGCGCGAGGAAGGCAAGCAATTCGGCGATCGCCGCCGCGTCCGCGCCCTCCACCACCTGCGTATCGGCGAAGATCAGCACATGGGCGAGGCCGCTGCTGATGCCGCTGCCGAGCCGGCTGCCTGCGCTCCCCCCGGGTGCGCGCACACCGGCCTGATCGATCGCCCCCGCACCTTCGCCCACCGCGGCGCTGGACGAGCCCGTCACGCTCAAATTGGTGCCCGCCATCGTCGTGGTGACGTACCAGGCTTGCACCGGCTGCCGGATCCGCATCACGTCTCGGGTGCGGGCGGCGTAATGAAAGCCGATGATCGCCGTGTTGCGCCGGTAGGCCCGCTCGATCATCGCCTGCGGTTCGCTGGTGAAGCCGATCCGCACGTTCGGACGGCACAGCTCCGCGCGATTGGTGGCGATGCCCAGGCTGTCGGCGATGTCCATGATCCGGGTCGCGATCTCAGCGCCCTGCTCCGGCGGCAGCCCGCCGGTCCGAACGCAGATCGGCACGTCCCAGCGCGCCAGTTGCCCGATCCGGGTCCGGACCGCGTGGCTTTCGAAGAAGCGGGATGATTCGCGGCGCTGCTCGGCCTCGCTGCGCTCGCGCTCGCCCACGACGGTGACGGACTGGCCGTTCTCCCCGCTCTGAGGCGACGGCTGTTCCTGCGCCGCCGGCAGGAAGCCGAGGACGGCGCCCAGCGCCAGCAGCCGGGGAAGCCTTCTCATCCCGATCGCCTCCGCAATGAAGCGCGCTTATCCTATCACGTCTTCAGCCGGTATCCCGTCCGGAATATCCACCAGACGACGGCCAGGCAGAGGAAGAAGAAGCCGAGCGTCGCGGCGAGGCTCAAGCCCACGCCGATGTCGGTGGTGCCGTAGAAGCTCCAGCGGAAGCCCTCGATCAGATAGACGACCGGGTTGAAGTGGGTGATCGTCCGCCACGGCTCGCCGAGCATGGAAACCGAATAGAAGGCGCCGCCGAGGAAGGTGAGCGGAGTCACGATCAGCATCGGGATGAACTGGATCTGCTCGAAATTCTGCCCCCAGATGCCGATGATGAAGCCGAACAGGCAGAAGGTGACCGCGATCAGGATCAGGAAGGCGGCCATCCAGATTGGATGGTCGATCCGGATCGGCACGAAGAAGGCTGCGGTCAACAGGATGATGAGGCCGAGCACGATCGATTTGGTCGCCGCCGCGCCGACATAGCCGATCACCGTCTCGAACGGCGAGATCGGCGCCGAGAGCAATTCGTAGATCGTCCCGGTGAACTTGGGGAAGAAGATGCCGAAGCTGGCGTTGAAGATGCTCTGCGTGAACAGCGAGAGCATGATCAGGCCCGGCACGATGAACGCGCCATAGGGCACGCCACCGGTCGCGTTCGCCTGGATATTGCCGCCGATCGCGGCGCCGAACACGACGAAATAGAGCGACGTGGTGATCACCGGCGTGACCAGGCTCTGCCAGAGCGTCCTCAGCGCCCGCGCCATCTCGAACCGGTAGATCGCCCAGGTGCCGTAGAGGTTGAAGCTCATGCGGGTGACCTTACCTCAATCGTCACCCCGGCGAAGGCCGGGGCCCAGCCCTGACAAAGGATTCTTGCAGATGGGTCTGGATACCGGCCTTCGCCGGTATGACGAATTGGGTCGATGAGAGCCGTCATGCCGCGTTCCTCGGCTCGTGGACCAAACTGACGAAGATGTCCTCGAGCGAGCTCTGCCTGGTGTTCAGATCCTTGAAGCCGATGCCGAGGTCGCTCATCCGCCGGAGCAGCGAGGGGACGCCGGTGCGCTCGGCGGTCGCGTCGAACACATATTGCAGCTCGTGGCCCTCGGCCTGCAACGTCAGGTTCCACTCGGCCAGCTCGGGCGGGATCGTCTCCATCACCTCGCTGAGGTTCAGGGTGAGTTCCTTCTTGCCGAGCTTCTTCATCAGGCTGGTCTTCTCCTCGACCAAGATCAGCTCGCCCTTGCTGATCACGCCCACCCGGTCGGCCATCTCCTCGGCCTCCTCGATATAATGGGTGGTGAGGATGATGGTGACGCCGCTCTCGCGCAGCTGGCGGACCAGGTTCCACATGTCGCGGCGCAATTCGACGTCGACGCCCGCGGTCGGCTCGTCGAGGAACAGGATCTCCGGCTCGTGGCTCAGCGCCTTGGCGATCATCACCCGGCGCTTCATGCCGCCGGACAGCTCCATGATCCTGGCCTTGCGCTTGTCCCAGAGGGACAGCTCCTTGAGGATTTTCTCGATATGCGCCGGGTCGGGCGGGCAGCCGAACAGGCCGCGGCTGAAGGTGACGGTCGCGATCACGCTCTCGAACGCGTCGGTGTGCAGCTCCTGCGGCACCAGCCCGATGCGGGCGCGGGCGGCGCGATAGTCGCGGATGATGTCGGCGCCGTCGACGCTGACCGTGCCGGTGGTCGGCGTGACGATCCCGCAGACGATCGAGATCAGCGTGGTCTTGCCGGCGCCGTTCGGCCCGAGCAGG
>Ga0070677_10000426_pt1 | contig 14550 bp, 4 predicted proteins | sample KBSM63metaG_FD_64674 | JGI IMG/M metagenome (GOLD analysis project Ga0070677, IMG submission 64674) | Miscanthus rhizosphere microbial communities from Kellogg Biological Station, Michigan, USA - KBS M6-3 metaG | ecosystem: Host-associated > Plants > Roots > Rhizosphere > Soil ... | reverse complement strand
GTTCGCAGTGATCGTTCCCGAGCCGCCGAGCAGATCGCGCAAGGTCTGGTTGTCGATCCGGCGGCTGCGCGCGGCGATTCGGCCGCGGAGGCCGAAGCCGGCCGGGCTGCTGGTCATGTCGAGCTTGGTGTTGACGTCGAACAGGCCGACGCCGTTGACCAGATAGTTGCTGACCAGCCCCTGGAAGGCGGCGAGATAGCGGCCGGCGGAAAGATCGAAGGCGAGCGCCAGCCGGGCGTTCACCCGGTTGGAGCGCAGGATCATATTGTCCGAAACCAGCCGCGTGCCCGTGACTCCGAGCTCGCCGTTCAAAGTCACGTTCTCGATGCTGCCGCCGGCGACCGCGTCGAGACCGAGGATCCGGTCGGCGCTGGCGGCGACCGGCACGATGATATCCTCCGAGCGGACCCGGGCGCTGCCTTGGGCGTGCAGGCCCTGCAGCGTGGTGCCGTCGAAGGTGAGGCTGGCGGCGTCGAGCCGATAGGCCACCCCGGGAGTCGCGAACGGGCCATTGAGGATCATCGCCAGCCTGAGGTCGCGGCCGCTGAGATTGGGGGCGACCGCGCCGGGCTCGATCAGCCGGACGGCAAGGCGCAGATCCTGGAAACGGTTCTCGCCGAGATCGATCAGACCCTCGGCGCCCAAGGCCATCACCCGGCTGTTGGCGCGCAGGCGGATGTTGGCGCGGCGCTGCTCGAAGGTGGTGGTGAGGTTCACCATGACCAGAGGTGCGGCGAGGCGCTGGGCCGGGCCGGTGAGCAGCGGACCGGGCCGGGTCGGGCCCTGCAACGTGAAGGTGCCGTCGCGGCCGGTGACGGCCAGGTCGGCGAAGCCTTCGCCCCCCAGCATGGCCTGGGCGCGGCCGCGCCAGTTGGCCCAGGAGCCGCGGCCGCCGAGCCGGGCCTCGATCGGCCGGTTTGTACCGGCGAGGCCCGCGACGAAGCCGTCGCCCGGGCCGCTGACGAACAGGCCGAGATCGAGCCGGTTCGCCTCGGGCACCGCGTCGAGCACAAGGCGGATGCGGTCGCCGCCGGCGAAGCCCGCCGCGCGGATCGTGGCGGCGTCGAAGCTGGCCTCGGCGCGGCCGTCGGCGATCTTGATCCGGCTGTCGAGCGAAAGCAGGTGCCGCCGGCCGGTCACCGCCGGGTCGATCAGCAGCCGGCCGATACGGAGGCGGCCGACGTCGATGTCGATATCGGGCAGCAATGGCGCGTTCGGATCGCCGGGGCGAAGCTCTGGCAGACGGCTGAGCCGCGCCTGCGGGATCTCCAGCGAGCGGATATCGATATGATTGCTGAGATAGGCGAGCGGGCGGTAGTCGAGCTCGGCGGTCGGCGCTCGGAAGAAGGTGCCCTTTGGGTCGGCCAGCGAGAGATCGTGCAGGGTGAGCCCGCCGAATACGGAGCCCTCGATCCGGCCGACATGGACCTTGAGGCCCGTGACGGTCTCGAAGGCGTTGATCTGGTTGACCAGGAAGCGGCGGCCCGGATCGGTGTTCAGCCAGAGCAGGAAGGCGGCGATCAGTGCCACGACCGCGAGCAGGCCGATGCCGAGCCATTTGGCGATGGTCGCGGCCGGATGGCGGCGGCGGACCACCACGATGCCGTCGGAGATGGCTTGGCTCGCCATCAGAAGGCTTGCCCGATCGAGACGTAGACGTTGATCAGCGATTCGCCCCGACGCCGGCCGATCGGGGTGGCGACGTCGAACCGGATCGGTCCGAAATTGGTATAGACCCGCCCGCCCACGCCGACTCCGAAGCGCATCGAATCGAAAGTGGGATATTGCGCCTCGTAGACCTGGCCGGCGTCGACGAAGGCGACCACGCCGTAATTGCCGAATCGGTAGCGGCCCTCGAGAGCGAACTCGACGAGGCTGCGCCCGCCGAGCGGCACCGCGAGCGTCGCCGGCGCGTCATCCGGGTTCTGCGGATCGAAGTCGGGATTCGGCACGATTTCCCGCGGTCCCAGTTCCTGGAAGCCGAAGCCGCGCACCGAGCCGCCGCCGCCGGCATAGAAGCGCCGCGAGGGCGCGAGATCGTCGCGCGGGATGCCGTAGATCGAGCCGAAACGGGCGCGGCCGGCGATCACGAAATTCTCGCCGACCGGATAATAAGCGCTGCCTTCGATCAGGTTGCGGAGGTAGAAATCGGTGCCGTTGCCGAGCGAGGCCTCGGGATTGACGCGGGCGAGCAGCCGGAAGCCCCTGGTGGGGTCGAGCAGGCTGTTCGAGCGGTCGTGGCCGATCTGGCCGATCAGCCCGCCGATGAAATAGGCGTCGGAGAGCGAGACGGTGGCGTTGCCGACGCGGTTCTCGTTGGTGGCGAGGATCTCGGCGCCATAGGCATAGGTCCAGCGCTTCTGCCAGATCGGCGTCGATTCGCGACTGACCAGGCCATAGAGCCGGGTCGTATAGCCCTGGAACGCCTCGAAGTCGCGCCGTCCCGCCTCGAACTGGAGCAGCAGGGCGCGGTCGCGTTTGCCCCAATTGTTGCGGCGGAAGCGGATCGCGAGGTTCTGCTCGTTGGTGCCGGCGATGGCGGCGATGCGCAGCGCTCCCTCGGGCGGGAACAGATTGCGATGCTCCCAGGCGCCTTCGAGCCTCAGTCCCTCGCCGGTGCCGTAGCCGGCGCTGCCGTCGAGCGAGCGCTGCGGCCCCGCGTCCTGGCGGACCAGGATGTTCACATATTGGGTGCCGTCCTCGGCCGTCTCGCCGGTCAGCACCGGCTCGGCCGAGACCGTGCTGAACAGCCGCGTCGCGACCATCGCCTCCCTGAGGTCGTCGACCTTGCGGCGGTCGTAGAGGTCGCCGCGGTCGAAGCGGGAGAGCACGCCGACATGTTCGGCGTCGAAGGCGAGGTCGCCCTCCGTGGTGAAGCCGGCGAAGCGTGCGCGCGGGCCCGGCGCCAGCGGCAGGCTATAATCGCCGACATGGGTTTCGGGATCGAGCACGATGTCGCGCAGGCCGAGCTCCGGGAAGGGATAGCCTTCCTGCGGCAGCCGCAGCAGCACATTGGCCTCGGCCGCCTCGACGTCGACGGCGCGGATCGGCCGGCCGGGCTGGAGCAGCAGGAACTCGCGCGGCATTCCGGGCGGCACCGTGTCGGCGCCGGCGACCGCGATAGTGCCGAGATTGTAACGCTCGCCCGTCGCGACGGTGATGGTGACCCGCAGCCGCCCCGGCTGATCCAGCAGCTGCTCGATCGAAGAGGTCGCGACCGCGTCGTAATAGCCTTCCGAGCGGAGCAGGCGGACGGCGAGCGCCTCGTCCTCCTCGGCGCGCAGAGCGATCATCGCGCCGTTGACCCCCTCGCCTTCCGCATCTTCGAGCGCGGAGAGGTCGCGGAAGCGGCCGGTCAGGCCGGCCTCGTCCATGCCGGTGACGACGAGCTCGTAGCGGACCGGCGGCGGCCCATCTTCGTCGTCGTCGGCCGCGGCCGCCGTCTCGGCGACGGGCTGGACGTCGAACGTGGAGAGCGGCGGCAGCGGCTCCGCGAGGGCCGGATCGCCGAGCGGGGCGTCCTCAACCGGCCCTGGGACCGGCGGGAAGAGCGGCGCGTTGGGGTCGATCGGCTCGAGCGGCTGATACAGGGCCGGATCGAGCGGGGGCAGCGCTTCCTCGAACTGGCTGTCGGGAACGATCGGCGCGTCGTCGTCGGGAAGACCGGCCTGGTTCTCGGGCGGATCGGCGGGCTGCGCATGCGCGACAGCCGGCGCCAGAGCGGCACCCGCGAGCAACGCAGCGATGATTCGCTTTGCCTTCAATAAACCCCGCTCAGTCCGGCCGTGAAAACGGACGCCGAAGCCAACGAACGATGGTGGATTAAGTTCAACGCGACGCGGCTTGCGCCGGCGCGGCCTCGCGGACCGCCGGCACGGCGCCGTCGCCGACCACCGCGAAGCCCGACCAATAATAAGGGTGCGAGGTGTCGCGATCGTCCATCAAGGCGCGCTGGGCGGCGCGCAGCGCGGCGGCGGTGCCGGTGCCGGGCGGCGCCTTGAACAGGCCCGAGATCAGCCGCTCGGTCGCGTGATAATCGTCGGGCACCGGCCAGTGGCTGGCGATCACCATCCGGCTGCCCGCGCCGACGAAGGCGCGGACGAGGCCGTCCAGCGCATATTCGCCGCTGCCGGACAGGCCCGCTTCCGCCGTCGCCGCCGCGCTCGCCCGGCCGGCGGTGTCGCAAGCGGAGAGGATGACGAGGTCGGCGTCGAGGCGCAGGTCGAAAATCTCGGCGAAGCTCAACAGGCCGTCCGAGCCCTCGCCGCCGAAGCTGGTCAGCAGCGCCGGCCGGGCCGGGCATTCGGGCCGCGGCGGAGTCACCAGCCCGTGGGTGGCGAAATGCAGGATCCGGTAATCGGCAAGATCGCCGCGGGCCATGATCGCGCTGTCGGTGAAGGCGGCGCCGGTCACGATCTCGGCCTCGCCGGGCCGGCCGCCGGCCGCCGCGTCGCCGGCGACGACCAGCTCACGCGCGGAGATCGGCCGGTTCCAGACCGAAAGCGACCAGGCGCAGCCGGGCTGGACGGCGCCGGCGCCGCTTCTGCCACCGGCGGGCAGATAGAAGGCGCGCGCCGGCTCGTTCTGGCCGAAGCCGAGATATTCGGCCCGTGCCCGGCTCGGCGGCGCGCGGCGGGTGTCGCGGAAGGCGCGGACCGAGACGGCGGTGCTGATGTCGCGCTCGCGGCCCAGCCACCGGATGCCGCGGAAGTCGAAGCCGTCGTCATTCGGATCGGCGCGGCGGCGGGCGGCATAGGCGTCCACCGCGGCGCGATCCATGACCAGCAGGTTGGGCGGCAGGCGGAGCATCGCCCCGTCCGGCTCGAAGATCAGGTGGGTGACCGGACCGACCTCCGCCGCCACCGGGGCGAACAGGCTCTGGTAGAGGCCGTAAGCCAGGTCGAGATCGAACGGGTAGGTGAGCTGCTGGTTGTTCTCGACGATGGAGATGGTCTCGCGAAGCGCGTCGACCCGTTGGTCGAGCTCCGCCGGCGTCGCGCCGATCCGGAAGGCGCGGGCGCTCCCCGAGGTGGCGAAGATCGCATAGGCGCCGTCGCCGGCGACGATCATCTTGTAATAGGCCTCGCCCGGCCGGAGCATCTGCTGCAGGTCGGCAAGCTGCAGGGCGCCGCCCGAAACGACCCGGTAGCGCGGATATTCGGCGAGGCGCGACTGCATCGCGGCCTGGTCCTGCTGCCATTGGGCGAGCGAGGCGCGCAATTCCAGGATTCGCGCGGCGCCGGCCGCCGTCGGCGTCTCGCTGCCTTCGAGGCGCGCCAGCTCCACCCGCCCCCGCTCGATGTCGCGGGTCAAGTTGACCGACTGGCGGAACAGCCGCGACGCCTCGTCGCTGCCGCCGGACAGCTCGCGTGCAAGCACAGCCTGGGTCTGGGCGACGCCGGGGCGGAGCAGCACCTGGCTGGCGGCGAACAGGTCGGCGACCGCGGCCTGATCGTCGCCGCGCCGGGCGAGCAGGGCGAAATAGGGCTCGAGCGAGCGCCTCAGGCCGGGCGAGCTGTCGCCTTTGTCGGAGGTCGCGGCGACGATCTGCCGGTAGAGCGCCAGCGCCGGCTCGCTGCGGCCGGTGCGCGCATAATAGCCCGCCAGCCGCCCCTGCGCGCCGAGCAGCGCCGAAGAGCCCGGATAATCCGTCTCCAGCAGAGTGACCGCAACCTGGTGCTGGCGCTCCGCCTCGGCCTGATCGCCGCGCGCCTCGGCGAGATCGGCGAGCTCGCCATGGATTTGCGCGCGCAACCAGACGGTGGCCGCGATCCGGCCGCCGCGGATCGCGATCAGCTCGTCCAAAGCGCGGGTGAGCGGCGCCGCCGCCTCGGCGTCGCGGCCCTGCAGGCGCAGGACGATGCCGCGCAGGTGCAAAGCCTGGCCGTCGAGGATCTGCGCCTTGTCCTCCGGGGTGAGTCCTTCCTGGCCGCGAAGGCGGCTGGCGCCCGGGGATTCGGCGCTGAGCCGGCCCGCGGTCGGCCGGTCGATGACGAGGTCGCGCACGCCGGTGGCGAGCCCGATCGTCGGCATCGGCCGGTCGAGCTCGGCGGTCGCTTCGAGAGTCTTGCCCTGGTTGAGCAGATGGATGGCGCGGTAGTTGCGCAACCGCCGCGCGGTGACCGGATCGGCCCCGGCCATGGCGGTCGCCCGCGAGAACAGCGAATCCGCTTCCGCATGGCGGCCGAGATTGGATTTCTGCAGCGCCTCGTTGACCATGGCCTCGGCCTGGTTGAGCGCGCCGCCCTCGCGCTGGCTCAGCGCCGCGAAGAATTCCGAGGATTCGGCATAGGAGCCGGCATTGTTGCGGCGATAGGCCTCGGCCAGCGCCCGCTGCGGATCGAGGGCGCCGGCCTGCACGCGAGCGAAGGCGGCCGGATCGCCGGCGCCGGTGGTCGCGACCTCCACGTCGCCTTCGACGACGCGGTCGGCGGCAAGGCTGCGCAGCCCCAATTGCAGCGCGCCGTCATAGCCGGCCAGGCCCTCGGCGGCGTAGAGCGAGTGGCCGCGCCGGGCCAGATAGACCCGATAGGCGACGTCGGCCGCACTCAGCCGGCATTGTAGGGTCTCGACCGCGCCAAGCCCTTCGATCGAGGTCCTCGGCCCCGGCGCGCAGGTCGCCCGGCCGGCGCGAAGCTGGGCCAGCCGCGCCGCCGGATCGCCGGCGCGGCCGCGAAGCACGTAGAGCCGCCCGACCGGCACCGCCGCGTCGCGGCAGACGATCGCATAGCCGCGGTCGAACATGTCGGCGAAGGCCGGATCGGCGGTCAGCGAAGTTGCCGTGCAGAGCGTCGAGCCGCCGGTGCCCACGCGGAAGCTGTCCTGCGCGCTGAGCGGCGGCTGGGCGGCGGCCGGCGCCGCCAGCGCGAGGCCGAGCATGATGAGGGAGCGGCGCATGGTCACTGCCCTCCCTCGTCGCAATCGCCGTCATCGTCGCGGTCGCAATCGGGCGACCAGAGATTGCTCTCGCCGCCGCTGGTGACCGGCTCCTCGATCAGCCCCTCGGCCGAGAAGCTGGTGTCGATCAGATCGTCGTCCTCCGCGCCCGGCGGCAGCAGGATCGAATCCGAGCCGCCGGTCGGGCCGGTGATCGGATCGGGACCGCCCTGACCGGTGAGCGGCGGCAGCCGGCTCGGGCATTGGCCGGTGACGATGATGCAATTGTTGAGCTCGGAGAGCGCCGTATAGCCGGCGGCGAGACTGCCCCGCGTGGTCTGGAAGTTGGTCTGGAAGAAGAAGCTGTCGCCGTCGGTGAAGCTGCCGTCGGCATTGAGCCGGCGGCCGAAGGCGTTGACCATCGCCGGCGCGGCGCCGGTGGTTCGGATGGTGAGCCCGCCGGGGCCGACGGTGATTCCGGCATAAGCGATGTCGGCGACCGGGCTCGCGGTGGTGGCGCCGCTATTCTGCACGAAGAGCGTGCCGCTGCTGACGAGCGTCACCCCGCTTGCCTCGACGAAGCCGCGCGGAGTCTCGGTGCCGCCATTGTCGATCAGGTCGTCGTCCCGCCCGGCATAATTGGGATCGGCGCGGAGCAGCGCGAGGATCGCCGGCGAGGCCACCCAGAGATTGTCGGAAGCGAGCGTCATCGTCCCGCCAGGCGCGCCGGCGGCGCCGCGGACGCGGATGCTGCCGGCCGGAGTCACCACTTCGAGCCGCTGCTGCGCGGTGAAGGAGAGGCCGCTTGCAGCGGCGGCATTGCCGAGCAGCAGTGCACCCTCGACACGGGCGATGCCCGGGGTGACGATCTCGAGCGTGCCGATTCCGTTGGCGGCGCCGCTGCCGTTCAGGGTGAGATCGCGGACGAACAGATCGGGCGGCCGGTTGACCGCCGTCCCGACGGCCGGCGCCAGGATGCGCAATGTGCCGGCGCGGATCCGGCCGGCCTCGGCATTGGTCAGGGTATAGCCGATCGCGGCCACGGTGCCGCCGAGCACGGTCGGCTGGGCAGCGCCCCCCGCGGCGGGCGGGACGACCTGCAGGACGGCCAGCTGGGTCGCTGCGTCGCCGACCGATCCGCCGGTCGGCAGGTCGATGTCGGCCGAGGCGATCCGGATGCCGAGGCCGCGCACCCGGCCGGCCACGGTGGCGGTGCCGGCGGCGGTCAAATTGGCCTGATTTGTCGTCGCTCCGCCGACCGTTCCCGTCCCCGCCACGTTGACGGTGGCGCCGTCGAGAATGACGGTGCGCCCCAGCACGATGCCGGCGACGTCCACCGCATTGGCCGCGCGCAGCTCGGCTTCCGTCGTCGTCGCGTCTCCGACCGCGCCGGTCACATTGATCCCGCCCGCGGTGACGAGGATGTCGCCGCCGAGCACCCGGCCGGCGATCGTCGTCGCCCCGGTCGAAGTCAGCCTGGCCTGATTGGTGGTCGCGCCGCCGACCGTGCCGGTCCCTGGGATGCTGATGGTCCCGCCATCGACAATGACGGTGCGGCCGAGCACCGTACCCGCCACATCGATCCCATTGGCTGCACGAAGCTCCGCTTCCGTCGTCGTCCCGTCGCCGACCGCCCCGGTCACGTTGATCCCGCCCGCGGTCACGAGGATGTCGCCGCCGAGCACCCGGCCGGCGACCGCGGTTGCGCCCGTCGAAGCGAGCGTCGCCTGAGTGGTCGATGCTCCGCCGACCGTGCCGCTGCCCGCTATGTTGATGGTCGCCCCGTTTAGGATGAGGTTCCGGCCCAATGCCGTGCCGGCGACGTCGAGGGCGTTGACCGCCCGAAGCTCGGATTCCTGCGTGGTGCCGTCGCCGATCGCGCCGGTGGGCGTCACGTTGATTCCGGCGGCAGTGACGAGAATGTCGCTGCCCAGCACCTGGCCGGCGATCGAGGAGGCGCCGGTGGTGCGCAGCTCGGTCTGGGTCGTCCCGGTCGCGCTGCCGACGATGCCGGTCCCGGTGACGTTCAGCGTCGAGGAGGCGATCAGGATGTCGCCCCCCTGGACACGCCCCGCCACGGAAGCGCCGCCCGTCGCGGTCAGAATCGTCTGGTTGGTGCCGGTGCCGCCGATCGTCCCCGTCCCGGCGACGTCGATCGTCGCGCCGTCGACGATGATGTTCGTGCCGAGCAAGGTGCCGGCGATCGAAGCCGTATTGGCCGCTCGAAGCTCGGTCTCCTGCGTCGCCGCATCGCCGATCGCGCCGGTCGGGGTGACATTGATCGCGGCGGCGGTGAGCAGAATATCCCCGCCAAGCACTCGTCCCGCGACGGTCGCGGCGCCCGTGGCGGTCAGCGTGGCCTGGCCGGTCGCCGCGCCGGCGACGGTGCCCGGAACGTTGATCGTCGCGCCGTCAAGGATGAGATTCGTGCCGAGCACGGTCCCGGCGACGTCGATGCCGCTGACCGCCCGGAGCTCGGCCTCCTGCGTCGCCCCGTCGCCGACCGCCCCGGTGGAAGTCACGTTGATCCCGGCCGCCGTGACGAGAATGTCGCCGCCGAGTAGCCGGCCGGCGATGGTCGTGGCGCCTGTCGCGGTCAGCGTCGCCTGGTCCGTGGCAGCGCCGCCGACGGCGCCCGGGACATTGATCGTCGCCGCGTCGAGGATGACGTTCCGGCCGAGCACCGTCCCGGCCACGTCGAGGCCGTTGACGGCGCGCAGCTCCGTCTCCTGGCTGCTCGCATCGCCGACCGCGCCGGTCGCGGTCACGCCGATGCCGGCGGCGGTGACCAGAATGTCGCTGCCCAGCACCCGGCCGGCGATCGAGGAGGCGCCGGTGGTGCGAAGTTCGGTCTGGACGGTGGTTGGGCTGCCGACGATCCCGCTATTCGCGAGGTCGAGGCTGGCGGAGACGATCAGGATGTTTCCGCCCAGGATCTGGCCGGCGACGTTGGCATCGTCCACGGCGCGGATATCGGTCTGGTTAGCGGTCCGGGTGACGACTCCGGCAGCGGCGCTGAAATCGTCGCCGGCATTCACGAACAGATTCGTCACGTCGAAGGTGAAACCGCCCGGCGCCGGGCCGGCATGGGTCATGGCGACGTCGCCGCCCGCATTGAGATCGTAGCGGCCGCCGAGGATCGTGCCGCCGCCGGCGCCGGTCACCAATATGTCGGCGGGCGTGCTCAAAGTCGCGATCCCCGCCACCTTGATCGTGCCGCCCTGCGGCTCGAGGCTGGAGAAAGGCGGGGCGGCGGGTGGGCCATTGGCGGCCGCGATAAGGGTGAGATTGGCGAGGGCGACGTTGCCGCCGCCGGTGGCGCGGACGTGCCATTCGCCCGGCGTGTTGCCCGTCGCCGCCGCGCCGGTGGCAGTGGCCGTGCCGGCGACGTCGGGCGCGGTCAGCGTGCCCCCGCCAGTGCCGGTCGGCGAGGCGGCGAGAATCAGCGTGCCGCCGTCGGCCGTGCCGCCGACCGGCCCCGGGCCGCCGATGGCATCGGCGCTCAGCTCGATGTCGCCGGTGAAGGTGACCGGGCCGCCGGCATCGATGAGGATCGAGCCGGCCCGGCCGGTGCCGCCGCTGATCCCCGAGCCGGCGGTCACCTCGCCGCCCAGGGCGCTGCTCGCCAGCGTCGAGGGTCCGCCGACGTCGATCCGGCCGTTGCCCGAGGCGGTGATCGCGACGTCGCCGCCGATTCCGTCCGCGCCGGCAATGCCCAGGCTGCCGTTCGAGCGGCTGCCCGTACCGCTCGCGTCCATCGCCAGAGTGCCGTCCAACCTGATCGCGCCATTGTTGCGCGCGTCGATCAGGGCATCGCCGCCGGTGCCGATGCCGCCGCGGTTGGGCACGATATCGAGCGTTCCGCCCTCGCCGCTGGCGCGAACGAACGCGGCGCCGCGGACGCGCACCGTGCCGCCGTCGGCGGTGATCCCGGCCGTGCCGCCGGTGCCATGGCCGGCGATGCTGGTCACCGGGTTGACCGTGCCCTTGGCGGAGGAATCGACGACCGCGTCGCCGGAAATGTCGACCGATCCGCCGTTCTGGGCGAAGATCAGCGATTCGCCGCCCGTCAGGTCGATCTGGGTGTCGGGCCCGCGGAAGCGGGCCGTGGAGACGAGCGCGCTGCCGGCGACGGTGACGGTCTGGCCGGCCCCGGCGGAAAGATGGGCGCGGCCATTGGCGACCAGGCTGACGTCCTGGAGAAAAGCGAGGTTGCCGGTGGTGATCCCGCTGGCGAGCATGTCGGTGACTGCCGTTCCGAACAGGTCCGAACGGATCGTGCCGCCGCGGATCTCGAAGCTCGCATTCTGGCCGGGAACCGGGCCGAAGCCGGAATCGCCGAAGCGGTCGACGTCGCCGGAAGCGACGCTGTAGCCCGCCGAAAGCACGATCGCGCCATTTTCGACGCCGACGACCACGGCGTCGTCGAAGCCGACGCTGCCTTCCAGGATCGAAGTGATCGCCTGGTTCTTCGGCACCGCCACCAGGTAGATGCGGTGGTTGTCGCCGGCGGCGCCGCTGCTCGGCGGCCCGCCGGTGCTGCCGGTATGGACGAGCGGGGTGGCGTTGTCGCTGCCGACGGCGACGAGGATGTCGAACAGCCCCTGGTTGATGCGCAGCTCGGCCGCCTCCGCGGCGACATAGCCGGCGGCGCCGTTCACCCGTACCGAGCCGCCGTGGAGAACCCGCGGCGCCAGCATGGCGACATAGCTGCCTTGGTTGAGGGCGCGGATTTGCGCGCCCGGCTCGGTGACGATCTCCGCATTGGGGAATTTGTCGCCGCCGAAGAAGCGGAAGCCCGGATTTGCCGCATCGTAGAAATTGCCGCCCGCATCGACCTCTACCGTCAGGCTGGTGAGCACGAGATTGCCGACGTCGAACCGGGCGGTGGAGCCGATGATGATGCCGTTGGGGCTGGAGAAGAGGACTGTGCCGCCGATCTGGCTGGTGCTGGTGGAAAAGTCCCGGATCTGGCTGATCACGCGGCCGTCGAAGCGGACCGGGACGGTGACGATGATCCGGTTGAGAACGACAAAATCATTATTGTTGATGCCGTTCATGAAAGTAGCGGCGTTCCCGGCCGGCAGGAAGACGAGCGGATTGCCGCCGGCCCCCGGAGTCCAGTCGATGATCGCGGTCGGGGTCAGCACGGAAACCGTCTCGACGCCCGGCGTTGCCCGATCATAGGCGACTCCGCCCGAGAACGTGACCGGCGTGGCGTTGAAGGCTTGGCCAAAAGCGGGCACCGAGGCGAACAGGCTGCCGGCTGCGCAGCCGATCATCAGCATCTGCTTGCGCGTCATCGGGACCTCCATGGCAACAGCCGGACGGTGAGCGAAACCAGCACGCGCGTATCGCCGCGCCGCGTCTGCAACCCGGCGCGGTCGAGCGGCTCGGCGACGAGCAAATCGAGCCGGAAGCGGTCGCCATAAGCGGCGCGGACGCCGCCGCCGACCGAGCTCAGCTCCTGGCGCGGCAAGGCGAACACGACATCCTCGTTCCAGGTCCAGGCCTGATCGAAGAAGACGTAGGGCTCGAAGGCAAAGTCGGTCGGCCCGGCCGGAACCGCGCTGCCGTAGCGAAGCTCGGCCTGCAGGCCGACGCCGCTATCGCCGAGGATGGTGCCCGGATCGTAGCCGCGCCCCGCGGTATAGTTGCCGGCGGAGAATTCCTCGAAGCTGAGCAAAGGGTCGCTGCTCCACTGGCCGCGGGCGCCCAGCGCGATGGTGAAGTGCGGCACCGGCCGGAACTCGCCGTAAAGGCCCCCGCGCAATACGGTCGCGGTGGGATTTCCCTCGAAACGCGTCGGGGCGACGGCGCCGGGCGCGATGCAATTGACGAAGCCCGGGCCGCAACCCTCGCTGGCGCCGAGCAGGTCGAGTCCCCGGCGAAGCTCGGCTGTCGCATTCAGCCGCCAGCGCGGTTCGGCAAGCGTGTAGCGCGGGCTGCCGGCGAGCAGGCCGATCGCGTCGAAATCGAGCCTGGCGAAGGCGATTCGAAGCCGATCCCGGTTCAGCGGAATGTCGTTGAAGTCGATGTCCTGGTCGATGAGCTCGAGGCCGAGCGCGCCGCGCAATGTCCGCGTCTGCCGGCGCACGAACGGGTAGCTGGCCTCCAGCGTCGCGAACAGGGTGCGCGAATCGATGTCGACGCCCGGCGTGTCGAGATCGGGGCTTGCCCAGGCATAGGTGAGCTGGCCGCCGAAAGAGAGGCCCTCGCCGCCGACCCGGAAATCGTGGGCGATCTGCAACGTCTGCTGCTCGGACGTGTCGGCGGTGGTGAAGGCGGCGAGCGAGGTGCGGTCGCCAAGCCCGGTCAGGCCGAAGGCCTGGACCCGAGCGAGCGCGCCCCAGCGGCCCAGCTCGCGCGAACCCAGATTCTGCACGGTGAGATCGGCTTGAACGGCGCGGCGGACGACGGTCACCTCGCCGATCACCTCGCCGCGCGCCGCCCCGGCCGAACGCAAGGCCAGCCGCACCTCGAAGCCGGGCAGGTCGCCGGCGAGTAGCAGATAACGCTCGGCCTCGAAGCGGTTGAACACCTCGCGTTCGGTTAGCCGCTCGAGATAGGAAGCGATGGTCCGTTCGGAGCGCCCGGCATTGCCGCGCACGCGCAGGCCGACGAGCTTCGCCATCAGCACCTGGAAGCGGATGGTGCCGTCGGTGATCCGCTGCTCGGGCACCTCGACCGCGGCGATGTAGCCGGCATCGCGAAGGATGGTGGCGGCGCGGTCGCGGATCTCGCAGAGCACCGCCACCGGATGCTCCTGGCCGACGAACGGGGCGTAGGCCGGGCGCAGATCCTCGGGCGAGACGCCGCGCAGATCGTCGAACTGCACATTGGTGACGGTGAGGCGGATGTCGCGATATTCGGGCCGGTCGAGCGCGCAAGGCGCCCGCTCGACCCCGCCCTCGACGGTCAGCCGCACCGGCGGCTGCTCGCTGCGCTCGGGCAAGGGGCGCTGCACCTCCTCGCGGGTCGGGGCGACGCCTTGGGCCTGGGCGACGGTGGCGAGCACCAGTACGCCGGTGGCGCCGAGCCAACGGAACGTCCGACGGACTCGCCCGCTCCCGCTGAGTCCGGCCGGCGACCCGCTGTCCATGCCTCTGACACCTCCGCCCCTTGGCGACGAGGCTCAAGTCATAGCAGAATGGGGTGGGCCGCCAATGCCCTAATCGGCGGTCGCCGGCGCCGGCGCCGGCGCCGGCGCCGACGCCGATGCTGTCAGGGCCTGCGCCGGGGCGAGCTGCGGATTGAGCGCGCGGACGTGCTGCAGGAAGGAGCGCGGCCGGCGCAGCAGGTCGCGCGGATAATCGACCCTGAGCCCGGCGGCCGCGGCGATCTCGCCGACGAAGTGGATGCAGTTGCGCCGGCCGAGATTGTAGGAAGGCTGGGGCCGGTTGCGCCAGCGCTCGACCACCGCCAGCACCTCGGCATATTGCGCGTCGGTCAGGGTGATCGCGAACTGGCGATCGCTGCGTGCGATCTGCCGCGGCCCCTCGACGACGACCTCGCCGCCGACCGAGCCGAACAGGAGGGCGGGGGTGACCGCCTTGGCGGTGAAGCCGAGGCTGGTGTCGACCGCCTCGCCGGTGGCGTCGACCGTGCCCCTCAGGGCGACGAAGGCGTGCGGGAAATTGTTGCCGCCGAGCTCGCGCGAGTAGAAGGCAATCT
>Ga0070677_10000425_pt1 | contig 14569 bp, 12 predicted proteins | sample KBSM63metaG_FD_64674 | JGI IMG/M metagenome (GOLD analysis project Ga0070677, IMG submission 64674) | Miscanthus rhizosphere microbial communities from Kellogg Biological Station, Michigan, USA - KBS M6-3 metaG | ecosystem: Host-associated > Plants > Roots > Rhizosphere > Soil ... | reverse complement strand
CGACGAACGGCTCGCGCCGATTGTCGAGGGTCGTGCCGATCGGGCCCTGGAACAGGCGGTAAAGGGTGAAGAGGTTTCGACCGGCCGGATCGGTCCGGCGGGCGAGAGCTGCCCGGATGGCCGGCGCGTCCCGGTGGCGCTGCGCCTCGTACAGATCCTGGAAGATCCGGCCGACCTCGATCAGCTTGGCCAGCGCCGCCCGCTCGCCCGCGCTCAGCCGGCCGAGCTCGGGCGCGAGCCGGATCGTCTGCATTTTCTCGAGGATCGGCTGCGCCTGCTCGAGCGTCCAGGCCTTATCGGGCTGGGCCGGCTGAGCGGCCAGCGGGGCGACGGCGACGGCAAGGACGGTAAGCGGGAGCGCAAGCTTCATGGGAGGCCTCCTGTTGCCCCCGATGTGGCCTTTGCGCGTTCGATGCGTCAACAAGCGATGATGCGGCAGGACGTTCGAGCATGATCACCCAATATGGCGTGCTTCCCTATCGCGTCTGCGCCGGCGGCGCCCTGGAACTGTTGCTGATCACTTCCCGGGAGCGCGGGCGCTGGGTGATTCCCAAGGGCAATCCGATCCCGTTCCTGCTCAACTACGAATCGGCGGCGCGCGAGGCGTTCGAGGAAGCCGGCGTCGAGGGTGGGATCGCCCCCGATCCGATCGGCACCTATCGCTACGGCAAGAGGCGCCGGGGCGGAGACGCGGCGGCGATCGTCACCGTCTATCCGCTGCTGGTGAGCCGCGAAGCGGGCGACTGGCCCGAGAGAGAGGAACGCAATCGGCGATGGTTCTCGCCGGACGAAGCCGCCAACGCCGTCGAGGAGCCGGAGCTCAAGGCCCTCATCCGTAGCTTTGCCGGCGGGCAGAACGTCTATCCGCGAGCCTCGCTCGTTGTTATGGGCGTGAACCGATTCTCCTGGGGGTACCGGATGCTGAGATTCTTCCGAGCGATCATGCCCAAGGAGGACCGCTTCTTCGACATGTTCGAGCGCCACGCCCAGATCCTGGTCGCCGGCGCCGACGCCATGGCGCGGATGCTGTCCGGGGAGGAGGGGATCGCGCAGTCCTGCAAGCTGATCCACGATCATGAAAATGCCGCCGACGACGTCACCCGCGACGTGCTGGTCGCGGTCCGGCGCTCGTTCATCACCCCGTTCGACCGAAGCGCGATCACCGCGCTCACCTCGGCGATGGACGACGCGCTCGACGAAATGTGGCAGACCGCGAAGGCGGTGACGCTCTATGAAGTGCAAAGCTTCGAGCCGCAGATGAAGGAAATGGGCGCGCTCGCCGCCGAGGCCGGCCGGCTCGTGCTCGAAGGCATTCCGCTGATGCGCAATATCGGCCGCAATGCCGGCCGATTGCACGAGATCACCGAGCAGATCGTCCATCTGGAAGGCCGCGCCGACGAATTGCACGCCGCGGGCCTCAAGGCGCTCTACCAAGCGCACGGCGCGTCCAAGCCGATGGCGTTCTTCGTCGGCCGCGAGGTCTACAGCCATATCGAGCGGGTGCTCGACCGGCTCGAGGACGTCGCCGACGAGATCCAGGGCATCGTGATCGACCACGCCTGATGGACGGCGCGATTTCCTTCTATCTGCTGGTCGCCCTGATCGGCGTCGCCTTGCTGTTCGATTTCCTCAATGGGCTGCACGACGCGGCCAATTCGATCGCGACCGTCGTGTCGACCCGAGTGCTCAGCCCGCAGCTCGCCGTGTGCTGGGCCGCCTTCTTCAATTTCATCGCCTTCCTGTTCTTCGGGCTTCACGTCGCCGAGACGATCGGCAAGGGCATCGTCGATGCGGACATCATCACGCCGGCGGTGATCTTCGCGGCCCTGATGGGCGCGATCTCGTGGAACGTGATCACCTGGGTGCTCGGCATCCCCTCTTCCTCCAGCCACGCCTTGATCGGCGGCCTGCTCGGCGCCGGCGTCACCAAATCGGGGATCGGCGCGGTGGTCTGGTCGGGCGTGATCAAGACCACCGCCGGTATCTTCATGGCGCCCCTGCTGGGCATGGGAGTGGCCTTGCTGCTGGTGCTGATCGTCGCTTGGTTGTTCCGGCGCGTTGCCGCCAACAAGGCCGACCGCATCTTCCGCCGTACCCAATTGTTCACCGCCGCGCTCTACTCGCTCGGCCATGGCGGCAACGACGCCCAGAAGACGATGGGGATCATCGCCGTCCTGCTCTACTCGCAGGGCATGATGGAGGGCGGCTTCCACGTGCCGTTCTGGGTGGTGATCACCTGCCAGGCGGCGATGGGGCTGGGCACGTTGATGGGCGGCTGGCGGATCGTCCACACGATGGGATCGAAGATCACCCGGCTGACGCCGTCGCAGGGCGTCTGCGCGGAAGCGAGCGGCTCGATCATGCTGTTCGGCGCGACCTGGCTCGGCATTCCGGTCTCGACCACCCATACCATCACCGGCTCGATCATGGGCGTCGGCGCCGCCCGCCGCGCCTCGGCGGTCCGCTGGGGGGTCGCCGGCAACATCGTCATCGCCTGGTTCATCACCCTGCCCGCCGCCGCCGCCATCTCCGCGGCGACCTACGGCATCACCCGGCTCTTCTAGGGCTTCAGCACTCCACCACGTTGACGGCGAGGCCGCCGAGGCTGGTCTCCTTGTAGCGCTCGTTCATGTCGAGGCCGGTCTTGCGCATCGTCTCGATCACCTGGTCGAGGCTGACCCGGTGCGAGCCGTCGCCGACGAGGGCGAGGCGCGAGGCTTCGATCGCCTTGACGGCGCCGACCGCGTTGCGCTCGATGCAGGGCACCTGGACGAGGCCACCGACCGGGTCGCAGGTGAGCCCGAGATTGTGCTCCATGCCGATCTCGGCGGCATTTTCCACCTGGCCCGGCGTGCCGCCCAGCGCGGCGGTCAGCCCGGCCGCGGCCATCGAGCAGGCGACTCCGACCTCGCCCTGGCAGCCGACCTCGGCGCCGGAGATCGAGGCATTCTCCTTGAACAGCGAGCCGATCGCGGCGGCGGTGAGCAGGAAAACCCGGGTGCCGTCCTGAGTCGAGCGCGGGGTGAAGCGCTGATAGTAGCGAAGCACCGCGGGCACGATTCCGGCGGCGCCGTTGGTCGGCGCGGTCACGACCTTGCCGCCGGCCGCATTCTCCTCGTTGACCGCGAGTGCCCACAGGTTGACCCAGTCGATCACGGTCAGGGGGTCCTGCAGCGCCCGTTCGGCCCGTTCGGTCAGCAAAGCGTGCAGCGCCGGCGCCCGCCGTTTCACGTTGAGCCCGCCCGGCAGGATGCCGCCGACGGCCATGCCGCGGTCGATGCAGGCCGACATCGCGTCGGCGATGGCGTCGAGCCGGGCGTCGATCTCGGCGTCGCTCAGCGCGGCGCGCTCGTTGGCGCGGGCGATGTCGGCGATGTCGGTGTCGTAGCGCGCGGCGATAGCAAGCAATTGCTCGGCCGAGCTGAAGCCGTGCGGCACGTCCCAGGCGCCTTCGGGCGGGGCATTGCGCGCCACCGCCGCCTCGTCGACGACGGCGCCGCCGCCGACCGAATAGGAAATGCTCGACTCCAGCACGGCGCCCGCGTCGTCGTGCGCGGTGAACCGCATGCCGTTCGAATGATGCGGCAACCGCTCGCGCTGGAGGAAGCGCAGGTCGGCGGCCTCGTCGAAGGCGATGTCACGCTCGCCGCCGAGCCGGATCCGGCCGCTCGCGCGAATCCCGGCCACCGTGCGGTCGGCGGCGTCGGGGTCGATCCGGTCCGGCCGCTCGCCGGAAAGGCCGAGCAGGATCGCCCGGTCGGTGGCGTGGCCCTTGCCGGTCAAGGCGAGCGAGCCGTAGAGATCGACGCCGACCCGGGCCGTCCGGTCGAGCAAGCCGTCGGCGCGCAGCCTCTCGACAAAGCTGCAGGCGGCCGTCATCGGTCCCATCGTGTGGGACGAGGACGGGCCGACCCCGATCTTGAAGAGGTCGAAGACGCTGCAGACCAAGCTTTCTCTCCTGCGCCGGCGACATGGGCCTCGGAAGAACGCATGGCAAGCCTGAGCGGCCCCTTCGTCCTGCTCGACGATGCCCGGCCCGGCGGCAGGGCGCTGCTTTACGAACATCCGCTCGGGATCGTGGAGACCCAGGCTTTCGCCGAGGTGCGGCCGTGCCTCGAGCGGCTGCGCGGCCGCCATGCCGCCGGCTTCCTTTCCTACGAGGCCGGCTATGCCCTGGAGGAGAGGCTGGCGCCCCTGCGCACCGAGCCGGAGCTGCCCTTGCTCTGGTTCGGCCTGTTCGACGCGCCGCGCGAGGTCGACGCCGAGGCGCTGCTGCCCGATCCCGCCGGCGCCTGGGCGGGCGCGCCCAGGCCGCTCGTCGCCCAGGCCGATTACGAAGCGGCGCTCGCCAGGGTGAAGGCGCATATCGAGGCCGGCGACATCTATCAGGCCAATCTCACCTTCCAGAACGAGGTGCCCGTGCAGGGGCACCCGCTCGCCCTCTATGCGGCGCTTCGGCGGCGGGCCCGGGCCGGCCATGGCGGCATCGCCTTCACCGGGGCGCACTGGCTCCTCAGCCTCTCGCCGGAATTGTTCTTCACGTTGGATCAGGGCCGGATCACCACGCGGCCGATGAAGGGCACGGCTCCCCGCGATTCCGATCCGGCTTCGCTCCGCGACGACCCCAAGAACCGCGCGGAGAATCTGATGATCGTCGATCTGCTCCGCAACGATCTGTCGCGGGTGGCGAAGCCCGGCACGGTCAAGGTACCCGAGCTGTTCGCGGTCGAAACCTATCCGACCATCCTGCAGATGACCTCGACCGTCACTGCCGAGCTCGAAGCCGGGCTCGGCCCGACCGATGTTCTCGACGCCATCTATCCCTGCGGCTCGATCACCGGCGCGCCCAAGATCCGGGCGATGGAGATCATCGCCGATCTGGAGCGCGGTCCGCGCGGCGCCTATTGCGGCGCCCTTGGCCGGGTCGGGCCCGACGGCGACGCCGCGTTCAACGTCGCGATCCGGACCTTGACGCTGGCGCATGGCGGGACGATGGCCCGGCTCGGCCTCGGCTCCGGCATCGTCGCCGACAGCGAGGCCGGCGACGAATGGCGCGAATGCCTGGCGAAGGGGAGATTTGTGGCCACGGAGCGAAGCTTCGACCTGATCGAGACGATGCGCTTCGATCCGCATGACGGCGTCGTCGATCTCGACCGCCACCTCGCCCGGATGAAGGCCAGCGCCGAGGCGCTCGCTTTCGCTTTCGACCGTCACGAGGCGCGCAACGATCTCCAGGCCTCGACCTTCCGCGCCGGGCCGAGCAAGGTCCGCCTCGCTCTGTCGAAGGGCGGCGCGCTCGCCATCGAGCTTCGCCCGCTCAGGGCCCCGCCGACCGAGCCGGTGACGGTCGCGGTCGCGCCGCTGCCGGTCTCGCCGGACGATTTCCGCCTCCGCCACAAGACCAGCGACCGCGCCTTCTACGACGAGGCGCGCGAAGCCGCAGGCGCGTTCGAGGTGGTTTTCACCGACGCGGCCGGCTTCCTGACCGAGGGCAGCTTCACCACTCTCTTCGTCGAGCGCGGCGGCATGCTGCTGACCCCGCCGCTGGCGCGGGGCCTGCTTCCAGGCGTGCTGCGCGGCCGGCTGATCGAGGAGGGCCGCGCCGAGGAGGCGGACCTGGTCGAGGCGGATCTCCAGGGCGGCTTCCTGATCGGCAATGCGCTGCGCGGCCTCGTTCGCGCCCGGTTAAGGTCGGCGGGCGCAGACGCGGGTTCATGAAGATCGACAGACGCGCCTTCCTCGGCCTCGGCGCCGCGACCGTCGCCGCCGGAGTCGCGATCACCTTGCCCGGCAGCCGCGGCGCCGACGCCCAGCCGGCACGCTTCCCGTTCCGGCTCACCGACGCCGAATGGCGACGCCGCCTCAATCCCCGCCAATATGCGGTGCTCCGCCAGGGCGAGACCGAACGGGCGGGGTCGAATCCGCTCGACCGCGAGCATCGCCGCGGCACCTTCCGCTGCGCCGGCTGCGGCCATGCCCTGTTCTCCTCGGCCGCCAAGTTCGAAAGCCATACCGGCTGGCCGAGCTTCTTCCGGCCGCTGCCGCGCGCGGTCACGACCCGCGAGGACCGCAGCTTGCTGATGCAGAGGACCGAGGTGCTCTGCGCCAATTGCGGCGGCCATCTCGGCCACCTCTTCAACGACGGCCCGCGCCCGACCGGCCTGCGCTACTGCATGAACGGGACGGCGATGGTCTTCCGGGCGGCCTGACAGCTTTGAAAACCCCAACCCGTTCGGGCTGAGCTTGTCGAAGCCCTCTCCTTCTTCATTCCTGTGCGGAAACAAGAAGGAAAACCCTTCGACGGGCTCAGGGCGAACGGAGGGGGAGCGACCTAGGCCGCGATGGGGAACCTCAGCAGGCGATCCCGCACAGGCACCAGTGCCTGCGCGCCGCTGCCGACGGCGCGGACGATCTCGGGATGATGGGCGTCGAGCCCGCCGGTCAGCGAACCGAAGGCGGGCAGGATCAGCTTGCGGTCCGTCGCGACGAAGCAGCGGCGCGAGACCAGCCGGCCGCGATGGTGGATCCGAAGCTTGGGATGGAAATGGCCGGACAATTCCGGCCGCGTCTCTGCGGGATCGGCCTCGTGCCGGAGCAGCAGCCCGTCGACCTCGGCCTCCTCGACGATGGCCCCGCCGCAATGGTCCGCGAAGCCGGGATCGTGATTGCCGGTGATCCAGGTCCAGCGCGTGGCGGCCGTGAGGCCGGTCACCATCTCCCGCGCCTCCGCCGGCAGCCGGTCGCAGCCGTGGCGGTCGTGGAAGGAATCGCCGAGGCACCAGATCTCCTCGGCGGCCGTGGAGGCGACGATCAGGCTGAGGTCGGCGAGCGTGGCGATCGAATCGTAGGGCGGCAGCATCTGCCCGCCTTTGGCGAACCAGCTCGCTTTCTCGAGATGGAGGTCGGCGACCAGCAGGGCACGCCGGGCCGGCCAGTAGAGCGCGCCCTGCGGCAGCGCCATCAATTCGTGGCCGGAGAACGAAAAGCGAACCATGGGCTCGCTATAAAACAGCCGGCGCGGCTTTCAAGCGGGAAGGATCACAAGCGCGGAAGATCAGAAGAAGGTCAGCGCCTGCGCCTGCGTGGTCCAGAACAGGATGCCGCCGACGATGAAGCCCTGGGCGACCAGCGCGAACGGGTTCTGCATCTTGTCCAAGAACTTCATGGCTTCGACTCCTGAGGGGCGCTCGGGCCCGCTGTTCACTTGCAGAGCCGTTCCTAAACGAATCCTTAATGCCCCCGAGTCGAATCCGACCAAGTTCGCAGATCCTGCGACGAAGAGTCCGGCGCCGGAACGACCGGCGCCGGACCGTTGGCGGCTCAGGCCGCCTGGCTCTCCTCGACTCGCTCCTCGTCGCGAACCGCTTCGAGCGTCGCCGGCTGTTCGCCGCCGATCTCGATCTTGCGCGGCTTCATCGCCTCGGGGATCTCGCGCTCGAGCTCGATCCGGAGCAGGCCGTCGCTGAGCTCGGCGCCGCTGACGCGGACGAAATCGGCCAGCTCGAACTTGCGCTCGAAGGCGCGGCTGGCGATGCCCATGTGCAGGAAATTGCCGTCGCGGCCGCGCTCCTCGGCGCGGCGGCCGCTGATCGTGAGCACGTTCTGGTGAGCGACGATCTCGATCTCGTCGCGCTTGAAGCCGGCCACGGCGAGCGTGATCCGGTAGCTGTCGTCGCCGAGCTTCTCGATGTCGAACGGCGGATAATTGTCCTGCTCGGCCCGGCTCGCATTTTCGAGGAAGTCGAACAACCGATCGAAGCCGACGGTGGAGCGGCGATAGGGGGTGAAGTCGTAACCACGCATAATCATGTCCTCCTTTGAGCAACATTTTGAGCGGGGCCGCCGCAAGGGGCCGGCCCCTCGAAGCGCCGGAAGCTCGCGGCGGAGCCTTCCGGCGACGGCGATTTAGGAAGGAGAACGGTCGGTTCAAGACCTTGGGAACAAGGCTTATTCACGCCCTACATGGGTGGCGACGACGGCGGCGAGATCGTCGATCCCGAACGGCTTGCGGAGCACCGCCACCTCGCCGCCGAGCGCGCTTTCGAGCTGATCGCTCTCGGCGAAGCCGGTGACGAACACGATCGGCAGGTCGGGATGGCGCTGGCGAAGCGCGCGGGCCAGCTCGGCGCCGTTCATTCCCGGCATGGCGAAATCGATCAAGGCGAGATCGGGCGCCCGCTCTGCCAGCGCCGCCAGCGCCGCCTCCGCGCCGTCGAGCGTCTCGACCCGATGCCCGAGCGCGAGCAGCACGTCGGCGAGAAACTCGCGCACGTCGGGATCGTCGTCGACGACCGCGATCCGCGCGCCGGCCGCCGCTTGCGCCGGCCCTTCGGCGCGGCCGGTCTGCCCCTCGGCGGGCTCGGCCGCGACCTCGCCGGTGACGTGCGGCAGCAGCAGCCGCACCACCGTGCCCTCGCCTTCGCGACTCTCGATGCGCAACGCGCCTTTCGACTGGCGGACGATCCCGTAGACCTGGGCGAGACCGAGGCCGGTGCCCTTGCCGAACGGCTTGGTCGAGAAGAACGGCTCGATCGCCCGCGCGGCCACTTCGGGCGCCATGCCGTGGCCGGTGTCGGCGACCGCGATCGAGACATAGTAGCCACCCTCGAGGTCGAGGCCCGGCGCCTCTTCGACCAGGCTGGTCGAGATGGTCAGCGTGCCGCCATCGGGCATGGCGTCCCGGGCGTTGATCGCGAGGTTGAGGATCGCGTTCTCGAGCTGGTTCTCGTCGCACAAGGCGCGGTCCACGTCCTCGCCGAACTCGGTCTGGACCGCGATCGCGCCGCCGATCGTGTGGCGGAGCATCAGCCGCATGGTCTCGATCACCCGGTTGACCGGCACCGGCGCCATCCGGATTCGCTGGATCCGCGAGAAAGCGAGCAATTGGGTGGTGAGCTTGGCCCCGCGCCGGCCCGATTCGAGCGCCGCCTCGGCGATCCGCTTCAGCCGCGGCTCCTCGATCCCCTTGGTCAGGATTTCGAGGCCGCCGATCACCGGGGTGAGCAGATTGTTGAAATCGTGGGCGATGCCGCCGGTCAGCTGGCCGACCGCCTCCATTTTCTGCGCCTGGCGGAGCGCCTCCTCGGCGCGCTCGCGCTCGCCGACCTCGGCCTGGAGCCGGTCGAGCGCGGCGCGAAGGTCGGCGGTGCGCGCTTCGACCCGCGCCTCCAATATCTCCTCGGCCTCCTTCCAGTCGGTGATGTCGTGGGCGGCGCCGATGAAGCCGATATGGTCGCCGCCGGGGCCCCAGCGCGGTTGCGAGACCGAGCGCAGCCAGCGCCACCGGCCGTCGCCGCGCCGGAAGCGCCCTTCCAGCACGAACGGCTTCAGCGACGCCTCGCCCGCGATCGATTCCGCCTGGATTCGCGCTGCGTCCTCGGGATGGATGATATGGCGCCAGTCGTAGTCGATCGCCTCCTCATAGGTGACTCCGACGAAGTCGACATAGGCGCGGTTGACGAAGCTGCGCTTGCGGTCGAGCTTGGTCACCCACATCGGTACCGGCGCCGAATCCGCGATCAGGCGGAATCTTTCCTCGCTTTCGCGGACCCGATCCTCGGCCGCCGCGTCGCGATTGACGGCGGTGACCGTGCCGAACAGGCCGACCACTTCGCCCTCCTCGCCGAGGATCGGATTGTAGCCGAAGCTCAGCCAGATCGGCTGCTCGATCCCGTCGCGGCGCAAGGTACGCGGCTCGGATTCGAAGAACAGGGTCTCGCCGGCGAAGGCCCGCTCGGTGTTGGGCCGGATCCGGTCCCAGGCGTCCGACCAGATCTCCCGCACCGGCCGGCCGAAGGCGGGGCCGCGGTCGCCGAGGATCTCGGCATAGCCGTCATTGTAGATCAGCAGCATGTCCGGGCCCCAGGCGACGAACATCGGCACGGTCGAGCCCAGGATCATGCTGACCGCGGTCTTCAGCGATTGCGGCCAATTCTCGACCGGCCCCAGCGGCGTGGCGTTCCAGTCCTGCCGGCCCGCCAGCGACCATTTCGGCGCGCCCGGGAACAGGGCCGGCGCGGCATGATCGGGTTGGCTGGGGATGCGGTCCATCGAACGCCTGTACTCCTGCGCCCCGACCCCCACGACGAGCCTAGCGGGCCGCCGCGCCGGAAGGAAGCCGTCCTCTGTTCAGCGCCGCTCGGCGCCCTCCTGAACCCGGCGCAGCACCCTCAGCAGATTGCCGCCCATCACTTTGGCGATGTCGGCTTCGCTGAAGCCTTCGCGCCTGAGCCGGGCGGTGATCCGCGGCAGCATCGTGATGTCCTCCATGCCGATCACGCCGCCGCCGCCGTCCCAATCGGCGCCGAGGCCGACATGGTCGACGCCCATCACCGCGACCGCATGCAGCAGCGAGCGCATGTAGAGGTCGAAATCGGCGGTCGTGTAGGGCCGCTGCCGGTTCAGCGCGGCCGTGTCGGCGAGCAGCCGGCGCCGCTCGGCCTCGTTCAGCTCGGCCCAGCGCTCGTGGCGCTCGTTGATCGCGTCGCGCTCGGGCGAGCCGTCGTGCTGGACGAGGAAGATCGAGTTCATGAACATCACCCCGCCGGCGCGGGCCAGCCGGCGCATGCGGTCGTCGTCGATATTGCGCTTATGGCCGAACATCGCCTTCGGCCCCGAATGGGAGAGGACGATCGGCACCCGCGAGAGTTCGAGCAGCTGGTCGAAAGTCGCGTCCGAGCTGTGGCTGCCGTCGATGACGATGCCGAGCCGATTCATCTCCGCCACCCATGACCGGCCGAGCGGCGACAGGCCGTTCCAGCGCGCCTCGCCGGTGGCGCTGTCGGCGAGCTGGTTGGTGCGGCTGTGCACCGGGCCCGCCATCCTGACGCCGAGCCGGTGGAAAGTGGTCAGCAGGCTCAGATCCTCGCCGAGCGGCCAGCTGTTCTCCATCGAGATGAAGGCGATCCGTTTGCCCCCGCGCTGCAGCCGCTCCGCGTCGGCCGCGGTCAAGGCGAGGCCCATATGCTCGCGATTTTCCCCGATAACCCGGTGGATCGCCGCCGCCCGCACCAAGGCGGCGTCGCGGGCCTGGGCGTAGCCGGCCGGATTGAGTTCGCCCTGGGCGGTATAGATGACGAAGAAGCCGCCATCGAGCCCGCCCGCCTCCATCCGCGGCAGATCGACCTGGCTGCCGTCATGGTCGTAGCGGTGCAGCGCGGAGAAATCCCAGGCGCCGTCGTCGAAGCGGGCCGGGATGTCGAGATGGGTGTCGAGTACCAGCATCCGCTCGTGGACATGGCGGTCCTCGGCCCCGACGTCCGGCTGCTGCGCCGAGGCGGGGAGGGCGAGAAGCAAGGCGAAAGCGGGAATGGTAAGGATGCGCATGATGGGTTCGCTCCGGCAGGTCCGGCCATTGGAAGCCCGCCGCGGCGCGCGGTCAAGAGGGCTCGATATTGCTGAGCTTGCCGAGGTCGCGGCGCAGCGCCTCGGCGCTGTGGCCGAGCGCGCCGGCGATCAAAGCCGCCTTGAGCTCGGCGAAACTGCCCGAGCGCGCGCCGCAATCGTTGCAGCGGATCGGCGCGGCGTCCGCGATCCCTTCGGGCAGGCTGTAATTGGCGCTGCCGCAGCTCTCGCAGTGGATTTCGACCGATACGTCCATCCCGGCGCCATGGCAGAGCGCCGCGCGCGGGGCAATGGACGGACGCCGCGCGCCGGGCAATGGACGAAGGAAGAAGCTTATGTTAGGCCCTCTGCCCATTGACCTTTTTCTTCCAAACGGGGGCGGATTCGGGTGGCACGGCTTTCCTGGTTCAAGCTGCTGACGCAAAGCGGCGCGACTAATCTCCAAGAGGTCTGGAACGTCCTCATTCAGAGCGGAATTCCCGGCCTCGGTCGGGAGAGCGTGCTCGGCCCTGAGCTCGAGGCCCGGCTGCTCCAGTTCATCGCGGCCCGGGATGCGGCCGATTCGGGCGGAGCGGATTCCGGCGCGGCAGGCAGCGGTGCCGTTTCGATCGCCGGCGGGGCCGGGGCCGGGCCGGTCGACCTGCTGGAAGGCGCGCGGGGCCGCTCGCTCACCCTGCAGGTGGGCCTGGTGCAGCCGGTTCCCGACGCTCTCAAGCTGATCGTCGATTCGGAGCCTCCTGCGAAGCCGTCGAACGAGGGCTTCGCCGGCGGCGGCCTGGAAATGTTCCTCTATTTGCAGCAGCATCTGAGCGGCCTGCCCATGTTCGAATGGGCGCTCGGCGAAGCGGACAGCTGGGCCGGCCCGTCATCCGGGCTCGATCAACGGCTCGATACGATCGTGCTTGATGGGGATTTCTCCGCGGGCTTCACCTTGTCCTCGGTCGGGGCGAATGTGACCCAGCTGCTGGTGGAAGGCGGCAACGACTACGTTCTCACCACGGAGGACGGTTTCGTCGGCGCCGGCCGCCTGCTGACCTTCGACGCCAGCGCGCTCGGCTCCGCGCACGCCATGTTCGACGGCAGCGCCGAGACGGACGGTCGCTTCGCCTTCCTCGGTGGCGACGGCAACGACTTCTTCTTCGGCGGCGCCGGCGCCGATCGGTTCAGCGGCGGCATGGGTGCCGACAGCCTGACGGGCGGCGGCGGGGCCGACCTCTTCATCTACGCCGGCGCCCGCGAATCCAGCGGCGCCTCCTACGATACGCTCGCCGATTTCAATCCGGCGGCGGACAGGATCGACCTGCCGGGTAGCGTCGCGAGCTTCGATCCGGCGATCGCCCAGGGGACGCTTTCAACAGCCAGCTTCGGCCAGGATATGGCGGCCGTGCTGGGCGGCCTCGGCGGCGGCCAGGCCGTGCTGTTCGCGCCGGATTCGGGCGATCTCGCCGGCCATGTCTTCCTGGTCGTCGACGGCAACGGCACCGCCGGCTATCAGGACGGTGAGGATTATGTCTTCGCCATCGGCGGCGCCTCGCTCGTCGACCTGGCCGGCCACACCGACTTCTTCGTCTAGGCTTCAGTCCACCCGCATCGCGATTTCGGCGAGGCTCGCCGCGTCGATCAGCAGGCTGTCGTCGACACTGCCCTGCGCCATCCGTTCGCGGCCGACGATGACCAGCACCGGCACCGCCATCGGCGAGACCCGGTCGAGCGCCACATGCACCATCGTGCCTTGCGCCCGGTCGAGCAGCCGCGCCAGCCGGCCCACGTCGGTCATCCGCGTCCGCGCGTCGCTCCACGCGGCCTTCAGCAGCAGATGGTCGGGTTCGTAGCGGCGGAGCACGTCGTAGATCAGGTCGGTCGAGAAGGTGACCTGCCGCCCCGATTTGCGCTTGCCCGGATGATGGCGCTCGACCAGCCCGCCGATCACCGCCACCTCGCGGAAGGCGCGCTTCAGCAAGTGCGAGCCCTGCACCCATTCGACGAACTCATTCTCCAATATGTCGCCCGAGAATAAGGGCGCGGGATCCTCGATCGGCTCCAGCCCGTAGCAGGCGAGGGCGTAGTCGTTGGAGACGAAGCCCAATGGCTTTAGCCCGGCGCTCTCCATCCGCCGCGTGATCAGCATGCCGAGCGACTGGTGCGCGTTCCAGCCCTCGAAGCTGTAGGCGACCATGTAATGGCGATGCTCGTGCGGGAAGGTCTCGACGAGCAGCTCGTCCGGCGCCGGCAATTTGGAGCGGTAAGCCTGCACGCCGAGCCAGTCGCGAACGTCGTCGGGGAAGCGCGGCCATTGCTCCCGGTCGTGAAGGAAGTGGCGGACCCGGTCGGCGAGGTTGGTCGACATCGCCATCCGCGCGCCGAGATAGGTCGGGATCCGCGCCGATTTGGCTGAGGCGCGGACGATCAGGTCGGTGCCGTCGATCTTCTCGACCTCGAGCACCAGCCCGGCGAAGTAGAAGGTGTCGCCGGGCATCAGGGTCGAGGCGAAATTGTCCTCGACCGTGCCGAGCTTGCGGCCGCCGCGAAAGCGGACGTCGTAGAGCGGCACGTCGACGATGATGCCGGCGTTCATCCGGTGCTGCTGGACGAAGCGCGGATGGCTGACCCGCCATGTGCCATCGGCTTCGCGGGTTAGCCGCTTGAACTTGTCGTAGGCGCGCAGGGAATAGCCGCCGCTCTCGATGAAAGAGAGCACTTGGCCGAACAACTCTTCGGACAGGCCCGCATAAGGCGCGGCGCCGCGCACCTCGGCCAGCATCGGCCCTTCGCCAAAGGGGGCCGCGCAGGCGCAGGCCATGACATGCTGGGCGAGCACGTCGAGCGCGCCCGGACGGAAGCTCTCGGCGTCGAGCTCGCCTTCGTCGATCGCGTCGAGCGCGGCCCGGGCCTCCAGATATTCGAAGCGGTTGCCGGGGACGAGGATTGCCTCGGAGGGTTCCTCGAGCCGGTGGTTGGCGCGGCCGATCCGCTGCAGCAGCCGCGACGAGCCCTTGGGCGCCCCCATCTGGATGACCAGGTCGACGTCGCCCCAGTCCACGCCGAGGTCGAGGCTGGCGGTGCAGACCAGCCCGCGCAGCCGGCCCGAGGCGACCGCCGCCTCGACCTTGCGCCGCGCCTCGATCGACAGCGAGCCGTGATGGATGCCGATCGGCAGGTTCTGCTCGTTGACCGCCCACAAATCCTGGAAGATCAGCTCGGCGAGGCTGCGCGTGTTGCAGAAGAC
>Ga0070677_10000424_pt1 | contig 14581 bp, 8 predicted proteins | sample KBSM63metaG_FD_64674 | JGI IMG/M metagenome (GOLD analysis project Ga0070677, IMG submission 64674) | Miscanthus rhizosphere microbial communities from Kellogg Biological Station, Michigan, USA - KBS M6-3 metaG | ecosystem: Host-associated > Plants > Roots > Rhizosphere > Soil ... | reverse complement strand
CCATCTCCATGTACCGTACCGGCGAGTGGCTCGACCTCTGCCGGGGGCCGCATCTGCCCTCGACCGGCCGGCTCGATCCCGACGCTTTCAAGCTGACCCGGGTCTCGGGCGCTTACTGGCGCGGCGACCAGAACAACCCCCAGCTTTCGCGGATCTACGGCACGGGCTGGCTGAACAAGAAGCAGCTCGAGGCGCATCTGGTACGGCTCGAGGAAGCGGCCAAGCGCGACCACCGCAAGATCGGGCAGGAGATGGACCTGTTCCACCTCCAGAGCGAGGCGCACGGCTCGGTCTTCTGGCACGCGAACGGCTACATCATCTGGCGTCAGCTCGAAGCCTATATGCGCCGCCGGCTCGATTCCGCGGGCTACCAGGAGGTGAAGACGCCGCAGCTGATGGACGCGCGCCAGTGGGAGGCGTCGGGCCATTGGGGGAAATATCGCGAGAACATGTTCGTCGTCCCCGACGAAATCCCGAACGCCGAGGAGGAGGGGCCGATCCTTTCCGGCGACGCCGATCTGATGGCGCTGAAGCCGATGAACTGCCCGGCGCACATCCTGATCTTCCGCCAGGGCATCAAATCCTATCGCGACCTGCCGATCCGGCTGGCCGAGTTCGGCTGCTGCCACCGCAACGAGCCGCACGGCGCGCTGCACGGCATCCTGCGGGTCCGCCAGTTCACCCAGGACGACGCGCACATCTTCTGCCGCGAGGACCAGATCGTCGAGGAGACGCGCCGCTTCTGCGACCTGCTCGATTCGATCTACCGCGACTTGGGGTTCGCCGATTACGCGATCAAGCTCGCGCTCCGGCCCGAGAAACGGCACGGCTCGGACGAGACCTGGGACAAGGCCGAGCAGGATTTGCGCGACGCCGTCCGGCTCGCCGGCCGGGCGACGCCCGATTACCAATGGGGCGAACTGCCCGGCGAGGGCGCCTTCTATTCGCCCAAGCTCGAATTCCACCTGACCGACGCGATCGGCCGGACCTGGCAGTGCGGCACGCTGCAGCTCGATTACGTCATGCCGGAGCGGCTCGGCGCCTTCTACATCGGCGAGGACGGCGAGAAGCATGTGCCGGTCATGCTGCACCGCGCCATCCTCGGCACGTTCGAGCGCTTCCTCGGCATCCTGATCGAGCACCATGCCGGCCGCTTCCCGCTCTGGCTGGCGCCGGTGCAGGCGGCGGTGGCGACGATCGTCTCCGACGCCGACGATTATGCGCGCGAAGTGGCCGCGGCGCTGGCGGCCGCGGGCCTTCGGGTCGAGACCGACCTGCGCAACGAGAAGATCAACTACAAGGTGCGCGAGCACAGCCTCGCCCACATTCCCTATCTGCTCGTCGTCGGCAAGCGCGAGGCGGAGGAGCGCAATGTCGCGCTGCGCCCGCTCGGCGCCGACGCCCGGCAGGAGGTGGTCGGGCTCGGGGCCTTGGTCGAGCGACTGAAGGCCGAGGCGCTGCCGCCGGACCTCGGACGCTGAATCGCCGCAGCCATCTTTCATTCGGCCGCCAGATTGACTAGGTGAGGCGCTGCTTCACGTTTCAGGAGAAACCAACATACGTTCCCCGCAAATCCGGCGCCCTACCGCCCCGCCGCTTCACGGCCCCCGCTTCAACGAGTTCATCTCCGTGCCGAAAGTGCGCGTGATCGATGAAAATGGCGAGAATATCGGTGTGCTCTTGACCGCCGAAGCGATCGAGCAGGCCGCCGAAGTCGGCCTCGACCTGGTCGAGGTCTCGCCCAACGCCGACCCGCCGGTCTGCAAGTTCCTCGACGTGGGCAAATATAAATATGAGGCCCAGAAAAAGGCCAACCTCGCCCGGAAATCGCAAAAGACGCAGGAGATCAAGGAGATCAAGATGCGTCCGAACATCGACGACCACGATTACGACACCAAGATGAAAAAGGTCCACGCCTTCATCGGCGAGGGCGACAAGGTGAAGATCACGCTGCGCTTCCGCGGCCGCGAGCTCGCCCACGGCCAGCTCGGCATGCGGCTGCTGGAGCGGGTCCAGGCCGACATCGCCGAGGTTGCCAAGGTCGAGCAGCATCCGCGCATGGAAGGCCGGCAGATGCTGATGGTGCTCGCCCCCAAATAAGCCTTTTCGTTCCGATTCCGGATTCGCGGGCGGCCTCGCGCCGCCCGGGCCAGCCCTGCGCCCGCTGATGGCAGCTTACGTAAGCGGCAAGGGAAGGCAGCTTTCCGTAACGGCAGGCGCGGCCATTGGTTTTGATCTGCAACCATTCTGTTGCGGATTTGCAATGAAGTGCCCAAACCAACGGGAAACTGCGGTTTTTTCGCTGGCGGAATGGCCACAATCGGGATAGCTCTCTGCCCAAACAATAAGAATTTCTGGGGAGGGATAAGATGTCGAAGAGCTTCTGGCTGCTGTCTGCGAGCCTAACCGCTTTTGCTACGCCCGCGTTCGCGCAGGACGATCCGGCCACGCCGACCACCAACAGCGGCACCGAACAGGCCGCCGTCGAAGATGCCGACCAGGCTGCGGGCGACAACAATGTCGTCGTCACCGCCCAGGGCCGGCGCCAGATCCTGCAGGACGTGCCGCTCGCCGTCACCGCGGTCGGCGGCCAGCAGATGCAGAATTCCGGCGCGACCGACATCCGCCAGCTGAACCAGCTCGCGCCGTCGCTGCTGGTCTCCTCGACCGGCACCGAAGCGAACGGCTCCGCCCGTATCCGCGGCATCGGCACGGTCGGCGACAATCCGGGCCTCGAAAGCTCGGTCGCCGTGTTCATCGACGGCGTCTACCGCTCGCGCTCGGGCATCGGCCTCAACGAGCTCGGCGAGATCGAGCGGGTCGAGGTGCTCCGCGGGCCCCAGGGCACCTTGTTCGGCCGCAACGCCTCGGCCGGCCTCATCCATGTGATCAGCATGCGGCCCGATTTCGAGTTCGGCGGCTATGGCGAATTGAGCTACGGCAACCACAACGCGATCCGTGGCGCCGGCGCGATCACCGGGCCGGTCTCCGAACAGATCGCCTTGCGGCTCGACGCCGTCTACGCCCGCCGCGACGGCTTCTACGACGTGGTCAATCCCACGGGGGGCACCGAGGAGGAGGTCAATGACCGCGACCGTCTCTTCGTCCGCGGCCAGGCGTTGTTCGAGCCGAACGACGCGCTCTCGATCCGGGTGATCGCCGATTATTCGCACCGCGAGGAATCCTGTTGCGGCGCGGTCTATCTCGACCGCGGCACCAATCCCCTGATCGGCGACCTCAACAATCCGGCGGTGCCGCTCACCACGGGCGCCTTGCCGCCCGCCAACGGCAACAACATCATCAACGTGCTGCGCGATCTTGGCCAGCCGCTGGCCGGGTTCAGCAACCCGTACAGCCGGAACATCTACGTCAGCCCCGGCCGCAGCTTCGAAGGCACGACCGAGGACATGGGGATTTCGGCGGAGGTCAACTGGGATCTCGGCGGCGCGACCCTGACCTCGATCACCGCCTATCGCGATTACCAATCGGGCCAGCCGGGCGATATCGACTACAGCGCGGTCGACATCCTCTATCGCGGCGGCGACGGCGTCGTCCGCGAGTTCCGGACGTTCAGCCAGGAATTGCGGCTGCAGGGCACGGCCTTCGACGGCCGGTTCGACTGGCTGGTCGGCGCCTATTTCGCCGACGAGGATCTCGAGCTCAACGACAATCTGCGCTTCGGCAACCAATATGGGCGCTTCGCGACCTGCCGCATCGTCAGCGGCGGCGGCCTGGCCGCCCTCTATTCGCCGACCTCGCCCGGATGCCTTGCGGCGCGGCCCGCCGCCTTCGGTCCGGCCTCGCCCGCCATTTACGCGGGCTTCGACCGGCTCGATTCGATCAACGACCGCGGCAGCACGAACGATCTTTATTCCCAGAACAGCCGCAACTACGCGTTCTTCACGCACAACATCTTCCACATCACCGACGAGTTGGATTTCACCTTCGGGCTCCGCTACACGAACGAGCGCAAGCGGTTCGGCGCCACCTTCGGCAACGACAATACGGCTTGCCCGGCGCAGCAGGCGGCGTTGACGCCCTTCCTCACCAACGCGGGACTGAGCGCGGTGGCGGGCGGCCTCATCGGTCTTTCCTGCCAGGGCAATTCGACGGCCGAGCTCAACGGTGTGTCGATCAGCGATCGCCGCAGCGAAGACGAATTCACCGGCACCGCGGTGCTCTCGTACCGGCCCACCGAGGACCTGCTTCTCTACGCGAGCTATTCGCGCGGCTATAAAGCGGGCGGCTTCAATCTCGACCGGTCCGCGCTCAAGCCGCCGATCTTCGTCGTCGGCGGCCTTCCGACGACGACCTTCGCCGCGGCCGGCGGCGCCCAGGCGCTGGTCGGCAACCTGCAGTTCGATCCCGAAATCAACAACGCCTATGAGATCGGCGTGAAATATTCGCGGGGACCGATCACCCTCAACCTCACCGGGTTCCGCCAGGATTTCAGGAACTTCCAGCTGAACACCTTCAACGGGACCGTCTTTCTCGTGCAGACGATCAACGGCTGCGACAATCTCGTCGGCGGCAGCGCCGCGGACAACGATCTGAGCGCGGCCACCGGCTCCTGCGCTCCGGACGACGTCACCTACGGCGTGCGCTCGCAGGGCATCGAGATCGAGGCCCTGGTCCGGCCGCGGCGCGACATGTCGCTCAGCCTCGGCCTGACCCTCGCCGACACGAAATATCGGGGCGACCTCGTCGGCAACAGCAACGGCGTGCCGCTCGATCCGGCGCTCCGCGTCCTTCCCGGCAACCATCTCTCGAATGCGCCGGAACGGGTGTTCACCGGCGCGTTCACCTGGACGCCGCGGCTCGGCAATTCGGGCCTGACCGGACTGTTCTACGTGGATGCGCGCCTGACCGACGACTACAATACCGGCTCGGACCTTTTCCCGCAAAAGTCTGAGGACGCCTACGCGGTCGTCAATGCGCGCCTGGGCGTTCGCGGGGCCAATCAGCGCTGGTCGGTCGAACTGTGGGCGCAGAACCTGTTCGACGAGAATTACGCGCAGGTCGCCTTCAACTCGCCCTTCCAGGCCGGGACGACCTCCGCGCCGTTCGTCGATCCGCAATTCCCGGGCGGGCGGCAGATCTTCTCGGCCTTCCTCGCCGAGCCGCGGACCTTCGGCATCACCGGCCGCTTCCGCTTCTGATCCTACCGGGTTCATGGGGCAGGGCCTCGCCGGCGACGGCGGGGCCCTTTTCCTTAGGCGGCCTGGCGTCCCTGCGGCAGTGGTGCCGACGCCTTGAGCAGCCGCGCCTGCAGCGCCTTCAGCCGTGACGCGCTCTCGATCTTCGCGCCGGTCATGTCGGTCAAATAGAAGACGTCGACGGCGCGCTCGCCATAGGTGGCGACATGGGCGCTGTGGATGATCGCGCGCGACACGTAGATTGCCCTGGCCAGCTCGAACAGCAAAGCGGCGCGGTCGCCGGCGTTGACCTCGACCACGGTGTAGCGGCTCGACGCCTTGTTGTCGACGAACACCGCCGGCTGGATCCGGAAGGTGCCGGCGCGGCGCAGCGGCAAGGCGCGGGCGGCGAGCCGCTCGGCCGAGGGCTCGTGGCCGGCCAGCGCCTGGGCCACTTCGCGCTTCAGCCGCTCCAGCTGGTGGGGATCGGCATAGGGGCTGCGATCGCCGTCCTGGACGAGGAAATTGTCGAGCGCCATGCCGTCGTCGGTGGTGTGGATCCGAGCATCGATGATGTTGCCGCCGGCGAGGCTGATCGCGCCCGCGACGCGATAGAACAGGCCCGGCTGATCCTTGGCATAGATCGAAACGAGGGTGGCGCCGCGCTCCTCCTGGACCAGCGCCTCGATCATCCCTTCCGCCTCCGCCCGGCGGTCGGCCTCGTCGAGGAAGCCGGCGTTGCGCTCGATCACCTCGATCGGCTCGGCCAGCCAGTAGGAGTCCGGCAACCGCCAGGTGAAGCGGGCGAAGCGGCTTTGCTCCCAGCCCAGCCGGTCGGCGAGCTCCGCCTGGGTGGCCTCGATGCGTTCCTTGCGGCCGCGCTGCTTGTGGCCGAGGCGAAGCATCTCCTCGCCGGCATCGAACAGGGTTCGAAGCAGCTGGTTCTTCCAGCTGTTCCAGGTGCCCGGGCCGACGGCGCGGATGTCGACGACGGTGAGCAGGAACAGGAGCCGCAACCGCTCCAGGCTCTTCACCCGGCCGACGAAGTCCTGGATGGTCTTGGGATCGGCGAGATCGCGCTTGAACGCGGTCGCCGACATCAGGAGATGCCAGCGCACCAGCCAGGCGACGGTTTCGGTCTCCGCATCGGTAAGGCCGAGCCGCGGGCAAAGCGACAGCGCCACTTCCGCGCCCAATTCGCTATGGTCGCCGCCCCGGCCCTTGGCGATGTCGTGGAGCAGCACCGCCACGTAGAGCGCGCGGCGCGAGGCGATGCGCGGGAAAAGCGCGGTGGCGAGGGGATGATCCTCCTTGAGCAGGCCGCGCTCGATCCGCGAGAGCAGGCCGATCGCCCGGATCGAATGCTCGTCGACCGTATAATGATGGTACATGTCGAACTGCATCTGCGCGACGACGCGGCCGAAATCGGGAATGAAGCGGCCGAAGACGCCGGCCTCGTTCATCCAGCGAAGCACGGTTTCGGGGTCGCGCGGGCTGGTCAGCACATCGAGGAAGAGAGCGTTGGCCTGCGGATCGTCGCGCACCCTGGCGTCGATGAGCTTCGCGCAACGGCCGGCAGCGCGCATCGCCAGCGGGTGGATTTCGAGGCCGTGGCGATCGGCGAGGGCGAACAAGCGGAGCAGCCGCACCGGGTCTTTCGCAAGGAAATCCTCGTCGGGCACGGCGAGCCGGCCGCGGTCGAGCATGAACCCTTCGAGCCGGCCCGGGCGGCGGCGGAAGGCGGGCAGGCCGATCCGGCGGCCGCGGCGCGCGAACTTCTCGTCGAGATGGGCGAGAAACACGCCGGTCAAGTCGCCGACCGTCTTCGCGTGCAGGAAATAGTGGCGCATGAAGCGCTCGACCGCCGATTTGCCCGGCCGGTCCGCATAATTCATCCGCGCCGCGATCTCGCGCTGATAGTCGAAGGTGAGGCGCTCCTCGGCGCGTCCCGCGGCGAGATGGAGGTGGCAGCGCACCGCCCATAAGAAGCGCTCGGCTTTGTGGAATTGGCCCAATTCCTCCGCCGAGAACAGGCCGACCTCGACCAGATCGGTCACCGAGCGGAGCCGATAGGCATATTTGCCGATCCAGAAGAGCGTGTGGAGGTCGCGAAGGCCGCCTTTGCCCTCCTTGATATTGGGCTCGACGACGTAGCGGCTGTCGCCCATCCGCCGGTGGCGCACATCGCGTTCGTCCAGCTTCTCCTTGACGAAATCGCCCACATCGCCGGCGACCACGTCCTTCCAGAAGCGCGCCGAGGCCAGATCGTGGAGCGCCTCGTCGCCCCAGACGTAGCGCGCCTCCAGGATCGCGGTACGGACCGTATGGTCCGCCTCGGCGACGTGGATCAGCTCGTCGACGGTGCGGCTTGAATGACCGACCTTGAGGCCCAGGTCCCAGAGCAGATAGAGGATCGTCTCGATGACGGTCTCGGTCCAGCCGGTCGCCTTCCAGGGCGTGACGAAAGCGATGTCGACGTCGGAATGGAGCGCCATCTCGCCCCGCCCGTAGCCGCCCACCGCCATCAGCAGCAGCCGCTCGGACGTGGTCGGATTGGCGAGCGGATGCAGCCGGGCGGTGACGAAATCGTAGGCGAGACGAAGGATCTGGTCGGTCAGGAAGGCATAAGCGTGCGCCGCCTCGGTGCCGGCATAGGGCTTTTCCGTCAGCCGCCGGGAGATCTCGGCGCGGCCGACCGCCAGCGCCGCCTTCAGGATCGCGGCCGCTTCGCTCCGGCTCGCCGCCGCCAGCCGCTCGGCGACCGCGCGCCGGTCGACGATCTCGCGCTGGCCGGGGACGCCGCTCACCCGTCCGCCTGCAGCCGCTTCAGCCGGTAGATCAGCTCCAGCGCTTCGCGCGGCGCCAGGCTGTCGGGATCGATCCCGGCCAAAGCGGCGAGCACGGGGTCGGGCGGCGCCTCCTCGCTCGCCGCGGCGGCGAACAGCGGCAGATCGTCCAGCCCGGCGGCGATGCCGCCGGTGGCGGCACGGCCCTCCTCCAGCTTGGCGAGCACCGATTTGGCGCGGGCGAGGACCGGCGGCGGCAGACCGGCGAGCTTGGCGACGGCGATGCCGTAGGAGCGGTCGGCCGGGCCGGCGGCGACCTCGTGCAAAAGCACCAGATCGCCTTTCCACTCGCGGGCGCGGACATGATGGAGCGAGAGCGCGTCGAGCCGTTCGGCGAGCCGCGTCAGCTCGTGATAATGGGTGGCGAACAGGCAGCGGCAGCGGCTCTTGTCGTGGATCGCTTCGACCACCGCCCAGGCGATGGCGAGACCGTCATAAGTGGACGTGCCGCGGCCGACCTCGTCGAGGATGACGAAGCTGCGCGGGCTTGCCTGGGCGAGGATGGCCGCGGTCTCGACCATTTCGACCATGAAGGTCGAGCGGCCGCGGGCGAGATTGTCCGAAGCGCCGACCCGGCTGAACAGCCGGTCGACCAGGCCGAGCTTCGCGTGCGCGGCGGGCACGTAGGCGCCGGCCTGGGCGAGCAGGATGATCAAGGCGTTCTGGCGGAGGAAGGTCGATTTTCCGCCCATATTGGGGCCGGTGACCAGCCAGAGGCGACTGTCCTCCGCGAGCGCGCAATCGTTGGCGACGAAGCGGGTGCCGCTCGCTTTCAGCGCCTCCTCGACCACGGGATGCCGCCCGGCCTCGACCTCGAAGCAGGACGCCTCGTCGAAGCGCGGCCGGCACCAGCCCCCTTCGGCCGCGCGTTCGGCGAGAGCGGCGGCGACGTCGAGGCGGGCCAATGCGTCGGCGGCGGCGGCGATCGGCTCGGCCTGCTTGAGCGCTGCCTCGACCAGCGCGTGGAAATGCGCGGCCTCCGCGGCGAGCGCCCGGCCGCCGGCTTCGCCGACCCGCAGCGCCTGCTCGTGCAGATCGGGCGCGTTGAAGCGGACGACGCCGGCCAGGGTCTGGCGGTGGGTGAAGCCGGAATCGGCGGCCATCAGCCTGTCGGCGTTCTTCGCCGGCACCTCGATGTGGAAGCCGAGCACGTTGTTGTGGCGGATCTTGAGCGTGGCGATGCCGGTCTGGCTCCGGTAACGCGCCTCCAGCGCGGCGATGGCGCGACGGCCCTCGCCACCGGTGGCGCGGAGCGCGTCGAGCGCGGCGTCATAGCCTTCCGCGATATAGCCGCCCTGCGCGGTGTCGATCGGCGGCGCCGGCACCAAAGCGCGGGAGAGCAGGTCGACGAGCGCGCCATGGCCGATCAGCGCCGGCAACAGCTCGGCGAGCAGGGACGGCGGCTCGGGCGAGCGCGCGAGGCGGTCGTGCAGCCGCCGCGCCTCATCCAGGCCGTCGCGGAGCTGGCCGAGGTCGCGGGGGGAGCCGCGACCTGCCACCAGCCGCCCGAGCGCCCGGCCAATGTCGGGCAGGGCACGCAGCTGGCGGCGCAGCCAGTCGCGCAGGCCCGAATCGCCTTCGAAAGAAGCGACCAGGTCGAGCCTGGCCTCGATCCGGATGCGGTCGAGCAACGGCGCGCCGAGATCGGCGGCGAGCAGACGGGCGCCGGCGCCGGTGACGGTGCGGTCGATCGAGGCGAGCAGGCTGCCCGCCCGCGTCCCGGAGGCGGAGACGGTCAGCTCCAGGCTCTCGCGGGTGGCCGCGTCGATCATCATATGGTCGCCCGACGAGCGCGCGACCGGCGGACGCAGGAAGGGGAGGGAGTCGCGCGCCACCTCGTCGAGATAGGCGAGCAACCCGCCGGCCGCGCACAGGGCGGCGCGATCGAACGGACCGAAACCGTCGAGCGTCGCGACCTCGAACCGCTCCTTGAGCCGCCGCTCGGCGGCGAGGCTGTCGAAGCCGGTCGTCCAGCTTTCCGCCTCGATCCCGGGCAGCGGCTCGGGAGAGATCAGCTCGGCCGCGTCTAGCCGCGCCAACTCGGCGTCGAGCGCGCCGGCGACGATCGATGCGAGCTCGAACCGGCCGGTCGAAATGTCGGCGGCGGCGAGGCCGTAGCGCTCGCCGACCTTCGCCACCGCGACCAGCCAGTTGGCGGCGCGCGAATCGAGCAGGGCCTCCTCGGTCAGCGTGCCGGCCGTCACCACCCGGACGATGGCGCGGTTCACCACCGCCTTGTGGCCGCGCTTCTTCGCCTCGGCCGGGCTTTCGACCTGCTCGGCAATGGCGACGCGATGGCCGGCCTTGATCAGCCGGGCGAGATAGGCGTCGGCGGCGTGGATCGGCACCCCGCACATCGGGATCGGTGCGCCCTCGTGCTCGCCGCGCGCGGTGAGGGCGATGTCGAGGCAGGCGGCGGCCGTCTTGGCGTCGTCGAAGAACAATTCGAAGAAGTCGCCCATCCGGTAGAAAAGCAGCGAGCCCTCGGCCTCCGCCTTCAGCGCCAGATATTGCGCCATCATCGGCGTCGCAGCGCCTTCGGGTTTCATCTTCGTGGCCACGCGCTCACGTTAAGGCTTTGCCTTGCCTCCGTCACGGCTTGAGTCCTACAGCGTGGGGCGAAAACAGGGAGAGCGCCACGTGAGCGAAGGCAGCAACGTCAAATTCTCGGAAGCCGAGGCGCTCGAATTCCACGCGATGGGGCGGCCCGGCAAGATCGAGATCATCGCCTCCAAGCCGATGGCGACGCAGCGCGACCTCAGCCTCGCTTATTCCCCCGGCGTCGCCGTCCCGGTCCGCGCCATCGCCGAAAATCCGGACCTCGCCTACGATTACACCGCCAAGGGCAATCTGGTGGCCGTCATCTCCAACGGCACCGCGATCCTCGGCCTCGGCAATCTCGGCGCCTTGGCGTCAAAGCCGGTGATGGAAGGCAAGGCGGTGCTGTTCAAGCGGTTCGCCGACGTCGATTCGATCGACATCGAGCTCGACACCGAGGATCCCGACAAGTTCATCGAGGCGGTCGCCCTGATGGAGCCGAGCTTCGGCGGCATCAACCTCGAGGACATCGCCGCGCCGGAATGCTTCATCATCGAGCAGACTTTGCGCGAGCGGATGAACATCCCGATCATGCACGACGACCAGCACGGCACCGCGATCATCAGCGCGGCCGGACTGATCAACGCCTGCTTCCTCACCAACCGCCGGCTGAAGGACATCCAGGTGGTGGTGAACGGGGCCGGCGCCGCGGCGATCGCCTGCACCGAATTGATCAAGGCGATGGGGGTGCCGCACGACCATGTCATCATGTGCGATCGCAAGGGGGTGATCTGGCAGGGCCGCGAGGGGCTCGATCAGTGGAAGTCGGCCCATGCGGTGAAGACCGACCGGCGCACGCTCGAGGAGGCGCTGAAGGGCGCCGACGTCTTCCTCGGCCTCTCCGCCGCCGGGGCCCTGAAGCCCGAAATGGTCGAGCATATGGCCAAGCAGCCGATCATCTTCGCCATGGCCAATCCCGACCCGGAGATCACCCCGCCCGAAGCCAAGGCGGCCCGGCCCGACGCGATCGTCGCCACCGGCCGCTCCGATTATCCCAACCAGGTCAACAACGTGCTCGGCTTCCCCTTCATCTTCCGCGGCGCGCTCGACGTCCGGGCGACGACGATCAACAACGAGATGAAGATCGCCGCCGCCAACGCGCTCGCCGAGCTGGCCCGCGAGGCGGTCCCGGAGGAGGTGGCGGCGGCTTATGGCGGCAAGGCGCACAGCTTCGGCCCCGATTACATCATCCCGGCGCCGTTCGATCCGCGGCTGATGGAGATCGTCCCCGCCGCCGTCGCCAAGGCGGCGATGGACAGCGGCGTCGCCCGCCGGCCGATCGAGGATCTCGACGCCTATCGCACCGCTTTGCGCTCGCGGCTCAACCCGACCACCTCGGTGCTCTCGCTGGCCTACGAAGCGGCCCGCGCCAATCCGCGCCGGGTGTTGTTCGCGGAAGGGGAGGAGGACGTCGTGCTGCGCGCGGCGGTCGCCTTCCGCGATGGCGGCTACGGCATTCCGCTGCTGGTCGGGCGCGACGACGTGCACGACCGGCTCAGGGCACTCGGCGTCGAGGACCCGGAGAGCTTCACCGTATTCAACAGCCGCAACTACGCCCGCGTGCCCGAAATGGCCGACTATCTCTACCAAAGGCTGCAGCGGCGCGGCTACATGCACCGCGAGCTCGAGCGGATCGTCAACCAGGACCGCAACATCTTCGCGTCCTTGCTGCTCGCCATGGGCGAGGCCGACGCGATGATCACCGGTGTTACCCGGCCCTATGCCCAGGCCTTCCGCCAGATCCGCCGGGTGCTCGATCCGCAGGACGGCGTGACCCCGTTCGGCATCCACGTCATGGTCGGCCAGTCGCACACCGTGTTCATCGCCGACACCACGGTGACCGAGCGGCCGACCGGCGACCAGCTCGCCGAGATCGCCATCCAGACCGCGGGCGTCGCCCGCCGAATGGGCCACGAGCCCAGGGTCGCGTTCCTGTCCTATTCCAATTTCGGCAATCCCGAGGGCAGCTTCCTCGAGCGGATCCGCGACGCGGTGAAGATCATGGACGGCAAGGAGGGCGTCGACTTCGAATATGAAGGCGAGATGTCGCCCGACACCGCGCTCAACCCCGAGCTGCAGAAGCTCTACCCGTTCATGCGGCTGACCGGACCGGCCAACGTGCTGGTCATGCCCGGCCTGCAGACGGCGAACATCTCGGCCAAGCTGATGCGCGAGCTTGGCGGCGACGCGGTGATCGGGCCGATGCTGGTCGGCATGAAGCAGCAGGTGCAGATCGCGGCGATGAGCGCCAGCGCCTCCGACTTGGTGACCCTGGCGGTGCTCGCCGCGGGCCGGATCGTTCAATAGGCCCTAGCCCAGCCGGAATCAGCCGGGATTGTCGGCGGTCGGAGCGCTCTGGCCGCGCTGGCCGACGGCGCCGATATTGCCGAACAATTCCTCGAGCAGGCTGCGGTCGCTGCCCAAGGTCGGGGTCTCGTCGCTCGACGGCTGGATGTTGGCGACGAGCTCCATACCGGTCCGGTTGACGCTCTCGACATTGCCGGCCTCGTCGAAGCGGACGTGAAGGACGGTGTTGGTGGCGGGCCGCGGCATCCGGAAGGCGAGCTGGCGGGTGTCGCGGGCGACATAATACCAGTCGCGCTGATCGAACTGGCCGACGAAGCTCGGCCGGCCGAGCGTGCCGACCACCGACTCGCGATTGTCGACGCCGGGCTGGACCGCGGCGATCAACGTGTCGTCGACGATGTATCCCTGATGGTCGCGGATCCGCGTGCAGCCGGCGGTCAGCGCCGCGCCGAGCGCAAGCGCCATCAGGGCGCGCGATCCATGGGACAAGGTCATTGGCTTTGAACTCCTATCGCCCGGCCGTCGCTTGCGGGCGCCCGCCGGGCTTGACTAGCCCCTCCAATATGAACATCGCCCAACCGGCGCAAGCCGCTCGAACGATTGAGGATCGTCTTGTCCCTCCTGCAGCGTATTTTCGGCGAGACCAAGCAGCGCGCGGCGCTGGCGCCGCTCTATCGCGCGATCGTCGCCGAGGGGCGCGATCCGGCCTGGTATCGGGACGGCCGGGTGCCGGACACGATGGACGGCCGCTTCGACATGATCGCGGCGGTGACGGCGTTGGTGCTGCTTCGGCTGGAGGCCGCGGGCGAGGCCGGGCGGGGGCCGTCGGTGCTGCTCACCGAGTTGTTCGTCGACGACATGGACGCGACCCTGCGCCAGCTCGGCATCGGCGACCATGTCGTCGGCAAGCATGTCGGCCGGATGATGAGCGCGCTGGGCGGCCGCCTCGCCGCCTTTCGGGCGGCGCGCGCGGAGGGCTATGCCGAGGCCGTGCGGCGCAACGTCTTTCATGACGCGCCGCCCTCGGCCGAGGCGGTGGCCCGGGTCGCGGCGCGGCTGGAGGCGTTCGCAGACGGGCTTGCCGCGGTTCCGCTCGATGCCTTGCTCGAGGGGCGGCTCGGATGAGCGCGCCCGAACTCAGCCGCCCGATCCGCATCGACACGCTGGGCGAGACCCCCCATCGGCTTTCGATCGAGGCGGACGGGGAGGAAAGGGCGGCGTTGGCGAAACGTTTCGGCCTCGTCGCCGTCGGCCGTCTCACCGCCGAGGCGGCACTCAGCCGCAAGGACGATGTCGTCCGCGCCGGCGGCACCGTCGTCGGCGAAGTCACCCAGAGCTGCGTCGCCAGCGGCGAGCCGGTCGAAGCGCGGATCGAGACGCCGTTCGAGCTGGTCTTCCGGCCGCAGCCGGATGTGGCGGCCGCGGAAGAGGAGATCGAGCTCAGCGAGCAGGAGCTCGACACGATCTTCTACGAGGGCGGCGCGGTCGACATCGGCGAGGCGGTCGCCGAGACGCTGTTCCTCAATCTCGACCCCTATCCGCGCGCGCCCGGGGCTGAGGACGCGCTCATCGCCGCCGGAGTGAAGAGCGAAGCGGAAGCGGGCCCGTTCGCGGCCCTGGCCGGGCTCCGGGACAGGCTGAAGAAGGACGCGCCCTAGAAGGGCACGTCGTCGTCCAGGTCGCTGTCGAACGCCG